>Ga0070738_10002531_pt1 | contig 27771 bp, 24 predicted proteins | sample Coa_R2_2_FD_66446 | JGI IMG/M metagenome (GOLD analysis project Ga0070738, IMG submission 66446) | Surface soil microbial communities from Centralia Pennsylvania, which are recovering from an underground coalmine fire - Coalmine... | ecosystem: Environmental > Terrestrial > Soil > Unclassified ...
TGGCTAGGCGAAGTGGTAGCTGTTGGGCAGCAAAAGATAATGATTTTTGCTTGATCAAGTCATTTTGCTTTTTCCCAACAGGTAGCTGTCTGCTAGGCGAAGTGGTAGCTGTTGGGCAGTCGTTTTTTTTTCAAAAAAACCGCTATCGAAAATAACCGTACTTACTACGGTTATTTTTGGAAAACTTCATTTGAGCGATTTTGCTGCCATGAGACTAAGCATAAATACTTAATTTTACTGCTTCAATAATTTCTCATTGGCGAGAAATATTCTTGCACAGAGAAAATCAAGGGCTTGCGTCTGTCTTCATGAGCGTGAAAAAAAATAGACAACTAGCGAAGATGACTGAGTCTGTTGACTACAGCAATTAGTCTTGATGTTAGCATTGATGACCACCATGAGTGGCAACACCAATCCCACCTCTGCCCACTGGCGAAACTTGGCCATCAATAATTTTTTGGAGATACCCTATCTAATTTGTGATTCGACAACTGATATTCTGGTTGCAACCCTTACTTGAGCCCACCAGATTGCGACCCAAGTCTCGCTCACCAGCGTCTCGCTGATTGCCTAAAGGGCACCGCCAGAGGCGATTGGGTTCTCGCCCAGCAGCTAGAGCTGATTGCCCAAGGGGCACCGCCTTTCTGGCGATTGGGCTCTCGCCCACCAGCAAAGCTGATTGCCCAAAGGGCACCGCCAGAGGCGATTGGGCAAAGCCCAGCAGCTTCGCTGATCGCCATCATCCACACCTGGCAACCACAGCAATCAAGCGAACAGTGGCTTGATAAACAATCTTCTAATTGATCTAAGGCACTTGCCAGTAATAAAATGTCCAACCGTGCAAGAGCCTAAAAGGCTGGGCACCTATATTATCAATATGCTGGCATACCGATCCAGAGAGTACGGTTGGGCATTTTATTTTTTGGATCTCCCTAAATAGAAAAGACCCATAACAAAAAGACTTAAGCATATTTACTTATTATTTTACTAGGTCACCTCTCTTTTACTACATAAATACTACATAAATGGGTAGCCAGCTTATTGCGAAGGATTCAGGCTTATTGCAAACTATCCCCCATATATATTGATTGAATACTGAAATAAAGAGGGGGATGTAAAACTTTTTTATACGAATGTGCTATTTTGTACTGAGGTAAAAATCTTTCTGGTTTTTCCCTCTTGTAGTATGTCTAGCCGCGGATCATGGGACTGGCCTGGTAACTGCTAAGTATTCTTGAGTTCTACAATTAAGCCAACAGCAGTTAGTAGCTTCTACAAAGCATTTTCATATTTGAGTTCTTGAATGCGGTCAAGAGGATCAAAACTAGATGCAAACTCACCCAGTACAACAACTCGTTGATTCTACTCTACCCATAGTTGTTGTTCACGACTAGGACTACCAATCCAACCCAAACGAGTCATAAACTTCTCAAGTCTGCTTTTGGTAATCTCTTCAATAGTAGATGGCAACAATAAATAGTTAGGATGAGTTGAGCCACTGAGCTGATAAATAATCTTGGTTTGTGAACTACCTACGTCTACGCTAAGATAAATGTCAGCCATGCAAATATTTGATGAAATACTTTGTTAAATCATGGCGTAAATAAGAGTAAGGTTGCAACAATAGACACTTACAAATTAACTGAGCAATTGATCTAATAAATGATCTTGTTCCTGATTCACCGACGTCTATGCCAAAATAAGCAATCATGCAAATATCTGCCTTAAAGCATGACGCAAATCAGAGCAAGTTGGCACCTGTTTGGAGCAGATTTCACACAAAAAGCTAAAATTCTGCTCTCACTTCAACAAAACTTGGAAAGAGCAATGATTTTTAGCCAGAACCAATTGTGCCAACTTGTGCCAAATTTGGGCATTTATCCTGCTAATAAGTTGCAAGTATACATCAAACAACTTCACACTCCAGTGACCCTTTCAAAATTAGTTCCTACGACAAAAACCTTCACCTTCAGCACGTCAAAATCAAAGTGTACTCACTACACTTCCAGAATTTTTGGATGTACATTGACCACCCAGGTCGTGCACACTAAGTATATTTACTACTCAACGGGCTTGGCACAATTATAGCGCTCAAGAAAATATCAATGGTGGCTTGCGCAATTGTCAGGCCTCAAAAACTTCAATCTTTCAGTAATGTTTTGCGTTCTCCTGGCAACCAGTGGCTTTGTCAACAATGACAGTACTCTAACAGCAAGCAGCGTTCCCGGTGATGTAAAGCAGCGCGATCGCCTTATATGTCAACACCGACTCCGACTCCTGTTGATTACATCATTGTCATTCCAAAACTCCACATTGCTAGTACCTTTGCCTGTGGCTGACTTAAATGTGGTAGCTTTTGGCTAACGAGCGCTCAAGTGAAGGAAGAATGAAAAAGCTCACTGAATCTTTTAGAAATCAAGCGTTTAACCATATTAACCGAGTTACCCGCACATTGCGCGAGGGGCTACCGCAGGGCAAACGCATCTTATTTTTATAATCCTTACGGGATAAAGGTTTCAGCGATTATTTAGTTTTGTAACTAAAGTCTAAAATCCTTGCTGGACAAGGATTACAAAATTTAAATGCGTTTGCCCTGGGGGCTACCGCCCCTCTGGACTCCCCGTTGCCAGTTGGTGACCGATCGCCTCGGAGAGTCGTGAAAGAACGCGCAGCCGTAAAAGGCGGTCGGTCACCAACTGGCTCTGAGAATTGTTAGCAAGGAGGGGGTTTGCTTTAACTGCGTTAACGGGTCTTCCTACAGCCCTAGAGGGCAGGAAACAGCGAAGATTTGATAGGCAGCAAAACAACAACTTTGGTTATAGAAATATTTGCTTAGCTCTACAACAAAAGTACTATAGCCGTTATCACATAAGTCTTGCCACGATTTGAGACGTTTTTGAGATGTTTATTAGTTAGAAAACCCATACGATAAAAACAGTTAAGAGAAGAGACTAGAAGAAACAAATTTAGTTTCAAATCTCCAAGTTAAAGCTGTAAGGCGGTTGTTAAAGAAACTTGAGAAAGTGCTTGAAAGAAAAAATTTTTGGTTCCTCGCTGCTGATCAGGAAGAGGAGCGCAAGTTATTCACAGACGTTTTGCATCCTCCTGCATAAGAACAAGATAGTTAACCCTATTTAGTTTACAGCGAGTTAAGACTAAGTTTCTAATACCTTTAGAGCGAGGATTATCAATATGAGTAATATAGAACAGATACAAAATACTAATGGTCAAGGTTCTTTGCCAAAAGCCACAATCATACGAACAATACCAGAAGAACTAACCTTAAATACTCAAAGTCCAAACTTAAATAATAGGGCAGGGATAAATCAGGATGTATTCAGTTTCAGAAACATACATTCGTTAAGATTTATATTCCAAGCTGCTTTCAGTACGCTCATATTAATTTTTTGTCTTTTGCAACTTAACATGAGTAAAAGTAATGGCAAAAACGATGCGATTTACTGGGGTGGTGTAACAGGAATACTTGCATTATGGATGCCTTCCCCATCTTCATCAGGAACTCCACTAGCGAATCAACCTAATTTGGAGACTGCTGAATCTAGGGATAAACGGAATTGAAGCATGCATTTTAAAAGCTCATTGTTACGTAACTTCTTGAAAAAGTCTTGTCTTGCAAGGGTTACGTTCTCAAACTCCCTTGACAACTGCCTCACAGACTTAACTTAAAGTAATTACGTATAAAAGCTATTAAGTCTTATATGCTGAAAAGGCATCCACATAATAAACCCAAACGGAAAACTATTGCTAGCCCAACATGTTGCCTTGGGTTGTTTTTAATTTTAGCAAATTGTTGTTGTGTCCATTAGATTACTGCAACTACTATAAACCTGTTAACAGATTTATAGTAGTTGCAGTACTTCTTTATCCCTATAAGAGATTCAAGAGTTGTTTAAACCCGAGTACTCATTCATGACCTGCTTTGTGTCACAATGTTTTCTCCTATCATCTACCTGTTTCTCAAAACCTGCCCTTGAAAACTTCCTCTTCCCCTGTCTACCTTTTTCACCCTAACTGCACATGAGCCCATTTACCTTGTTATTCGACAAGAGGCAATTTTGGGACGTAATTCTAAGAGCGATCGCCGTTCCTATTGTTGCAAAACTGCGCGGTCGTTTTGTTGGCTGGGACAACGCCCAAAACCGCACGGCTCGTCTCTATGGCGCACTTTTTAAAACGTGCCATGGCCTACCCTCCTCAGCTGCTAAGTAGGTAAGGACAGCAAAAAACTGCGCGGTCATCTCTTTGGTTCCAATTCGAATTCATCGCATTTATCGAACCAAAAATCCACCAAAAAAGCCAAGCTCCAGCGTACTACAAAACTACTCTCAAACCATCTTGTAGTACGTCTAAATTTTTGCGCAAAGTGTCAGGGAAGTATTTATATACCGGGGGGGGACTTTGCGCACAAAAAAGCCTTATTTCATAAAGGTTTCAGCAAAAACTTTCAAAAAAACTTTTTTTCAGTTTTTTGAAATTTTTGGGACATTTCTCGCAAATTTCTTGTAGTATACAAAGAATAATTTATGGGGTCAGTTGCTGTCTATTTGGAGATGTGACAGTAACTCAATCTTGGGTACAATTGGGAAAACTGGGGACTAGGGCAGTAGGGAGTAGTGGGGGCGATCTGGGTGTAGCCACAACTAGTTATTGCCTCTTAGTGCTGTAATGATCCACTAGCATCAGTACACAGGTAGTCGCAGCAGAAACTAGTAGTGTACAAGCTGGATTATTCAAGTTGTGCCAACTAATGGCAGTGGAACAACTTAAAATTCCTAGCTTGATTTTGAGTTGATGATAGTACAAATGATTCATGCCTTTATTCCTTCTCGGTCTCGGTTTTGGCAGAGTTGACTGAGAAGGCAACAAAGCTCGATGAGCAATTGACGTTAAAGTGGTTGTAAGTGATATAATTATTTGCTCGTCAATGAGATAGCTTTATTGCCTACGTTGTCGAGCTTTTTTATCCAGACATACAGAAACACCTCCCATTGAGCTTGTGAAGTGAGTTCACTCTTCGGGAGGTTGTTGTATACGGATCTATTCAGTTTCCGACTGCTTAACATCCGTATATAACAACTTGTTCTTCCAAATAAGTAGGAACTCGTTGCTGATATACGAACATTAAGCAGTTCTCTCAAATTCTCTCGGGCAAATAAATAGTTTTCGGCCCTGATTCCGCTAAAATGCTTGTTGTTCGATATTCATTTGTTAAAGTAAAACACAAAAAGGTATCAATACAGACTCTTTCTAGGCAAACAGAAGTTTGAGATTAAGTGGCTTCTTAGCCCTTAGTAACCTTTTTATGTCACGAGCTTTCATGTCATAAAGTATAACAGCTACAATATAGCACAATCTTGTGATCGCGTGTGACAACTTGAGAGAAAAGGACAATCAAGAAACTGGAGAAGACGTAAAGAAAGAACAAAGGGCGATTAAAGGAATGGCGTAAATGTTAGCTTTGTTTTACTCTAATTAAGTTGTTATCAAGGTGTTCTAATGCCATTACGTATTCTTTAAGCTCTAGTCTTGAAAATTTAGAAATTAATGATCTTTCAGATCTTAAGCTATATGGGCAATTGGATTTATTTTTTCGTGATGCTGCTCATAATATTACAAATACCTTTGAAGTTCGTTTATCAGATAGTGATGGAAATCATCTGTCTTTTAATGATTGAGCTTACGTAGTATTTCAGCATAATTTCTCCTCTAGGAGTCCTTAGAGGAGTGTTAAGCTCGATTCCTTGAGCTATGCTGCCACAGGTTTCGGACTTAGCTCATGTATCCATCGCTTGACTAAGCACATTTGCTTAAATTCCAGATTGTGAGCTACGTGGTAAATAAACTCTCGGGTGTGTTCTGGCTTTTGGAAATCTGAATTCCAAGCCTGCAATAGCAGTTCTAAAGCTTCCCTATCGTTACACTCAGCAAGCAATTCTAGATAGCCACCTACATCATTTAAGATGGTTTCACTACCAGGAACGCAATACTTAGAAAATTTGCTGATAAACCTTTTCTCAGCTTCAGTTTCGCTTAACTCCCAGAAAGGATCGTTAGCATCTTGATTGGGTACTACAGGATTAATGTAGTCTTGCATTTCTTCGACATTAGGGACAGTATCCATCTCCTGGTTGTGTCGTAAGTCGAGGGATTTAAGGATGAATTCGTATTGTTCCTCTGAGGACCATTCAGGAATGTTCCTTACCAGTCTGTAGAACCTTGTGTTCTTGTCTCCCATGCCTTCTACTTTTTCCAGATGCCGATTAAAAACCTCTAGGCGTTTATTTACCCATTGAATGACACCTTTATTGCCCTCTGGTAGCTGTGTATTAAAGTAGGTTTTTAGATCAATCTTATTTTTCTTCTTTGATAACTGCTTAAACAATTCACCAAAGCTTTTGTGTGTGTACGTTGCTTCAAAATCATCTATGGGGATGGAGTTAAAGAAACCAATTCTATCCAGAAACTCATAGCGACCTATCTTGATTTTGCGAGTGTCCTGAATAGCTGGGATGCCGTTCCTAGAGAAACGCAACGACGCGAATTTTACATCTTCTAAGTCCTTAAATTTGGTCTTGTCCTTATTTTTGTAACCCCATTCATTTTTTATTGATTCAAGCCATTTTCTACGATCTTTAAGTACCGCTTCATAATAGAATTTCTCAGCCTTTTCAGTACTAAGTTGGCCGATTAGTGTTGGAAACTCTCGTTCAAATCTATAACGTAGAACTTGGTACTCCTCCTCCTTTGTCCTTACCTTTTTAAGTTCTAGCTTTTTAAATTCCTCTTCAGTCGGTATCTGGGTTGCGACAAATTTCGACGCTTTTTCTTTGCGAAGGCCTTCTTTTATTTCTTGGTGCTCTTTTAGTAATTCGCTGCTATACTCTTCCTTCTGCTCTTTGGCAAGATGCAACCTAACTGTGTACCCATCCTTTTCTACGATTTCGTTGCACAACTTGTAGATGCGATCCTGTTGAGCATACTCTTCTCGTGCCTTCTGCTCAGACCACAGCTTAAGCTCTGGATTATTGCCGCGACTAGCATCTAAGTATATCTGCCCCATCATCTCTAAACTTTTCAGCACATCGTCGTCAAAACTATCATCATTCCAATTCATCTGTGCTAGTTCGCGTAAGCCGTCATAGTGGCGAACTATTTGGTTAAGTTGCTCGTTAGGCAGTGGAGATGTGCAACCAGTTCTTGGGGAACCTTGTCCACAGTAAATCGTGATAGGCACTTGATGACGCCCCCTGCCATACATTTGGCGTATGAGGCACGGTGCAAGGTGGGTATTTTGTACGAATTTCTCGGTAAAATAGGGTGTTCCCGATGCCCAATTGCGCTCTGCTTCTTCGACGTTTGCTTGAAGCCTTTTTAGTTCAGTTTCATAGTCTGGCTCGTTGGATTCTTCTCTGGGAGGCTCAAATAACGGAAGCTCTGCTTTCTTGCCACTTGGTTCTTCTTCTTTAGGTTTTTTCTTCTCATGCTCGATTAGCAATCGGTATGCGTTAATGATCTCCCAAGTGATTTTGATATTAAATCCTGATACTAGGCTTGGACTGTACCGCAAAAACTGGGGCAAATATTTAGCTATAGCTCGAGCCGGATTCTCTACAAATTCCTGCGCTATAGCATCATCTTTGAGGCTTTCTCGATCTACTCCGATGCCATTAAAACCAGCAATTGTAAATAGCCTATCGTTAGTATCCCCTCTCTCTTGTCCATCATCGGCAATGAGGATATTCTGGCCACTAGCTAGTAAGCTATACATTCTGTCAAGTACTGGCTGAGGGCGATCATAAACATCCACCAGCACCTCAGGGCGTTTGACTGGTTTTGTTACAACGACGTAAACAGGTAGGCCAGGACAAAGCATCTGAGCGTACAATATTTCTGCGTTTGTCACGTTAGCATCAGCCATTAACCACAAAAGGTTGTTTTCATTGGCGTCTATGGTTAAGGATTTAAACGCATGAATATTTTCAGCGCGCCTGCCTTTGTCATTTGCCATTGGCGAGTGCAACAGGAATTGCAATCCTTCGCGTACTTCATCGGTAATCAGAATTAAATCTTGATTATCGCGATAGAGGTACTGTCCTGAAGCTTTATCGAAATGAATTAAACGATGCAATGATGGATAGCATAAGCCGATTCGAGGGCTATTTCTTAAAAAGGTATCATTGCTTACGCCATTTACAATGAGATCTTCACGCCATGGAATATTCCAATCAGCACATTGAGATTTTCCTAGCGTGATCGTCGGCGTTATACTTATTGCTGGGCGATTAGGAAAAATCTGATTTAGAACCATCTCAATCAGTACACTTTTCCCGTAAGCCATCGGCTGTGGCAAAACCACGATTCCCTTACTGGGGAAGTTTTTAACCAGATTTTCGTCCTGACCGAGGTACTGGGTATTTACCTCGATTACATTCCACTGTGGTTTAATTTCTAAGCCATTAAGCTCTCTCTGGATTGCGTCAACCTTGGCTTGGTCTGCTCTGGGCTTCCGGTCTTTGTTAAAAAACAAAGGCTGATTTTCTTGGCTTTGTGCCTCGGCTTCTGCACTAGGAGCGATCGCGCCTGGTTTCTCGGGAAGTTTTAAACCTGCCTCGGCAGCAAGCTCCTTGACTATATCTATCCATTCCTTGCCGCGTGGCATGCCACTGCCACCGCGTAGTATATAGCGGTACTCAACAGGTCCACCGCCTATATTTAATCCCTTGTCTTGCCAAGCCCAACGTGTCCCATCCCACCAAACGTGAAAACTCGTTCCCGAGGAACTGGCTCTCCATGTCGGGGACCCTTTCAAGACCTCCCCGTACTGGCGAAAATCATGCCCATCATTGTAAATCTGCTCTACACTAAGCCGTGGCAAAATCTCGAAATTTAAAAAGTCTACTAAATCAGTGACTACGCCGCCCTTCTGCTCTTTTTGTAGGTTGGCATAGTTGATAGCACGCTCCTTTCTTTGTCTTTCGACTTTTGTTTCCTTCTCTGCTAGTTCTAAGACCAATTCACAAAGGCACTCAGGCAGTAAAGCAATCTCTGTAGTATCCGGCGAGTTTATCCAGGAATACGCTCCGCTCTCGGGGTGCCTACTTGGAGGCATGCAGCTTTGACTACGGTTATAACGAAACTCTAGAATCTCTACTGGCTTGCCGTCTTCATCATGTAGTGTTTTGACCCCGTTCCACTCGGTTAGCACTGCTCTTTTGAAATTAGCCAAAGCAGAGCGATACTTATCAGGCACTTGGAAAAGTAGCTGATACCTTCCAGGTTTTCCACTGGTCCAAGAAACTGTTACTGGCGGTTCTCCAGCGATCGCTCTTAGCAACTCCTGAGCAGAGGAGCCATCACAATCTATCGCCAGCACTCCTCCGCTAATCTCCCCAGTTCTCAGCCCATATCCAGACCAATACTGACGATATAGATTGCCTTTCTTACTGGTCCTCTGTTGTCCATACAGAATCAGATCTGCTATATCCTGCCTAGATAGTGGTTCCTCTTCCTGCCAGTTCTTTCGTAACGGCCTCTTATCTTGCAGTACCGTAAATTTGAGTTTCTCAGGAGCCTTGATTAACTCATCAACGATTTCTTTTGCGTTATGAACGCGATGGAATGGGTCCCAAGGTTTAACATTGAAGTTTGGCTTAAAGGGGGCGCTCATGCTGCACCTCCTGGAATAAAGCCATACTCAGCTGCTATTTCAGTAAGCTTATTGAATTGCTTCTCAGACAAATGACGACCGCTTAAAATCTGGCTTCGAATACTTCGCAGAAATCTATACTTCCACGGAACGCCTCGTTCGGCGCAAAGCATGTCCTCTAAAGCCGTGACTCGCCTGTCTTCATGCTCTCTATAGCTCTCACCATGCCAGTGAAGATATAAGCGAGAAGGAGTATAGGCTCCCCTGCACCTTAGCAACTCCATAAGCTCCCGACCTGCTTCCTCTATGTCGGTCCCAACTTCGGGGTGCATGATTGGGAAGTCATCTTCTTTGAGGATATCTACCAGATTCTTGAAGAATCGGATTATGATTTTATCCTCGAAAGCAACGACAGAAGCGATCGCTGTTCTGTATCGTCGATTTGGGTATATCGCCAGTCTTCCAAGTAGCGTATCCGAGTAATTTACGTACTCAAGCAGTACTGGTCGATACTTATTGCATAAGTACTTACAAGCTTCTTCAGCTTCTGAAATCTTTATCCCGTTAGGCTTTGGTGCTTCTACTGCCTGAGGCGTAGCTATGCTAAAATCGGTATACTTGGTTTTAAGTTCTGTATCCTTCATCAACTGGTCCTTCTACGAACCAGCCCCAAGTCTTAAAAGAGCGAAAACTTATCAATCAACAATGATGGCGCTTTAAAAATCTCTGTAGGTTCTCTGTAAAATCTTCGCAGTTTTCATTGATATCGTCGCCGCGCCGTATTATCATTGTCATAAGAAAGAATTTAATATTGATAAGTTATTCAGCTCTTCGCAGGAGCTGTTTTTTTTATCTTTAAATCCGGCCTTCTTTGTATACTTTATTTCCTCCGTGCTACTATGATGAGGTAATCACTTAAAAACTAAATAGGCTTCATGGATCACCAAGGTTGTAGCGGGGAAAAGCTGAGAACTTTGGTGATACTCTTTTATTTAGTTTTTTTAGCAGAATCTTCAATGCTTCTGATTGTAGCTTATTTGTTAGTGTGATTTTCGCAATTACTGTTGAAAATCCCTGTCTTTTGTGCTAATACAGTACACTGTTTTGACAATGCTCTGTATTTGTCGAGATTTTACCATGTTGCTTGAGAACTTGTGTAACATATTCGCTTATGTCTTGTGACATGGTTTTGCCATTTGCTACACACCAGGACCTGTAATTTCGCTTTAATTCTAGAGGCATAATGAGCCTGACTTCATTCCTTGCAGTCATGTGTTTTACGCAGTTTGTACTTACATTACTTTATACATCCATTATAGCCGTTAACAGGCATAAAGGCAGTGTATTAGGCTGCCTTTTACTGAAATCTATCTAAAGATGTATAATATAGCACAGAGATTATGCTAAGAGCGATCGCGCTATATTATTGAGATTTCATTGCCTCATAAGCTCTTTGTAGATCCTCTAAAGCTTGTCGGGCATCACTCAGATTGATTGCAGGGTCGTCCACTGCCCAGCTTCAAGTAATTCCACAAATTCATCACTACCAGCAATTTGATTTAAGATACTTTGCGCTGTATTTATTAGATTGATAAATTTACTCATAATAGCTCCTTAATTTAAGCGAATACAGGTGTCTTATCGACGCGATAGCCGATATAGCCCATGCGCTGTAACCCGATCTCGTAGCCGTTGATAAATTCGCCACTATGGACGTTTTGCATGATTATCCAATTGCCAGAGCGTTGCCGCTCTACTCTGATAACTTGAAATGTGAGTGCTGCTAGATGCTCATTTACGATGGTGTCACCCACTGCCCAGAACATTACTTTTTTCATTGCTTTAGTCTCCTATTAATTGCTGTGAATTTTATTTCTCAAATCTGCTAGGGCGTTGTCACTCAGTATCTGCTTAGTTAACTCAAACCAAGCTTGTCTAAGAGTTTCATCGTTTGGATAGTGTCCAAATTGCTCGAACACTCCAAAGTACCAACTTGTGATTACCTCGAATAGGTTAGGGCGTGGTTTTGGTGTCTCACTGGTTGATTGCTTTGTTACCTCTGGTTGAGGTTCCTTGATTTCTACTTCCTCATCTTTCTCAGAGGTCACTATGGATTCATCAAAAGCACTCAAGTTAATTTTTGGGATTAACTCACAATGAGGTTCACCAATCATTGGCACAATGAGCGCACACCGCCGCTTTTCTTTAATCCATGCATTGATCTGCTTTCTGAAAGGGCCTTTGAGTTCGGGATTGGGGAAGTCTTTATCGTTAAGCCATCTGACAGCAGTTTTATTTAAAGTGATTCGAGTGGCGTTTTCCATCATTGGTCTGGATAGTCCGTTATCCCCACTAAGTGGCGACTGTCCAATCAGAAACAATGTCATGTTCACAAAGGCTGATTCAGCTAGCAACCGTTGCACATCTGCAAGAAATGATTCAGCCATCTCTTTATTAATGATGTCGGCGTAACCTTTACCTTGTCCAAAAACGATATTCCATTCGTCAAGAATAACTAGAACGCGTTCAAAATCTGGGTTTGGTAGTCCTTTTTGTTGTGCTTTTTGGGCTTGCTTTTTGCGTTCATCCAAAATACTTATAGCTGCTCTCAAACCATTGGCTACTTTCTCAAACCCCATAAAATCTGCGGGTACAAGCCAATTAGTAGCGCTGCTTTTTGGGTCTATGACTATCGTTGTCACCCTACCGTTTAAAGCCTTAGCGAACAAACCAATGAATGTAGCAGCGAGTGTACTTTTCCCGCTCTGCGTAGGTGCATTGATAAGCAAGTGCGAATGATTTCGCTTGTCGTATGGTGCGATCGCCTCATTAACAATCTCAAGAATCCAATCATGAGTAGCCCTCATTTCCCCTGGCTTGGATTTACTTGCAGGGGTGTACCTAAAGGGATTATTGAGCCATTGGGGCTTTTTATCTTCCGGTTCCTCTGTGGTTTCAGCAGTAGGGAGCGCAACCAAGCCTTGTAGTTGAAACTTATCAGCATATCTTAGCCGTGCAGTAGGGATTTCAAGTCTGTTGACAGCACCTGCAAGGTTCAACTCACCTCGCATTAATTGAGTAGCAGTATGGAAACCAAATTCTTGTTTGATACTTCCTTTTTCGTGGTCTTTTCTGAGTTCCAAATATGCCTTATAGCGGTTTTCTAGGTCTTCCCTAGCCTTCGCTACATAGGCACTTGCACCGCCAAACAACGTACCTAGACCTAGTTCCCAGAGTTTTGCATCTAAGCTTTGATTCGGTGTGAGTGCTGCGGTAATGGGTAAACAGACTCCACACAAAGTAATTCCAGCTTGCATTAATCTCTTTTGGAATACTTGCAGTTGCAAGCCATCGATATCGGATTGAAAAACTGTACTGCGCTCTTTTGTTTGGTCCATTAGTGCGTCGCTCCTAGATAAATACCAGCAATTACAGCGAGTGCTAAATATAGGAAATCGGGGGCATTCAGTGCGATCGCCCATCTCATAGCCTGTCTATCATGGGCATTGCCCGCCTGCTCTATCTTTGAGAAAGTGATAAACGTGTTCGCTACTCCATACAGGGCATAGAAGAGAATCAAAAGCCCAATTCCAAAACGAGTGATAGGAAGGGCAGTGGCAACGCAAGATAGAAAAGCTAAAGCTGTATACAGACACCAATTCTTAGAAAATGTGTAAAGCATGTTAAGTTACCCGGTAATGACGATGATTGACTTATTGATGGGTCAACTGACCTTATGACCCATCAATAAGTCAAAACTTCAAGTGCTGATCAGCCATATTGCAGTACTCAGCAAATCCGGCATGTTGTTCTTGATGGACTCCCATGTCTAGCAGCTTAGGAGACAAAGCCTCAAGTCCTTTCTGGGTACGTTGTTGCCACTGTAGTTCTAAGTTTGCGGCTTGGTTAGCATGGTCTAAGGCAATACCGTATACGTCTAAAATGGCCTGGCCTGCTGCAAGTTTTTCTTGGCTTGCGCGTCTAGCCATTTCTGCCATACCTCGGTATTCTCCGTGAGTTCTAGCAGTGGTTTTAACTGTGGATTCCTTAGCATCTGATTTGGGGTTGAAGTCCAATGTCTTAGCAAATTTGGTACGGAGTTCAGATGAGCCTTTAACTTGCATTGGGTCATATCCGGACTTAAGGATATCTCCGCCTTGCTTGCTGTCGCTCTTGACTATGGCTTTGTCGTTGTTCTCTCCAAACATAGGTTCACCTTTATCCTTTAATCTTCTGACTGGTTGTTGATGGCTGCAAATTTCACAAACTAAAAAGGCATCATTGCCATTTATATCGGCTGGTAATGAAGAAAAGTGTTTGCGCGTTCGTTTACAGTTCGGGCAATACATTCTCATGGTTGGTATACCCGATACGATGTTGCTGGTTGTGTAGGGTGACTGAAAGCTTGGCCTATAGCTCTAATAGCGGTGTAGGAACCAAAGATAAGAAGCATGAGAGCACACCCCACAAAGGTCATAGTGATACTGTCAACTTGCTGCTTTGCTTGTGTGCGCTCGCTCTCCACCTCCTTTGATTTAGCTCGGTAGTACTCAGCTTGCTGAAAAAGCCTGTCTAAAATCTCAGCACTTTCTTGATTTAACTCACCCTCAAAATTCAATTGCCCGGTAGGGTCGAGCCTGATATTGACTTTCGATTGAGGGTGAGGATTCTGTGGTTCTAGAGGTTGCATGTGTCAATACCGTCGTTAACAAAAACAGAATAGGGACTGCTATAAAACCGCAAAGAATTACATTGGTGCGGAAGTATGCATCATGTTGCAGTTTTTCATTCAGCGATCGCGAAGCATTTGAGAGCGCTTCTAACGCTGCTTTTAAAGTGGTTTCTGCTTTCCTCCAGTTGAACGCTTAATGATTGAAATTGACTAGATAAAGCCTCAGATACCCTCTGGTTACTGGCGTTAGCGTGTTGGATAATTTCACCAAAAGTTGCTAGTACTTGCTGTTGGTTTTGGTTCTCACGATGGTTAATGAATGCAATCAGGAAACTCTTGATTTCTTCTAGAAGTTCATCGGTGTCACGCTTCTGAAAATTGATTTGATTGGCAATGCTTTCAGCTTCGGCAGTACTCAGTTCAATGCCTAGAATTTTGGCTTGAGTACCGACAATTAAAACTTTCTCAGTAGGAGTAATCGCGGTTTCTTGTCTTGGTGCTTCCACCTCTGGGGTAATCTCTGGTGTAGGCAGTGATTCAAGCATGGATGTATTTACGGTTTCTTCACTAGTAGGAGTAGGAACTGTGAGAGCTTCTAATTCGCTTGCATTGGGCTGATTATCAGGATTGGTTTCAACAAGCTTGTTGCATACTGCTTTTGTGTCCTCTGCGGTGGGGTTGTCAATATCAATTCCTAATTCCTTAGCAGCTGAGAGAATTTGCTCTTGAGTGAATCCCTTGCGATTCTGTTTGTGAAGCGTAGCGCGGACACGGGTAACGAGTACTGGTAATGCCATTATCTTTGTCTCCTATTTATTAGCAAGCATTAATGATTCAAAAGCTTTAGAATTGTCACGACGCAGTTTGTAAGTAAAAGCTGAAAGTATGACGGGCTTAAGTTCCTGTGTCGTGTAGATTCTACTTCTACGGAAGCCGTTAACGGGTCTGAACCACTTAGTTATCGTGTTTTTGTGTATCTCGATTTCTTTCTCTCTTAGAAAATTTAAAAAAGTTTCACCCGAGATACTGTCTTGATTTTTGGTCAAATATTGTTGAACCCGCTTAATATTTTCAATGAAGCATGCTAGCCGCAAATCGCAATGAGGTATTTGCTTTTTAATATCTGCAACCCATATAACGTTCTGCTTGGTAGCTGGAAAATCATCACTGAAAACTTTCTTGATTCGATACCATGTTGCGTCCGAAACCCGTCTACCGTATCTAGTTTCGAAAATTGTTCGTAGTTCGTGGTTATCGGCTGTTTTCATTCCTCTGTTCACTTCAATAACCTGTGACACTTTTAATATAACAGTATTTATAACTGTTTTACTAGTAAATTAAACTATTTCACTAGTAAATTAATAGTGATTTCTAATTATAAATAACAGTTCCATTAATTGAATTGATGGAAAACACTAGTAAAATAATGTACATAACTAGTAAAACGGTTACAGGATAAGCGATGTCACCCGAAAAAGGCGAAACAGTAAAAAATACAATTTCTTTTCCAAAGGAGATCTATGATCGCATCAAAAAACTAGCTGAGGGAGAACGTAGGAGTATCAATCAACAAGTCGTGAGATTAGTTGAAATTGCGCTAAATACCTTAGAGGATCAAATTTCTGAGGATGATTCAAATAACTTACAATAATCACATTTTTCTGAATGACACTCTCAAGTGAGTGACTCATAGCACTGTGACTATCACATTTTTTGACGTACAAAAAACTGTGGTATTGGTTATTTTCACAATATTTTGAGATTATTTCTTTCTGGGTAAATTCTTTAAAACAGCTATAACTCTTACACAGCAAGCAATACCTAAATTCTCAGGTGTGTGATTTCAAAATTCGACAAAAATTAAACCCCTCAAAAGTGGCTTTTTGAGGGGTTTGTCGTGGTTACCTTAAACGCATATATTACTGGCAATTCTTTGTAAGAACTACAACACAAGGGACCACAGAAAATTTTATGGATAATGCCGTGCGCGCACTTACCTTGTCTGTCTTAGATCCTCTTGGATATTTCAAGTTCTCTATGTAAAATCCATTTGTTTCAATAAACCTTCAGTAAGCTGGATTATTTGCTTAATTTTCTCGTCATAATGATGGATTGTTTGATCAATCGCTGAGCGTAACTGCTGCACAAACTCCTCATACTCGGCTGATTGAGCTTGCAACTCGACTAACACATCATGGGGATTAAAGATATCATATTCATTGCAATAACCAAGGCTCAGGAATGTGTCATGAGTATTCTGGTTTCTCAAGTCAATGTCATCATCAAGAAGTAATAGTAGGTCTAGATACTGACGTGTTATCTCTGGATTATTTGGCAATATTCTTTCTACTTCATCTTCACGTGTTTTCTTTCCTTTAAGTTTTCCAATGTCTCCTTTTCCAGAAAATGCTCTTACGAGTTTGGCTGCTCGCTCACGCAATTCGTAAATGCGGACGAGGTAGTTTTCCATGTGGTATTTTAGGCGCTCTAGAGCTTCTCCAATATCAATGACTTTATTAATAGTGTTGAACTCTTCACCTACGAATACAATTCTGTGTATACTACCGCACAACTGCCCCCAATATTGAGCGTGTTCTTCCCAGTGAGGCGATTCATACCAGTAGAAGCGTAAACCAACAGTTAATGAATTAAATGAACTCTCTTGGTACATAGAAGGCGGATTACAGAGTGTTCCAATTAAAAACTGACCAATCTAATGGTACAGTTGGGTGGTAGCAGATAATCTTGAATTGAATTGTTGCTTCTACTGAAAGACTACGTAGGCTTTGAAGATTCCTGGTCAGATGTTCCCCAAGGGGAGGGAATTGCCGTTGTTGAAAGTACTTTCTCTGTCGTTAGCTTGATAGCAGTTTCACCACAGTTGGGACACTTAACTTTCAATTCTCGTAAAGAGGGACGTCCCTTGATCTCTTCAATGACTGGTTTACCGATACACTCACTTAATAATCCTTGAAAACAGTGGTAGCACTCGTAGAATACACGTTGCACGGGTTTGTCTACATCAACAATTTTGACATGCTGACACCGCTCGGGTGGCAGTTCTGGGGCAGGAATTATCTTTTTAGGTTTTTGAGTGGATTCCGTCATTGTCTGACCCTAGTATAGAAGCTGGTGTAGATGCCTTCTGCTGGTGCCTCAATTATATTGAGATCACTACTGATCATATTGGGCTATCTATCATAACAAAACGAGGAATAAATTATACCAGCTATGTGTAAGTAAAGCATGGTTATAAGTAAAAGATTTTTAGCGGGTTTTATTATAGGAAAAATACTTTAGATTCCTCTGGGAGAGATCGCGCCGATGAAGGGGAGACGGGATTATAGACGATATCGGTAATATTGCGGATGCGATAAGCAGATTTAATCAAAAAAGGCTAGAAGGCTGATTGTGGCGTAGAGCATGGCTAGCAAGAGATATAAGCAAAATTTAAGAGGGGAGAGATAAGGGGATCGCAAGCACGATATATTAAGGAATGGAGTAATGATTACAACAAATCAAGCTTAGTTGTAATCCCCTGAACAATGAAGAACAATCGACATGGACAAGGAAAAATCCTCTCACCAGAAGAATTAAAATTACTTTTTACCGAGGGATTAACTTCGCCTCGTGACAGAGCACTATTTGCCATCTGTTTATTCACTGGTTGCAGAATATCCGAGGCTCTGGCACTCCAGACATCGGACATTAAAAACGGCACGATTATTTTTAGAAAGTCTACCACTAAAGGGAAACTCAAAACTCGTGTTGTAGATATTCAATCCGGACTAGCTGAGATACTGGCAGAATATCAGCCAAAGCCAGGAGCTTTGTTTCCTGGTAAGCGCGGTGTGACCGAACACTTGACCAAGTTCATGGCTCACAAGATTCTTGTTAGGGCTTGCGATCGCGTTGGTTTAATCGGTGTTAGTACCCACTCGTTTAGACGCACTGCATTAACCATGATGTCTAGTGCTGGTGTTCCCTTACGGCACATCCAGGAAATCAGTGGACACAACGACCTTGGGACATTGCAGCGGTATTTAGAAGTGACCCCAGAGCAACGCAAGAAAGCTGTTTCAGTTATTGGGTTTTGAGGGTCAAAGGTTAGGAGTAACTTTGACCCCAATAGTAATTCCAAATTCAGAAAACCAAAATCCTAATGAAGAAGATTTTGATTCTATCAGCTAATCCTATAAATACAAACAGGCTGCGCCTAGATGAGGAAGTCAGAGAAATTCAGCAGGCTTTAGAACGCGCTCAAAATAGAGAAGCATTTGAATTAATCACAAGAGGTGCTGTTCGTATTGATGACTTACGTCGTACATTGCTGGATAGCAAACCACAAATTGTGCATTTTTCTGGTCACGGTACTGGAACTGATGGTTTAGTTTTTGAGAATACTTCGGGTGATCCGCAGATAGTAAGTACGGAATCGCTCTCGCATTTCTTTGAATTATTGAAAGAGCGAGTTGAGTGTGTATTACTCAATGCTTGCTATTCAGAAATTCAGGCTCAGGCAATTCACCAACATATTGATTGTGTCATCGGAATGGCACAACCCATTCAAGATAATGCTGCTATCCTTTTTTCTAAAGGATTTTATGATGCTATTTTTGTCGGAAGAAACTATGCTGATGCTTTTAGATTTGGCTGTAATAATATTGATTTTTACAATATTCCTGAGTCTAATATTCCCACAATTAAGATCAGACACAGAGAGCCAAAACCTGAAGAGAAAATTCCGGCTCAATTATCTACACATTCGCTATTTATCGGTACGGGTGTATTAGGTTTAATTATTAGTTTAGTTGGACTTGTCCAATTAGCATTTAACGAGAATGGGCTAATTACTAATATCTTGCTTGCTTTTGGACTCTTTACTTTGTGGATGTGCTGTGCATACATCTACTTTCCGTCAAGTCGAATTACTGGTGTTGGCATCAATCTCTTTAGATCATCCAAACAATACAAAACATTACGCCGTTTAGCTCTGGCTGGTATAATTATTATTCCTCTGTTGAGCGCCACTGCATTTTATGTATTGCAACTCCCGCCTAAGGATATTATTGTTCTACTGGCTGATTTTGAAAGTTCTAACGAGCAGAAAGACTACAGGGTTACTAAAAATATCTTTGAAAAGCTAGAAAATGCTACCCAAAGTTACTCAGATATAAAAGTACAACTTTTAAATAAAGTTGTTACATCTCAAGAGGATGCACGTAAGGAAGGAAGAAAACGTAAGGCAACTATTGTCATTTGGGGAGACTACGGGAAAACAGCTACAACTGTACAGTTAAGTCCACATTTTGAAGTATTGCGTCCCCCAAAACACTTACCTCAAATAGGACAGTTAGAGCAAACGGCGGCTGTGTCTGAACTGAATAGTTTTAAATTGCAAACCCACCTTTCAAGTGAGATGGTTTATTTCAGCCTTTTAACTGTAGGACTAACTCGTTATACGGCTAGTGATTGGGATAAGGCTATTACCAACTTCAGTGACGCCCTAAAACAGGTTAAAGATCCTACTCAGGAATTGGATCAAAGCGTAATCTATAATTACCTAGGGAATGCTTACGGTAAGAAAAAAGACTACGACCGCGCCATTGCTGATTTTAACCAAGCTATTAAAATTGACCCCAACTACGCCAAACCTTACAACAACCGAGGGTTAGCTTACTATTACAAAAAAGACTACGACCGCGCCTTTGCTGATTTTAACCAAGCCCTGAAACTTGACCCCTCCTTCGCCATTGCTTACAACAACCGAGGGTTAGCTTACGGCGAGAAAAAAGACTACGACCGCGCCATTGCTGATTTTAACCAAGCCCTGAAACTTGACCCTAAATCTGCTGATACTTACTATGAACGAGGGATTGTTTACGATGAGAAAAAAGACTACGACCGTGCCATTGCTGATTTTAACCAAGCCCTGAAACTTGACCCTAAATCTGCTGATGCTTACGGCAACCGAGGAATTGTTTATGGTGAGAAAAAAAACTACGGCCGTGCCATTGCTGACTTCAACCAAGTTCTGAAACTTGACCCTAAATCTGCCGATGCTTACTACAATCGTGGGTTTGCTTACAAAAGCAAGGGCACTAAAGACTTGGCTGCACAAGACTTTAAGAAAGTCTTAGAGTTAAACGATGATGTTGAATTAAGCCAAAAAGCCAAACAGCAACTTCAAGAATTAGGTGTAAAATAGCGGTTTCCTTGATTCCTCTAGAATTAAGTTTTGCGATCGCACTCCCTTCCAACACCACCCCGCTGATATCATCATGCCGTACCCATAAAACCAGATTTATGGTTTACCAGAAAAAGATTGTAACCATCACTGGATACAAAGGCGGTGTGGGGAAAAGCACCACTGCGGTGCATCTGGCGACCTACTTAAGCGAGAAAGGGAAAACTGTGCTTGTAGACGGCGACCAGAATAGAACTGCTTTGGCATGGTCAAAGCGTGGATCGTTCCCGTTCCCCACCGTGGATGAACGCCAAGCCCTTAAGGTAGTCGCCGATGCACAATTTGTGGTCATTGACACTCCGGCTAGACCTGATTCAGATGACCTCAAGGAACTGTCCAAGGGTTGTGACTTGTTAATATTACCTACTAAGCCCGATATTGTGAGCTTAGAGCCAATGTTGGAAATGGTAAAAGATTTAGGTAAAGCAAGCTTTCGTTGCTTACTCACTATTGTTGCTCCACACCCTAGCAAGGAAGGAGTGACTTTACGCGAGGAGCTTCTTAAGGGTGGTATTCCTGTGTTCAAGTCAATGATTCGGCGTACATCTGGATTTGAGAAAGCCGCAATGGAAGGTGTACCAATCCGAGACGTGAAAGATTCCCGGTTGCGGATTGCTTGGAGGGATTACACAGCGTTAGGTAATGAAGTCATGGAGATTCTTCAATGAGTAAATACGGTGATTTAATCAAGAAAGCCAGAGAATCTGAACCAGAAAACCAGAAAACAGGTTTACCAGAACCACAAGAGGATAAAGAACAGTTTGTAAATCTCTGTATTAAAGTCCCGATCTCCCAACGACGCTACTGGATGTCCAAAGCCAAAGAACAGGGAATTACTGTGACATCAGTCATTATTGAAGCGCTTATCCAAAAGTTTGGCGAACCATAAAACCAGAAAACCAGATTGGAAGCTAGCACCGCCAACAACATGAAACTGTTGCTATCAGCATTGATATCAATACTGATAGCAATGTCATGAAATAGGAGCGATCGCGTTAATTAGCTCTAGTCAGACCGTCTTGACAATACATAATTCCTTGAATACAATCTAAATATGAAATTCATTATTTTAGAGAAAATAAGGATATGAGCAGAGAATTAAAGAAAGGCAATGAATTAGAGAATACATACGTCCAGGACAGGACAAGAATTTTACTCCCTCAATTCGAGACTCTTGCACCGTTCAAGGTATCCGACCGAAAGAAAGGGCGAGGGGATGCCCTCGGCTGGCAACAACTAGCAATCCAAGAAGCTAGAATGCTTCGAGTCACTTACCCAGACGTTAGACCCGAGGAAGAAAAGGAGTATGGCACTTGCCTGCGTCAGATTACGGCACTAAAAAAGCAGTTACGAAAAGCCACTAAGACGGACCTCAAAGACCCTATGGTTGCGAACCAAGTAAACACCATAATCACTAATTTTGGTAATGCTCTTAGCGACCAATTCGCCAGCTACAAGATTAAGCAAAATCTCAGGTATAGAGAGGAAGTAAAGGTACGCCGCACGGAGGAAAATCGGATTGAGATTGATTTAACTAACTCGCTAAAGTTTTGCTATGACGTTCTTAAATCAATTAAAGAGGGCACTGAGGAAAACTGGATGGATGTAAGCAGCGCGATCGCGCTAGCGACAGGTCGCCGCATGGCTGAAGTGCATCTATCCGCGAGCTTTGAGCAAATAGGGGACTACGAGGTGATTTTCAAAGGGCATCTCAAAGGAAAGGACCGCCGCGTTCGCGTTGATAGTAAGAGTATTGCTGTAAGAGACTATGGATTTAGAATTCCTACCCTACTCCCCTCTGAATTAGTGTGCTATGGCTTGCAGTGGCTTGGTGAAAAGGATAAAAGATTCCCAGCTAATGAGGACCCAGAAAGAGTAAATCGTCGTTGGTCAAAAGTGCTGAATGCTCATATAAAAGAATGGGATATTTTTCCCGAGGGACAACGCACTTATCACAAGTTTCGCGCTGCATACCTCCGAGCATGCGTACAGAACGACCCGTCAATCGATAAATATGACTTTGCAGACTATGCTGAGCGCGTTTTAGGCGACCAAGATGAAGCTACCATCAACTCTTATAAGCGCTATGTATTAAAGCCCGATTCACTTACCAAGATTTAAATAAAATCCCTGTACAGTCCCTCTTGGCTACATCTAGGCAAGAGGTTAGTATAGGGATATAGTTTAAACAATACATTTACAACTACATCTATTATGGCTAAGGTTGGACTATCTCAAGAAAAACTTGCAAGAAAAATCGGACTTGAACTTGCAGAATCCTTACAGGGCATAGCAGACACAAAAACCATTAGAGAAATGGCTGTTAATGCTTGTCAAGAATTTAAGAAATCTGTACCAGAGCCAAACACCTACCGTAGTAGGCTTTCAGAAATGAGAAGGGCAGTTAAAGAAGTATTTCCTGATGAGGTCAAAGATGAATTTCCTAATCAGAAAGAAGAAAAATCAGGATACTACTTTACTGATAGGGGCAAAGGCAATATTAAACGATGGGAGCATGTAGCAATTTTCTTTATTACATCAGATAAAAAACAACAAGAACTTCTAGAGCCGCCTCATTGGTCCTCTTCTGAATCTGAAGAAAAAAGCGAAATAGACCCCATAAAGGATGATGAAATAGTGATTGCAGAAGCGCCCGTACAGCAACTTTTGGAAGATGATGTCATAAGGATGGAAGCATCTATAGAGGCAGAAATACAGCCAACTGCTCAACACATTAAACTAACTGATATGACTATTGAAGCTTTCGACCTAGAAACACAGAACATAATCCAAGATGCGATCGCGCAGTCTGGTGTATCTCTCGCTGATTTCATTCAGCAAGCTTGTAGAGTCTATGGAAGAACAATCACAGGAAAGGCTAAACAATACGATGCCAATCTTGCCACAATCCCTACTTCTGAATTGAAGGATAACAAAGCCTATAACACCCATCCAGGGAGAGCAGAGGAACTTGTGAGGCGTGCTATTAAAGCAATCATGGTACACAATGGGCAATGCACTGAAGGGAATCAAAAATGGGTTGTTACCCAAACTTTATTAGTAGAGATGACAGGCTCTAAAGCAGTGTCGGTTAAGAGGATTGTAGAGAAGTATCACACAATGATTGCCGACCATAATCAACTACTAAAAGAAAACCACGGATTAAACGAGTACAGCAACCGCAAGAGTACCAAGAAAGAGTTTATTGAAAACTGGGTAAATATCGTGCCCGATGGCATGGATTAAGCTTGTTCTTAAATGCGCCTAAAATTTGATTTTAGGCGTCTCTAAAATCTCTTAAGACTACCAATATACAAAACAATATGGCAAAGCAGAAACGTGGTGAAGATGAAGCCGGGAGGCAAAGAGTAGAGATAGTGCGCCGATATCTTCAAGGCGAAACTCAGGAGCAAATCGCTGAATCCTTAGGGCTTAGTCAGTCTCAAATTTCGTTAGATTTAAGAGTCGCGAAACAGCAATGGAGACAGCAATATGCTCGTGATGTTCAAGAAGTAATCCAAGAGGAGATTGCTCGAATTCGCCTTATGGAATCCGAATCATGGCGAGGCTGGAATGAGTCACAGCAAGTAAAGGAAAGTACAACACACCGGACCATTGTCAAAGGGGATTTTGAAACAGAAGAAACCACAGTCACTAGAGAAAAGTCCTGTGGTAATCCCGCGTTTCTTACTGTCTTATTGGCCTGCATTGAGAAACGATGTAAATTAATGGGCGTTAGCACTCACCTAAGGCTTAGGGATATTGATGCAGCTGTAAAACTATTAAAATCCCGTGGTTATAAAGTATTCAAGCCCGATGATGGCGATTTAGCTATATCGCTTCATAATTTGGTAGATGCTGGCATTATTCCACCACAAAGCGTAGATGATGTCTTGGCAGCAATTGTTAAATCCAATGGCATCATGCAGGAGGAACTACGGCAAGCTTTCAATAAGAGCGATCGCGCTTTGGTCGGTGTAGGAGTTGAGGAGGTAGCAGAGTGAAAAAGCGAAAAGTGTCTCATTGTGTCTAGTTTTGTCTAATTTAGAGAACTAAAAAGCCCTCAGTGATGAGGGCTTGTTGCACACATTAAGGAGGCTGTATTGAAAAGCTAGCTGCGTATATTGGTATAAAAATTTACTTATAATACTTTAATTATAGCAAAATAGCTTTGGTTATTGTGTTTAACTGTGGATTCAAGCGATCGCCCCCACTGCCCTAGTTGTGCTTTGAATCATAATTTGGACAAACAGGCCATGATATACTTCACAATCCTGTAGGACAAGTGTCGCTTAACTCGGTTCTTGTCCTCGTTAACAGATTAAACGTCCTAATGAATCTGTTGGCAGATGCAAAGTAAATCGTGGAAGCCAAACAGGGCAACTCCTTGCCCAGGTGACTGAGGGTTGCAGTCGGAGCAGATTGCCAAAGTTTTGAATGAAATTAACCCGCTAAATGTCCGTTTTTGTGAGTCTAAGTAGGCTATTTACTTTCGTTCGGACAGCGATTGTGTTAAATTAAAAAAAATTCGCAGAAATAGCTAGAATTTATGCCAAGTGGAAAATCTAGCTGTTTTTGCTGCGGACGACTAATGTGTTAATCCAGTTATTAAGTATGTTAATCGATATCAGTCTTAGACCGCATTTTTGCGGGCAACAGTCATAATATGAGCGCTCATCCCCAACGTAGAAGGTTCGCTTTCTAGCCAACGGACAGCTTTTAGAAGGCGTTCACGACGACCTAGTTCATTCCAGTGTTCTGAGAAGTTTTGTAGTAACCAGCCTGGTCCTTCGATCGCTAACGTTCTTTCATAATGTAAACCCGCTTCTTCAACCTCTGCTTTAAGTTCTTCAGGATGATGAAAGAAGGCTGTTGTAAAGTAAGCAGGATGGTTGTTTGGGTTGCGGTGTTGACCATCAGTCAGATCCTGTTGAACAATCGCCACAAACTCTGGATCATCCAAATATCCCTGAAATAATCCATCTAAGGTTGAAGCAAAGCGAGAAATTCCAACCGCGAAGACAAGACCTCCAGTTTTTAAAATACGATAAGCTTCACGCAAAGCAGCCAAGCGCTGTGTGCGCTCAGTCAAGTGATATAAAGGTCCAAGTAAAAGAACAGCATCAACGCTATCATCCGCCCGATTAAGTTGACGAGCATCACCAACTGCCAAACTAGCCAGAGGATAATTCGGTTGAGCTTGAGAAAAACGCTGGGCTTGTTCTATATGCAAAGGAACCGCATCAATGAGATGAACTTCATAGCCCTGTTGAGCAAGCCAATAAGAATAGATACCAGCACCGCCGCCAACATCGAAAATCACAGCGGGTGGAGGAGGTAGGTAGCGGCTTAAAAGTTCTTGGGTTCGTGCTAACTCAAGCGAACCAGTATCTCTTGATAACCGTTCTTGCTCTTGACCACTGGCGTAATGGGTTAACGCCTCATCTGAAAGCAGGTTGTGTAACTCAGATAAATCCGACATCGTGTTTGCTGATTACAAAAGCTGTTTCATTATTTCAATACCTTCGCCAAAAAAAAGGATGAAAAAGATATACTATTAAGCATTGACATTTTACTAGCCGGAAGATACACAGTACTGGACTTTAATTTAAAGTCAGAATAATTTACCCCCAAAGCACCCGAATCTTTACTTTTCCGTCTAGAAGCAGGGGAGTTGGGAGCGATCGCCCCAATAATCGCCCCCGGTCCCACTACCCCGGTCCCCACTGCTCCCCACTGCCCCACTGCCCTGGTCCCACTGTCCCAATTGTACCCAAGATTGCGTTACTACCCCGCTTCTAAGCAGATAGCAACTAGCATTATATTTAGTCCCTAGCGTACTACAAAAATTTTGCGCAAAGTGTCCCAAAAATTTCAAAAAACTGAAAAAAAGTTTTTTTTAAAAGTTTTCGCTGAAACCCTTGTATGACAAGGCTTTTATTTGCGCAAAGTCCCCCCCCGGTATATAAATACTCCCCTGACACTTTGCGCAATGAATTAGACGTACTACAAGATGGGTTGAGAGTAGTTTTGTAGTACGCTGGGGGCTTGGCTTTTTTGGTGGATTTCTGGTTTGATGAATGTGACGAATTCGGACCCAACCAAAGAGAACGACCGCGCAGTTTTTCTCTGTCCCCCACCTGTGACCCTACCTAGTAGATGAGAGGGTAGGTCATGGCACATTTTTAAAAGTGCGCCATGGAGACGAGCCGCGCCGTTTTGGTCGTTGCGAGTGGCAACGAGACGACCGCGCAATTTGGCAACAACAAGAACGGCGATCGCTCTTAGGATTTTGCCACTACAGTTGCCACTACAATTACCTCTAGAATCGCTTCTAAGTCTTGTTAAGCCAGTAGAGCATTGTTGTCATTTTGCAAGCTTCTAGAGGCTCTTAGAACCGCGTCAAAGCTCGCCAAGCTAGTTGAGTCATGTACGACGTGAGAACACTGCAATAGACGCGCTAGGAGGGCTTAGCAAGTGCGTCAAATCCCGTCATAGTGTCTTTGTCGCTGCTTTTAGCTCTGTAGCGCTAATCGTCAAAATAGCCGCGCTATTGGGGTGTAGGAATATCGTCAAATCCCGTCAAGATTTTCTATAGGGAAGACTAGGGAGACGTGCCGCGAATTATCCAGCGGGATAAATCATGGTGTGTTGCTGAGACCGTCAGGACGGCGAAGCTCGTCGCCTTGGTGCGAGCTTTAGCGAGCCAGTGAGGCTCCATCAAAGAAATAAATCTTGCCGAATATCGCCAGCAATTCAATGTTGCTATGGTCTAGGAGTAGGGACAGGGAAACGAGCCGCGAGATTTTAATGAGTAGGTGGCGATCGCACTGGGGATATGGTGAAGCTGTTTATGGAGACGAGCCGCGCAGAATATCGCCGTCACTGCAATATTTTTTCTGAGAGTGTACGCGCGTAAAACCACAGATTTTTTAATATCAGTTTCTAAAATTAGCCATGCCTAGACAAAGGGTTTGTCTATAGATGTCTGTCACCATGTATGTGCAAGTAGGTCTGTCTATACCTTACTCCCATTCCTTGAAAGACATAAATATAGACAAGTCGGTCAGTCTAGGTTAATCAACTATATCTATAGACAAATATGTCTGTCCATACATGTTTTAGCTGCATGTTGCAAGTTGACAAAGCAAGCCATCTATAGACAAGACCGTCTAACCATATGTG
>Ga0070738_10002532_pt1 | contig 27764 bp, 26 predicted proteins | sample Coa_R2_2_FD_66446 | JGI IMG/M metagenome (GOLD analysis project Ga0070738, IMG submission 66446) | Surface soil microbial communities from Centralia Pennsylvania, which are recovering from an underground coalmine fire - Coalmine... | ecosystem: Environmental > Terrestrial > Soil > Unclassified ...
GCGCCCGCGCCGCCGCCGGGGGTGACGGTCGAGCGGGTGGAGACGGCGGCCGAGATGGAGGCGGCCGTGCGAGCGCATGCGCCCCTCGTGGACGCGGTGATCATGGCCGCCGCGGTGGCCGACTTCCGTCCCAAGGGCGCGGCGGGCCGCAAGCTGACCAAAGAAGACGGGGTCCCCGACCTCGTGCTGGAGCCGACACCCGACATCCTGGCCGGGCTGGGGGCGGCGAGGCGGCCGGGGCAGGTGCTGGTCGGCTTCGCCGCCGAGACCGACGACCCCGTGGCCCGAGGCCGGCGGAAGCTCGCCAGCAAGGGCGTCGACCTGCTGGTCGTCAACGACGTCGGGGCCCCCGGTGCCGGCTTCGACGTCGAGACCAACGTGGTCACCATCCTCGACGACCGCGGGGGCGAGGAGGCGTTGCCGCTCATGTCGAAACGGGCGGTCGCCGACGCGGTGTTGGATAAGGTGAGCAGCCGGCTCTCGTCCGGGGGCCGGCCCCACGCCGGGAGGAAGAGGACGACCCCGTGAGCATCCGCACCACCTTCACCTCCGAGTCGGTGACCGAAGGCCATCCCGACAAGATGGCCGACCAGATCTCCGACACCGTCCTCGACGCCCTCTTGGCCGAGGACCCCTACAGCCGGGTCGCCTGCGAGACCCTGCTCACCACCGGCCTCGTGATCGTGGCCGGCGAGGTCAGCACCAAGACCTACGTCGACATCCCCTCCCTCGTGCGCGACACGGTCTGCGCGATCGGCTACGACAACGACGCCTACGGGTTCAACGGGCGGACGTGCGGGGTGATGGTGGCGCTCGACGAGCAGTCGCCCGACATCGCCCAGGGCGTCGACGCCGCCTACGAGCTGCGCACCGGCTCGGGCGGCGAGGACCTCCTCAATGCCCAGGGGGCGGGCGACCAGGGGATGATGTTCGGCTACGCCTGCGACGAGACACCCGATCTCATGCCCCTGCCGATCTGGCTGGCACACCGCTTCGCCCAGCGGCTGTCGCAGGTCAGGCGGGTCGGGGTCCTGCCGTACCTGCGTCCCGACGGCAAGACGCAGGTGAGCGTGGTCTACGAGGACGGCCGGCCCGTCCGGCTGGACACGGTGCTCATCTCGACCCAGCACCAGCCCGGCATCGACGTCGACACCCTGCTCCTGCCGGACCTGCGTGAGCACGTGATCCACCCGCTCCTGCCCGCCGACCTCGACACGGAGGGCATGCAGGTGCTGGCCAACCCGACCGGCAACTTCGAGCTGGGAGGGCCCCACGCGGACGCCGGCCTGACCGGCCGCAAGATCATCGTCGACACCTACGGCGGGATGGCCCGGCACGGCGGCGGCGCCTTCTCGGGCAAGGACCCCTCCAAGGTCGACCGCTCGGCGGCCTACGCCGCCCGCTGGGTGGCCAAGCACGTGGTCGCCTGCGGTGCCGCGCGTCGCTGCGAGGTCCAGGTCGCCTACGCCATCGGGATGGCCCGGCCGGTGTCGCTGCTCGTCGAGACCTTCGGCACCGAGGCGGTCGACCCGGCCAAGATCACCTCAGTGGTCCTCGAGCTCTTCGACCTCCGCCCGGCGGCCATCATCCGCGACCTCGACCTGCGCCGCCCGATCTACCGCCGGACCGCTGCCTACGGGCACTTCGGCCGGGCCGACAAGGACTTCACCTGGGAGGCCACCCCCAGGGTGGAGGAGATGCAGCGCGCGCTCGGCCTCTGAGCGCCGCGCGCACCCCGGCCGGGGGGCCGCGGACAGCCGAGGCGGCGGGCGTCGTCCGGGTGCTCCCCGACGTGGCGCCGCTCGGCCGGGAGTTCGACTACGCCGTCCCACCGTCGCTGGCCGGCCAGGTCGCGGTCGGCACCCGTGTCCGGGTCCCCCTGCACGGGCGCAGGGTCGGGGGTTGGGTGACCGGCGTCGGCCTCGATCCTCCCGAGGGCGTCGTCCTGGCGCCACTGGCCGCCGTGTCCGGCCTCGGGCCACCCCCGCCGGTGATCGAGCTGGCCAGGTGGGCCGCCTGGCGCTGGGCGGGCCCTGTGACCTCCTTCCTCAGCGCCGCCTCGCCGGACCGCGCCGTACGGTCGCTCCCGGAGCCGCCGCCACTGCCAGCACCGCGCGCCGCCCGGCTCTCCGCCACGCCCTCGGCCGCACGGTGGCCGGACGTGGGTGCGCTGAAGGAGGTCCTGGCCGACCAGGTACGCGGCCAGGGCCCGGCGGCGCCGATCCTCGTCCGGCTCCCCCCCGCAGACGACCTGCTGGCGGTGGTCGAGGCGGTCCTTGGGCGGGTGCGAGGCTCGGCGCCCGGTGGCAGCGTGCTCGTGCTGGTGCCGAGCGCCGGCTGGGCCGGCCGGCTGGCGGCGCGGCTCCGCCGGCGAGGCGTGCCGGTGGCGGCGAGCTGGGCGGAGGCCGCGGCCGGTTGGCCGGTCGTGGTGGGCTCGAGGGGGGCCGCCTGGTCGCCCGTCCCGCGCCTGGCGGCTGCGGTCGTCCTCGATGCCCACGACCAGGCCTACCGCTCGCCGAGGGCGCCCACCTTCGACGCCTGGGAGGTGGTGGCCGAGCGGGCGGCTCGCGAGCGCGCGCCCTGCGTGCTGACATCGCCGTGCCCGACGGTCGTCCAGGTGGCGCGCTGCCAGGTGCTCGCGGCCGAGCGGACGGCCGAACGGCGCGGATGGCCGGCGGTGGAGGTGGTCGACCGGCGCGGTGCCGACCCGAGGACCGGGCTGTTCTCCGAGGAGCTGGTCCGGGTCGGCCGGGCTGTCCTGGAGGGGGGCGACCGCTTCGTGTGCGTGCTGAACCGGAGCGGGCGGGCACGCCTGCTGGCCTGCCCGTCGTGCGGAGAGCTGGCACGCTGCGAGCGGTGCGGCCACCCGGTCGCCCTCGCCGGAGAGGAGCTGGCCTGCCGCCGTTGCAGCGCTGTCCGCCCCGTCGTGTGCGCGTCGTGCGGCGCGACCCGCCTCCGCGTGCTGCGGGCCGGCACGGCACAGGTGCGCGAGGAGCTCGAGGCCCTGCTGCGGGTGCCGGTCGCCGAAGTGGCAGGGCCGAAGGCCCGGCCGGCCGGCACGGTGCCGGGCGCCCCCGTTCGCCATGGCGCTGGCGAGCCCCGGGCCCTCGTGGGCACCGAGGCCGTGCTCCACCGGGTGGCGCAGGCCGGGGCGGTGGCCTTCCTCGACTTCGACCAGCACCTCCTGGCACCTCGCCTCGGCGCCGGGGAGGAGGCCCTGGCGCTCCTCGCGCGTGCCGCCCGCCTGGTCGGTCCCCGGGACGGCGGTGCCCGGCCCGGCGGGCGCCGGCCCCCAGGAATCGTGGTGCAGACCCGGCTCCCGGACCACCCCGTCCTCGACGCCGCGGTGCGCGGTGACCCCGGCCGGTTCGTCGAGCGCGAGGCAGCCCTGCGCCACGAGCTCGCCCTGCCGCCCGAGTCCGCCCTGGCCCTGCTGTCGGGACCGGGGGCGGCCGACCTGGCAGCCCACGTGGTAGCAGCCGGCCAGGCAGCCGGCCAGGCAGCCGGCCGCACGGGATCGGCGCCGGGAGGTCGCGTCTCTGAGCTCGCCGCCTCGGGGCTGGCCGCCTCGGGGCTGGCCGCCTCGGAGCTGGGGGAGGGGCGTTGGCTGCTCCGGGCGCCCGACCACCGGCGCCTGTGCGACGCCCTGGGCGCGGCCCCCCGTGCGAGAGGACGGGTGCGGGTGGAGGTCGACCCCACCTCGGTCTGACCGGGGACGTGGCGGCCCGGCGGCCACCCTTGCACGCCGCGGCTCCCGGGCTCGTGCCGGGGGTCGGTCCGGCGAAGCGAGGGCCGGCCCCCGGTACCATGTGCAGGTGGCCACCTACACGATCCGGACCTATGGCGACCCGGTGCTGCGCACGCCGACGCGCGAGGTCGAGGAGGTCGACGGGTCGATCGTCCGGCTCGCCGAGGACATGCTGGCCACCATGTACGCGGCCCCTGGCGTCGGCTTGGCCGCCAACCAGGTGGGCGTGCAGCGTCGCCTGTTCGTCTACGACGTCGGCGACGGTCCCGGGGTCGTCGTCAACCCCCGCATCGTCGAGACCGCCGGCGAGTGGACCCACGAGGAGGGCTGCCTGTCGGTGCCCGGTCTGAGCTGGCCAATCGTCCGCCCGAAGGTGGTGCACCTGGTGGGCTTCGACCTCGACGGCAACGAGCTGTCGATCGAGGCGGACGAGCTCGAGGCGCGGTGCTTCGAGCACGAGGTGGACCACCTCGACGGCATCCTCCTCGTCGAGCGCCTCGACGAGGACCAGCGACGCGAGGCTCGCCGGCTCCTTCGCTCGCGGGCCGTCGCCATGCCGGCCGGGGACCCCGACGGTCTGGCCGGGCTGGTGCGCCCCTGACCTTCCCGCTCGCCTTCCTCGGGACGCCCGACGTCGCCGCCGCCACGCTGCGGGCGCTCGTGGCCGCCGGCCACGACGTCGTGCTGGCTGTCACCCGGCCGGACCGGCGCCGGGGCAGGGGATCGATGACCTCGCCGAGCCCGGTCAAGGAGGCGGCACGCTCCCTCGGGATCCCGGTCTCGCACCGGCCGGCCGACGTCGCGGCGGCAGGGGCCGGGCTCGGGGTGGTGGTGGCCTACGGCAGGCTCATCCCCGCCGAGCTCCTCCAGCAGGTGCCGATGGTGAACGTGCACTTCTCGCTCCTGCCGCGCTGGCGCGGCGCGGCGCCGGTGGAGCGGGCGATCCTCGCCGGCGACGAGGTGACCGGCGTGTGCGTGATGGCCGTCGAGGAAGGGCTCGACACCGGTGCCATCTACGCCCGTCGCGAGGTCCCCATCGGACCGGAGGAGTCGGCCGAGGAGCTGCGAGCCCGCCTCGGCGCGCTCGGCACCGCGCTCCTCCTCGACGTGCTGGCCGGCGTGGCCACGGGCGGCGTCGGTGCCCTGCCGCCGGCCGTGCCACAGCAGGGCGAGCCCACCTACGCGGCGAAGATCGAGCCGGCCGAGCTCGAGCTGCGCTGGGAGGAGCCGGCGTGGCGTCTTGCCCGGGTCGTCCGCCTCGGGCGCGCCCACACGACCTTCCGGGGCAGGCGGCTCGGTGTGCGGCGTGCAGAGGTCTGCCGTGCCGAGCCGGGCACGCCGCCGGTGCCGCCGGGGACCTTGGCCGACGGTGCGGTCGCCACCGGCGACGGGTGGCTCCGGCTGCTCGAGGTGCAGCCGGAGGGGCGCCGCCCCCTGGCCGCCGCCGCCTGGCTGCGCGGGGCGCGCCCGCTGCCCGGGGAGCGCCTGGGCACATGAGCGCCGAGCGCGGCCAGTGCCGCTCGGGGGCTCGCCGGTAGGCTCGGCCGGTGCAACGCGTGCGGCCGCTCACCGGGCAGCCTGGTCCGGTCGGTGCCGTCAAGATCGCGCCCTCGGTGCTGTCGGCCGACTTCGGTGCCCTGGCCGAGGCCGTCGGCGAGGTGTCGCCCGTGGCCGACTGGCTGCACGTCGACGTGATGGACGGGCACTTCGTGCCGAACCTGACCGTCGGGCCCCCGGTGGTGGCTTCCCTGCGGCGCCACTCGGGCCTGTTCTTCGACTGCCACCTGATGATGACCAACCCCGAGGCCTACCTCGAGGCGTTCCGCGACGCGGGCGCGGACAGCTGCACCGTGCACGTCGAGCTCGGCCGTACCGGGGAGCTGGTGGCGCTCATGCGCACCCTTGGCCTGCGCGCCGGCCTCGCCGCCAACCCCGACACGCCGTTCGAGGCGCTCGCACCCCACCTCCACCTCGTCGACCTGGTGCTGTGCATGACCGTCTTCCCCGGGTTCGCCGGCCAGTCCTTCATCCCCGACGTGCTGGCGAAGGTCGCCCGGGTGAGGGAGGCCATCGACCGCCGGGGACTGGCCGTCGACCTCGAGGTGGACGGCGGTATCGACGAGCAGACGGCGCCGCTGGCAGCCGCAGCCGGGGCCAACGTGCTCGTCGCCGGGTCCGCCGTCTTCGGCCGCGATCGCCCCTGGCAGGCGTGCCAGATGATCCGGGCCGCCGCATCGAGGGCGCGGGCGACGCCGGGGTTGGCCCCGCCGGTGGCGGGTGAGGGCCCGGCGGGTGGCGGGTGAGGGCCCGGCGGGTGGCGGGTGAGGGCGCCCGAGCGGGGCGGTGACGACACCGGGGTAGGATGAGCACCTCGCGATCGGGTCCTGTCGGGGCCCTTCCGGGGCCGCCTACCGTGGCCGCGCCAGGGCGCGGCCGACCGCTGTGAGGAGCAGGGAGTGGACGACCAGTCCCACATGGCTCGGGCCGCTGCTCTTGCCGACGCGGTCCGCGGCTCGACCGCTCCCAACCCGTGGGTGGGCTGCGTGCTGGTGCCGGACGGGGCGGTCCCGGGCCTGCCGGTGGCCTACGAGGGCGCGACGGCTCCACCCGGCGGGCCGCACGCCGAGGTGGTCGCCATCCGCCGGGCAGCGGCGGACGGGCGGGCGGGCGGATCGGTCCTCTACAGCACCCTCGAGCCCTGCTCCCACCACGGGCGGACGCCACCGTGCGTGGACGCCATCGTGAAGGCGGGCGTGAGGCGGGTGGTCGTGGGAGTCCTCGACCCGGATCCCTCCGTGTCGGGGCGGGGCGTCGACGCGCTGCGTGCCGCAGGCGTCGAGGTGGTGGTCGGCGTGGGGGCCGAGCGCATCGCCGAGCAGCTCGCCCCCTACCTGAAGCACCGCCGGACCGGCCGGCCGTGGGTCGTCCTCAAGCTGGCGGCCACCCTCGACGGGCGGATCGCCGCCCCCGACGGTTCGAGCCGGTGGATCACCGGCCCCGAGGCGCGCCGCGACGTCCACCGCCTGCGCGCCCTGTCGGACGCCGTGCTCGTCGGGGCGGGCACGGTGCGGGCCGACGACCCCGAGCTCACCGTTCGCCTGGGCGACCCGGCCGGACGGCAGCCGCTGCGCGTCGTGCTCGGCCGGGCGCCGGCCGGGGCGAGGGTCCGTCCGGCGCTGGAGCTCTCCGGCGACCTGGGCGCCGTGCTCGACGAGCTGGGGTCGAGGGGGGTCCTGCAGCTGCTCGTCGAAGGGGGCGCCCGCGTGGCCCACCAGGTGCACGAGGCCGGGCTGGTGGACCGCTACGTCCTCTACCTGGCCCCGGCGCTGCTCGGCGGCGACGACGGGCGGCCCCTGTTCAGCGGGCCGGGGGCCCCGACCATGGCCGAGGCCTGGCGCGGGCGCCTCGTGTCGGTGGAGCGCCTCGGCGACGACCTGCGGGTGGAGGTGGCGGCCTGATGCCTTTCTCCGAGATCACCGAGGCGATCGAGGCCATCCGGCGCGGTGGCATGGTCGTGGTCGTCGACGACGAGGACCGCGAGAACGAGGGGGACCTGGTGATGGCCGCGGAGGCGGCGACGCCGGAGAACATCGCCTTCTTCCTGGCCCACACCTCGGGGGTCATCTGCGTGCCCCTCCTTCCCGAGCGCGCAGACCAGCTCGACCTGCCGCTGATGGTGACGGCCAACACGGAGGCCCAGCGCACCGCCTTCACGGTCAGCGTCGACGCGCGCTGGGGGACGACCACGGGCATCTCGGCCGCCGACCGGGCGGCGACGATCGCCGCGCTCATCGACCCCGACACGAGGCCCGTGGACCTCAATCGGCCAGGGCACGTCTTCCCGCTGCGCTACCGGACCGGGGGCGTCCTCAAGCGCGCGGGGCACACCGAGGCCACGGTGGACCTGGCCCGCGCCGCCGGCCTCACACCGGCCGGCGTGCTCTGCGAGATCGTGTCGGAGGACAAGGCGACGATGGCGCGCCTGCCCGAGCTCGAGCGGTTCGCCGAGCGCCACGGGCTGCCCTTGATCTCCATCGCGGAGCTCATCAGGTTCCGGCGCCGGACCGAGAAGCTGGTGCGCCAGGTGTCCGAGGCCCGGATCCCCATCGGTGACCAGGCGTTCACGGCCTACGTGTACGAGTCGGTGCTCGACGGCGAGCAGCACCTGGCGCTCGTGCTCGGCGAGGTGGCGGGCAAGCCCGACGTGCTCGTGCGGGTCCACTCCGAGTGCCTGACGGGCGACGTCTTCGGCTCGCTGCGCTGCGACTGCGGCCCGCAGCTCCGCCGGGCCCTCGAGCTGATCGAGGCCGAGGGACAAGGCGTCGTGGTGTACCTGCGGGGGCACGAGGGGCGGGGCATCGGCCTGGGCCACAAGATTCGTGCCTACCGCCTGCAGGACCAGGGCCGCGACACGGTCGACGCCAACCTCGAGCTCGGTCTCCCCGTCGACAGCCGCGAGTACGGCATCGGTGCCCAGATCCTCGTCGACCTGGGCGTCTCCACCATGCGCCTGCTCACCAACAACCCCGTCAAGTACGGGGGCCTGGAGGGCTTCGGCCTCGACATCACCGAGCGCGTGCCCATCGAGCTGACCCCCAATCCGCAGAACATCGAATACCTGCGCACCAAGCGCGAGCGGCTGGGCCACCTGCTCGACGGCCTCGACGATGCGCTCTGAGGTGCCGGTGCCGTGACCGCCCCCGAGGCGGCGGGGGTGCCCGAGGCGGCGCTCGTCGAGCTGACGGCAGCCGTCGGGTCGACGTGGCGCGGTGACGGCGACGGTCGGGGGCTGCGGGTCGGGATCGCCTGCTCCGAGTTCAACGGTGGCGTGACGGTCCGGCTCCTGCGGGGCGCGCTGGCGGGTCTCCGGGCGTGCAACGTGGACCCGCGCGACGTCACGGTCGCGTGGGTCCCCGGTGCCTTCGAGCTCCCGCTCGCGGCCCGGGCCTTCGCGGGGGACGGCTCGACCGATGCCGTCGTCTGCCTCGGGGCCGTGATCAGGGGCGAGACCGGGCACTACGACCTGGTTGCGCACCAGTGCGCGGCCGGTGTCCAGCGAGTGGCCCTCGACACGGGTGTGCCCGTGGCCTTCGGCGTGCTGGCGACGGACTCGCTGGCGCAGGCCATGGCCCGTTCGGAGCCCGGCGACGCCAACAAGGGACGCGAGGCCGCCCTTGCCGCCGTGACCATGGCCCGGTTGCTGCAGGGGCCTGCCCGGCGGCGGTCGCCCAGCCGGGCCGGCACGGGAGCCTGAGGTGCTGCGGCTCGTCCTGCCGAAGGGATCGCTCGAGCGGGCGACCCTCGAGCTCTTCGCCGCCGCCGACCTGGCGGTCACTCGCTCGTCGGACGTCGACTACCGGGGGTCGATCGCCGATCCGAGGGTGTCGGAGGTGCGCATCCTGCGACCGCAGGAAATCCCCGAGTACGTGGCCGAGGGGCTCTTCGACCTGGGGATCACCGGGCGCGACTGGATCGAGGAGCGGGGGAGCGAGGTCGTCTCCCTCGGCGAGCTGGCGTACTCGAAGGCCACGTCCGAGCCCGTTCGGGTGGTCCTCGCCGTGCCCGCCGACGCGCCCTACGACACGCTGGAGGATCTCCGCAAGCACCCGAGCCCGCTCAGGGTGAGCACCGAGTACCCGCAGCTGACGGCGCGGGCGCTGGCCGCCATCGGGGTCGAGGCGGACGTGTCGCTCTCCTACGGCGCCACCGAGGCCAAGGTGCCCGACATCGCCGACTGCGTGGTGGAGATCACCGAGACCGGCCGGGCCCTGCGGGCGGCGGGCCTGCGCGTCGTCGGGACCCTGCTCGTGTCGCGCACCGAGCTCATCGCCAATCCCGTCTCGGCTGCCGATCCCGAGCGGCGTCATGCCATGGAGCAGATCCTGACCCTCCTGCAGGGCACCCTCGAGGCGCGTGAGAAGGTGCTGGTGAAGATGAACGTCCCGGCTGACCGGCTGGAGGAGGTGGTGGCGGCCCTGCCGGCCCTCCGTGCCCCGACGGTCTCCGCGCTGTCGGGCACGGAGGGCTTCGCGGTGGAGACCGTGGTCCCCAAGGCTGTCATCAACACCCTCATCCCGGCCCTGAAGGACCAGGGGGCCACCGACATCCTCGAGCTGGCGCTGTCCAAGATCGTCCACTGATGGAAGCGGTGCCGCGTGTGCCGAATGTCGCCGGTGCCCTCCCGCCGGGCCGCCGCGAGCGACCGTTGACGGGCACGGTGGCGGCCTTCGACCGTGCGAGAGGGCTCGGCACCGTGGTCGACGCCACGGGGAGGGAGCTCGCCTTCCACGCGACGGCCATCGCCGACGGCACACGCTCCATCGAGCCCGGCACCGAGGTGCTCTTCGTGGTGGTCGCCGGCCACGGGGGTCGGCTCGAGGCGAGGGGATTGGTGGCGGCCTCCCCCCGCGGCGAGGACCCGCCGCGCCCCCCGGCAGGTCCTGCCGAGTCGGCTCGGGTCTCCCCCCTGCGATGAGGGCCCGGCGTCAGCCCGCGCCGTCGGTCCCGCCAGCCGGGGCCTCCAGCCTGGCCTTCTCGGCCGCGTCGAGCCGCACGTAGGCGAGGCGGATCTGGGCCAGGGCCTCGGCGAGCGAGGCGTGCGCGTCGCCCAGGCGGGACCCGAGCCCGTCCACCAGGTGGCCGAGGGCGTCGATCGCCAGGCGCGCCTGGGCCAGCAGCGGCGGAGACTGCGAGAGGTAGACGGCAGCGAGCTCGAAGAGCCCGTAGCAGTGGTTGGCAACCACCACCTCGGCGGGTGCCTTGGCCAGCTCCTGGCGGAGCTGCTCGACGTCGCCCGCGGCGGTCTCCGCAGGGCGACCGGCTGGCCCGCCGCCCGGCCCGCCGCCACGGGAAGCGGTGGCACGTCCGGGCACATCCCCGCGGGTGGTGCCCGGCGCACCCGCTCCGGTGGTGCCACCGGCGGGCGCACCAGGCGGCTGCTCCCTACGAACGTGGTGCTCCCCTGACGGCGTCCAGAGGCTCATGCTGTTAGCCTAGAAGGACGACGGACAGAGGAAGCGGGGCTGCCCGATGGGACGCCTCCACCCGGCCATCGGGTACGCGGGTGCCACGGTGGGCCGGGTCGACGTAGCTACGGGCCGGGCCAGCCCCGGGGTGGTGCCGCTCCACAAGGAAGCCCACGGGAGGACCGCGGGCTCAAACGAAGGAGTGATGCCGCATCGTCACCACCACCACCGGTGAGCACCGGATCAACGACCGGATCCGAGCTCGCGAAGTCCGGCTCGTCGACCCCGACGGCCGGCAGCTCGGGATCAAGCCCCTCCCCGAAGCCCTCACGATCGCCCGGAGCCTCGACCTCGACCTCGTCGAGGTGGCACCGATGGCGGACCCGCCGGTCTGCCGGATCATGGACTACGGGAAGTTCAAGTTCGACGAGGCCCAACGGGCCAAGGAGTCGAGGCGCAAGGCGGTCCACGTCGGGATCAAGGAGATGAAGTACCGGCCCAAGATCGGCCCGGGCGACTTCGAGACCAAGACCCGGCAGGTGGCCAAGTTCCTCGACGAGGGGCACAAGGTCAAGATCACGATCATGTTCCGGGGGCGCGAGGTCTACCATCCCGAGCTCGGCAAGCGGATCCTCGACCGGATCGCCGAGCAGGTGAGCGACAGCGCCAAGGTCGAGGCCGAGCCACGGCTCGACGGGCGGAACATGGTGATGGTGCTGGCACCGGACCGGCGGGCGCGCCAGGCGGCCGCGTCGAGGGCGGCCCAGGCGAGGCCGGCAGCCGACGGCGACGGCGCGGCTGCCCCGGCTGAGCCGACGGGTGTCGAGGTGGCGAGCGGCACCGACGCCGTGCTGGGTGTGGCCACCGGGCCCGGGACGGCTGGCGGCGCGGAGCGAAGGGGATAACCGATGCCCAAGATGAAGACCGACCGGGGGGCGGCCAAGCGGATCCGGGTGACCGGCTCCGGCACGCTGCGGCGCCGCAAGGCGTTCCGGTCGCACCTGCTCGAGAAGAAGTCCAGCGTCCGCACCCGGCGGCTGGGGCGCGAGACCGACGTGGCGCCGGGCGACGTCGCCCGGGTCCGGCGGATGCTCGGGCGCTAGGCGGCGCACCTTCATCCCGGCCCTCGGGCCGAGGGTACCGACCGTCGGGCCTGCCGCTGCCTGCCTCGCAGCCCCACCTCCGGCCCGCACCCATCCGCACGACACGAAAGGAGGCCCCGTGGCCAGAGTGAAGCGCTCCGTGCACGGTCGAAAGCACCACCGCGCCGTGCTCGAGCAGGCGAAGGGCTACTACGGCAACAAGAGCCGCACGTACCGAGCCGCCAACGAGCAGCTGCTGCACTCGATGCACTACGCGTTCCGCGACCGCCGCGCCCGCAAGGGCGAGTTCCGCAAGCTGTGGATCCAGCGGATCAACGCCGCGGCCCGGATGAACGGGGTCAGCTACAGCCGGTTCATCAGCGGCCTCCACCACGCCGGGATCGAGGTCGATCGCAAGGTGCTCGCCGACCTGGCGGTCTCCGACGCCGAGGCCTTCGCGTCGCTGGTCCGGCTCTCCCAGGACTCGCTCACCGGGACCGCCTCCTGAGCCAGGCGCTCGGGTACTCGCACCAGAGGGTGCGGCGGCTGCGCCGTCTCCTGCGCAAGCGCGCCGCCCGCTGGTCCGAGGGCGTGTTCGTGGCCGAGGGGCTGTCGGTGGTGCGCAGCGCGCTCGCCGCCGGGGTGCCCGTCGAGTCGCTGTACCTGGCGGCGGGGAGCGCGCTCGCCGCCGACGTGGCCACCATTGCCGAAGCGGCGCGTGCGGTGGGGGCCCGGATCTACGAGCTGGCCCCCGGGGTGCTCGAGCGCGTCGCCGACACGGTCACGCCCCAGCCCGTGCTGGCCGTGGTGCCGATGGCCGCAGGCGACCTGGAGGCGTTGGCCGGCGGGCGGCTGGTGGTGGTCATGGCGGGCGTGCGCGACCCGGGGAACGCGGGCACGGTCCTGCGCAGCGCCGACGCGGCGGGAGCCGACGGTGTCGTCTGCTGCGGCAGCACGGTGGATCCCTACAACCCGAAGACCGTGCGGTCGTCCGCGGGCTCGCTGTTCCACGTGCCGGTGGTGGTCGCCGGCGGCGTGGCGGGCACCCTCGACGCCCTCCGGACGCTGGGCTACCGCCGCCTCGGCGCGGTGGTCCAGGGGGGGGTCGACTACACGACCGTCGACTGGTCGCCGCCGACCGCGCTGGTCCTCGGGAACGAGGCGTCGGGGCTCGACGCGGCCGCTCGCCCGCACCTCGACGAGCTCGTGGGCGTGCCGATGGCAGGGCGAGCCGAGTCGCTCAACGTGGGCGTGGCGTGCGCCGTGCTGTGCTTCGAAGCGCTGCGCCAGCGGCGGGCGGCGGCAGGGGGCGACGCGGGCTCTACGATGCCCGGCGTGACGACGCGGAGGGACCCAGCGTGAGCGGCACCGGCAGCGACGTCCTCGGCGTGGCCGCTCTCGAGCGCGAGGCGGCGGCCTCCCTGCTCGGCGCGGCCTCGACCGACGAGCTGGCGGCGGCCGAGAGCGCTGCCCTCGGGAAGCGCTCTCGCCTCGCGCTGGCACACCGCTCGCTCGGATCGCTGGCGCCCGAAGAGCGCCGCGAGGCCGGTCGGCTGCTCAACGAGGCACGCCGGCGCCTCGAGGTGCTGGTCGCCGATCGCCGGCAGCAGCTCGCCGCGCGCGAGCGCGCCTCGGCCCTGGCGACGGACCGGCTCGACCTGACCGAGGTCGTGCGCGCCGAGGTCCGCTCACCCGTCCAGCGGGGCCACCTCCACCTCGTCACCCAGACGCGCGACGAGCTCGAGGACGTGTTCGTGGGCATGGGCTTCGTCGTGGCCGAAGGCCCCGAAGCCGAGACGGACTGGTACAACTTCGAGGCGCTCAACATGCCGCCCGGGCACCCCGCGCGCGGGATGTTCGACACCTTCTACCTCGACCTCGGCGAACCCGAGACGGTCGTCCTGCGGACCCACACGTCGCCGGTGCAGATCCACCTCATGGAGGGGGCCGTGCGCGAGGGCACCCTGCCGATCCATGCGGTCATGCCCGGGCGCTGCTTCCGGCGTGACACCCCTGACGCCCGGCACCTGGCCGTGTTCCACCAGGTCGAGGGGTTGGTGGTCGACCGGGGCATCTCCTTCGGCGACCTCGCGGGGACCATCGAGACCTTCACCACCGCCTACTTCGGTGCCGGCGTCCACTCGCGCCTGCGCCCGGCGTACTTCCCGTTCACCGAGCCGTCGGCCGAGTTCGAGGTCACCTGCACCATCTGCCACGGCGAGGGGTGCCGGACGTGCTCGGGCACGGGCTGGATCGAGCTCGGGGGCTGCGGGATGGTCGACCCGGCCGTGTTCGACGCGGTGGGCGTCGACCGCGCGGAGTGGTCGGGGTTCGCCTTCGGCTTCGGGATCGACCGCTGCGCCCAGATGCGCCACCAGATCGCCGACATGCGCGCGCTGGTGGAGAACGACCTGCGCTTCCTGGTGCAGTTCTGACCGGCGGCCCGGCGAGCGACGAGGCGACGGAAGGCAGCTGTGCGAGCACCCCTGTCATGGTTGCGTGACTTCGCTCCCTTCGGCGACGACGCGCGTGCGCTGGCCGCCACCCTCGACGACCTCGGCCTCGTGGTCGAGGGCATCGAGCAGGTCGGTGAGGGGCTCGACGAGGTGGTCGTCGCCGAGGTGAAGGAGATCGCCGCCATCGCCGGTGCCGACCGGGTCCGGCGCGTGGTCGTCGATGCCGGCGACGGTCCGGTCGAGGTGGTCTGCGGCGCGGACAACTTCGCCGTCGGCGACCTGGTCCCCTTCGCCCCCGTGGGCGCCGTGCTGCCTGGCGGCGTGGCGATCCGGCGGCGGACGGTGCGCAAGGTGGTCTCGAACGGCATGCTCTGCTCGGGCCGGGAGCTCCGCCTCTCCGAGGACGGCGCCGGCCTGCTGGTGCTGACCGAGGTCGACGGGGCGCGATCGGGCGTCCCGCTGGCCGAGGCCCTCGGCATCGAGCGCGATGTCGTGTTCGACCTTGCCGTTGAGGCCAACCGTCCCGATGCCTCGTGCATCGCCGGGGTGGCTCGCGATCTGGCAGCGCGCCTCGGGCTCCCGTTCGCCCTCCCCGAGCCGGCGGTCACCCCCGGGTCGGGGCCGCCTGCCGACCACCTGGCATCCCTCGTCCTCCACGATCCCGAGCTGTGCCCGCGGATCACCGCCCGGGTCCTCACCCAGGTGGTCGTCGGCCCCTCGCCCCGGTGGCTCGCGCGGCGCCTCGCCCTGGCGGGGATGCGACCGGTCAACAACGTGGTCGACGCCTCCAACTACGTCATGCTCGAGCTCGGCCAGCCCACCCACCCCTACGACCTGGACCGGCTGGCGGGGGGCGGCCTGCTCGTGCGCCGGGCGCGCCCGGGCGAGCAGCTCGAGACCCTCGACGGCGTGGTGCGGACGCTCGGCCTGCCCGGCCGGGGGCTCGGCGACACCGGCGAGGACTGCCTGATCTGCGACGCGCAGGGCCAGCCCGTGGGCATCGGCGGCGTCATGGGCGGCGCGTCCTCCGAGATCGCCGAGAGCACCACCCGTGTCCTGCTCGAGTCGGCCTACTTCCGCCCCCTGGCGATCGCCCGCACCTCGAGGCGGCTCGGCCTGCGCACCGAGGCCTCGGCACGCTTCGAGCGCGGCACGGACCCCTGGGGCATCGACCGGGCCGCGCTGCGGGTGGCCGAGCTGCTGGCCGACGGCCCCGGCGGGAAGCCGGGGGCCGTCCTGGCGCCCGGCTCGCTCGACGAGCGAGGCGAGGTGCCGGGCCCCCTGCGCGTGCGGGTCGGGCTCGGGCGGCTGAACGGCCTGCTCGGCACGACCTTCGGCACCGAGGACGTCGCGGGTCTGCTCGAGCCCATCGGCTTCGCCTGCGAGCCGGCCGGCGACGACGTGGTGGTGACCGTACCGAGCTTCCGGCCTGACGTCCGGCCCGCCCCCCACGGTGCCGACGACGTCGTCGAGGAGGTGGCGCGCACCTACGGCTACTCGAGGCTGCCGCGCCGGGTGCCCTCGTGGCCGCAGCCCGGGGGGTTGACGAGCTACCAGCGCGAGCGCCGGCGGGTCCGCGACGTGGCCTGCGGATTGGGCGCGTGCGAGGTCTGGAGCTCCTCGTTCGTGTCGGCCGACGATCTCGACCGGGCCGGCTGGGGCGGGCCGGCCGTGGCCGTTGCCAATCCTCTCGCCGCCGACCAGGGATTCCTGCGGCGCTCGCTGCTCCCCGGCATCCTCCAGGTGCTGGGTCACAACGCCGACCGACGCCAGGGCGACGCGCGTCTGTTCGAGGTCGGCACCGTGTTCGAGCCACCGGGCCACCTGCGGGGCCGCGTTGGCGAGGAGCGCAGCGGGCCCGGTGGGGCCGCCATGGCCGCCCTGCCCGTCGAGCGCGAGATGCTGGCGGTCGCCTTCGCCGGCGCCGGCGACGACGCCAGGACGGCCGTCGCCGCGTGGTGGGTCCTGGCCGGCGCCCTCCGGCTGCGCGATGCCCGCCTCGTCGGCCCTGGCCAGGCCGAGCCGGACCGGGGCGGCGGCAGCCGAGGTGGTCCCGGCGAGGCCGCCGCCGATCCCGTCCCTGCAGCGGAGGCGGGCCGGGCAGCCTCAGGTGAGGCGGGCGATCCAGGTCACCTGAGGGGGTTGCACCCGACGCGCGCCGCACGGATCCTGGCAGGGCCCGAGGGCCCGGTCGTGGGTGCGGTCGGCGAGGTCGACCCGGCGGTGCTGGACGCGTTCGGGCTGGGGGGCCGGCGGGTGGGCTGGCTCGAGGTCGACCTCGGCCTCCTGCTGGACGAGCGCGTGACGCCGCGGCGTCCGGCCCAGGCGCAGGTGGTCAGCCGCTTCCCCTCGGCAGACGTCGACGTGGCCCTCGTGGTGGACGACGGCGTGCCCGCCGACCGGGTTGCCGACGTGCTGGCCGGCGCCGCCGGAGGCGTGCTCGAGTCGGTGACGCTCTTCGACGTCTATCGAGGCGGCGCCGTCGGCCCGGGGCGGCGGAGCCTGGCATTCAGGCTCCGGTTCTGCGCCCCGGACCACACCCTCACCGATGCCGAGGTGGCGCGGCTCCGGCAGGCCTGCATCGACGCGGCAGCAGCCGAGGTCGGGGCCACGCTGCGCTGAGCCGTCGCTTCCTCGGATTGCATGACTATTCGACATCGCGTATAATGTTGCGCATGAGGGTCGGGGTGGTCGGAGCGTCGGGGTACACGGGAGCCGAGCTCCTGCGGCTGTGCGCGGGCCATCCCGAGCTGGACGTGGTCGTGGCCACCGCGGCGTCGCGCGCCGGCGAGCGGGTCGCCGACCACACGCCGTCGCTCGCGGCCGACTACGGGAGCCTCGCGTACTCGAACCTCGACGCCCAGGTGCTGCGCGGCCTCGACCTCGTCTTCCTGTGCCTCCCCCACGGCGAGTCGCAGCGGCTCGTGCCCGACCTGGTCGACGCGGTGGGCGCGGTGGTGGACCTGGCGGCCGACTTCCGGCTGAAGGACCCGGCGTTGTACCCGCAGTGGTACGGCGCGGCGCACGAGGCCCCGGACCTCCTGGCGCGCTTCGTGTACGGGCTGCCCGAGCTGTGCCGCGAGGAGCTGCGGGGGGCACGCCTCGTGGCGGTGCCCGGGTGCTACCCGACGGCGGCGGCGCTGGCGCTCGCCCCCCTCGTCCAGGCCGGCGCCATCGCGGCATCGGGCATCGTGGTGGACGCGGCGAGCGGCGTGTCCGGAGCCGGGCGGTCGCCGGGGGACCGCGTGCACTTCGGCGCGGTGGCGAGCGACTTCAGCGCCTACGGGGTCCTCACCCATCGCCACACACCCGAGATCGAGCAGGCCGTGGGCGCCCAGGTCCTCTTCACCCCGCACCTGGCCCCCATGGTCCGGGGCATCCTGGCCACCTGCTACGCACGGCCGGGGCCTGGTGCGGGGAGCCTCGCCACGGCCGACGTGCTCGGGATCCTGGCTGACCGGTACGCCGGGGAGGCGTTCGTCGTCGTCGACGAGCGCCTGCCCTCGACCAAGGCGGCCGCCGGGTCCAACTGCGCCCATCTGAGCGCCCGGGTCGACCGGCGGACCGGCTGGGTGCTCGCCATGGCAGCGATCGACAACCTGGTCAAGGGGGCCTCGGGCCAGGCGGTGCAGTGCGCCAACCTGGTGCTCGGCCTGCCCGAGGAGACTGGCCTGCCCCGGTCGGGGCTGTACCCGTGAGCGTCACGGCGCCCCAGGGGTTCGTGGCCGCCGGGGGCGCTGCCGGCATCAAGGCCGGGGGCGCCAAGGACGTGGCGGTGGTCGCCACCGAGGACGGCGAGGCGGTCAGCGCCGCCGGGGTGTTCACGACCAACCTCGCCGCGGCGGCCCCGGTGCAGGTCAGCCGGGCGCACCTGTCGACCACCGGCGGTCGGGCGGCGGCCGTCGTCGTCACCTCGGGCAACGCCAACGCGGCGACAGGCGCGGCGGGCCGGGCGGCGGCGCACCGGCTGTGCGAGCTGGTGGCCGGCGGGATCGGTGCCGCCACCGAGGAGGTCCTCGTCTGCCAGACCGGGTTGATCGGCATCCCGTTCCCGATCGGCACGGTCGAGCGCTCCCTGCCTGGCATCGTCGGGTCCCGGGCTGCCGGCGAGGCCGGCCGGGCGGCGGCCGATGCCATCTTGACCACCGACAGCGTGCGCAAGGAGGTGCTCGTCGAGGGGGCGGGGCACGTCGTCGGGGGCATGGCGAAGGGGGCGGCGATGCTCGCGCCGAACATGGCCACGATGCTGGCCGTGCTCACGACCGACGCCGCCTGCGCGCCCGACGAGCTCGGGAGCCTGCTCGCACGAAGCGTGGCCGCCACGTTCAACAGGATCAGCGTCGACGGCTGCACCTCGACCAACGACTCCGTGGTCGTGCTCGCGAGCGGGCGCGCCGGTCCTGTCTCTTCGGCCGACCTGGCCGCCTCGCTGCACCAGGCCTGCGCGTCGCTCGCCGCCCAGATGGTGGCCGACGCCGAGGGGTCGACCAAGGTGGCGACGGTCCGGGTGGCGGGCGCCCGCTCGGAGGGCGAGGCCAGCCGGGCTGCCCGCAAGGTGGCCGAGTCGATGCTCGTGAAGGCTTCGCTGAACGGCGGCGACCCGTACTGGGGCCGGGTGGTGAGCGAGCTCGGGTCCGCCGGGGTCGCGTTCGACCTCGACCGGGTGACGGTGCGCTACGGGGGGATACCCGTGTGCGTCGCCGGGGTGGCGGCCGACCACGATGCGGCGGCGGTGGCCGCCCACATGGCCGGGCGCCACGTCGAGATCACCTGCGAGCTCGGCCTGGGCGACGGGTCGGCCGCAGTGCTCGCCTGCGACCTCGGCCACGGGTACATCGACGAGAACCGGACCACGTCGTGAACGGAACCCCGACCCCCCCGGGGCCCGCGCCCCAAGCTGGTGCCTCGGCGACCGCGCCCCCCGACGTGGTGCCTCCCGCAATGGCGCCTGCCGCAGCGGCGCCTCCCGACGTGGCGCCTGCCGCAGCGGCGCCTCCCTCGGCTGCCCGCCCGCCCGCGGCCCCGACTCCCGCGGTCTTCGACCAGCGGTCGGCGGCCTCCCTGCTCGTCGAGGCGCTTCCCTACATCCGTCGCTTCTCGGGCAAGGTCATCGTGGTCAAGTACGGGGGCAACGCGCTCGGCGGGACTGGCTCCGAGGACCAGGCCCTGGCTTCCTTCGCCGAGGACGTCGTGCTGGTCCGCTCGGTCGGCATGCTGCCCGTAGTGGTCCACGGCGGCGGCCCCCAGATCGGCGACATGCTCCGCCGCCTGGGCAAGGAGGCCGAGTTCCGAGGGGGGCTGCGGGTCACCGACGCCGACACGCTCGACGTGGCCCGCATGGTCCTGGTCGGCAAGGTCAACCGCGACATCGTGTCGGCCGTCAACGTCCACGGCGCCTTGGCCGTCGGCCTGTCGGGCGAGGACGCCAACCTGATCACGGCCTCCGCGCGCTCGGCCGAGCTCGGGTACGTGGGTGACGTAGTCGAGGTCGACCCAACGATCCTCGAACGCCTCCTGGCCCAGGGGCTGATCCCGGTGGTGGCCACGATCGGGGCCGACGCCGGCGGCCAGGCCTACAACATCAACGCCGACACGGTCGCGGGGGCGCTGGCCGAGGCCCTGTCGGCCGAGAAGCTCGTCTACCTCACCGATGTCGAGGGGCTGCGGGCCGACCCCGCGGACCCCGGCTCGCTGGTGCGGCGGGCAAGCGCGGCCGACCTCGAGGCGATGGTGCGTGCAGGCTCGGCCTCGGGCGGGATGGTCCCCAAGGTCGAGGCGTGCGCGCGCGCCCTGCGCGGCGGGGTACGGCGCGCGCACATCCTCGATGGCAGGGTGCCCCATGCGCTGCTCGTCGAGTTGTTCACCGACGGCGGAGTGGGGACCATGGTGGAGCCGTGAGCCCCCCCGATCGCCGGGCACTGATGCCCACGTACGCCGCCCCGCCGGTGACCTTCGTGGCTGGGGAGGGGACCGTCCTCTACGACGACGCAGGCCGCCGCTACCTCGACTTCGTCGGCGGCCTGGCCGTCACCTCCCTCGGGCACGCGCACCCGGCGGTGGCGGCCGCCGTGGCCGAGCAGGCTCGGACGCTCTGGCACGTGTCGAACCTCTACGGCAACGAGCTCGCCCCGCAGGTCGCCCTCACGATCGACCGGCTGATCGGCGGGGGCGACCGCCAGGCGGGCGGCCAGGTCTTCTTCGCCAACTCGGGGGCCGAGGCCAACGAGTGCGCGCTCAAGCTCGCCCGCCGCTGGGCCGGCCCCGGTCGCCACGTGGTGGTGTCGACGAACGGTGCGTTCCACGGACGGACCCTGGCTACCCTGACCGCCACCGGCCAGCCCGACAAGCAGGCCGGCTTCGAGCCGCTGCCGGCGGGGTTCGTCCACGTGCCCTACGACGACCTGGCGGCGATGGACCGAGCGGTCGACCCGAGCAGGGTGGGAGCGGTCCTGCTTGAGCCCATGCTCGGCGAGGGGGGCGTCGTGCCGCCCTCGGAGGGCTACCTCGCCGGGGTGGCGGCCCTCTGCGCCGGCCGCGGCGTGCTGCTGGTGCTCGACGAGGTCCAGACCGGCTTCGGGCGGACCGGCCACTGGTTCGCCTTCCAGTCCGCGTTGGGGTCCCAGGGTTCGTCGCCCGACGTCGTCACGATGGCCAAGGCCCTCGGCAACGGCATGCCCGTCGGCGCGTGCTGGGCGCGGGCGGAGGTGGCGGCGGCCTTCTCGCCCGGCGACCACGGGTCCACCTTCGGCGGCCAGCCGCTGGCGATGGCAGCCGTCCGGGCGACCCTCGAGGTGATGGAGGCCGAGGACGTGCCCGCGCGAGCCCGGCGTGCGGGGGCGCGGCTCGCCGAGGGGCTGGCTGGGCTGCCGGGGGTCGCGTCCGTCCGGGGACGCGGCCTGCTGCTGGCCGCGGTCCTGGCGGAGCCGATTGCCAAGGAGCGGGCCGCCGCCGCGCTGGCCGCCGGGCTGCTCGTCAACCCGGTGCGACCCGACGCCCTGCGGCTCGCGCCGCCCCTGCTCGTGCGCGACGGCGAGATCGACGAGGCGCTTGAGATCCTCGCCTCCGTGCTCGCTGCCCCGATGGAGGGGGCCAGGTGACTGCCCGCCACGTCCTCGACGTCGACGACCTGTCCGCCGGCGAGCTCGACGAGGTGCTGCTGCGGGCGGAGCGGTGGCCGGCGCCGGCCGTGCTGTCCGGCCAGGGGGTGGCGATGGTCTTCGAGAAGCCGTCGCTCCGCACCCGGGCGTCGACCGAGCTGGCAGCCTTCCAGCTGGGCGGCCACGCCGTGTACGTCCACGGGTCCGAGGTGGGCCTCGGGAGCCGAGAGTCGGTCGAGGACGTGGCCCGAACCATGGCGGGCTTCCACCGGGTGCTGTGCGCCCGCGTGAACGACCACGGCGTCCTGGCCAAGATGGCGGCCGCGCTCGACGACGCCGGGGTCGAGGTGCCGGTCGTGAACCTGCTCTCGGATCGTGCCCATCCCTGCCAGGCTCTCGCCGACCTGCTCACCCTCTACCAGACGCTGGCACCCGGCGCCACGACCACGTGGTCCCTGGCCGGCAGGTCCATCGCCTACGTGGGCGACGCCAACAACGTGTGCCGGTCGCTCGCCAAGGCGGCGGTGACGGTGGGGATGGAGGTCAGGGTGGCGTCACCACCGGGCTACGGGCTCTCACCCGAGGACGTGGCCGCCGTGGCGCAGGTGGCCGCCGCCGCCGGTCGCGGGGGCTCGCTCACGGTCACCGAGGAGCCCCGGGCGGCCGCGGAGCGCGCGGAGGCTTTGTACACGGACGTGTGGACGTCCATGGGCCAGGAGGGCGACGCCGAACGCCGCCGCCGCGACTTCGCGGGGTTCCAGGTGGACCGGGCGCTGCTCGAGGTGGCAGCCCCCGGAGCTGCGGTGCTGCACTGCCTGCCGGCGCATCGCGGCGAGGAGATCGCAGCCGACGTGATCGACGGCCCGCAGAGCGTCGTGTGGCGGCAGGCGGCCAACCGGCTCCCGACGATGCGCGGGCTGCTGTGGTGGCTCGTCTCCCACGAGCGCCAGGCGGACCCGGGCACCCGGGCGGTCACGGTGGCGCGCCCGCCGGGATCCGGCAAGCCGGGGGAGGGCCCGCGGTGAGGGTGGCGAAGCACCAGCGGCAGCACCGGATCGCGGGGCTCCTCGAGTCCCAGGTGGTGACCAACCAGGCCCAGCTGGTGGCGCTGCTCGCTGCGGACGGCATCGACGCCACGCAGGCGACGGTGTCGCGCGACCTCGAGGACCTCGGCGCCGTCAAGGTCCGGCTGCCCGGGGGCCAGGCAGCCTATGTCCTGCCCGAGCTGCCGGCCCAGCAGGTCGCGCCGGAGGACCATCTCCGCCGGGTGCTCGGGGAGTGGGTGGTCGAGGTCGCCCATTCGGGGAACCTCGTGGTGCTCCGCACTCCCCCGGGGTCGGCCCATGTCGTAGGCTCGGCGCTCGACCGGAGCGGGCTCGAGGGCGTGCTCGGCACCGTCGCCGGCGACGACACGGTGCTCGTGGTGGTGGACGAGCGCCAAGGGGGAGGCGAGGTGGCCGGCGGCCTCGCCGCGCTGGCCGGCCTGCGGGAGCCGACGTGATCGGCTGGCCCGCCGGTTGAGGACCGGCCGCTCCCGGTGGAGGTGGCGCACCCCGAGGGGCGGCGTCCTGAACGGGCCGCCGGCGCACCGCCGGCGCACGAGATCGCAGAACCGAGGAAGGAACGACGATGCCCAGGCGCGTGGTGCTGGCGTACAGCGGAGGCCTCGACACGTCGGTGGCGGTGCGCTGGCTCGAGGAGCATGCCGGCGCCGAGGTCATCGCGGTGGCCGTGGACGTCGGCCAGCAGAGTGGTCCCGGGTCCGAGGACTGGGACGCGATCCGTCACCGGGCCCTGGCGGCGGGCGCGGTCGAGGCCGTCGTCGTGGACGCGCGGCGCGAGATGGCCGAGGAGTTCTGCGTGCCGGCCCTCCAGGCCAACGCCCGCTACGAGGGCAAGTACCCGCTCGTCTCGGCCCTGTCGCGGCCGGTGATCGTCCGCCACCTCGTCCGCGCGGCTCGCGCCCACGGCGCCGGGGCCGTTGCCCATGGCTGCACGGGCAAGGGCAACGATCAGGTCCGTTTCGAGGTCGGGATCCGCTCGCTCGCCCCTGACCTCGAGGTGCTCGCGCCGGCACGGGTCTGGGGCTTGAGCCGCGAGCAGTGCGTCGAGCTGGCTGCCCGCTGGGATATCCCGGTGGCGGCCACCAAGGAGAAGCCGTACTCGATCGACGAGAACCTCTGGGGCAAGGCCATCGAGTGCGGCGAGATCGAGGACCCCTGGGCCACGGCCCCCGAGGACGCCTACACGCTCACGCGGGTCACCGCGACGGAGCCGGTCGAGCTGGTCGTCGGCTTCGAGGCCGGGGTGCCGGTGTCGGTCGACGGGCACCGGGCGGCAGTGGCCGAGGTCATCGCGGCGGTGGGGGCCCGCGCCGGGTCGACGGGGTTCGGGCGGCTCGACATGGTGGAGAACCGCCGGGTGGGGATCAAGAGCCGGGAGGTCTACGAGTGCCCGGCGGCTCTGGCCCTCCTCATGGCCCACGCCGACCTCGAGGACCTCACCTTGGAGCGGGACCTCCACCACGAGAAGGCCCGCCTTGAGCCCCGGTGGGCGGAGCTGGTGTACGACGGCATGTGGTTCTCCCCGCTCAAGCAGGCGCTCGACGCCTTCGTGCGCGAGTCGCAGCGTCACGTGACCGGCGAGGTTCGCCTCCGCTTCGACCCGCCGGGAGCAGGCCACGTGGAGGGACGTCGCAGCCCGGTGTCCCTCTACGACCGGGGACTGGCAACCTATGACCGCACCGACACGTTCCGCCACGCCGACGCCGAGGGGTTCGTGCGCCTCTGGGGGCTGGGCGTCGCGACGTGGGCGGCCCGCCAAGGCGGGGCCGGGCCCGCGGAGCCGGGGGGCGAGGATCGGTGACCCTCTGGCAGGGGCGCCTGGGCGAGGACATGGCCCCCGAGGTGGCCGAGCTGTCGGTGAGCGTGGACGTCGATCGGCACCTCGCGCTGGACGACATCGCGGGCTCGCGGGCCCACGTCAAGGGCCTGGGCAGGGCCGGCGTCCTCCCGGGCGACGAGGTTGCGACGTTGCTCGGCGCGCTCGATCGCGTCGAGGGCGAGCTCGCCTCGGGGAGCTTCCGCTTCCTCCCCGGCGACGAGGACGTGCACACGGCGGTCGAGCGCCGCGTCACCGAGCTGGTCGGCGACGTGGGTGCCAAGCTGCACACCGGGCGGAGCCGGAACGACCAGGTGGTGACGGACCTGCGCCTGTGGTGCCGGCGCGAGCTGGTGGCCGTGGCGGCCGAGGTGGTGTCGCTCCAGGAGGTGCTGGCACAGCGGGCGCTCGACGCAGGAGACGCCTACCTCCCGGGCTACACCCATCTGCAGCGGGCGCAGCCGGTCCTGCTCGCCCACCACCTCCTCGCGCACGGCTGGGCCTTGTCGCGTGACGTCGACCGTCTGGTCGGCACGGTCGAGCGCCTCAACGTGTCGCCGCTCGGCGCGGGTGCCTTGGCCGGCTCCTCGCTGCCGCTGGACCCCGACTTCGTCGCCGAGGAGCTGGGCTTCACCAGCCGGTTCGAGAACTCGCTCGACGCGGTGTCCGACCGCGACTTCGTGGCCGAGGCGCTCTTCGACGTGGCGCTCCTCGCCGTGCACCTGTCCCGCATGGGAGAGGAGGTGGTGCTGTGGTCGAGCGACGAGTTCGGATTCTGCGTGCTCGACGACCGCTACGCCACGGGCAGCTCCATGCTCCCCCAGAAGAAGAACCCTGACGTGGCCGAGCTGGCACGGGGCAAGGCCGGCCGGTTGATCGGGCACCTCACGGGCCTGCTGGTCGTGCTCAAGGGGCTGCCGCTCGCCTACAACCGCGACCTCCAGGAGGACAAGGAACCGCTCTTCGACGCGGTCAGCCAGGTCCGCCGGACGCTGCGCGCGCTGCGGGGCCTCTATGCCACCGCGACCTGGCAGCACGAGCGGATGCAGGTGGCGGCCGACGGGCCGGCGGCGGCCGCCGTCGACCTGGCCGAGCTCCTCGTCGAGCGAGGCATGCCGTTCCGCCAGGCCCACACCCTCGTAGCCGGGCTGGTGCGCGACTCGCTCGAGCGGCACGTGCCTCTGGTGGAGCTGGTGCAGGCGCACCCCGATCTCGGCGATGAGGGGGCGGCGCTCCTGGAGCCCGGGGTGGCGGTCACGAGGCGCACGACGCCGGGGGGCGCCGGCCCGGCTTCGGTGGCTGAGCAGCTCGAGCGGTTCGGCCGGCGTCTCGGCGTGGACCGTTCCCGCCTGGGGCTGGCTCCGGGGGCCAGGCTCGGGCGGCCGCCGGGCGAGTGACGCCTTCGAGCGCCGGCTCGGGCACGGGGGAAGCAGGCGCTGCCGCCGCAGCCGTGCCGGTGCCGGGCGCCGTGCCGATGCCGGTCGCGAGCGGCTGGGCCGGCATCGTACGCGCGGACCTGGCGGACGACGTGGCCGAGGTCGGGCCGTGGCTCCTCAACAAGCTGCTCGTCCGGGGCGCTCGTGCGGCCCGGATCGTCGAGGTGGAGGGGTACCGGGGCGCAGAGGATCCCGCGTCGCACGCCTACCGCGGGCCGACGGACCGGAACCGGACGATGTTCGGGCGGCCGGGGTTGCTGTACGTCTACTTCACCTACGGCATGCACTGGTGTGCCAACGTGGTGTGCGGCGCCGACGGGGCGGCGCGTGCCGTCCTGCTGCGGGCCGCCCGCCCGGTGGCGGGCCTGGCCGAGATGCAGGTGGCGCGCCCGGCGGCGCGCACGGCCCGCGACCTGTGCAACGGGCCGGCCAAGCTGTGCCAGGCGTTCGGCATCACGCGGGACCTCGACGGGGCCGACCTCGTCACCGGCGATCGCCAGGTATGGCTGGCGGACGACGGCACCCCGCCGCCCGCTCGGCCCCGCTGTGGACCTCGGATCGGTGTGGCCGCTGCCGCCGATCTGCCTCTGCGATGGTGGGTGGACGGCGACGAGCACGTCTCGCGCACGCGCCCGCCGGCCGCCTCGGAGCGAGCCAAGGGGAGGCGCAGGACGCCGACCGGCGCCGGAGGGTGAGGACGATCGCGTCGGAGGTCGACGGCCGGAGGGGGCCGCCCGGCACGCCGGTCTCATGTGGCGGCCGGGCGTTGATGGCTCGCCGACATCTGCTATCATGGGTCTCCCGCTGCAGGGGGTGAGCCGAGAGGCTGTACTGTGCAGCGGGCCGCTGGTCGAACGGAGGGCTGCCCTCCACGTCGGCCCGCGGTGCTACCGGCACCAACGCCCGACGGTGCGTGCCCGGGTCGTTCCTTGAAAACGGAAGAGCGAGAGCCAAAAGCCAGTGCGGGCGGCTGGCGGGCGCATGCCCGCCGAGCCGAACGTCAAATCCGGATGTACACGGATGCAACGGCGGGTCTGCGGCCCCCTGGGGTCACATGCCCGCCGGCCAGCCGGGGCGAGTCAACCCGGCTGGCTCTCTGGTCGTGAGCAAGGGCCCTTCGGGCCCGACCTCGAGACCTCGATGGAGAGTTTGATCCTGGCTCAGGACGAACGCTGGCGGCGTGCTTAACACATGCAAGTCGAACGAGGTCCATCTGGTGGCAACACCGGAGAAGACCGAGTGGCGAACGGGTGAGTAACACGTGAGCAACCTGCCCCGAAGACCGGGATAACACCGGGAAACCGGTGCTAATACCGGATGTCCCCACCAGATCGCATGGTCAGGTGAGGAAATGGGTTTCCGCTTCGGGAGGGGCTCGCGGCCTATCAGCTTGTTGGTGGGGTAACGGCCTACCAAGGCGGTGACGGGTAGCTGGTCTGAGAGGACGATCAGCCACACTGGGACTGAGACACGGCCCAGACTCCTACGGGAGGCAGCAGTGGGGAATCTTGCGCAATGGGCGAAAGCCTGACGCAGCAACGCCGCGTGGGGGACGAAGGCTTTCTGAGTTGTAAACCCCTTTCAGCAGGAACGATGATGACGGTACCTGCAGAAGAAGCACCGGCCAACTACGTGCCAGCAGCCGCGGTGATACGTAGGGTGCGAGCGTTGTCCGGATTTATTGGGCGTAAAGAGCTCGTAGGCGGTTCGGTAAGTCGGGTGTGAAACCCCCAGGCTCAACCTGGGGCCGCCACTCGATACTGCCGTGACTCGAGTCCGGTAGGGGACCACGGAATTCCTGGTGTAGCGGTGAAATGCGCAGATATCAGGAGGAACACCGGTAGCGAAGGCGGTGGTCTGGGCCGGCACTGACGCTGAGGAGCGAAAGCGTGGGGAGCGAACAGGATTAGATACCCTGGTAGTCCACGCCGTAAACGTTGGGCACTAGGTGTGGGGCCTTTTCAACGGGCTCTGTGCCGTAGCTAACGCATTAAGTGCCCCGCCTGGGGAGTACGGCCGCAAGGCTAAAACTCAAAGGAATTGACGGGGGCCCGCACAAGCGGCGGAGCATGTGGCTTAATTCGAGGCAACGCGAAGAAC
>Ga0070738_10002535_pt1 | contig 27733 bp, 17 predicted proteins | sample Coa_R2_2_FD_66446 | JGI IMG/M metagenome (GOLD analysis project Ga0070738, IMG submission 66446) | Surface soil microbial communities from Centralia Pennsylvania, which are recovering from an underground coalmine fire - Coalmine... | ecosystem: Environmental > Terrestrial > Soil > Unclassified ...
GAACCCAGAACTGGTACTACCCGAGCTCAAAGGATTGCCGAACCTGCCACACGGGCGCAGCGGGTGGAGTCCTCGGGGTGAAGACCCGCCAAATGAACCGGGAATTTCTGTTTCCAAATGGTGTGGTCGATAACCAACTGCGGGCCTGGAATCACATTGGGCTTTTCAACCTCGAGTTGAAGGAGCAAGACCTGGAACATTACCCCCGCCTGGCTCGGGCTGATGATGAGACGCGAACTTTGGAAGACCGTGCCCGTTCGTACCTGGACGCCAACTGCGCTCATTGTCACCGGCCCGGCGGCACCGTTGCTTATTTCGACGCGCGCTATGAGACACCACTCGACAAACAGGGTCTGATCAACGGGCGCGTGCTCATTGACGAGGGGTTGGACCGGGCACGGGTTATCTCGCCAGATGACGTGTGGCGATCCGTGGCCCTGTTCAGGATCAGCAATCTGGACGGCCGCAGGATGCCGCCGCTGGCTCACGAAACTCTCGATGAAAAGGGAATTGCACTGCTCCGGAGTTGGATTGAAAGCCTCCCCGGACCAAAGGTTTTGCCGCCTCCTGTTTTCTCCCGGAGCGGCCAGCGTGAGAAAGAGCCCGTGGAAATCCGGCTGACCGATTCAGTCGAGGACGCCGAAATTCATTACACCCTGGACGGCAGCGCGCCTACGGCTGAAGATCCGGTGTACCGGAGTCCCATCCCGATCTCTCATTCGACGACGGTCCGGGCGCGGGCGTTTAAGCCTGGGTTCACCCGGAGCATCACGGTTCAGGAAACCTACGTTTTTACGCGGCCCCGCGATGCGGAGGCAGAGCGGTAACCGAATCAGAGCCTGGTGGGCGGCTCAGGTTTGGGAACGACAACCACGCCCCACGGACTTTGGCCGGCTTTGATCCTGGCAACTTCCTTTTCCGTGTCGAGATCCACAACCGACACATCATCGGAAGGTCCGTTGGCGCTAAACAAGTACCGTCCGTCCGGAGAGAAAGTGATGCCCCAGGGTCGTTGACCTACTTTAATCGTGTTCAGCAGCCGCAAGGTGGCCGGATCCAGAACACAAATGGATCCCGCGCGGCCGGTGCTGGCATAGACTTTCAGCCCGTTCGGCGCCACTTTCACACACATCGGCCGGCAGCCTTTCGGCAGCGTCACGCTCTTTAGAACTTTATGGCTGAAAGTGTCGACCATGTGTAATTGGCCCGCAGATTCGGACGGGATATAAGCCCGTGTCCCGTTCGGGAGAAAGTCAACGGAACGGGGTCTGCCTCCGACGTTGAAATGGGCGACGATTTCATAACTGTGGGCGTTGATGGCAAAAATCTCACCGTCGTTCTCGCACGTGACATAGAACTCCCCGCCGTCGGGCGTAATCCCAACGCCTTCCGGCTCGCGATGAACCGGGACGATTTGTTCCACTTGTCCCGAAGCGACATTTAGAACGCTGGCGGTTGCGACATCCTCGTTGGAGACATACAACCGCTTTCCATCCTTGCTCAGCGCAAACTGCTCGGGATCGGATCCAACTCGCAACTTCCTCAAAAGCTTTCGATTTGCCAGGTCCACCACCGCGATTCCGTCGGCAGATTTATCGGCCTTTTTATCGTCATCATCGTCGTCGTCCCCACCCTTGTGGAGGATCGGATTGCCGTTGGCGTCCAGCTGCGGCGGGCCGGAAATCGGGGTTCCGCTGAGTGCCACGTAGATCCTGCCGTCCACCGGATTGGCCGTGATGCCCCGCGGCCGCTTACCGACGGGAACCGTTGCCAGGGCTTTCCACGTTGAACCATCGATGATCGTGATGTCCCCGGACCTTTCGTTCGAAACACAAATTTCGTATCGCGCCTGGTCGGAATTGATTTCGACGGCTCGCCCGAGGCTGGCCGTGAAACGGCGGATTCTTTTCTCAACCCCGGCCACCGGGACGTAATCATGGTATCCGGCCGGGTACCCATGCAACGCCACGTAGTCATATTGCCCGACTGTCGGACGTTTCGGGATATTGCTGAGGAAAACCACTCCGACGCATATCGCATCGGGTTTTCGCGACTCAACAGGATTATCGTCGCGCGAGACCACGGCCGTGGCGCCTACGACCCAGTTATGGTTCAACGGGGGCGAAAGCAATTTACTGTAGCCGCTGTCCACCACCAGCCCGTCGGGGGTGACCTGCAACACCCGGCCGCAGATGATGCGGCGTCCCTCGATGCACTGGGTTCGCACCTGTTCAGCTCTTTCGAATTGATTCTGCCCTCCGTTGACCGAAACAACGGCTGAACCTGGCGAAGCATCGGCGCCGGGGTCCGCATGGACTCGGTTCCAGGACAGGAGAACTAAGGCAATGACCCGTAACAGTCGAATACGTATGGACAATTTCACGGCAGTTGCAGAACACGGTAAAAGCGGTAACGCAGAGCGCCCGCTTGGGGATCTTTCATGGTAAAGGGAGTCACCCCGGGTGCATTAGTGCTGACGTCCACCCAGGTTCGAAAATCGACTGATCCTTGCAGGATGTAGGTATGGTTTGTGCCTCCCGCTACCTGCGAGCTGAATGAGCCGTTGTTCAGGGAGCTGACTCCAGTGAAATAGGGGCCCGATAAAATCGAGAACACGCCGCTGGCCGCGATGCTGTTGACAAAGCCCGGCGCAAACGCACTCACACTCAGTATTGCCGAGTTGGTCAGGAGCAGCGGGGCTGAGTATGGTTGCGAATTGGTCGTGGGCAACGAACCGTCGAGCGTGAAGTACAGGACCGCGGTGGCGTTGGTGTGATGCAACGTAACCAGGACCGGCCCGGTAAAAGTGCCCCCGGGTGGAGAAATCGCTGGCGGGGCCAATGCCGGAGTCCCCGACAGGCTGTTGATCCAATCGCCCACGACCTGAACGGCGTTGGTATCAATCAGGTTTCGCGCGAGCGGAGGCATTTTGACGGCATCGTCGACCGTGTTCATTCTTGCAAAAAGAATGGAACGCCAGATATCCCGGGGCACAACAACGCGGGCGTTATCGATGCCCAAGTCGCCTTTTATCAGCAGCGCATTGATGATATTTTGATTGGTCAACGGGGTGTCGTAGCGCGCATCGAAAGTGACTCCTGCGCCGCCGGGCCGATGGCACTGCGCGCAATTGGCATCCAGGTAGGAGCGGGCGCGCTCTTGCAGCGAGGCAGAGGTGTTGGTCAGGGCGGAGAGATGGTCATAACCCGCGATGCTGGCCTCGCTGAAACCCGGGTTGAACAAACCGATATGATTTAGCGCCCTCAGTTCGTTGTCAGTGACCCCGGAGGAGTAGGTGAATGTCTTGTTGAGTTGGCGCGTCTTGACCCCAAGGACATAATTCGCAGCCGGCGTGTGGCAGGTTAAGCAGTCGGCCGGGCTTGGGTAGTACCAGGTTTGGGTCCAGGTCGACTGATCCGCGTTGGTGATTGTGATGTTCTCGGTGAGAGCCGAGCTCAGAAGGTCCGCGTCGCTATTATCCGCTCGCCATTTGTAAGTTACTCCGTACACCGATCCGTTCGGGTCTCGAACCAACAGCCTTGTCTCCAATCGCCGCTTGGCCGCCGTGGGATTGCTGAAATCTGTAACCAAATCAAAATGTTTCACAAAAACGGTGCCCATGGGAAAAGTCCATTCCCCGGTTGGCGCAAAGCCGACTTGCTCGTCGGGAGTGTAGGGCGCGCCTGAATTAGGAACCGACATCCAGCGTGTTTTTACCGCGCCATCGGACCAGAGCGGCACATTGACGTCATAAGGAATGAGGCTGCTGGAAGCGCCCAAAGCCGTGGTATTGGTGAAGACTCCTGTTTGCGAGAGCAAAGGCGGCAATGCGCCGTCGATAGTTGAAGGCATGTTAAGGAAGGGCGAAACCGGGAGGCGCGAGGCGATTCCGTACGGCTGCCCGGACCCGGCGCTGACGGTGATGTTAACCGGCGCCGAAGTCCCCATTAGGCCGGTGGTGTCCCTCGCCACTGCCGTGAGGCTGTAGCTCCCTTGTCCCAAACCGGTGAGAGTTACTGTGTAAGGCGCGTTGGACACCGCGCCGATGAGAGTCGCATTGCGGAAGAAATAGACTTCCTGAACAGCGTTGAATTGAGCAGCTGCATTGGCCGACACGGTTACCGTGGCGCTGGCAAGGTACGTCGAGCCGTTGACTGGCTCTGTTAGAACCGCGACGGGCGGAGGATTTGTGACCGGATAAAGCTGAGAAGTCGGGATAATCGCCTGTGGCGTTGAAGGGCTAGCCCAGGAGAGCGTCGCGACAGCCCCGCCCTGGTTCTGATAATAATCCATTTCGATATTGTAATACTGCTGCGCCTGTAACGCGATAGTACCGGACCACGTCGTCGGAGCCTGGTCGATCCATTCGTCGATGATCAACTTGCCGTTCACCCACAGGCGGACGCCGTCATCCACCGTGGTTGAGAATGTGTAGGTCTCGTTGAACTGCGGCTGCACCATGCCGATCCAGCGGACGGTATAATCGGTGGTCGGAATGCTTGGATCCGGAGAGACGGCATTCCAGTTGAAGTTCACGAATGCATCGGTCCGCACAAGTGTCGGCGGAGGAACCAGCGTCTTCAACTGGTTGGCGAAGTATTGGCCCAGCAATCCCGTGCCTGAGCCGATGGCGGAACTGTTAAGAAACTGAGCGGCGGCAATGCCGCTGTTGACCGAACCCGTTTTCGCTGCGAAAGCCTGGACTGCCGCGCTGTTGGTGAGCGAGAACGGTCCCGTGTAGATGGGCGAATTCACCGTGGGCGCCGTGCCATCGACCGTGTAATAGATGGTTACTCCCGGGCTGCTGTCGCTGATGCTCACCAGGACGGAGTTGGTGAACGTGCCTCCATTCGGACTGATCACCGGGGTGTTTAAAAACGACGAGGCTATGCCATAAACCGTTACCGAGTACTGCGCCCCGACATACACTTTCCCATTAGCGATCGTGGGAAGGGTGAACTTGACCGCGTCACCCGCGGAATCCCTCGAGGGCAACTGGTCGCTGGCATAAAGTTCCTGGGTGAGGTTCGTGGCGTTGTAGGCGCGCAACACAGCGGGCGTGTTCGGGCTTTGACCGCCGGAGTTATAGATCGCCCAGACAATGGCATTGCTGGTGCCGCTCGCTGAAATGCTGACGCTGGCTCCTCCTTTATTGTCGTAAGCATCGGGGCTTTCAACGGGAGTTGTATTGAATTGGGCATTGGCGATTGAATAGGCGCCAATCCGGTTGTTGGAATCGATAAGATAGAGGGTGTTGTTGAAAAAGGCCGGAGACACGTCGCGGTCTCCGCCCGGGCCGCCGTTAAATTGCTGCACAATGTTGTTGGGATTGGCTGTCCCGTTGAACCGTCCCATGTTGTCGCGGTCCACAAGGTAAATCGGAGCCGTTTTGCCGCCGCCCACCACCAGGTGGGGATGGGCCGGGCTTCCGGCGGAGTCGGGCAGGATCATTGGGGCGCTGGAACCGAGATCCTGGTCCCCGTCGCTCAGCGCGACCGCGTTGTTCGGAGCGAAATAATCCACGAGCTTCAGGCCGTTTGTGGTAGCCAGCTTGAGCAGGCTCATGGCGTAATTGTTCGTCGAGGTGACAGTTGTTCCGCCGTCGAACGTGCCATTGCCGGTCTGGAAATAGAGGTTCCCCTGGGGATCCACAGAGGGTCCGCCACCCCCGTCCCAGAATCCGCCCAACCCGCCGTTGGGCGTGGCATTGAAAGCGCCGATTTGCTGCGCAACGTTCGTCGCGTTGTAGGCGAACATCCACCCGTGATACGGCTGGTTATCTCCGTGGGACGCAAACGACATGTAGACCGCTCCATTGAGCAGCGTCATCGCTGGGCGGCAATGTTCGCGGAGCGCATTCCACAGAACATGCGGTGGATTCTTACCGTCGTTGTCCCCGGTGCCGACGCCTGGATAGTTCGTGCAGGTAATTACAGCTGGGCTGTTGAAATTCGTTCGTTCAAAACCTGTGGTGATGTCGAGGGCATGCAGGCGGTGAACGTAAGCCGCGCCTTCCTTGGTTTTGACTTCGAGATAGATTGTGCCGGTAACGGGATCAATGACCGGTGTACTGGTGACACCGACCTCAGGGGTGATGTCGGTCGTGCCGACGTCTCCGTTGGGAACCGTCGTGACACCCGGACCCAGGAAGCTGGTCTGCCACAGGGGGGAAGCGTTGGCCCCGGAGTTGTCGTCGGCGTCGAAGGCATAGACGCTGTTATGCTCCGTCGCAATATAGAGGACGTTGTGAACCCCTTTGCCGGGAATGCTGACGTTGGTCATGACCAACGGTTGGGCATAAACGAAGCCGTCAACGCTGTAAGCGAACAATCTTCCAAAACGGTTGGTATTGACATTGGCCGGCGTCAGGATTCGTTCGGTCGAATTAACCCCCTGGCGTGTGTTGTCATTATGATACGTGAGCACCGCCGTTCCCACGGGCGCCGGCTGATTCGTCAGAGGCGTCTGAAATGAGACTGATGGTGTCGCCCAGGCTGTCCCGGCAGCGTTTGTGGCCTCACAGGTGAAGTAATAAGTCCGGTTTGAGTTCAGGCCGCTCACGACCTGGCCGAACGAACCCGGTTGGAACCCGAGCGATACGGAATTTGACCATGCCACCGCGTTGGTCCCCCCATCGGCAGGACCATAAAACACGATCACCGATGGAACGGCGCCGCCGGTTGACAAAACCTGACCATTCAGTGTTGCCGAAGTCGTGGTAATCCCGTTGGCCGGCAGGTTTTGGATGGCAGGTGCCGCCGGGGCGAGTGTCCGGAAAGAAAGAGAAGGCTGAGCCCAGGAAACCCCACCGCTGTTCGTCGCCTGTACCGTGAAATAATAGACGGTGTTGAAAGAAAGACCCGAAACGGTGGTGCTGAACGGTCCCGATTGGGGCCCCAGGTAAACGCTATTGGCCCATGAGTTCGCGTTGGTCCTGCCATCAGCCGGACCGTAGAACAGTGTTGCTCCGGCAAGGTTCACCTCGTTAGCCACAATGCCGCCTCCAAGCGTTGCCGAGGTGGTTTGGATTCCGGAGGCTGGCGCGTTGGTAACAGCTACTGGTTTGACCGGTACGGCGATCGTCGTGATGGCAATATTGTCGACCTGGTGGAATTCCCAGGAACCCCCCGTTCGACCCGCAAATACCAGCCGGCCGGGCGACGGGACGTAGGAGGTCTGGTAATTGGAGAGGATCAGCGTGTCTTTCCAATAAACATTCAGCACCGCGTTGGTGTCCAGGACCACCTTTAAATGAGCCCAGCAAAGCCCATCGGGCAGGCCGGTGGCGTCTGTCGGGCCCGTTTGAATCGAAGTCGGGTCAGTGCAGGCGCCGTTGAGTGTCGGGGCGGGAAACTGGGCAATAAGCGTGCCGTCGACTCGCACATCCACACCGACAATATCGGGTCCGATGGATTGGTTGGCTTCGTTGCAGTAGGGCGCCCCGCCGCCGCTGTTCCATGCGTCGAACCCAATCGAGATGCCGGTTTGGGTTCCTTCCTCGGGGAGGTTGGCCTCGCAATTTGGGCCCGTTGCCCAAACATTGTCCGTTGCCGGGTTGCCACCTCCGGCAACATCTGTCAGCACCGGGTCGTTTCCCCGCACGTAATTGATGCTAAACCCGTCCGCCGGTTGCGGCGTCCCATTTCCAATCCTCACGTCGGCGTCGAACGTGAACGCTTCTATGACCTGGCCGTTATCGAAATCGGAGAAAACAATCGCCCCGCGCTGCTGGGTACTGCTGGGCGTGACCTGCAGGTAACCGTCATTGGCGTTCGTGGCGCTCCCGACTCCCCCGGAGGTTTGCCACGTGGCGCTCCCGTAAAGAGTCAGCAGCCCGGACAGAGTCGGGTCGCTATTGAAATCAAAAAATGCGGATGCGGCTGGAGAACTTTGAGGCAGCAACAGCCAGCCAAGGACAAGAAGTACGGCAGAGGAAGACCTCACACGGCGGAGCAGAATGGGCATAAGTTCCTGTAACGGTTGTCATCGGACGTGCTTAGTCTACAGTAACTGCCGCTCAAGGAAGGTCAAGACGTTCCCGCTCTGCTGCGCAGGTTCGAGCGGATTTCCCGGTGAAAGCATCGCGGCTTCGAACGTGCCGGGCTGTGGGGACCTGCCGATCTATTGGGGTGAATCCTTGGCGGGAGAGTTGCCAGGGTGTGGCTTTTGGTCGGGCGCAATTGCTGCAATCTTTGGGACTGCCCTCGCCACCTCAGGCGATTTGCTCAACCAAAGCCAGTAGCCTTTAAGCGCCTGGCTGATTTCGACAAAACGCTCGAAGTCTACGGGTTTGACCAGGAAAGAGTTGGCGCCGAGTTGGTAAGCAAGATTGACATCCTGAATGCGGTCGGAGGATGTCAGCACGACCACGCGCAGTGCTTTAAGTTCGGGTTGCTGGCGTATCCAGCGCAACACTTGAAACCCGTCTATCCCGGGCAACTTAAGATCCAACAAGACCAATTCGGGCAAGGGATACTCCGCTCGATTTGCAAAGGGTCCTTCGCCCTTGAGATAGGCGATCGCCTCGTCGCCATTCCGTACGACCTGCAAAGGATTAATGATATTGCCCTTGATGAACGCCCGACGGATCAAAATCGCGTCAGTCTCAGCATCCTCCACGAGTAGGAACAGCGCTTGGTCAGACATATTATCTCATACGATGGCTGGACAAAGTGGACTGCGGATTTGCCGCGGGGTATAGGGTATTCACCCACTCGCGGGAATGCCGGGGTGAAGGTTGAAACCAAAATGCCGGCTTGGCATGGAGCCCAAGCCGGCATTTCGATACGCAACAACAACCCGATCCCCCAACTCACTCACCTCACTTTTCTGGCTAGCATTTGAAATGCCAATGGAAAAATTGCTGAATATGCCCGGAAAACCACTGATCGCGCTGTGGTGCGCGCGTGATTCTCACGCATTATGCGTGGGACTCACGCCCTGGCCCGAAACCGTAATCCGGTCAGACCGTGGCTCCTCCTCGGTCCGGCAGCGGGGGGACGTGAGCCGCCGGTGAGCGCACGAAATGCCGGCGCATATGCTCAAATGCCAGGTACACAACCGGGGTCGTGAACAAGGTTAGTGCCTGTGACACGATCAACCCCCCGACGATTGCCACCCCCAGGGGTTGACGCAATTCAGAGCCAGCGCCAAAACCGATTGCCAAAGGCACAGCCCCAAATAACGCCGCCATGGTGGTCATCATGATGGGCCGAAACCGGATCAGGCAGGCCTGGTAAATGGCATCTTCAGGAGTCGCATTTTCGGTCCGCTCGGCTTCCAGTGCGAAATCGATCATCAGGATGGCGTTCTTTTTGACGATCCCAATCAACAGAATGATGCCGATAAAGGAGACCAGCGAGAGGTCGGATCCGACGACCAGCAACGCCAGGAGCGCTCCAAGACCTGCTGAAGGTAACGTCGAGAGAATTGTCAGGGGATGGATCAGGCTTTCGTAGAGTATCCCCAGCACGACGTAAACCGCGGCCAGTGCGGCCAGAACCAGCAAGGGTGTGCTGGCCATCGAAGCCTGGAAGACCTGGGCCGTGCCTTGAAAGCTCCCCTGAACGCTTGAAGGAATGTGCAAATCATCGACTTCTTCCTGCACCATTTCCGTCGCTTGGCCGAGCGAAGCTCCGGGAGCGAGATTGAACGAGAGCGTCACGGCGGGGAACTGACCCTGGTGGTTCACGGACAAATAGGCATTGCCGGTTTTAAACTTCGCCACGACTGAAAGAGGCACGAGTCGGCCGGTGCTTGATTTAACGAAAATCTTGCTCAGCGACTCCGGATCCCTGAGAAACTCCGGGTTGGCCTCGAGAACGACGTAATGCTGATTATAACGTTTGTATAGCGTGGACACCTGGCGCTGGCCAAATGCGTCATACAAGGTGCTGTCGATGACAGCGGGGGAGACGCCTAGCCGGGCTGCGGCATCGCGATCGATAATGACATTGGCCTGGAGACCGCCGACGAGCTGATCACTGGTCACATCCCGCAGCAGTGGGCTCTTCCGAAGCCGTTCCAACAGAGCTGCGGACCAGTACTTGAGCTCATCCAGATCCGTCGATTGGAGCGCATATTGGTACTGCGCCTTGCTCATGCGTCCCCCCACCCGGATGTCCTGGCTTGCCTGCAGAAACAGCGCTATTCCGGGCAGCTTCGCTACTTTCGGCCTGAGCCGGTTGATAACCTGGTCGGCCGTGACGTGGCGCTGCTCGATCGGTTTGAGTGTGATGAACATGCGGCCATTGTTCACTACGGAGTTGCCGCTGCCGCTGACGAAGGAACCGATCGATTCGACGGCGGGGTCGGCGAGCACAATTGACAGAACCTCGCGCTGGAGTTGGGTCATTGCCGTAAAGGAGATATCCTGGGCGGCTTCCGTGGTTCCCATCATGCTCCCGGTATCCTGCTGCGGGAAAAACCCTTTGGGAATGCTCCGGTAAAGCCACACGGTGCCGACCACCGTCGCGAAAAACACCATCAACATGAAAGTTTGATTGTGCAGCACCCATCCAAGCGCCGCTCGATAACCTCCAAGCAGCCACTCAAATCCCCGCTCTGACATCCGGTAGAACACGCCAGGCTTGCCATAGGTCGATTCGGCCCGCAGAAAACGCGAGCACATCATCGGCGTCAGGGTCAGCGACAACACGCCCGACACGAGCACGGCCATGCTCAAAGTGACGGCAAACTCGTGGAACAGCCGGCCGATGAGGCCACCCATGAACAGCAGGGGAATAAACACAGCCACCAGCGACGTGGTCATTGAGATGATCGTGAAACCGATCTCACGCGCGCCTTTGAACGCCGCTTCCATCGCGGTGCTGCCTTTCTCAATGTGCCGAAAGATGTTCTCGATCACGACAATGGCGTCATCGACCACAAATCCCACGGAGATGGTGACTGCCATCAAAGAGAGGTTGTCCAGGCTGTAGTGGCAAAAGTACATTCCAGCGAAAGTGGCGGCCAGCGCCAGGGGCACTGTGACGCTCGCGATAAACGTCGGCCAGAAGCGCCGCAGGAAAAGAAAGATCACCATTACCACCAGCGCGATGCTCAGCCCGAGCGAGATCTGAACTTCTTTCACCGATGCCTGGATCGTCCGGGTCCGATCGCTGAGTGCCGTGAGTTTGACGGAGGGCGGCAGCCATTGCGCCAGGTGCGGCAGTTCGTTTTTGATGCGGTCGACGGTCTCAATGACGTTGGCGTCCGCCTGCTTGAAGATGATCACCAGGACCGCCTGGTTGGTGTTGGCCCACCCGGCCTGGAGCGTGTTCTCAACGCCGTCGATCGCGCGGCCCATCGCCGAGAGCCTCACGGGGCCTTTGATTTTCTCGGCCAGAACCAGCTTTTGATAATCCTGGGCGCGAAGGAGTTGATCATTGCTGTCCAGGGTGTACGAAAGGCCATGGCCCTCGATGCTTCCTTTCGGTTCGTCCACATTCACCTGGCCCAGAAGCGTCCGGACGTCTTCCATGCTCAAGCTTGTCGAAGCAAGCGCCGCCGGGTTCACTTGCACGCGAATCGCGTCCTTGGCCGCTCCGCTGATAAAAACCTGGCTCACCCCCTCCACCTGGCTCAAGCGCTGGGCGATAATCGTGTCCCCATAATCGTAAATCTGCGTGGCCGGCAACGTATCCGAGGTCATCGCCAGGATCATCACCGGGGAGTCCGCAGGGTTGACTTTGCGGTAGGTTGGCGGGGCCGGTAAGTTAATCGGAAGGTCGCCCGTGGAGGCGTTGATCGCGGCCTGAACATCGCGCGCCGCCCCGTCGACGTTTCGATCCAGGCTGAACTGGATGGTGATCGCCGCTCCACCCAAAGTGCTCACCGACGTGATCTCTGTCACGCCCGAGATTTGACCGAGCCGTTTCTCCAGCGGGGCGGCCACCGTGGAGGCAACGGTCGCCGGGTCGGCCCCGGGGAGATTTGCCGAGACGCTGATCATCGGGAAATCCACTCGCGGGACAGGGGCGACCGGCAGGAAGTTGTAGGCGACGATGCCCGCCAGGAACAGGCCCGCCGCCAGGAGAGATGTTCCAGCCGGCCGTCGGATGAATGGCTCGGAGATATTCACGGCGGCTTAGCCTCGCGCCGGGTCAAAGGCTTCGGTGTGTGGCGCGCCGGCCACGTGAGCCGGGTTGTGCCAGCGGCCGGACCACCACGCCCCAAACCTGTTCATGTACAGGTAAACCACTGGCGTCGTGTACAGGGTAATAAATTGGGAAAGCAGAAGACCGCCGACGATCGCGACGCCCATGGGACGGCGCAATTCAGAGCCTTCACCGTGCTGAAGAGCCAAGGGCAGGGCGCCCAACAGCGCCGCCATGGTCGTCATCATGATGGGCCTGAATCGCAGCAGGCACGCCTGGTAGATGGATTTTTCGGGCGGCAAACCTTGCTCGCGTTCCGCGTCGAGGGCGAAATCAATCATCATGATGGCGTTTTTTTGCACGATGCCGATCAGCAGCACGATGCCGATGAGGGAAATTAGCGACAGGTCATTGCCGGTCAGCATCAGAGCCAGCAGTGCTCCCACACCGGCCGAGGGTAAGCTCGACAGGATCGTGATTGGGTGGATATAGCTTTCATAAAGCACCCCAAGCACAATGTAGATCACGATGATCGCAGCCAGGATCAGGAACGGCTCGCTCTTGAGCGAAGAACGAAATTCAGCCGCGCTTCCGGAAAAAGTCGTTACCACCGTTTCCGGCAGGTTGATCCGCTTTTCCGTGTCTTGAATCGCGCGCACCGCTTCGCCCAGAGAAGCTCCTGGGCTGAGGTTGAACGAGAGGGTCACAGCGGGAAATTGCCCCTGGTGCGTGATCGTCAGGGGCGCTGTCCTGGTTTCCAGGGAGACGAAAGTGCTGAGGGGGACCTGCTGTCCGGTTGTGGATTTGACGTAGAGCTTGTTCAGGTCGCCTGGCGTGAGCTGGAACGAGGGGTCGGCTTCAAGCACAACCCGGTACTGGCTGAGTTGGGTGAAAATCGTCGAGACTTGGCGCTGACCAAACGCGTCGTAAAGGGTATCGTCGATTGCCTGGGGGAGAACATTCAAGCGGGACGCCTTTTCGCGATTGACGACGATATTGGCTTGAAGTCCTCCGGGTTGCTCGTCACTGGCAACGTCAGTGAGTTGCGGGAGTTGGCGCAACTGCTGCAAAAGCTCCCCGGCTTTTTGGGACAACTCGGTCTCGTCGGCATCCTGCAAGGTGTATTGATACTGTGTCCGGCTGACACGGCTGTCGATTTGGACATCCTGCACCGCCTGCATGAAGAGCGAAATCCCCTGGACCCCTTGTGTGGCAAGGCGCAGCCTTTGGATGATCTCGGCTGCGCTGGCCACCCGGTCGTCCCGCGGTTTCAACCCGATATACAACCGCCCTGTGTTCATCGTGGCATTGACGGTGCCCCCGCCCACAAAGGAGGCCACGTAAACAACATCGGGATCTTTGGACACGATGTCCGCGATCGCGCGCTGGCGATCGATCATAGCCCGGAAGGAAATCGTCTGGCCTGCATCCGTAATACCGAGAATCATCCCGGTGTCCTGCTGGGGCAACAATCCCTTCGGAATGACGATATATAGCCACACGGTCGCCACGAGGGTCACGCAGGCGACGCCCAGCACGAACAGTTGACGGCGTAAAACCCATCGCAGCCCCGCTTCATACGCATCCAGCATTCCTTTGAAGAATCTCTCGGTCGCCATGTACCAGCGTCCATGCCGCGTTTTGTCCTCCGGTTGGAGCATCCGCGCGCACATCATCGGGGTCAGAGTGAGCGAGACAATCGCCGAGACCATCACCGCAATGCTGAGGGTAATTGCAAATTCGCGGAACAACCGGCCCACGATGCCGGTCATAAAAATGAGCGGTATAAAAACTGCCACCAGGGAAAAACTCAGCGAAATGACTGTGAAGCCGATTTGTCTGGCGCCTTTCAGGGCAGCTTCCATTGGCCGCTCGCCGTTTTCGATGAAGCGCACAATGTTCTCAATCATGACGATGGCATCGTCGACCACGAACCCAGTCGAGATCGTCAGCGCCATCAACGAAAGGTTGTCCAGGCTGAACCCAATGAGCTTCATCAGCCCAAAAGTGCCGACGACGGCAAGCGGCAACGCGACACTCGGGATCACCGTGGCCCAGAGTTTCCTGAGAAAAACAAAAATGACCATCACGACCAATCCAACCGTCAGCAACAGTGTGAATTGAACGTCGCGCACCGACGCCCGGATGGTCGCCGTCCGGTCGGCCAGGATGGCGATTTTAACCGAAGGCGGAATCGATGCGCGCAGGCGCGGGAGCAGCTCCTTAACCCGTTTGGCCGTCTCGATGATATTGGCCCCGGGTTGGCGTTGGATGTCGAGGATGACGGCCGGCTTGCTGCCGACCCACCCGGCCAGGCGCACGTTCTCGACATTATCGATGACCTGGCCGAGGTCTCGCAGGCGCACCGCCGAACCGTTGCGGTACGCGACGATGATGTTGGCGAAATCGGCAGCGGAAGAGATTTGGTCGTTAGCGCCGATCGCAAAGGATTGGCGCGCTCCATCGAACGAACCTTTCGGAGCATTGATGTTGTTCTGGGTCAGCGCGGTTCGGATGTCCTCGAACCCCAGGCCCAGTGAGGCCAGGGCGGCAGGATTCATCCGCACCCGGACCGCCGGTTTTTGGTTTCCTTCGATCGTTACCAGTCCGACCCCGCTGACCTCGCTGAGTTTCTGCGCCAGAACGGTATCGGCCAGGTCGTTGACTTTCTCCAATGGCAGTGTGTCGGAAGTAATGGCCAGGGTCAGGATCGGGGAATCGGCGGGATTGACCTTGCTGTAAGTGGGGGGATTGGGCATGCGGGGCAGCACGCCGTTGGCCGCGTTCATTGCCGCTTGAACGTCTTGCGCGGCCGCATCGATATCCCGGTCGAGATTGAACTGCAGGGTGATGCTGGAATTGCCGAACGAACTGACCGAGGTCATCTGCGACAGCCCGCTGATCTGGCCGAACTGACGTTCGAGCGGGGTTGTAACCGAAGACACCATCACGTCGGGGCCCGCACCGGGGTATTGGCCGATGACCTGGATCGTGGGGAAATCCACGGGAGGCAGCGCTGAAACCGGCAACAGGAAATATCCCAGCGAGCCCATCAGAACGACCCCTGCCATGAGCAGGGAGGTGGCAATCGGCCTGCGGATGAACGGTTCGGAAATGTTCACCTTTGCGGGTCAGGATGGAGGGCTGGCCTTGCTGCGGGGGCTCGAGCGTGGCGCCTGCTGGCCGCCCGATTCTTTGGGCTCTGGAAGCTTCACCTTTGAGCCGGGTTGCAGTTTGTACTGGCCGTCCACCACAACCTGCTCTCCGGCCGTCAACCCCTGTTCAATCAGCGCCTGGCCGTTGTCGACGTGAGCCACCTTTATCGGCTGCACCTGGGCTGTCAGGTTGGAAATTACAAATGCGAAATCTCCGTCGGGTCCGTGTTGGACAACGCTGGCCGGCACCACCGGCCCGTTGCGGGTCTCCAAAAGAAGCCGCATGTTGACGAATTGGCCCGGCCACAACTTGAGATCCTTGTTTTGAAACGTGGCTTTGAGGCGGATTGTGCCCGTGGTCACATCGATCTGATTGTCGATCACCGCAAGGGTTCCTTCGCTCAGGACATTGCGATTGTCCCGGTCAATCGCCAGCGTGGTCATCGCTCCGTCGGCCGGCATATGCTGGCGAATTTGCTGCAACTGTTGTTCCGGTAGTGTGAACGTGACCGATATGGGGCGAAGTTGCGTTATGACGACGATGCCGTTCGAGTCGTTCGCATGAACGATGTTTCCCTGGTCAATCTGCCGGATTCCTGTTCGTCCATCCAGGGGCGAGGTAATCGTCGTGTAGGCCAATTGAACCCGGGCATTGTCAATGGATGCTTGGTCGCCGCGCACGGTTGCAACGAGCTGGTCGACGGTCGCCTGCTGGGTGTCATAGTCCTGTTGCGCGAGAATTTTACTAGCCAGCAATTCCTTGTCTCTATCAAGCGTCAGCCTCGCGATGGCCAGTTGCGCTTCGTCCTGCGCCTTTTTGGCAACATTTTGATCCAGTTGCGCCTGGAACGGCGCAGGATCAAGCTGCGCGAGCACATCTCCTGTATGCACATCCTGACCTTCAACGAACGCAATCTTAACGACTTGTCCGTCCACGCGTGAGTGGATCGTCACGGTGTTAAAAGCCTGCACCGTTCCGAGCCCGTCCAGGTAAATGGGGACGTCCTGCTGCTGGACCACCCCGGGAATGACGGGCACCGCGTACGCCCCTTGCGCGCTCCTGCCGCTCCCGGTGTCCTTGGCGGTTCGTTGTCTTTTTGACGCCAGCCACGCCAGTCCTCCCACGATCAGCAGGACAAGGACAATCCACAGCGGGTTGGGTCCACTCCTGGGCTTGGTCGGAAACGGTTCCGGATTCACGAGCGCGTCGCGATCGGCCTTCCTGGGTTGCTCAGGGCGAGGTTCTGTTGGCATGGTCGTTCGACTTGTCACGAAAGTAACTTGTTAGAGGCTCCGGGCAATGGGTTTATTCGACCTTTGAACTCGGCATCCTTGGTATCCATCCCGGGTAATCTCCCGTTTGTCCCCTTCGACAATCTGTGCGAGGGCATTCCGGCCCGGTTTCTCCCAGGATTCATCCGTTGCTCACCCCGAACTGGAGCCGTTGCTGAACTTCGCGCAACGTGCGAGTCACCACTAATTGCCGGCCATCTTCCAGGACCAGGACCGATTCGCCTTGCGCGTTCAGTTGAAGCGTCTTGACGCGTTCCAGGTTTACAATGACCGACCGGCTGATTCTCAGGAACAACTCCGGCGGCAGCCGCGCTTCCAGGTTTGAGAGGGTTTCTCTCAGGATGTAGCTTTCGCCCCGGGACCGAACGACGACGTAGTTTGCCGCGGACTCCAGGTAATCAACCAGCCCGACCTTCACAAATACGGTTTGAGAGCTGTTTTTAATGGCGATTCGGTCGAGGTATTTGGTCTGCCGTTGCAGGGATTGCAACAGATCTCGTAATTGGTCAATGGGCTGGGAGGATTTGCCGCGGGCCTTTTGAGCGCGGCGAAGCGCCTGTTGAAGCCGTTCCTGGGTAAAGGGCTTAAGCAAGTAATCCAAGGCGTGGACCTCAAAAGCCTGAACCGCATGGGTGTCGTGGGCCGTTACAAAAATCACCGCCGGCAGCTGTTCCGGGCGCAGGGCTCGCAAAACATCGAACCCATTCACCTCCGGCATTTGGACATCGAGGAATATGACGTCGGGTTGACGGGATTGAATCGAAGAGATGGCCTCCGGGCCATTGCTGCATTCGCCGATGACGGATATATCCGGCTCGCGATCGAGCATCTTGCGCAACCGGCCGCGCGCCGGAGCTTCGTCGTCGATAATTAACGCGGTCGTTTTCATGTGCCCACGAAGGTTCGTTCGCCCAGGAACTCTTGCATGCCCGCGCGCCACGGCATCAAAACTTCCACTGAAAAGCCGCGTCCTTCTCCCGAGTGGACCTGCAGCTTGCCGGCCTCTCCATACAATTCTTTCAAACGCAGTCGTGAATTGCGCAATCCCAGTCCCTCGGTGAAGGTGCTGCCCGACAAGCCGCGGCCGTTGTCCGTCACTTCGAGGCGGAGACTTCCATCGACGTGCTCCGCTGTGATTTGGATAACGCCGGGCGCCAACTGGCTTTCGATCCCGTGCTTGACGGCATTCTCGACCAGGGGCTGCAAGATGAGTGTTGGCACCATTGCGTTCAGCGCGCCGAGGTCGATATTTTTCTCAAGGTGCAACCGGTCGCCGAAGCGAACGCGCTCAATCAAGAGATAGTGGTCCAGGAAACTGAGCTCGTCTCGCAGCGTGGTTTCCTGGCGTCCCGAGGTGTGCAAGGCCAGCCGCAACAACTCGCTTAGCGCCTCGATCATCTGTTCGGCAGCATCGGGGTCTTCGTGGACCAGCGAGGCAATCGAGTTGAGTGTATTAAACAGGAAATGCGGGTTGAGTTGCATTCGCAAGGTTTCCAGCCGGGCCTGGGCCAGCCGCGCCTCGAGGTCTGCTTCCCGCCGTTCGCGCGCTTTGGAACGCTCATAAAAACGCACCGCGTGCGCCACTCCGACCAGTCCCCAAAAGGTCGGCATTTGCAGGGTGACACGACGCAGCGCGGCGTAAGCCGCCGCTCGGGGTTGGCGGTACGCCCGGCGCGCGGCACTCCCATCCTGGCCGGCCAGCACAAGCGGAGGCGGGGGCACAAGGTAAGCAAACGTGCCTACGATTCCCATGCTGAGCGCGCAGACCGCGAGGTGAACCCAAAGCGAGCGTCTCCAAGTCGCTCTTTCCAACGTATAGTTTGAGCACGTCCAGACAATCAACGGCGTCAAAATGATCCAGGGAAGCAACCTCACGACCGCCACCAACAGCGATTGCACAATTGCCTCGGACTGCAACAGGGACATTTCCAGCGCATTGGCCAGCGCTATGAACAGCCAGAAAGCCGTCACCAGCCACCAGAACCCGGAGAAACGCCAGCGCAACGGCGGATCCACGTGCTCTGTTCTGTCACCATCGAGGTTTGCAGTCATGCGACCAGCGGTTTGATTCCGGGGACAATTGCGGGCCCGGCCCAAAAGCATTTCAATGTACAAGACCCGTCCTCTCAAGTCACGTCTCGCGCACGCCCAATTGTCACGCTTATTTGCCGGTTTGTCCCGCCTTGCCATCCCTTCATCCCAGCAAATCCGAACCAGCCAGTTTAAGGGTCATCACACCCGCGGGTTGAAATTCACGCTGTCCTCGGCGATTGTGCGCAGATGAACCGAGCTATCCTGACAGAAGATCTGAAGACATGCCGTCTTGGGGAAACCCGCAAAGCTCTCGAACCGTGTAGCGTGGTCATTTTTGGGGCTAGCGGCGATCTTACGGCGCGCAAGCTGATCCCTGCGCTGTACCACTTGTGCAAAGAGAAGCAAATGCCACCGGATTTTCGCATCGTAGGCTTCGCCCGGCGCGAAAAGACGGATGACTCCTGGCGCCAGGAACTCCGCGAGGCCTTGGACCAGTTTTCACGAACCAAACCGGTGGACGACCAGGTCTGGAAGGAGTTTGCCGGTCACATCTTTTATTGCCAGGGCGACCTGACGGAGAGCCAATCGTATAAAGATCTCGAAAAACGCCTCAGTTCCTTTGGCAGCGGACCGTTGCGGAATAACCTGCTGTTTTACCTGGCCACCATGCCCAGCCAGTTTGGCCCGGCCGTCGAGCAGTTGCACGCCGCGGGATTATTGCACAAGCCAAATGGCGGCAATCACAGCGAAGGCTGGCAGCGCATCGTGGTCGAAAAACCCTTCGGCCATGATCTCGAATCGGCTCACCAACTGAACCGCGAATTGACCCGTTACGCCGCCGAACAACAGGTTTTTCGCATCGACCATTACCTCGGCAAGGAAACCGTTCAGAACATCATGATGTTCCGGTTCTCAAATTCCATTTTTGAGCGTCTCTGGAATCGCGAATCGGTCGATCACATTCAGATTACCGTCAGCGAAGAGTTGGGAGTGGGCCAGCGCGGCGGCTATTATGAGGAAGCCGGCGCGTTACGCGACATGGTTCAAAACCATCTTTTGCAGGTGCTCTCGCTAATCGCCATGGAACCCCCGGTGTCGCTGGATGCCGAGTCGATACGCGACGAAAAAGTCAAGCTGCTCAAGTCTATCCGTTCGATGAAACCGGAGGACGTGGCGCGCCAGGTCGTGCGGGGCCAATATTTTGCCGGCTCAGTCGATGGCGAGGCCCGCCCGGGTTATCGCCAGGAACCCAAGGTCAAGCCCGACTCCAACACCGAAACCTACGTCGCCCTCAAACTCTTTGTCGACAATTGGCGGTGGTCCGGCGTCCCCTTTTATTTGCGCACGGGCAAAAACCTGCCGGTCAGCGCCAGCGAAGTACGGATTCAATTCAGACCCACACCCCACGTTTTGTTCGCCGCGGAGTGCGGTCAAAACCTCGATTCAAACGCCATTGCTCTCCGGTTGCAACCCAACGAAGGAATTTACCTTCGCTTCAACGGAAAAGTGCCCGGAACCAGCATTGAAGTGCGGCCGGTCCGGATGCATTTCAGTTACGATGCCGAATTCGGCGCTTACACGCCGGAAGCTTATGAGCGGCTTTTGCTTGAGGCCATGTCAGGCGATGCCACGCTGTTTATCCGCCGCGACGAAGTCGAAACCGCCTGGCGCATCGTCGATTCCATCCGCAGTACCTGGACGGCCAAAGCGCTTACCAATCGCGAGTTTTACGCCGCCGGCACATGGGGCCCTGTCGCCGCGGACGATTTGCTCGCCCAGGCCGGCCATGCGTGGCACGAACCCGTAGGGTTCGACAAGAGGATAAAAACCTGACCTCATGGGAAACGTCGATCTTAGAAAGTTGGGCAGCCCTGCGGATTTGGCCCAGGCCGCCGCTCGCGACTGGCTGGCTTTCCTTTTGGGTGAAGACTTTAAGCGGCCGTTGAGCGTGGCTCTCTCCGGTGGACGAATTGCCGGAGAGTTCTTCCTCAAGATCGCCCAGCATGCCGATGCCAAAAAATTGGGCTCGGTAGATGTTCATTTTTTCTGGAGTGACGAGCGCTGCGTGCCTCCGGGAGATCCGCAAAGCAATTTCCGGCTCGCCGATGATTCCCTGCTGAAGCCGTTGAACATCCCTCCCAGCCGAATCCACCGAATTCAAGGCGAGAAACCGCCCGCGGACGCCTGCGCGATCGCGGGATCGGAGTTGCGGCGCGTGGCGCCCGCCGCCCAAGGCGGCCCTCCCCTTATCGATTTAATCCTCCTTGGCATGGGCGAGGATGGCCATGTGGCTTCGCTCTTTCCGGGTGAATCCGAAACGGCCATGTCCGACCCTGCTCTTTTCCGTGACGTGACCGCGGTCAAACCTCCGCCGTTGCGGATCACGATGGGCTACGGCCTGATTGCGCAGGCGCGACAGGTATGGGTGCTGGCTTCCGGCGCGGGCAAGCAAGCCGCGCTGCGCGAATCCCTGTCCGCGGCCTCCACTCCTCTGGGCAGAGTGATCCGTCAACGAGCCGACACTCGGATCTACTCCGACCTCGCGGTTTAGGAGCGCGCGATCCGAACCGCGGGAACGAATTTGTTTTTCGCGGGGGAGTTTTCGATTTTTTTTGAAGAAAATTTTTTGAGCGCAGTCCAATTTTTGTCCAAAAGAAAATATTTTTTGAACAAGTAGCGTCACTATTGTATCTATTTATTCGGACGAAGAAGATTTCGCTGTTCGTTTAGGGTTAGTATAGAGGTTTTGCTTGTAATGCGGTTCGAACAGCGAGCAAATAGTTGGCCGCATTACCCTTCTGAGCGCCTGGGTGAAGGCGTATAAACCTCATCACCACTGAGAGCCGGATGCAAATCCGGCTCTTTGCCTTTACGGGCCGGGGTGACTCGGACATTGCAAAGGCGTTGCCTGAGAGGGGAAAACTGACTAAAATGGCGTGGATGAAACATCAGCTCGACTTTGAAAAGCCCATTGCAGAATTGCAAAGCAAGCTTGAGGAGTTGAAGAAGCATCCCGAAAAACATTCGCTCGGTATCAGTTTCGAGGAGGAAGTCGCGGTCATCGAAAAGAAGATTGAGGAAACCAAGCGCCAAATCTTTCGGAATCTCAGCGCGTGGGACCGTATCAAAATTGCCCGGCATCCCAAGCGGCCCTTCACTTTGGATTACCTGGAAAGCGCCTTTACCGGATTCAGCGAGTTGCACGGGGACAGGCTCTATGCCGAAGATCGCGCGGTGGTGGGCGGTTTCGCGTGGCTCGGCCCGCACAAGGTCGTGGTGATTGGAACGCAAAAGGGCCGGGACACAAAAGAGAACATCCTGCGCAACTTCGGATCGGCGCATCCGGAGGGTTATCGAAAGGCACTGCGCCTGATGCGGCTGGCGGACAAGTTCAAGCTGCCGATCATCACGTTGATTGACACGGCCGGCGCTTACCCCGGCATCGGCGCCGAGGAACGGCACATTGCCGAAGCCATTGCGGTCAATTTGAGAGAGATGATGCTTTTTGAAGTGCCGATTGTCGCTACGGTCATCGGAGAAGGCGGGAGCGGCGGAGCGCTGGGCATTGGGGTTGCTGACCGGGTTTTGATCCTTGAAAATGCGTATTACTCGGTGATCAGCCCGGAAGGTTGCGCTGCCATTTTGTGGAAGGATCGCGCCGCGGCTGCGAAAGCCGCCGAAGCTTTGAAAATTACGGCCCGGCACCTGTTGGAGCTTGGTTTGGTTGACGAAGTTGTGGCCGAGCCGCTGGGCGGAGCTCACACCGATCCGGAGGGCAGCGCGGTATTGCTGAAGGAAGCGTTGCTCAAGCACCTGGAAGAGCTTCTCAAAATGGGACCGCCGGAGCGGCTGAAGAAGCGGTATTCGAAGTTTCGCAATTTTGGTGAGGTGCTGGAAAAGCAGCCGGCTGCCGCGGCGGTCGACGGCGCTCCTGCTGACGGAGCCGAAATCTAGCCGTCTTGGCCAAAGGGGAATCCCGGAAATATGGCGGCTTCTTTATACCCGCTCTTGTTCGATCCAATCCTGAAGGAACGCATTTGGGGCGGGCGCCGATTGCATGAGCTTTACGGAAAGAGTTTGCCCCCCGGCAAACCCTTCGGCGAATCGTGGGAGATCAGCGATAGACCCGGGGACATCAGTCACGTAGTCAACGGTCCCCTCGCGGGCAAAGACCTTCACTGGCTGGTTGAGCAGTACGGAAATGAACTGCTTGGAGATGTTGCTCCGTATAAAGGCCGCTTCCCGCTCCTGGTCAAAATCCTGGATGCGCAAGAAAAGCTTTCCCTGCAGGTTCACCCGCCCGCAGAGAAAGCGCGCGCTCTGGGTGGCGAGCCGAAAACGGAGATGTGGTATATCGCCGAGGCCGCGCCGGGCGCTCAACTCTATGTCGGTCTGAAGCGGGGCTGCTCGCGCGAAGAGTTTGCCGCGCGAATCGCCGATGGGTCGGTGCAAGGCTGTTTCCACAAAGTCGCGGTCCGCTCGGGTGACGCCATGTTTCTGCCCAGCGGCAGGGTGCACGCGATTGGCGCGGGCCTGGTCATATTTGAAATCCAACAAAACTCCGATACCACCTACCGCGTGTTCGATTGGAACCGGCTGGGGTTGGACGGCAAGCCGCGAGAATTGCACGTAAAAGAATCCCTCGAAAGCATCCGGTTCGACGATTTTGAACCGGAACTGTTGAAATCGACAGCAAAGCCGGGCCGCGCACCTGTAGTGTTTCTTGTGGAAAACGAGTTGTTCCAGGTCGGGAGCGTTGCTCTTGCCCAGGACCAACAACTGTGTTTGCCTGAAGGTGAGATGCACATCTTAGGGGTGATTTCGGGGCACCTGACCGTCCGGGGCGGCGGCGAAAGTACGGACATCTCCGCCGGCGGTTTTTGTCTGATCCCCGCTGCCGCCGGCGATGTAGCGGTCCATGCGCGCGCTGCCTCCACTTGGCTGCTTGTTAAAGGGGGAAAACAAGAGAGCTTGTGAAGCGTTTCCTTGAAGGTTGGTTAGTCAATACCCTGGCGGTGCTGGTCGCGGTTTATGTCGTCAAAGGGATTCATTACCAGAGGCCGCTCGATCTTGTCGTCGCATCCTTGTTACTGGGGATTATCAACGCTGTCTTCCGGCCGTTCCTCATGTTCCTGGCGTTGCCATTGCTTATTTTTACGCTGGGCCTGTTCACCCTCTTCATCAACGCCCTGGTCCTCTACTTCGTCGGCAACCTGCTGCATCCGCATTTCAGCGTCGACAGTTTCGGGGCCGCGTTCTGGGGCGCGCTTGTCATTAGCATCGTCTCAATCCTGCTGAACGTGCTGACCGGCACCGGCAGCACGCGAGTGCGCATTCAACGCCGGAAAGGGCCTCCGGCCGGCGGCTCGGGTGGCTCCGGCCCGGTCATCGATGTTTAATCCCGCTGGTATGCCGCCGACAACGTTGCAATTCCTCGCGCGTTGAAATCCGTTTCGAAATCCGTCCGCAGCGCCGCAAGTTCCGGCGGGACGGTCGTCTTGTCGAAAGCGCCATGCGCCTCAAATACACGGGTCATCTGGCCGAAGTAGTCCGCGTCATCTGTTCGCAAGTAAACTTTCCCGCCCGGCGATAGCGCGCGAAGGGCCACTCCGGGAAACCCCTCGTTAATGAGTCGATGCTGGCGATGCTTGCGTTTCGGCCAGGGGTCGGGAAAATAAATATGAAGCGCGGCTGCCGAATTTGACGGAAGCAGGTATTTCAAAAAATAAGAGGACTCGATCCGAATCCCGCGCAAGTTGACCAACCCGGCGGCTCTGCCTTTTTTGTCCAGTTTTCGGATCCGACCCAGCAATCGCTCGATTCCGATGAAATTGCGGTCCGGCATCAGCCGCGCGTATTGCACCAGCAACGAGCCGTCGCCGCTGCCCAGTTCGATTTCCAGCGGTTGAGATTTCGGGAACAGTTCATCGAGGTCGATCCGATCGAGGATCGAGTGAAGGGCATAAATCAGATCGGGACTGCTAAGAGTTGAGGGGCGCCCGGTGTGCACAACGAAAAGGTCTCACAACAACAAAGGAAAAATGGTCGGGGCGGTGAGATTCGAACTCACGACCTCTTGTACCCGAAACAAGCGCGCTAGCCAGGCTACGCTACGCCCCGACACAGGTCAGGAAAGGTGCCGGGTGCGGAGATCGAAATCAATAGCGAATTTACGGCCGCCGATAAGCGCGTTTGACGAAGAACCCGCTAATCAGGCCTGCGCCCATGGCGATCAATCCCGCCTTATACGGTTTTTGCTGTATCCGCTGCTTCACTTTCGCGTTGATGTGGCGCGGGCTGAGGCGCTGGCCTAATTCTTCCACGGTGTCGCTCAGGCGATCTTCGGTTTGCTCCACTTTCACCTGAATCTCTTTGCTGGACTGCCGCGGGGCCGGGGGCGGTTCAGGTTTGGGGATCTGCGCCTCAGGGCCTTTAAGTCTTTGAATCGTGTGAATTGTCCTCTGGGGAGCAATGGATTCCGATGAAAACGCCTTAATTCCCTTGAAAACAAAAGCTCCTCCGATCGCGATAAATACGAAACCGATGAGGGCCAACCCGAGAAATCCCGCTAAAACTGGTTCCACCCCCGCCTTTTGAAAAGCCCACGCAACCAGCCAGCCCAATCCCATCAGGAACACGATGAGCCCGGCGTACGCAACAAAACCTCCGATTGCCAGAGCCGTGGAATTGCGTCCCACCATTGCCAGTTTTTCCATAAGCTCGGTTTTGGCCAAATTGAGCTCATGACGCAGGAGCGCCTGCGTGTCGTCCTTCAGGTTTCGAATCAGCCCCATAATGGTTTGTCTGCCCGTAGTTGTCGCTTCCATAGGTTTTAGCCGGTTGTGTCTGTAATCGCTCCCTTTGGGTTGGTCCGGAATTGCGTCCTTTGAATCAAAGTCGCATGTCGAACCCGGTTTTCAATTTGCCGGAACAACAAAAGCATGGGGACATTCCCTCAGCCGCAGGATGAGAAAACCCAGCTTGTTGCGCCCCGCCGGCTGTCTACGTTGGGGTGTCAATTCTTGAGATGCCAATTGGCGCGCCGGGTCGTGGCGCTGCTTATGGATTGGAAACTTTTCAAAGCGACAACGAAGGAAACGGTCAACGAGTTTCTTCAGGACCGGGCGATGCGGCTGGCCGCCGCAACGGCGTACTATGCCGTTTTCTCGATTGGCCCTTTGCTTGTGCTGAGTGTGGGGTTGGCAGGCCTTGTTTGTGGCGAAGAGGCGGTGCGCAAAGAGGTCGTGACCCAGGCCCGGTCGTTTGTCGGCGAAAAATCCGCAACGCTGATCAACACCATGATGAGTGTGGATCGCAAGGGAACCAGCGCGATGGCTACCTTGATTGGCGCGGCCGCCCTGGTTATTGGCGCCACCGGGGCGTTCGGCCAGTTGCAGGACTCATTGAACACGATTTGGGGCGTGACGGTGAAGCCGGGTAAAAGCGTGGGCGCCTTTTTGCGCGACCGCTTTTTATCCATGGCAATGGTCCTGGCGGTTGGGTTTGTGCTGCTGGTTTCGATGGCGCTTTCGACGATCGTAGTGGCGTTCTCAGGCTATATCGGGCACAGGGTTGCGATACCGGCCTGGCTTGTGCCTTTGTTCAATGACGTGCTTAACTTTATCGTGATTTCTCTGCTGTTCGCGCTGATTTTTAAAGTCCTTCCCGATGTGAAGATCCGCTGGCGTGACGTTTGGGTTGGCGCGATCGGAACCGCTTTGCTGTTTACGGCTGGAAAGTTCGCGCTCGGCGTTTACCTGGCGCGTGCAACCAGCGCGACAGCGTACGGCGCGGGCAGCGCCTTTGTCGTGATCCTTCTGTACATTTACTACGCTTCGGTGATTTTATACTTCGGCGCTGAGTTCACGCAGGTCAGCGCGAAATACCGCGGAGCGGTGTTTGAGCCCAGCAAATACGCCGTGCGGATTACGGACTTCGAACGGGCCGAACAAGGGATGCCTCGGCAGGAACGCATTGAGGAGGCCGACCGAAGGCATCGCCGCGGCACGGGCGATCCCGCCGTGGCCGCCTTGCCAAGCTTACCCACGGCGAGCCCCGACTTTGCGAGAGACGGGCATTGGTCAATGCGTCCCTGGACGTTTGTGGGCCTCGCCTTTGCCGCGGGCGCCGCAGCGGCAATTGCATGGTCCAGCAAACCGCGCCGGTAGCGAACGCCAGAACCAGGCGCTACCGGTCGGCCGCTTCAAACGCGGCCAGCACAGGCCTGTGGTCGGACGCCATTCCCCAGTTTGGCAAGGCCAGCACATACGACTTTTCCGCAATCCATTCTCGGGCCATGCCTCGGCTCAGCAGAATGAAATCGATGCGCCTGAAGCTATCGTCCTTTGAATAAAAATGCGTCCAAGTGACGGAGCGCCGCTGCCTGGTGCCGTTCCCATCCGCGGAATCGCTCCTGCCTTCGGCGGGCCGCGTATCGACGAGTTTTGTTTTCCCGCGCCCAATCACGGTTCGGAGAGGCGGCGAATCGATGGTGTCATTGAAATCTCCGAGGACAACGAGGTTCAGTTCGGGATTGGCCTCCAGCCGCGCGTCAATTTTTTCGCGCAGGATTCTGGCTTCTTCGAGCCGCAATTCACTCTCTTCAGCCTCCGGGCTGGCGCGCTTGGATTTCAAATGCGCCGCTATAAGTGTGAATGAATACGCGGGATTTACCGCGATATCGATTTCCGCGATGCCGCGACTGATGTGGAACCGCCGGCCATTCAACAAAAAGCTTTCATTGGTATACAGCCGGCTTGCAGTGAACGGAAATCGGCTCAGCACGGCGAGGTGAATGTTTGTGTCCGTTGCCGAAAGTAATTCCCAGTGAGGGAGCGCCAGGCCGTCGCGTTGCAGTGATTCGCGCAGTTCCGTAAGAGCGCTCGCACCGCCCAGTTCCTGCAACGCAATCACATCCGGGCGCATCACCAGGATGCTTTCTTTGACCTTGGCCCGCGATTCCAGGGGTTTTGCCTGGCGCGATTCCACTGGAGCGTCGAGGTAGCTTTCCACATTAAATGTGGCCACCTTGAGGAGTTCAGCCGTTGATGGGGTTGAACTCAAGAATGTGACGAATAACCCGGTGAGAAAGCACCATCCAGTGGTTAACCTCATGAAGACGTTCTCAACTATTAGCCGCTTTCAGTCAAACCC
>Ga0070738_10002536_pt1 | contig 27723 bp, 25 predicted proteins | sample Coa_R2_2_FD_66446 | JGI IMG/M metagenome (GOLD analysis project Ga0070738, IMG submission 66446) | Surface soil microbial communities from Centralia Pennsylvania, which are recovering from an underground coalmine fire - Coalmine... | ecosystem: Environmental > Terrestrial > Soil > Unclassified ...
AGACACGCCAGATTTAGGTTCTGGTGGCGCAAGCCGTGGGGGTTCAAGTCCCTCCGCCCGCACCAGGCCGTGACATAGGGAATCCCGGGTTCATGCAGGTCATCGAGACGCTCTCCGAAGGGCTGCGACGCGCGTTCACCATCGTCCTACCTGGCGCCGATATCGAAACGCGGCGCAGCGAGCGGCTGGCGGAGCTCGGGCGGACCATCAACCTGCCTGGATTCCGCCCCGGTAAGGTGCCGCCCGTGATCGTACGCCGCCGCTTCGGCTCTGCCGTGACCGCTGAGGTGCTGGAAAGCTCTATGACCGAGGCCGTGGACGATGTGATCCGCGAACGCGGCCTGCGCCCGGCCATGCAGCCCAAGATCGACCTCACCGACAAGGAGGCGGTGGCGAAGGCCGACGCCTCGCCCGCGCCGGATATCGAGCTGAAGGTCGAGGTCGAGCTCCTGCCGGAGATCACGGTCCCGGATTTCGCCACCCTGGAACTCAGCCGGCTGAAGGCCGAGGTGTCGGACGAGGCGGTGGACAAGGCGCTCTCAAATCTCGCTCTTCGGAACCGCAGCTTCGAGGACATCACCGAGGAGGAGCTGGGCGGGCGCGGCGCCGAACCTGGGGAGTTCGCGGTGGTCGATTACGTCGGCCGCGCCGACGGCGAGGAGTTCCCGGGCGGCAAGGGGGCCGAGGTTCCGGTGGAGATCGGGGGCGAGGGCTTCATCCCCGGCTTCTCCGAACAGATCGCCGGCATCCGCCCGGGCGAGCAACGGACTATCCAGGTCACGTTCCCCGCCGACTACGGGTCGGAGAAGCTCGCCGGTAAGACGGCCGAGTTCGACATCACCTGCAAGGCGATCCGCCGCGCGATCACGCCCGTGATCGACGACACTTTCGCGGAGAAGCTGAGCTTCGAGGACTTAAGCGAGCTTAAGGGCTTCATCCGCTCGCAAATCCAGCGCGAATACGATGCGCTATCGCGCCAGCGCCTGAAGCGCGACCTGCTCGACAAGCTGAGCGCGATGGTCAGCTTCGAGCTGCCGCCCACCCTCGTGGACGGGGAGTTCAACCAGATTTGGGCGCGCATCGAGGCCGATCGGAAGGCCGACCGGCTCGATGCGGAGGACAAGGCGAAGGACGAGGAGACGCTGCGGCGCGAGTACCGGGCGATTGCCGAGCGGCGGGTGCGGCTCGGCCTGCTGCTCGCCGAGGTGGCCCGGCTGAACGAGATCGCGATCACCCAGGACGAGCTCGGCCGCGCCATGCGCGCCGAGGCCGGGCGCTATCCCGGCCAGGAGCAGCAGGTGCTGGAGTTTTTCCGCAAGACCCCGCAGGCAATCGATACCCTGCGCGGGCCGATCCTCGAGGATAAGACTGTCGATTTCATCGTCGGCAAGGCCAAGGTCGCGGACCGCGTCGTTGCGCCCGAAGAGCTGAGCCGCGAACCTGAGGAGACCGCCCCCGCGCCCGCCGCGCTCGCCGCCGAGGCCGCCCCGGTGCCGGCCGAGCCCGCCCCTTAAACCCAAGGACGGCGTGCCTACATTGCACGCAGTTCTCGCGCCAAGGTGACAGCATGAGGGACCGTGATCCCGTTGAAATCTACAATAATACCCTCGTGCCGATGGTCGTGGAGCAGACCGCGCGCGGTGAGCGGGCCTACGACATCTTTTCGCGCCTCTTGAAGGAGCGCATCGTTTTCCTCACCGGGCCGGTGTTCGACCAGGTGAGTTCTTTGCTATGCGCGCAGCTATTGTTCCTTGAATCGGAGAACCCGTCCAAGGACATCGCGTTTTATATCAACAGCCCGGGCGGCGTGGTTTCCTCCGGCCTCGCGATTTACGACACGATGCAATATATCCGCAGCCCGGTGAGCACGGTGTGCATCGGCCAGGCGGCGTCGATGGGCAGCCTGCTGCTTGCGGCGGGCGCCAAGGGCAAGCGGTTCGCGCTGCCCAATTCGCGCGTGATGGTGCATCAGCCTTCGGGCGGCGCGCAGGGCCAAGCATCCGACATTGCCATTCAGGCGCAGGAAATCCTGCTGCTGCGCCGCCGATTGAACGAGATTTATGTCCACCACACGGGCCAGCCGATCGAGGCGATCGAACGCAAGCTGGAGCGCGACAGCTATATGTCGGCTGAGGAGGCGCGCGACTTCGGTATCGTCGATGCGGTGGTGGAGAGCCGGCCGGTGCCGGCCGAAGATCAGAACGCGGGACGCTGAGCGGATCTTGTCGCTGTCACCCAGGTTGGGCTGGGCAGTTTGTGGTTCCCGCTGCCCTAGGCGGAGGGGGACAGGGGGAGGGGTCTCACGCGGGCAAGATTTCGCGGGGATTGAGAACGGCAGGCCCCGGGGTTCCCGGGCCGATCTTCGGGGACTACGCTCCGGCCAGCTGCCGGGTGCGACCGATTTCTTGTTTCGCCCGGGCTGCGGGGGCTATGCTGCCCCGATTGTCCCTGCCTGCCCGGGACGGGAGTGCTTATGAGCAAGTCTGGCGACTCGAAGAATACTCTCTACTGTTCGTTCTGCGGCAAGTCCCAGCACGAGGTCCGCAAGCTGATCGCCGGTCCCACGGTGTTCATCTGCGACGAGTGCGTCGAGCTCTGCATGGACATCATCCGCGAGGAGCACAAGACGCACCTCGTGAAGTCGCGCGACGGCGTGCCCACCCCGCGCGAGATCTGCAAGGTGCTGGATGACTACGTGATCGGGCAGGACCACGCGAAGCGCGTGCTCTCCGTCGCCGTGCACAACCATTACAAGCGGCTCGCGCACGGGCAGAAGAACAACGACATCGAGATCGCCAAGTCGAACATCTTGCTGATCGGCCCCACCGGGTCCGGCAAGACGCTGCTCGCGCAAACCTTGGCGCGCATTCTCGACGTGCCGTTCACGATGGCCGACGCAACGACGCTGACCGAGGCGGGCTACGTGGGCGAGGATGTGGAGAACATCATCCTCAAGCTGCTGCAATCGGCTGATTACAACGTCGATCGCGCGCAGCGCGGCATCGTCTACATCGACGAGGTCGACAAGATCAGCCGCAAGTCCGACAATCCCTCGATCACGCGCGACGTGTCGGGCGAGGGCGTGCAGCAGGCGCTTCTCAAGATCATGGAGGGCACCATCGCCTCGGTGCCTCCGCAGGGCGGGCGCAAGCACCCGCAGCAAGAGTTCCTCCAGGTCGATACGACCAACATCCTGTTCATCTGCGGCGGCGCCTTCTCGGGGCTCGAGAAGATCATCGGCGCGCGCGGCAAGGGCTCGGGCATCGGCTACGGCGCCGAGGTCCACTCCCCCGACGAGCGGCGCACCGGCGCCATCCTGCGCGAGGTGGAGCCCGAGGATCTGCTGAAATTCGGCCTGATCCCGGAGTTCATCGGCCGTCTGCCCGTGGTCGCCACCCTGGAGGACCTCGATGTCGGCGCGCTGATGGAGATCCTCACCAAGCCCAAGAACGCGCTGGTCAAGCAGTACGGGCGGCTGTTCGAGATGGAGGGGGTGAAGCTCTCCTTCACCGAGGACGCGCTGCGCTCGGTCGCCACCAGAGCGATCGCGCGGAAGACCGGCGCCCGTGGCCTGCGCTCCATCATGGAGCAGATCCTGCTCGGAACCATGTTCGACCTGCCGGGCCTCGATGGGGTCGAGGAGGTGGTGATCAACCGCGAAGTGGCGGAATCGCGCTCCAACCCGATCTACATCTATGGCAAGGAGCGGGTCGGCGAGCACGGCGCCTGATCCAGCACCCGCCCCGCCCCACCGCGCAGGGGAGGGGGGACCGGCGCGATTTTCAAGTCCTTGTGCGGTCGGCCCCCGGTGCCGATATCGCGCACAATGTTCCTGGGGGATGATCCCCCGCCGGCAGCGCGAGTTTGTGCCGATCCCGGGCGAGCCGTGCTGCGACTGTCCTGAAGGAGGTCAACTATGAGCGAATCGAACCGGCCCGGACCGGCCAAAGCAGAGGGCGGACAGGGGCCGGTGCGCGGGGGCGACCTCGTTGCCGTGCTGCCGCTGCGTGACATCGTTGTCTTCCCGCACATGATCGTGCCGCTGTTCGTCGGCCGCGAGAAGTCGGTCCGGGCGCTGGAAGCGGTGATGAAGGAGGACAAGCAGATCCTCCTGGTCGCGCAGAAGAACGCGTCCCAGGACGATCCCTCGGCCGACGACATCTACCGGGTCGGCACCGTCTCCACCATCCTCCAGCTCCTCAAGCTGCCGGACGGCACGGTGAAGGTGCTGGTCGAGGGCGGCCGGCGCGCCCGCATTGTCGCCTTCAAGGAGACGCAGAGCTATTTCGAGGCGTTCGTCGAGCCGATCGAGGACGAGCCGGGCGAGGGCAAGGAGCTGGAGGCGCTGTCGCGCACGGTGATTTCCCAGTTCGAGCAGTATATCAAGCTCAACAAGAAGATCGCGCCGGAGGTGCTGGTTTCGCTGAACCAGATCGACGATCCGAGCAAGCTCGCCGACACGGTCGCCGCGCACCTCAACCTGAAAATTGCCGAGAAGCAGGAGATTTTGGAAACCGCCGTCATCGGCGAGCGGCTGGAGCGCGTGTTCGGACACATGGAGTCCGAGATCAGCGTGCTGCAGGTGGAAAAGCGCATCCGCAACCGCGTCAAGCGGCAGATGGAGAAGACGCAGCGCGAATACTACCTCAACGAGCAGATGAAGGCGATCCAGAAGGAGCTCGGCGAGGGCGAGGACGGCAAGGACGAGATCGCCGAGCTCGAGGAGCGCATCAAGAAGACCCGCTTCTCCAAGGAGGCGCGCGAGAAGGCGACCGCCGAACTCAAGAAGCTGCGCGGCATGAGTCCGATGAGCGCCGAGGCCACCGTCGTTCGCAACTACCTCGACTGGATGCTGTCGATCCCCTGGAAGAAGCGCAGCAAGATCCGCAACGACGTGCTCGAGGCGGAGAAGGTCCTGAACGCCGATCACTACGGGCTCGAGAAGGTCAAGGAGCGCATCCTCGAATATCTGGCCGTGCAGGCGCGCAGCCCTAAGGTACGCGGCCCGATCCTGTGCCTGGTCGGTCCGCCCGGCGTCGGCAAGACTTCGCTCGGTAAGTCGATCGCGCGCGCCACGGGGCGGCAATTCGTGCGGATGTCCTTGGGCGGGGTGCGCGACGAGGCAGAAATCCGCGGCCACCGGCGCACCTATATCGGCTCGATGCCCGGCAAGATCATCCAGGGCATGAAGAAGGCGAAGACCTCCAACCCGCTGTTCCTGCTCGACGAGGTGGACAAGCTCGGCGCCGATTGGCGCGGTGATCCGTCCTCGGCGCTGCTCGAAGTGCTCGATCCCGAGCAGAACAGCACCTTCAACGACCATTACCTGGAGGTCGATTACGACCTGTCGGACGTGATGTTCGTCACCACGGCCAACAGCCTGCGGATGCCGCAGCCGTTGATGGATCGGATGGAGATCATCCGCATCCCCGGCTACACCGAGGACGAAAAGGTGGAGATCGCCAAGCGCCACCTGATCGCCAAGCAGGGCGAGGCGCACGGGTTGAAGAAGGATGAGTGGTCGATCAGCGAGGACGCGCTGCGCGACCTGATCCGCTACTACACGCGCGAGGCGGGCGTGCGTAACCTCGAGCGCGAGATCGCCAACCTGGCGCGCAAGGTGGTGCGGGAGATCGTGACCAAGAAGTCGAAGAAAGTCGCGATCACGCTGAAGAACGTCGAGAAATACGCCGGTGTCCGCAAGTTCCGCTTCGGCGAGACCGAGGAGGAGGACATGGTCGGCGTCGTCACCGGCCTTGCCTGGACCGAGGTCGGCGGCGAAATCCTTACGATCGAAAGCGTGGTGGTGCCCGGCAAGGGCAACATCAAGCACACTGGTAAGCTGGGCGACGTGATGCAGGAGAGCGTGTCGGCGGCGATGAGCTATGTCCGCTCGCGCGCGGTGACGTTCGGCATCAAGCCCACCTTGTTCGAGAAGCGCGACGTGCATGTGCACGTGCCGGAAGGGGCGACCCCGAAGGACGGGCCCTCGGCGGGCATCGCGATGGCGACCTCCATCGTCTCGGTACTCACGGGGATTCCGGTGCGCCGGGATGTGGCGATGACGGGTGAGATCACGTTGCGCGGGCGCGTGCTGCCGATCGGCGGGCTAAAGGAGAAGCTGCTGGCGGCGCTACGCGCCGGCATCACCACGGTGTTCATCCCGAAGGACAACGAGAAGGATCTGGCGGAAATCCCGGACAACGTGAAGAAGAACCTGAAGCTCATTCCCGTCGCGCACGTTGACGAGGTGATCGCCCAGGCGCTCGTCCGCCGTCCGGAGCCGATCGAGTGGGAGGAGCCGGAGGAGCCGGTTGCTCCGCCGAAGTTGCCGGAGGCAACCGCCAGCCTGACTCACTGACCCTCGCACCACCCTCACCTGGCGCGCTTCGCGCGCCGGCCTCTACCGCGCAGCGGGAGAGGCGCACCGCCCACCTCTCCCGCTTTGCTGGAGAGGCCGGCTCGCCGCCTCGGGCCGGGCCGGGCGAGGGCGCGCTCCGCTAAAGCCGGCCCGCCAGCCGCCGCGCCTCGTGCGCCTGCAAATGGCACCACGCGACGCGTAGCATCGGCGCCGGCAACCCGGCGGCGCGGGCGCGGGCCAGCATGTCGCCCACGATGTGCTCGGCCTCCGTCATCCCGCCGCGCTCCACGTCGCGCAGCATCGAGGCGGCGAAATTGGAGCCGCGCTCGGTCAGCAAGCCCTCGGCGCGGGCGAGAAAGGCCGGCCGGCTCGGGTGCCCGGCGGCGCGCGCCACGAGGTCGCATTCGGCCAGGGTTTCGCGGGTCAAGGCCGCGCCGTCGTCGGCCTGCACGATCTCGCCCACATTGGCGCGCATCAGGCAGGTCATCGCCGCCATCGTCGCCAGCATGACGAACTTCTCCCACATGTCCTGAACGATGTCCTCGCTCACGTTGCAGGTGAACTTGGCGCCCGCCGCCGCTTCGGCGAAGCGGCGTGCGAGCGTCTCCTGCCCGGGCATGCGGGCGCCGAGCGCGAGCAAATGGAAATTGTTGAGGTGATGCACCTCGCCGGTCGGCGTGAGGGTCGCGGCGATTTGGCACATGCCGCCCAGCACGCGCTCGCGCCCGAAGGCGAGGTCGAGCCGGTCGAGATGGCGCATTCCGTTCAGCATCGGCACCACCGAGGCGCCGTTCGCCATTGCGGGCGCGATGGTGGCGATCGCCGCCTCCAAATCATAGGCTTTGCAGGTCAGCAGCACCGCGTCGAATCGGCCGTCATCCGCCAGCGCGTCGGCGCCGACGAAACGAACCGGGTGGGCGAGGTCGCCCGCCGGGCTTTTCACCACCAGCCCGTCGCGCGCGAGCTGTGCGGCGCGGCCGGCGCGGACCAGGAACGTAACGTCGGCGCCCGCCTCGCCCAGACGGCCGCCGAAATAGCCGCCGATGCCGCCGGCGCCGAGAATGAGGATCCGCATTGGCTCAGCCCCAGCCCGGTGGCGCCACGAAGTGGTGGCCCGCCTGCTCGATCATGGCGGCGACGGCGATGGTGGTGCGGTCGCCATAGATCGGCCCGACGATCTGCACGCCGATCGGCAAACCATGCGGCGACAGCCCGACCGGCGCGACAGAGGCGGGCAGATGGAACCCGCATGTAATGCCGGGCCAGAACAGCAGGTCGTTGTAGGCGATGGTGCGGCCGTCCACCTCCAGCGTGCGCTCCCAGGTGGGACCATCCTGGCGATGCGGCAGCGCCGGGGTGCCGAGCGCGGGGCACAGCAGCACGTCCCAATCGCGGAAGAAGGCCGACCAGGCCCGGCGGTACTGGTGACGCCGCTCGTTGTGCCCGAGCCATTCGCGATGCGTCATCCCGGCGGCGCGCAGCATGATCGCATCCGCGTTCATGGCGTCGGCCGGCAGGCGCGCTTTCGCGGCGAGACGGCGCTCGATCTCCTCCGGCGGCATTCGCCCGCTCCAGGCCGCATCGAGCAGGGTCAAATAGAGATGAAATGCCTCGATAGGATCGAGCTCCGGGCGTGCGGTGCGGCTGACCTTGGCACCTTCGCGCTCCAGCGCGTCGGCGAGCCGGTGCAGCGCCACCGTGACATCGGCCGAGGTGGCCTGCCCCGGTTCCTCCGCCCACAGCGCGACGCGCAGATCGCGTAGCGAGCGCGGGCGCGGCGCGGGGAGATTGTAGGTCATCATTGTGTCGAGCGGATCGGGGATCGCCAGCAGATCGAGCGCGGTGGAAAGATCGCGTGCGGAGCGCGCCAGCGGGCCGATGACGGAAATGTCAGTCACGCTGGCAACCGCTTGCAGCGCATGGCCGCGCGCCGGAAGCAGGTTCCAGGTCGGCTTGTGGCCGAACACGCCGCAGAAATGCGCGGGCACCCGCACCGAGCCGCCGATATCGCTGCCGAGCTCGAGCGCGGCGAAGCCGGCGGCGATGGAGGCGGCGCTGCCGCCCGAGCTGCCGCCCGGCGTGTGCTTGTCGTTCCAGGGATTGTGCGTGGTGTCGTAGATCGGGTTGTAGCTCTGCCAGTCGGCAAGCCCCACGGGCACATTGGTCTTGCCCAGAACCACCGCGCCCGCCGCTTCTAGCCGCTCGATCGGCAACGCGTCCGCCTCAGCGCGATGGTCGCGCCGCCATTCGAAGCCCCAAGTGGTCGGATGCCCCTTGAGGTCGAAGCTCTCCTTCACCGTCATCGGCACGCCGAACAACGGCCCGGCCTTCGCGCGCCCGCCGTGATCGAGCTGGCGCGCCCGCTTTCGCGCGCGCTCGAAATCGCGCACGACAACGGCGTTGATGCGCGAATCAAGCCGCTCGACGCGGGCAATCGCCGCGTCGATCAGCTCCGCGCAGCCGATCTCGCCCGTGCGCGTCATCTCGGCGAGCTTCCAGGCAGGAAGATAGGCGAGATCCATGTCGAGGCTCCTCTAGTCAGGCGATCGACGAATTGAACGCGCCGCCGTCGAGCAGGAGATTGTGGCCAACGATGAAACCGCTCTTCGCCGCGCACAGGAACGCGCAGGCATCGCCGAATTCGGCCGGATCGCCGATGCGTCCCGTCGGGTTCTCCTTGCCGCGCAGCGCCAGCTCCTCTTCCACTGTGCGGTTGTTGCGCTGCGCGAGATGCGCGGCCCCGCTGCGCAGGCGGTCGGTCAGGAACGGCCCGGGCAGCAGATTGTTGATCGTCACGTTGTGCCGTGCGACCTGGCGCGCCAGGCCACCGACGAAGCCGGTCAGCCCCGCGCGCGCGCCGTTCGACATGCCGAGCTGCGGAATGGGCGACTTCACCGAGGCCGAGGTGATGTTGACGATACGGCCGAACTTGCGCGCGATCATGCCGTCGATCACCAACTTGATCATGAAAATCGGCGCCAGCATGTTGGCGTCGATCGCCTTGATCCACGCCTCGCGGTCCCATTCGCGGAAATCTCCGGGTGGGGGGCCGCCGGCGTTGTTCACCAGGATGTCGGGCTCCGGGCAGGCGGCGAGCGCCGCGCGGCGGCCTTCCTCGGTGCTGATGTCGCCAGGAACCGGCGTCACCTTCACGCCGGTTTCCTTCCGGATCTCGTCAGCAGTGCGTTCCAGCGCGTCGGCGGTGCGCGCGGTTATGACCAGCTCCACGCCCTCGCGCGCGAGCGAGATGGCGCAGGCGCGGCCCAATCCCTTGCTTGCCGCGCAGACGATCCCCTTGCGCCCTTTCAGTCCGAGGTCCATGTACCTAATCCTCCCTCGCTCGGTTCAGTGTTCGACGGCGATCTCTTGCAGGATGCGGCGCGCCTGGTCCGGGATCGGCACCGGCGTCTGCGCGCCGCGGGCGACGAACACGTGCACGAAATGCCCTTCGGCGGCGGCTATGTCGTCATCATTGCGGAATACCCCGATCTCATAGCGCACCGAGCTTGTGCCGATGCGCGTGACGCGCAGGCCCACTTGCACGATGTCGGGCCATGCGATCGAAGCGTGATAGCGGCACATCACCTCCGCGACCACGCAATGCACCGGGCCATCGAGCAGGTCCACCGCGCCGGTGGACATCTCGAAATAGGTCACCGCAGTGTCGAAGAACGAGAAATAGTTGACGTTGTTGACATGGGCGAAAGCGTCGTTGTCCATCCAGCGCGTGGTGATGCGGTGAAACCAACGGTAATCGGCGCGGCGGCCGGGCGGGGTGCGGCTCATGGCGCGGCACTACAGCCGCTTTGTCCCGGTTCGTCCACTTGCTCAGCCACAGGGGCAGAGTTGCAGTACGAACTCCGCGCCCCCGCCCGGGGGCGAGCCGACGCGCACCGATCCTCCGTGGGTGCGCGCGATCCGCGCAACGATCGCAAGCCCGAGTCCGGCGCCGCCCGTCCGCCTTCGATCGCCGCGCCAGAACCGCTGGAAGATCGCCTCGTGCTGATCTTCGGGCACGCCCGGGCCGCGATCGCGCACGACGACGCTCCCGCCCGCCCGCACCTCAATCTGCACGGTGCTGCTGCGCGGGGCGTGGCGGATCGCGTTCTCCACGAGATTGCGAATGGCGCGGAACAGCGCAGTGGCATTGCCCGCCACGCATAACGGTGCATCGGCGCCGCGCAACTCGACCTCCTTGCCCGCCGCGAGCGCCATCGGCGCCAGGAACGCGGCGACCTCGCTCGCCACCCCGGCGAGATCGGCGCGCTCACCGGGCTGCAAGGTCAGCGCGTCGCTGTCGGCGAGGTCGAGCATCTGCTGCACGATGCGCGCCATCGCGTCGATGTCGGCCACGAGTTGCCGCGATGCCGCGCGGTCGGGCAGGGCCTCGGCCTGGGCACGCAGGATGGCGAGCGGCGTACGCAGCTCGTGCGCCGCATCGGCCACGAAGCTCCGTTCCAGAGCCAGACTGTCGGCAAGCCGGTCGAGCCCCGCGTTGACCGCGCGCACGAGCGGCCGCACCTCGCGCGGCATGGTGGCCTCGGGCAGACGCAGATCGGCGCGCTCGGGACCGATTTCCCCGGCGAGCGCCGAGGCGCGCATCAGCGGACGCAGCGCGCGATCGAAGATCATGAGATCGGCGAGCAGCAACAGCAGCAGGATGCCGACGATCACCCAAGCAGCTTGCGGAACGAAATCGGCGACCACATCGTCGAGCAGCGAATCCCGGTGCGACTGGTCTTCCGCGAGCTGCACGATGGCGCGGTAGCCGGCGACCCTCACCGGCACGCTGACGCCGTAGAACCGCTGCGTGCCCAGGTTGGTCGTGAAATATCGAGGATCGCTGGCATCCGCATCGACCGGGGCGAGCGGCGTCTCCTGCGAGCGGGATGCGAAGACTGTACGACCCGTTGCATCGGTGACGAGCAGCACGTAGCGACCGTAATCCGTGCCGTAATGCTCCTGCAATTGCCCGGGCAAGTCGAGCGTTACTCCGCGATCGGTGGCGTGAACGAAGCTCGCGATATGCAGCGCCTGAGCATGTAGGGCCTCCTGCTGCAAGCGATCGGCGGTGAGTGCAACCCGCCAGTGAAGCGCGCTGGTAAGGATCGCCGCGGCGAGCGCCACCGCGAGCAGATGCAGCGCGATCAGCCGGCCGCGGATGGAGGCGGCCATTTGCCCTCCGCCGAAAGAACATAGCCGACCCCGCGCACCGTATCGATCCTGAGGCCGGCTGCTTCGTCGGCAAGGAAGCGCCGCAGCCGGTGGACATAGACCTCGATCGCGTTCGCTCCGCCCTCGCCGGAAAGCCCGAACAACTGATCCTCGACCAGCCGCTTCGGCACCACGCGGCCGGCGCGCCGAAGGAGCAGTTCCAGGACCGCCGACTCGCGGGGCGGCAGTGGCCGCACCTTGCCGCGCACCTCGGTCTCGCGCGTCCGCACGTCGAAGCTGAGCGCGCCGACGCCGAGCCGATCTCCCGTCATTCCCCAGGCACGGCGCAGCAGCACCCGGATGCGCGCAAGCAGTTCCTCCATGGCGAAGGGTTTGATGAGGTAATCGTCCGCGCCGGCATCCAGCCCGGCCACGCGGTCGAGCACGCCGCCGCGCGCGGTGAGGATGAGAACGGGGCTCGCGCGCCCGCCCGCACGCAGACGCTTCAACAAGGCGAGCCCGTCCTCGTCCGGCAGCCCAAGATCAAGAATGATCGCCGCGTAAGGCAGGGCCGTGGCGAGTCCCTCGGCCTCCGCCGCGCTGCAAGCCGTATCGATGTCGAAGCCGGCGGCCTTCAAGGCGCCCGCGGTCAGCGCGCGCAGCCGCTCGTTATCCTCGACGAGAAGGAGGCGCATGGATGCTCACCCGCAAGTATCCGTAAGCATAGCGTAAGCTCCGGCGCATAGAAACATTGGAGCGACTAGGAACCCAAGTCATGCAGCCATTCACTTGCGAACTCTTGGCGCTTCGTCCCGGCGGCGAAATTGATCTTTCCGAAGCCCGCGTCTTCATCGCGCCGAATTTGACTATCGCCATCGACCAGGCGCGCCAGTGGGAGCGGATGGAGCCGTGGATCGGCCGCCGCGACGCGATGCTGCGGCTGTCCGCCGAGGGGCGCCCAGTCTGGACCCGCCGGCTGAATCGGCCGGCGCCGATCTGAGCCACATTTTCCGGTCCTGTTCTTTGTTCTAGGTTTGCCCGCCGAAAATCCAGACGGAAGGGCCAGGGCATGAACGATTCCGCCCCCGCCGCGCGCTCGGCCGAGCGTCAGGCGTTCTACGACACGATCGCCGCGCAGAACCTGGCCCCGCTTTGGGAGAGCCTGCATTCCCTTGTCACCCCCACGCCGTCCACGCGGGCGGTGCCGGCGCACTGGGATTACGATAACGGGGTGCGCGCGCACTTGCTGCGCTCCGCCGGCCTGATCACCGCGAAGGAGGCCGAGCGGCGGGTCTTGATCCTGAAAAATCCCGGCCTCGGTGGCGAGGCGGCGATCACGCAAACCCTGTTCTCCGGCCTGCAACTGATCATGCCGGGGGAAGTGGCGCCCGCGCACCGGCATACGCAGTCGGCTTTGCGCTTCATCATCGAAGGGCACGGCGCCTACACCGCCGTCGAGGGCGAGCGAACGATGATGGAGCCGGGTGACTTCGTGATCACCCCGAGTTGGACTTGGCACGACCATGGCAACGAGACGGGCGGGCCGATGGTCTGGCTAGACGGGCTCGACATTCCGATGATCCGTTTCTTCGGCGCGAGCTTCGCTGAGGCGGCCAACGCCGAAAGCCAGGACCAGGCGGTGCCGCCGGGCGACAGCCTGGCCCGCTATGGCGCCAACATGCTGCCGGTGGATTACCGCCCGAGCGCCCTGGCGTCGCCCGTTTTCAGCTATCCCTATGCGCGTTCGCGGGAAGCCCTGGCGGCGCTGGCGCGCAACGGCGCCCCCGATCCCTGCCATGGGCACAAGCTGCGCTACATCAACCCGGCCACAGGGGATTACGCGATGCCGACCATCGGCGCTTTTTTGCAATTGCTGCCCGCCGGGTTCGACACCGCCGAGTACCGCGCGACCGACGGCACCGTGTATGTCGCGGTGGAGGGTGAAGGCGAGACGGTGGTCGGCGAGACGGTATTCCGCTGGAAGCCGCGCGACATTTTTGTGGTGCCCGGCTGGTATCGCCACCGCCACCGTGCGGCCTCGGAATCGGTGCTCTTCAGCTTCTCCGATCGCCCTGTGCAGGAGAAACTCGGTCTTTGGCGCGAGGAACGCGGCGCCGCGTAGAAGGCCGGCTCGCGCCGGCCGGGTTGGTCAGCCCGCCATCGCGCGCAGCTTGTAACGCTGGATTTTGCCGGTCGCGGTCTTCGGGAGCGTGTCCACGAATTCGATCCAGCGGGGATATTTCCAAGGCCCGGCGCGGGCTTTCACGTGCGCTTGCAGTTCCTCGGTGAGCACGCTTTTGTCCGCCGCGCGCGCCGCCTCCTGCAAAACGACGAAGGCCTTGGGCTTGATCAGGCCGTCCGCATCCGAGTGACCGATGACCGCTGCCTCCAGCACCGCAGCGTGCGCGACGAGCGCGTCCTCCACCTCGAACGGCGAGACCCAGATGCCGCTTACCTTCAGCATGTCATCGGCTCGGCCCTGGTAGCGATAATTGCCGTCCGGCTCGCGGACATAGGTGTCGCCCGTATAGGTCCACTCGCCGCGGAAGGTGCGGCGCGAGCGGTCGCGCTGGTTCCAGTAGCCCTCGGCAGCACTCGGTCCGCGCACGATCAGCTCGCCCGGCTCGCCCTCCGGCACGTCCTGCCCCTCGGCATCGACGATGCGGAGCTCGTAGCCGGGCACCGGAACTCCCGTCGTGCCGTAGCGCACGGCGCCGGGCCGGTTGGAGAGGAAAATGTGCAGCATCTCAGTCGAGCCGAGGCCGTCCAGGATTTCCACCCCGACCACCTGCTCCCAGCGCCGGCCGACCGGCTCGGGCAGCGGCTCTCCGGCCGAGATGCAGCGGCGCAGTCGCGCCGCGCCAGCGCCGTGGCCGAGCCCGGGGTGGGCGAGCAGCGCGGCATAAAGCGTCGGCACGCCGGCGAAGATGGTGGGCTGGAAGCGGCGGATCGTGCCGAGCACCGTCTCGGGCGTCGGCCGCTCCGGCAACAGCACCGAAGAGGCGCCGACCGACATCGGGAAGGTCATGGAGTTGCCAAGCCCGTAGGCGAAAAACAGCTTGGCCGCGGAGAACATCACGTCGTCCGCTTGAATGCCGAGCACCCGGGCGCCGTAGGTATCGGCGGTGGCGCGCAGGCTCGCATGGAGATGCTGCACGCCCTTCGGCGCGCCGGTCGAGCCCGAGGAATAGAGCCAGAACGCCACCTCTTCGGCCGAGCAGTCCGCGACCGGCGCCTCGCCCGGCGCCCCGGCGATAAAGGCCGCGAACTCGCCTGGCGCAACAATGAGGCGCGGCTTCTCGCCGATCCCGGCGATGGCGGCGCGGGCAGCCGGTAGCAACGGGGCGGAAACGACCAGCGCGGCGGCGCGGCTGTCGGCGAGGATATAGCCCAGTATGTCGGCTGGCAGCAGCGTGTTGATCGGCACCGGCACGATCCCCGCCCGGATCGCGCCCCAGAACGCGACTGGGAAATCGACGGTATCGAGAAGCAGCAGCGCGACCCGTTCCTCCCGCCGCACGCCGGCGGCGCGGAGCGCCGCGGCGAAGCGGGCGCTTTGCACGTGCAGCTCCGCGTAGCTGAGCGTGCGCTCAGGGTCGGCGAACGCGGCTTGAAAGCCGCGTCCCTCGACGACGTTCCGGTCCACGAACCAGGCGGCGGCGTTGTTGGTCATCTTGGTCCGGTTCCTGCTGCCTCCTGTCCGCACGGGCGCGGATCGGCAAGCCTAGCGGAACGGCGGTGCCGGACCCAAGGCGGCCTCGCCGCCCCATCGCGGGGACGGTGCTTTCTCGCTGTGTCACCGGCAAGCCGGCGCGGATGCTGAAGAACGCCTGGGCAGCGGCTTATGCGGAGTCTGGACTGGAGCCGCTGTCGATGCCCTAGCAGGGCCTGGTCTCAGCCCCGGTCACGGCGGCGGCGGTCGCCGCCAGCCGTGCCGATGTGTGGGGCGGCTTCCGCGGGTAGGCTCTGGGGAAGATCCGCGAAGTCCGCCGAGCCGCCGTCGTCTTGCGCGAGTTGGCTGCTGAGGCCGAAGAGCGCCTGCGTGCGGCGGCGCGGCGCTTTCCGGCGTAACTAAGACACCCGCCTTTCTTCCACCACCAGGGTGGTTTCGATCGCCTCGTGGGCGAACATCCAGCGCGCCAGCCAGCCGGAAATCGCCGCGCCCGCGATGGGCGCCACCCAGAACATCCAGAGCTGGCCGATATACTCCCCGCCCGCGAACAGCGCGGGGCCCGTGCTGCGGGCCGGGTTGACCGAGGTGTTCGTCACCGGAATCGAGATCAGGTGGATCAGCGTGAGCGCGAGCCCGATCGGGATCCCCGCGAAACCGGCCGCCGCGCCCTCCGAGGTCGAGCCGATGATGACGAACAGGAAGAAGAAGGTCATCACGACCTCGGTAACGAAGCAAGCGCCGGCGCTGTATTTGCCGGGGCTGAGGTCGCCGTAGCCGTTGGCGGCGAAACCGCCCGGCGTCCAGCCGGCCTTACCCGAGGCGATGAACCACAGCACGGCGGCGGCGGCGATGGCGCCGATCACCTGCGCGACGATGTAGGGCACCACGTGCTTGTTCGCGCAGCGCCCCGCGGTCCATAGGCCGACCGTAACGGCGGGATTGAAATGGCCGCCCGAGATGTGGCCGACCGCGTAGGCCATCGTCAGCACGGTGAGGCCGAAGGCGAAGGCGACACCGAGGAAGCCGATCCCGAAGCCGGGGAAGCCTGCCGCGAGCACGGCGGCGCCGCAGCCGCCGAGCGTAAGCCAGAACGTGCCAAAGAACTCGGCGCCGCATCGGCGCGACATGTCACTATCCATGGAGCTACCTCCCGATTGCAGCGGGCGAAATCCTATCACGTTCCACCGCAACGGTCTCGGGGGAAATCAGTGTTGGTGACGATTCGCCGTACTATGTTGCTATATTGACGAATCGAGACACTGAGATTATTTGCTTTGCAAGCTCGCCTACGAGAACGTTTCATGCCGTCAGCGCCGATCCGCGGCCTGTGCATCCTGTTGCTGGCCGCTGCCGCCCTGTTCGGCCCGGTTTGGAGCGCACACTCGCAAACTGACGACACGCTGCGGCTGGTGCGCGCGCGCGGCGCGCTGCGTTGTGGGGTGAGCGAGGGCATTCTGGGATTTTCGTTCCGAGACCGCAGCGGTGTGTGGTCGGGCATCGACGTGGATTTCTGCCGAGCACTGGCCGCCGCCGCGCTTGGCGATCCCGCCAAGGTGCGTTTCGTCCCCCTGCGCGCACCGGCCCGGTTTCCGGCGCTGATGTCGCGCGAAATCGACATCCTGGCCCGCAACACGACGTGGACCGTGCAGCGCGAGGCCGATTTCGGCGTAAGTTTTGTAGGAGTGCTGTTCTTCGACGACGCGGCCCTCGTGGCCCGCGCCGACAACCGCTTCGCCCGGGCCGCGACGCTCGACGGGGCGCGGCTCTGCTACGAACGTACCGGCAGCGACCTCGACGACGCCGAGACTTATTTCCGCGCGCGCGGATGGCATTCCGTGGCACGGGAATCCCCGGACCTCGCCGCCTCCCGGCGTGATCTCCAGGAGGGTGCCTGCGATCTCCTGGTCGACGACGCCTCCTCGATCGCGGAGATGCTGCTCCGGGTTCCGAACCGAGCGGACTTCGTGGTGCGGCCGGAGCGGCTCGGACGCCAGCCGCTGGGGCCGGCCGTGCGTGTGAGTGATGGCACGTGGCTGACGCTGGTGCGCGCCGTCTATGCGGCGCTGATCGACGCCGAGCAGCGGGGGCTGACACAGCCACAGGCCAGGGAAATGTTGCGTGGTGAAGATGCCCCTGCCCATCCGCGCTACATGCAGCAGACCGCTTCGGTCGCGCGGGCGCTGCGGATCGCGCCGACCTGGGCGGTGGCGGCGGTCGCTGCGGTCGGCAATTACGGCGAGATGTTCGAGCGCAATCTCGGTGCCGCCAGCCAGCTCCGCCTGCCGCGCGGCGAGAACCGACCCTGGACCGCGGGCGGCCTGCTGTTCGCCCCACCGTTCGACTAAAGGGCGGCGCACGAATGGAACTCGGTTCGACGCAGAGCATCCTGATCCTCGGCACCTTCGCCGTGGTGATCGCCGTCATCGCGTCCGACCTGCTCGACATCGCCGTGACTGCTCTCCTCGGCGTGTGCTTTCTGCTCGTTACCGGCGCGCTGGACGGCCACGACCTGATGACAGCGATGGCGAGCGGCGGCGAGTCGCTCGCCCTTCTTTTCGGCGGCATGGTGGTCGTCCGGGTGCTGATGCCGACCGGCATTTTCGAGCTCGCAGGCTACTACTTCGCCCGAGCCGTCGCCGGCAGCGGGAAACGCTACCTGATCGGCCTGATCCTGCTGATTGCGCCGATCTGCGCTTTCCTGCCCAACGCGACCACGGTGCTGCTGACTGCACCGATCATCATCGGGCTGGCGCGCGGCCTTGGTGTCGGCTTCGAGGTGCCGGTCATTCTGTGCGCGCTGGTCGGCAACACGGCCGGCATCCTGACGCTAGTCGGCGATCCGGCGACCTACATCGTCGGCAGCTCGATCGGCCTCGGCTTCAACGGCTATTTGCGCCACGGCACGCCGGGCGCGCTGCTGACGCTTGCGGCGATCGTGCCGGTGCTGCCGTTCGTCGCACGCGACATCTGGCATACCCAGCGCGCACCCGAGGTCGGCGTGGCGCGGCGGCCGGAGATCAAGCGGCCCTGGCTGGTCGCCGTCTCGCTTGCCGTGCTCGCCCTGATGATCGCGCTCTTCCTGGTTGGGCCGCTGCTGCCCGTCGAGGTGGTGCCGCCCGCCGCCGCCATCCTGTGCGCCACGCTGGCGCTCCTGCTGGTGAACAGCACGCATGTCGAGGAGGTGGAGCGCGTGCTCGCCGATCTCGACTGGACGACGCTCGTGTTCCTGGCGTGCATCTTCGTGCTTGTGGCGGCGACCTCCAAGACCGGCATTTTCGACGGGCTGTCGCGGATGCTCTATGCGCAGTTCGGCACCGAGCTGCCGGTTGTGGCGCTGGCGATCCTGCTGATCGTTTTCGCCGTCTCGGCCTTCGTCGCCAACATTCCGCTCGTGCTGGCGATGACGTTCGTGGTGAAAGGCTATTTCGTCGTCAGCAGCCAGATGCCGGAGCTGGCCGCGGGCGCCGGATTCGGTGCCTGGCCGCAATGGACCTATCCGGCCTTCATCGGCTTGACCTTCGGGGCCACGCTCGGCGGCGGCGCGACGATGGTGGGCGATTCGTCGAACATCGTCGCCTGCGGTATCTGCAACCGCGCCGGCGGGCGGGTGACGTTCGGCCGCTTTCTGCAAGTCGGCCTGCCGATTTCGCTCGCCCAGCTCGTGGTCGCCGCCGCCTATGTCGAGGCGATGCGCTGGATCAGGTGAGCGTGGGCGGCCGTTAGTTGCTGCAGCTCATCGACCCGGCATTGGCGATGCTGGTGCCGGTGCAGTGCATCCCGGACATGTCGGGGAGGCTCGGCGTATCGATCTTCAGAGGCTCGACCTTCGGGATGCCCATTGAGTCGGTGGAGCGCGTGCCCATCATCTGCTGCACGCGTGCCGCGTTCGCCGCGTCCTGCGCCGCCTGCGCCTGGCGGTCGGCGGCATCGCGGTTTGCCTGGGCCTGACGGGCGATTTCATCGTTGATCGACTGCTGCCGCTGCGCCGCGGCCTGCTGGGCCGCGCGCTGCTGCGCGGTGTTCATCATGCAGTTGGCGAACGCATCCGTGCCGGGGCGGAAGCCGTAATTCATGCAGGCCTGCTGATCGGCCAGGCGCTGATCCTCGGCGCTGACGCAGCCGTTGAGCGTGAAGGCGACCGCGCACAGCGCGGCAAGAGTCACGATCCGCATGAATTGGTGTCTCGGCTATATGGTTCCGTTTCTCCTTAGCAGGGACATCGCGTTCCCGACAAGGGTCGTAGGGCGTATGGAGCGAAGCGCAATCCGCCGCCGCAAAAGCCGGCCGTTCGCTTCGGCGTATTCCGCTGCGCTCCATGCGCCCTACACTGCGGGGCATGGACGAAATCGAACACACCTGGATTCCGCTGCCCGGCGGCACGCGGCTGGCGGCGCGCATCTGGCTGCCCGCTGATGCGCTCGCCCAGCCCGTGCCGGCGATCCTCGAATATCTGCCCTACCGCAAGCGCGACGGCACGCGCGCGCGCGATGCGCTGACGCATCCCTGGTTCGCCGCGCACGGCTATGCTTGCGTGCGGGTCGATGTGCGTGGCAGCGGTGAGTCCGAAGGACTGCTTGACGACGAGTATTCGGCGCAGGAAATCTCCGACGCGCCGCACGTGATCGCCTGGATCGCGCGCCAGCCCTGGTGCGCGGGCGCGGTCGGCATGATGGGTATCTCCTGGGGCGGGTTCAACGCGCTGCAAGTGGCGGCGCTCCGCCCGCCCGCGCTGAAGGCGATCATCACGCTCTGCTCGACCGACGACCGCTACGCCGACGACGTGCACTACATGGGCGGCGCGGTACTGACCTCGACCTTCGGCTGGGGCATGGCGCTGACGAGTTTCGCCGCGCATCCGCCCGATCCGGCGCTTGTCGGCGATGCGTGGCGGTCGATGTGGCGGGCCAGGCTCGATCACCTCCCCTCGTTCGTTGCGCGCTGGCTGCGTCATCCGGCGCGCGACGCATATTGGAAGCACGGATCGGTGTGTGAGGACTATGCGGCGATCGCCTGCCCGGTGTTCGCGATCGGCGGCTGGACCGATGCCTACACTAATGCGATCCCGCGCCTGCTCGAGAACCTGCGCGTGCCGCGTCAGGCGCTGATCGGGCCGTGGGCGCACGCCTATCCGCATTTCGCCAAGCCGGGCCCGTCAGGAGGTTTCTTGCAGGAGGCGCTGGCGTGGTGGAACCGCTGGCTGAAGGACGCGGCCGACACGCCCGCGCCGCCGCTCTTGCGCGCCTGGATGATGGAGAGCGTGCGCCCCGCGCCGTATCACGGCGAGCGGCCGGGGCGTTGGATTGCCGAGGGCCGTTGGCCGCCCGCGACCGAGCCGCATCGGCTTCACCTCGCGGGCGGGGAATTGCGGGAAACACCCGGCGATCCGCACGCGGTGCGGGTCCGCTCGCCGCAGCATCTCGGCGCGGCGGGCGGCAATTGGTGTCCATTCGGCGCCGCGCCGGACGATGCGGACGATCAGCGCGAGGACGATGCGCTCTCTGCTTGCTGGGACTCGCCGCCGCTTGCCGAGCGGCTGGAGATACTCGGCGCGCCCGAGCTTCGCCTGACACTCTCCTGCGATGCCCCGGCGGCGAACCTGATTGTGCGGCTGTGCGACGTGCACCCGGACGGCGCGAGCCTGCGCGTGAGCTATGGCGTGCTCAACCTCGCGCACCGGAACGGGCACGAAGCCGCCACGCCGCTGGAGCCGGGGCGGCGCTACGAGGTGCGATTGAAACTGAACGACACCGCGTTCGCGTTTCCGGCCGGGCACCGCATCCGCGTCGCGCTCTCCACCGCCTATTGGCCGATCGTCTGGCCGGCGCCGTTCGATGCGACGGTGACGATCGACGAGGAAGCGGCGGTGCTGACGCTGCCGCGCCGCCGGTCGCGCGATGAGGATGCAGCCGTGGTCGTGCCGCCGGCGGAAACCGCGCCGGCGGAACCCCGCACCACGCTGCGCGAAGGCGCCTCGGTCCGCGAGCGCGGGCGGGATATCGGCGCGGGCGAATCGTTCTTCCGCGCCGTGGAGACGCCAAGCCGTGTCCGCTTCGACGCCATCGGCACCGAGGTCGGGATGGAGTTTCGCACCGAGTACCGCCTCCGTGACGACGATCCGCTCAGCGCGCGGGTGGAGACGATGCGGCGGCAGGTGCTTTCCCGCAGCGGGAACGAGGCGCGCACGGAGCTCCGCGCGCGGATGAGCGCGGATCAAGCCTCGTTCCGGCTGGAACTGGTGCTGGAGGCGTTCGAGGGGGAAACGCTTGTCGCGCGGCGCGAATGGGACGAGCGCGTGCCGCGGGGCGCGTAACCGCCGCAATGGCCGCTTGCTGCGGCGCATTGCGCTTCGCGCCATGCGCCCTATGAGCGGCGGGCCAGCGCGGCATGCAGCGTGTTCTCCAGAAGGCAGGCGATCGTCATTGGGCCGACGCCACCGGGCACCGGGGTGATCGCACCGGCGACCTCGAGCGCCTCGGCAAAGGCGACGTCGCCGACCAGCTTGCCTTCGGCGGTGCGGTTGATGCCGACGTCGATCACCACGGCACCCGGCTTGATCCAGTCGCCGCGCACGAGCTGTGCCCGGCCGGCGGCGGCCACCAGGATATCGGCGCGACGGCATTCCCCGGCCAGATCGCGCGTGCGGCTATGCGCGACCGTGACGGTGGCATCAGCGGCGAGCAGCAGTGCGGCCATTGGACGACCGACGATGCCCGACCGGCCGAGCACGAGCGCGCGCGCGCCGCGCGGCTCGCATCCTGCTTCCTGCAACAGCCGCATCACCCCGCGCGGGGTGCAGGGCACGAGGAACGGCCGGCCCTCGGCAAGCCGGCCGACGTTCAGAGGATGAAACCCGTCCACGTCCTTCGACGGGTCGATCCGCAAAATGGCGGCGCGCGGGTCGAGCTGCGGCGGCAGCGGCATCTGCACGAGGATCGCATCGACAGCGAGATCCTCGTTCAGCGCCATGATCTCGCGCTCAAGCGCCTCCTGCGTGATGTCGGCCGGAAGGCGGATGGTGCGCGCGGCGATGCCGGCCGCCTCGGCGGCGCGGTCCTTGTTGCGGACGTAAACGGCGCTTGCGGGATTGTCGCCGACCAGCAGCACGGCAAGCCCCGGCCTGAATCCGCAGGCGGCGACCCGCTCCGCCACCTCAGCGCGCAGCCTCGCGGCGAGCGCCTTGCCGTCGAGGATGCGGGCCGGCACGGGCGCTAGAACCCGACGTAGCCGATCACGCTCGCCTCAATCTCGCCGAGCAGCATCCTGATCGCCTGCAAAATCAGGATCAGGATGATCGGGCTGATGTCGATGCCGCCCAGATTGGGCAGGATGTTGCGGATGGGGCGCAGCGCCGGGTCGGTGGCGCGGTAGAGGAAGTCCCCGATCATCCACACCACCCGGTTGCGGGTGTCGAGCACGCCGAACGCCGCCAGCATGGAGAACACGGCCGCGCCGATCACCACCCAGATATAGATGTCGATGACGCGATCGATCAGCCAGAACAGGGCCAGCATGGGGCGGGGCACCGGGTCGGTCCCCGTCCGGCTTGTCCGGCCTGGGGAGAGGTTGCGGTCTGGGCCGCGCTCTTAGCCGAGCGCCGCCCGGCTGGGCAATCGCTGGCGCTCAGGGTTGCGGCTGCGCCGTCTCCGCTTCCAGGAGCGTGGCGAGATCGAAGCCCGGCTCCTCGGCCTCGGCCTCCGCGCCCACTGCCTCGCCGCGCGCCTGGCGCTCGGCCTCCTCCTGGCTGCGGGCGACGTTGACCGTGACCGGGATCGAGACCTCCGGGTGCAGCACGACGCGGACCTGATGGAGCCCGAGAGTCTTGATCGGATGCGCGAGCACGACCTGATTGCGCGACACGCTGAGCCCGCCCTCAGTCGTCGCGGCGGCGACATCGCGTGCTGTCACCGAACCGTACAGCGCGCCGGATTCCCCCGCTTGGCGCAGGATGACGACCGAGAGCCCGCCGACGCGCTCGGCGACGCGCTCGGCCTCCTCGCGGCGCTTGAGATTCTGCGCCTCGAGTTGCGCGCGCTGCTGCTCGAATTTCTCGCGGTTCTCCTTGGTCGCGCGGATCGCCTTCTTCTCCGGTAGCAGGAAGTTGCGCGCATAACCGGGCTTGACCTTCACGATCTCGCCCATCTGCCCCAGATGCTCGACGCGCTGGAGCAGGATCAGTTCGACGGACGCCATCGGCGCGGCTCCTTACACAACGACGTAGGGCAGCAGCGCGAGGAAGCGGGCGCGCTTGATGGCGAGCGCCAGCTCGCGCTGCTTCTTGGCCGAAACCGCTGTGATGCGGCTCGGCACGATCTTGCCGCGCTCGGAGAGGAAGCGCGACAAGAGCCGCACATCCTTGTAGTCGATCTTCGGCGCGTTCGGGCTGGAGAACGGACAGGATTTGCGGCGGCGGTAGAACGGCCGGCGTGCACCCACGGCGGCGCGGCGGGCGGCCGGATTGACTTCGGTTGTTTCTGACATTCGAGCTTACTCCTCGACCGCGACGCGCAGGTCTTCGCGGAACTCGTCGCGGGCGCGGTACTCTTCGCGGTCGTCATAAGGGCTGCGGCGGCGGCCGCTGTCGAACCGGCCCGACGGGCGCGGGCCGCGGAACGAGCGTTCGCGGTCATCGGACTTGCGGGCGAGCACGGCGGACGGGCCTTCCTCGATTTCGTTCACGCGCAGCGTGAGGAAGCGGAGCACGTCTTCATTCAGGCCGAGTTGGCGCTCCATCTCGGTCACGAAGGCGGGCTTCGCATCGAGACCGAGCAGCATGTAGTGGCCCTTGCGGTTCTTCTTGATCCGGTAGGCGAGGTTGCGGAGGCCCCAGTATTCGCGCTTCTTTACCTCGCCGCCGTCGGCGGTGAGCTGCTCGCCGATGCTGTCGGCGATCGCCTCGACCTGCTGCTGCGTGACATCGTTGCGTGCTATGAACACGCATTCATAGAGCGGCATCTGTTCTCCCTCTGGCTGGAGGCCCGCCGGGTGCGGGCATAGCCGGGGACGATGCCGTCGCCCCCGGCAGGGAAGCGCGGGCGTTAAGCACGGAACCGGCGGCGGCGCAAGGCGATGAGGGACATAGGAGCGCCACGGAGGATTGCACCATGACCGAACCGGAAGCCTTTACCTTCGCCGATGACGGCGCGGTGCCGAACTCGGACTTGCCGATGCTCCTTTACCGCGGCGCCGTGCCGGCCGATGCGGTGGCAATCGAGGCCCGGTTCGCTTCCAATGGTTGGCCGCCCGCATGGCGCAACGGGGTGCATCCGTTTCACCATTTCCACAGCACCGCGCACGAGGCGCTGGGCGTGGCGCGCGGATCGGCGCGGGTGCTGTTCGGAGGCCCACTCGGGCAGGAGGTGGAGGTCCGGGCGGGCGACGTGGTGGTGCTGCCGGCGGGGACGGGGCACTGCGCGCTGGGTGCCTCGCCCGACCTGCTGATCGTCGGCGCCTACCCGGAAGGAATGGCGAAGAGGCTCGATACGCGCCGCGCGCGGCCCGAGGAGATCGCGGAAGTGCGCCGCAACATCGCCCACGTGCCGGCCGATGTGCCCGATCCGGTGCAAGGCGCGGGCGGGCCGCTCAGCCGCCGCTGGAGGCGGGACGCGGGCTAAGGCGGCGCGGGATCGCCATCGACATCAGCAGCGCAAGCACCGCGAAGCCGGTCGCGAGCAGATACGCGTTGTGCAGCCCGCGCGCGAGCAGATCGACCACCTCGATCACCTCGGCGCGCGCGATGCCGCCGCGCTGGGCGGGATCGAGGATGCGGTCGGCGATGCGGGCTGCGGCGGGGTCGGTGGCGCGAATGGTAGCATTCAGCACCGCGCCGCATCCGGCGGCGCCGAGTGCCTGGCCGATGAAGCGCATGAACATGGTCGAGCTGGTCGCCGCGCCGCGCTGGCGCCAGGGTACGGCGGCCTGGATCGAGACGATGAAGGTGGTGTTGCAGAACCCCATTCCGACGCCGATCACGAAGGAGCCGGCAGCCGCGAACAGCGGCCCGCGTGCGGGCGTGAGCAGCAGCAGCATGACGCACCCGGCCAGCAGCGCGATACCGCCGATCGTCGCCGTGGCGCGGTAGGAGCTTCGCAGCATCACGCGCCCTGAGACAATCGAGGCGAGCGCCCAGGAAACCGACATCGCGCCGAGCACGAGGCCGCCCGCGCCCGGGCTGCGGCCCATCGCGCCCTGCACATAGGCAGGTAGGAAGGCCGCCACCCCCATCATCACCGCGCCCGCCGCGCCGCCGCCCAAGCTGCCCGAGGCGATGACGCGATGGCGCCAGAGTTCGAGCGGCAGGATCGGCTCGGCGATGCTGCGCTCGTGCAGCAAGAGCGCGATCAGGGCCAGAAGCCCGCCGCCGAGCAGCGCCCACCAGATCGCGGGCGCGATACTGCGCCCCTGCACCAGCGCCAGCAGCACCGCCCCGGCGCCGAGCAACAGCAGCAGCGAGCCGGCGACATCCAGACGGTGCGTTCGGGGTTGGACGCGCTCATGGAGATAGAGCCCGATCATCGCCATCGCCAGCAGTCCGATCGGCACATTCACCCAGAACACGACCGGCCAGCTCAGATGCGTGAGCAGGAACGCGCCGAGCGACGGGCCGATAACCGCGGAAACGCCGAACACCGAGGAGACCATGCCTTGTACGCGGGCGCGCTCGGCGGGCGTGTAGATGTCGCCCAGGATGGTGGCGGCAACCGGCTGCACGCCGCCCGCGCCGAGCCCCTGGATGGCGCGGAAGGCGATCAGCGGCACCATGCCCCAGGCCAAGCCCGAGGCGATCGAGCCGACCAGGAACAGGCCCGCGCCCCAGAAGAACACGCCCTTGCGCCCGTGCACGTCGGCCAGCCTCCCATAGAGCGGGATGCTGACCGCCTGCGTCAGCAAGTAGATCGTGAACACCCAGGAGAAGAGGCCGAACCCGCCGAGATCGGCGACGATCGTGGGCATGGCGGTAGCGACGATCGTCGACTCCACCGCCGGCATGAAGGTGGCGATCAGGCAGGCGACAAGGATGGGCGTGCGCGCGACGGTGGCTGGCGGCGCGGCGGCGACGGGCGCTTCCGGCATGGTTCGCCAAGCGATAGCCCGGGCCGGGCAGGAGGGTCTATCCGGGCCTGCGCCAAGCGGGGCCGGAGAGCCGCCCGGAATGGCTACTCCGCCGCCTGCGCGTAGGCTTCCGGGGGCGCGCAGGTGCAGACCAGATTGCGGTCGCCATAGGCGTTGTCGACGCGTTTCACGGGCGGCCAGTATTTCGCCTCAGCGACCCAGGGCAGCGGGAAGGCGGCCTGGCGGCGCGAATAGGGATGCGTCCAGGACTCCGCCGCGATTTCATCCGCCGTGTGCGGCGCGTTCTTCAGCGGATTGTCCTTGCGGTCGAGCTTGCCCGCCGCGATTGCGGCGATTTCCTGGCGGATGGCGATCATCGCTTCGCAGAAGCGGTCAATCTCCGCCTGGCTTTCGCTTTCCGTCGGCTCGATCATCAGCGTGCCGGCGACCGGCCAGGACATGGTGGGTGCATGGAAGCCGAAATCCTGCAGCCGCTTGGCGATGTCCTCAACCATGATGCCGGCCTCGTCCTGGAACGGGCGGCAGTCGATGATGCATTCATGCGCGACAAGGCCGTGCGCGCCGACATAGAGCACCTTGTAGTGCCCGCTAAGCCGCGCGGCCGCATAGTTCGCGTTGAGGATCGCCACTTCCGAGGCGCGCTTGAGCCCGGCCGCGCCCATCATGCGGACATAGGCATAGGAAATCGGCAGGATGAGCGCGCTGCCGAACGGCGCCGCTGCCACCGGACCGACGCCCGTTGCCGGCCCAGCATCCGCTCGGAGCGGATGATTGGGCAGGTACGGTGCGAGATGCGCCGCAACGCCGATCGGGCCGACGCCCGGCCCGCCGCCCCCGTGCGGAATGCAGAACGTCTTGTGCAGATTGAGGTGGCACACGTCGGCGCCGATCTCGGCCGGACGCGTCAGCCCGACCTGCGCGTTCATGTTGGCGCCGTCCATGTACACTTGCCCACCGTGCTCATGCACGATCGCGCAGATCTCGCGCGCGGTGGTCTCGAACACGCCGTGTGTGCTTGGATAGGTCAGCATCAGGGCCGCGAGCCTCGGCGCGTGCTGTTTGGCCTTGGCGCGCAAATCCGCCAGGTCGACATTGCCCGCGCGGTCGCAGCCGACGACGACGACGCGCAGCCCCGCCATCGTGGCGCTTGCCGGGTTGGTGCCGTGCGCGCTCGCCGGGATCAGGCACACGTCGCGCCCCGTCTCGCCGCGTGCGCGATGGTATGCGCGGATCGCCAAGAGGCCCGCATATTCTCCCTGCGAACCGGCGTTCGGCTGCACGGAGACGGCGGCGAAGCCGGTGATCTCGCGCAGCCACTCCGCAAGCCGCGCGATCACCCCCCGGTAGCCCTCGGTCTGGTCGGCTGGCGCGAACGGGTGGATGTCCGCGAAGCCGGGCCAGGTGATCGGGATCATCTCGGCGGTCGCGTTCAGCTTCATCGTGCACGAGCCGAGCGGGATCATCG
>Ga0070738_10002539_pt1 | contig 27710 bp, 24 predicted proteins | sample Coa_R2_2_FD_66446 | JGI IMG/M metagenome (GOLD analysis project Ga0070738, IMG submission 66446) | Surface soil microbial communities from Centralia Pennsylvania, which are recovering from an underground coalmine fire - Coalmine... | ecosystem: Environmental > Terrestrial > Soil > Unclassified ...
GATCACGTGAATCTTCTCCGCGCGGAGGCCCAGCGCCGCGACCACGTCGTTCTTGGCGTGCTCGCTCGGGCAGACGATCGCGTCGGCCCGCTCGCATGCCTCCTGCGCCTGCGCCTTGAACAGCTTCGTGAAGTCGAGATTCGAGAGCTCGGGCTTCACGAGGGGGATCGCGTCGTGAACGGTGACGACCGCTTGGCACGACAAGACCGCGGGCAAGTGGAACAGCGGCGAGTGAAAGACCTGGCAGCCCTCTCGCTCGAGCAGAGCTGGCAACTCAAGTTCCTCCTCGATCGGGGTCTTGGGCGACCACTTGAGGTCCTCGCCGAGAGAGAAGCAGACGTGTCCCGGCACGCCCTTCATGAGCGTCTTCATGGTCCTCGCGTAGCGACCGATCCCGGTGACGCAGCTCTCGCCCGGGCGGGCGTCGAAGATCACGCGCTTGGCGGCGATGGCGACGGTGCGGGTCATATCAGAGCCCGCTCCTGCCGGAGAGGGATCCGCACGCTCATTCCCGAGTTCGGGCCCGCAGGCAAGCCGCGGTCGGTAGGCCCTTCGCGGTTCTGGCGAAGGTCCTCGAGAAGGATCGCAGGGCGGACGAGGTAGCCCTCGCGCGCCTTGGATTCCGCTCGCGGCTCCTTCACGGCCTTGGCGCGGTAGACCTCGAGCGCGTCGATCCCTTCGACGATCGCTCGCCGAGCGAGACCACGCATGTAGTAACGGTTGAACTCCTCCTCGGCGAGCGTCTGCGCCGCGTTCCAGGGAACGCGTTTCCAGTAGGGCTTGCCCTTCCGGCTGTGCGTGAGCTCGAACTCCTCGAGGAGGGCGCCCGCGCTGAGCGCGGCGGCCAAGACGTCGGAGTCGCCGTGGTCGATCGCCGCCTCGAGGAGCCCAGGGTAGGCCGTGCGCCCAGCCTCGTTGAGGCGCTTCGGGGTCACGACGCGACGGAGCGCGACGTCGAGCCGGAGCTCGGCTGCCATGTGCCGCCGCGTCTCTTGATCGAGGTCGTAAAGGAGGAAGCTCATGACTGCACCCTGCCGTGTTGCGCCGGTGAACTCGAAGCGACCGAGACGTCTCAGATCCCGCCGGCCGTGACGAACGCCTTCGCAACGACGATCGCGGCCCGCGTCGCCACCGTGAGCGCGTTCTCGAGCGCAGCTCGGACCTCCCCAGAGAAGCGCGACTCCGCGGCCGAGAGGATCGCGGCCTTGCGGGCGGGCAGAAAAGTCTCCAGGTCCTGACGGAGCGCCCGCGCCCGCCGGTTATCGCGCTCGACCTCCAATGCCGAGAGCGTGGCCTCAATGTCGTTGCGGAGGTCCGACAGCTCGACGCGTACGTCCGCTGACTCCTCCTCGGCCTTGTCGAGGACGTCTTGCACGTCGGCAAGGACCGCCTGGGCGAAGATCTCGGCGTCGAAGGTGCTCATGACTCTGCCTCGCTTCGCTAAGAACGTTGGCGAGCGCACATTCGCGCGCCGCCTTCGCCCAGGCGATTACCTTGCTCTGGTTCTCGGTCTCAGCCGAACGCGGAGTTCCGGCACCGAGAGCGTCTGGACCACCCCGACGCCTGAGAGGATTCGCAGCGCCGTCCGCGTTACTTGACGCGTGCCTCGGCCGCCGCCAACGCAGCCTCGTAGGCTTTGAGTTCCTTGAGCCGGTTTCGTTTGCTCACGTCGGACAGTCCTGGGTCTGAGAGGGTCTCTTCCGACACGACGGGAGCGACGGAGTCATAGAAGCCTCGGCTCGCCACGACGAACGCTCGGTACTCGGATTGGCTCACGCAACCGCTGCCGAATAGACAGAAAAGAAGTGCGACCGATCTCATTGGCCGTTGGCTTCCTGCCCGTTGGCTCCCTGCCCGTTGGCTCCCTGCCCATTTGCCCCGTTGTCAGCCTTCACCCTCGAGCGCCCGAGTGCGTAGCTTGCGGCGGCGAGCGCTGCCGACATGAGGCTGATAGCCCCCATGCCGTCGAGCTGACCGCGCCACACTTGAATCAGAGCCGCTGCCGCCGCGACCAACACGACGATCAGCGTCAGAATGAACTCGCTCGTGAGATAGCCGCTGTGCTTCACGTACGCTCCTTGGCGAGACTTCGTAACCGCCGGACCACCGACGAGGGCGAGCGGGACTTCCGGTCGCGGCGCAATGCTTGAAGCTCTGCGGAGAACGCAGCCTGGGCGAGGACCTTGGCGTCGAAGGTGCTCATGGCAGTCCCGAGTCTTCTGTAGTTCTGTCGTCGGACGGCCCCGTCCACGAAGGACAAGCCGGCGAGTCCAGACCGTGTTGGACGCAGACTCCTCGCTCAGGCGGCGTCGTCATGAACTCACTGACGATCGAGAGCCTCTGATTGGCGACCCTCAGGGTCTTCACGTCAGCATGAACTTGCTCCTCATGAAGCCAGCTGCTTCCGTTGGCGCTCCCTCGCGAGGACTTTCGAGATCCTCTTAACGAGTGGTCCCTCGAGCGTCCGGACGCTCAGCCTCGAGATCCCGTGCTGCTCGGCCACCTCAGCGACAGAGCGCGGAGGTCTTCCGTCGAGGCCGTAACGCTCAATCAGGATCTGCGCGAGCAATGTCGGGTTATCCTTCGTCGCGGTCATTCCATTGGGTCTCCGCTGAGGCACTGGGGGACGGGGAGCTGGCCTACGCCGCGGGCGTAGCCGCGCGAGCGGGTGTGGGTGAGGCGTGGTCGGGTTTCGCCGCCTCGAGACTGACCGCGACCCTTCCTAGGGCTCGGCCAACTGTTCTCTGGAGCGTACCGAGGGAGCAGCTGAGTTTCGCCGCGGCCGCCCGGTACGTGAGCCGATCCACGAAGACCGCAAGGACTGCTGCTCTCTCCGCCTGCGGTAGTTCGTCGATCGCCGACGACAGTCTTGTCGCGGTCTCCTGATCGCAGATCTCGTACGCGACGTCTCGCGGCTCGAAGGGCTCGAGCTCGGCTCCAAGCTCGTGGATCCTTTGCATTCGCGGAACCCTTCGCCTTCTCCGGCTCCGGTACTCGCGACGGATCGCGACGATGAGGAAGGGCTCAAGCGGAGGAACCGGATCGTAAGAGCGCACGCCCCTCTCGAACCAACGCCAGAGGACCGCCTCGACCTCCTCTGGGCAGCCGTTCCGCGCAAACCAGAACGGGCGATCCTGATAGCGTGCGAGGAGCGCCAGGTACGCTTGGGGGTCGCGCTGTTCGATGAGAGCTCGACCGAGCTGATCGTTCGTCCGACCATCCTCGTTGTCTCCCTCCATAAGGACACTGGCGCAAACCGGCCTTTTGTACCGCGACTTCGTTAGCTTTTGCATAACACGCTCACCTTCTCGACTTGCGCCCCCCCTGCCCTCGGGTCGTGTCGACCCCTGGAAGCAGCTGGCAGATAGCTGATTGACCACCCATTGAAGCCCGCGTTGAGACAAGTCCAAGTTTTTTCGCCGTCTCAAACCGAGGCAAAGAGAGCACTAGCAACGGAACTCGGCTCCCCAATCGAGCAACGAAGTTGACTAAAGACAAACATTGCTGTAAAACTCGGGGCGTGGGTACCATGTTGATCGACGCACAATGGGGCCTTTATGCTCAACAAAGATAACTCAATGATTGTCAATGCGCAACATTGTTAGCCAGAGGCGCCGGCGCGGTGCTCGTAACCCGGGCGCCAACGAGGAGTTCCCTTGACCGAGACTTTCAGCGATCGAATGCGCTTCCTGCGCCGCCAGCTCGGCGCGCGCGGCGAGGACACCGCGAGCCGGGCATTCGCGCGCGAGATGGAGGTTCACTACGCGAAGCTTCACGCGTGGGAGCGCCGGGGGAACTTTCCGCGCGGCGGCCTCGAGGAGCTCACCGCAGCTTTCGCGCGCGTTCCCGCTGTGAAGGACCGGAGGCTCGACCCCGCAAAGATCGCGGCATGGGCATACTCGGGCGACGGCCCACCGCCGATCTCTGCGCCGGATACCTACTCGGCTCGGGCTAGCACGCCGAGTGCGGCTCGCCCCGCCGCAAGCTCCTCGTCGACGACGACGCCCAGTGGCGGCGTCTTCGTCGACCAGAAGACACCGGTTCCCTGGCGCGCGCTCCTCTCACTCGTGCAGCAGGGTAAGAACGCGCGAGACGCCGGCGACCTGAACGAGGAAGCCGCCGTTCGCCAGGAACTGCTTCAACTCATGAAGACCTTCGGAGTCACCGACGATCAGCTTCGCTCCTCGGGCTCTCAGCCAGACACTCATCAGTAGACGACGTTGAAGATCTCGAACCTCGAGTAACGCACGCACGACACCGTTCGTGGGAGTTGTTCATGAGCTTCTACATCAGCAAACTGTGGACGACCGCTGGCTACCTCGAACTCTCGCCGATCGAGTTCGCGGACGGCCTCAACGCCATCATCGGCGGCCCAGGCCGTTGTAAGTCGACTGTCTGCGAGTTCATCCGGTTCGTTGGCGACTGCGATCCGGCGCGCATTGAGCTGCTCCGCATGCGCAAGCAGGATCTCCCCCAGGACGCGCCCCGCCTCGCGGGTCTCGTCCGCGCGGCGCTCAACGGTGGAGTCGCGACGATCGAGCTCGTCTTTCGCGGCCCCTCGAAGGCCACCTACACGATCGAGCGTACCGCCGACGCCGACGAGCCCGCGATCTTCAAGGACGGCGCCCCGACGAACGACACGTCCGTCCTCGACCAGATCGAGATCTACTCCCAGGGAGACCTCCAGCAGCTCGCGCAGCAGGGCGCGCGCCGGCTCGATCTCGTCGACCGGCCGATCCGCTCGCTCCTCGAGAAGCTCAAGGGCAAGCGCCAGACGAAGGCGGCTCAGGCGCATGAGCTGAGCGGCCGGATCAAGGGCCTCCGCCAGACGATCGACTCGGGGCATAAAGAGCTCCGAAACCTCGCCGGGCATCGCGAGAGGCTCGAGACGCTGCGCACCGAGCGGCAGGGCCGAGAGGTCCCGCCCGAGCTTGAGGTCGAGCACAAGAACGCGATCGAGCGGAAGCGCCTCTTCGAATCGGCGCAGGCCCTCGCCACCAAGGGGAAGCGCCTCCTCGACTCCTACGCTGGGTCGGGCGAGACCGCCGACGAGTTCCGCGAGGCAGCGCTCGCCTTCGGGCGCCGGAAGGAGGCCGGGGCCAAGGACCTCGCGTCCGCCTTCTCGCTCATCACCGACCTCCTCGACCGGAGCTCGTCGTCGGCCGACGGGATCCGCGTCAAGGACATGGCTCCCATGCTCGTCCTCCTCAAGAAGCAGTTCGACGAGGCGGACGTGAAGTACGAGAAGCTCCGCCGAGAGCAGCGCGACCTTCAGGAGTCGCTCTCCGAAGAGACGAAGCTCTCGCAGGAGATCGCCCGGCTCGAGGAGCTCGAGAAGGAACTGAAGAAGCAGGAGAAGGAGGTTCGCGAGTGCATCGCTGAGCGCGACGGCCTGCGCAAGGACATCCGCAAGCTCACCCGCGAGATCTTTGAGAAGCGCCAGGAGCAGGTCGCCACGATCAACTCGCAGTTCGAGGGCCTGATCGAGCTCGAGCTCCGGGAGGGCGGCCGCAACGAGCCTTACAAGGCGCAGCTCGACGCCCTCATCTCGGGCTCCAAGTTCCGGGGCCAGGCTGAGCTCGCGCGCGACCTCGCAGCCCACGTCCTGCCGTGGCAGCTGATCGACGCCGTCGAGGAGGGCGACGTCGACTTGATCGCGAACCTCATCAAGCGGCCGCGCGAGCAAGCCCAGATCGCGAAGGTCCTCGCCTACATGGTCGAGCAGCCCACTCTCTACGACCTCGAGACCCTCATCTTCGACGACGAGGTCGAGATCAAAATGTTCATCGACAAGGAGTGGAAGTCCGTGCGACAGCTCTCGCCCGGCCAGCTCGCCACGGCGATCCTTCCTCTCATCGTTCGTGGCGCCGACTATCCGCTGATCGTCGATCAGCCCGAGGACGATCTCGAGAACAGCTACATCTTCGAGGTCCTCGTGAAGCGGGTCCGCGAGCTCAAGCTGTCGCGCCAGCTCATCTTCGTGACCCACAACGCGAACATCCCGGTCAACGGCGAGGCGGACCGCGTGATCGTCATGCAGACCGAGAATCCGCCGTACGCGTCTCGACCTATCGTCGGCACCGTGGACGAGGTCAAGAGCCACATCCTCAGGATCATGGAAGGCGGCCCCGACGCCTTCATGGAGCGGCAGAGGCGCTACGGCAAGCTCGTCGAGAAGGGTGAGAACGGCGGCCGGAGCGACAAGCGGAGGTAGCAGTTGGCGATGCGGGCCTCCTTGGAGGCCCGCATCGAGGGGGTAGTCATGTCGCGACGAGAGTCGGCTCACGGGTTTGGCGAGCGTCTACGGCGAGTGAGGGACTGCCTCGGTTACAGCACGCCCGCCGCGTTCGCGCGAAAGCTCGCCGTCAAGTACGCGACGTACAGGAAGTGGGAGATCCACGACTCCGCGCCCGCGCTCGGCACTCTCAAGCGCGCGATCAAACGCCTTGAGATCGCCGATTGGGAGAAGCTCCTTCTCTGGCTCGCCGACGGTGAGGACGAGGCTCCGTCGTGGCTTCGGCAAGCGAGGTCCTCGAAGTGATCGACGAGACCCTCCGCGCCCTCGAGCGCCAGTACCAGAACGATCCCCGGAACGAGGCGGTACGGGAGCGGCTCCAGCGCGCCTGGGTGAGGACCGGGCGCGGTTGGCATGGAGAGTCGCTCTCGAATGCACTTCGGGTCGCCCAAGAGCGCGGAGTCTATGTCTACTCTCCCCGCGCCCGACTCGAACTCGAGCTCGTGTTCGTCCCGCCCTTCACCGTTCCTTCCACGAGGCCGTCAAAGGCACGGCCGACCCAGAGGATCGGTGGGTTCTACATCGGCCGCTACCCCGTCACGTGGCGACAACACCTGGCGTTCTGCGAGGAGCATTCCTCCCACGACGTTGAGCGTCCGGTGCCGAAGCTGCCGAAGTGGTGGGAAGGGAGATTCCTCACCGATCCTGAGGACCGTAAAGCAATCGACGTCCACCCAGTCGTGAATGTCTCACTTGCGGAGGCTCGTGCGTTCTGCGCGTGGGCGTCGCTCGAACTTCCTTCCGCGGACGACTGGAATCTCGCCGCGTTCGGGCGGGACCCACGCGTCGTGTGTCCCTCGTGCGAGGGCACTGGGTTCAACGGCTCAAAGCGTGCCCCGGAGAACACCTGCCATGCTTGTCACGGCACGGGCGGCCCTCGACGCCGCTATCCCTGGGGGAATCAGGCTCCGGCCGCCCATCGTTGCGTGTCCTCTGAGCACCCGCTCTATGGCGGAAAGAGCACGGCGCCTGTCGTCCACGGAACAACTCCAGACAGACCGGCGAGCGCTTCCCAGTTCGGAGCGATCGACATGCTTGGAAACGTGTGCGAGTTCCTCGAGACCGGTGAGGTGGGCTCGTGGTCGTCATTCCGGATCTCGTCGAAGGGCCTCGCGCGTCGCCCTGAAGGCGACCCGCGTAAACACTCCGTCGCGCGTGGACACAATCCGGCGGACGACGTTGGCTTCCGAGTCGTTCTACGAACGTCGCGCGGCAACGAGGACCACCAACCCTCCCGAGGACATGGACGCCGCGGGGTCCGCTGAAATGGGCATGCGGTGAGATGAGTTGGCTTCCAGCTCGTCGATTGACTCCGCAGCGGGCGTCGGACAGCGGGCACACCGATTGGCGGCCGCCGCGCGCCCCGACGCGCTACTGGATCACGTTGAGATCTTTCGCCGCGTGACGCTCAGCTGGGACCGTTAACTTCGGGTTCTGTTTTCAGTCAATCGAACGCAAGTCAGCGCGTTCAGGGGCACACGCTTGGCACGGGCAGATCGCGAGCGTGGCCTTGTGGACGCCTCGCCAGGATCCGAGCTCTCCGTAACGCTGTGGGGCGAACGGGCTTTGAGATCGCAGGTCGCGGGTCGAATGGCCGGGGCCAATGTTAGAGGCGGCCTCCTCCGTTCCAGCTCAGAACCTTACACGACCATGAGCCGCAACGTCACCAACGTGTTGTGACCATCCAAGACGGTTGTCACACCCGCTGTCGGCTTCCAACGTGACTGCGGCGAGCGACTGCATCTTGATGCAGACACGCCTTCGGCTGGCGCGTTGGAGCAGGCTCCACAACATGCGACGCGCTGGCGCCGGCACTATTAAGTTCGCCAATGGCGAACTTAATCTTCGCCCTCCAGCCCAGGTCTCCCGCGGCTTCCGGGCGGATCCATTAAGTTCGCCATGTCGGGCAGCAGCCACACCCACTGGCCGCTGCCACGCGATCCGACCTTTCCGAGCCGCTCATGGAGGACGCCGAGGTTCTTCGCCGCCCGTTCAAGGGTGCGATCCATGATCCCTGCTCGGCGGGCAAGGCCGCGAACTTCCCTCGCGGGCTTCGGGCCAGAACAGAGCTGGTTGAGGACGAACCCCTCGGCCACCTCGAGCGCCGAACGACCTCGTGGGCGCTTTGTCCGGCGATCGAGATCTTCGCCGGTGAGTTCGGAGCGTCCGATCCAGAGGAGTCGCTCCCCGATTTCAAACTCAAGCGAAGGGCCTGGAGGTCCGAGCGAGTTCTTCACGTGCACGAGCACTCGCATCCCCGGCCGCTCGGGGTCCTCACCGATCCTCAGCACCGACCGGGCCACGGCAGAGAAGTCGATGGACCCGAGGCCGCGGTGGATCGAACGACCTCCTCCGCTCTTTCTCAGGTGCCGCACGATCAAGACGGTCGTCCCGTGCCGCGCCGCGAGCTCGACCAGCGGGTGGAGCGTCGCACGGACGCTGTTCGCCGCGTTCATGTTCACGCCATCGAGGAGAGCTTGGATCGGGTCGACGATGACGAGCGCCGGGCGATGCTGCGCCAGGAGCGTCTCGTATGCTGCGACGTCGCGCAAGGAGATCGGACGCGGTACGCAGAAGACTCGCGCGAGGTCCGCGCCCTGCGCGGCGAAGCGGTCCCGTATCGTCGTCGGCGTGTCCTCCGCGGTGACATAGAGGACGTTCGCGCTCTTCGCGCGGAGCCCGGCGTCCACCGCTCCGCCGACCGCGAGGCCCGCGGCTCGGCCGGTCGTCACAGCGGCGCCGAGCTCCGCGGCGAGGTAGCTCTTGCCCGACGCGGGATCGCCCTCAAGAAGGCAGACGGTTCCGGCGGGAAGGTACGGCTCCACAACGTATCTCGCGACGGCAGGCTTCAGACCCGCCAGGCAGAGCGTCTCGGCAGACGCACCGACACGCGCGGAGTCGGTGGCCTGCGCTCGTTTCCGAGGTTTTCGCTTTCGCCGCATCCCGGTCATCTCACCCGAGAACACGGTCCCTGTCCATCGTCTATCAGAAGTCCAGCGAGAGCGATCTGAGCTGACCGACTCATGTGGCTTGCCTTGATCCGGCCCCGCATAACAGGCCTCACCGAAGCTTCGGGATCCGGCAGCATAGGACTACCGAGGACTACGGCTCAGCGCGGCTACCCCTGTTGTCAGTGGCGCTCCCGAACCGCTCTGGGAACGCGTCCCGCACCGCGCGCACGAGCGCGACGAGCCGCTCGGGATCGAGCGCGAGCCTCACTACGCCCTCGGGGAATCGAGCCCCGAGGTCGGAGATGGCCGCGACGAACTCCCGCTCTTCCCTCCCGAGAACCGTGTCGAGACGGAGCACTACGCGTGATGACTCCTCGCGACCCGGAATGGGAGGGGTCGCGCCAGTAACCGGTTTGCTCGCCTCAGATTGCAGCGAAGGGCTTCGGGAACAAGCCGAAGAAGAAGCGGGCCGCTCTGACGCACGAGGAGAAGGTCGCGGCGGCCACCAAGGCCAAGGCGACCCGGCAACGCAACCACACGATGGGGAGTCGCCAGAAGGAGCAGCTCGACTCGACGGGTTCGACGCCGAAGCCGCCGGTCTAGCGATCGCCGTCTCCAACTGAGTGGGCCGGGCGCGCAACTTCGAGCGCGCCCGGCTCGCTCGTTTGAGGGGCTCGGCGGGTCGCGCTACTCCGCCGGGACTGGGAACGCCCTCTCGGCTGCGCCGTAGCGGAGGACGATCGCTGAGGGTCTGTCGAAACACTGGAACGAGTACGTCCGCTGCCCGTGCCACCTGATGGACCCCTCCCAGTCGTTGATCTCCGCACGAAGAGGAAGGACGACGCCTCGCGCGGTACGAAGCCGTGCCTCGATGTCCCTCGGATCCATTCGTTCATCGCCCATGAGACTCACGACGACTCGATAATCGGGCCCCTCGCCCTCGAGTGACGGCTCGAAGGAGAAGCCAGCGCCGTCGTCCCAGCGACCGAGGTCCACGCGCCTCTCGGTGCTCGTGCAGGCGGGAAGACATGCGAGGCACGCGAATAGCAGGAGAGCCTTCACCCGTTCACTATGGCACGAGACGCTCGTGACTTCGTGGTGATCCTCGTCCGACATGACCTCCATGGCGTTCGATGATCGTCAGCAGAGCGAGCTTGGTCACGGCGAAGCAGCTGTCAAGTCGCGCGGCCCGTCGCTGTCTGACAGAATTCGAGACACGGAGGATCGCGTGAGGCTGGCCCCCCTCTTTGTGCTCGTCCTGGCCTCGCTCGTGTCGTCACGAGCTCGCGCAGAGGACTTCAAGGTCGAGATCCTGGAGCCGAAGCAAGGCGCCACGCTCACCCGACGGAACGTCCGGGTCCTTGCCGCCGTCGATTCGAGCACGAAGGCTGCCGTCGCGAAGCTGACGTTCGACCACCATGGTTACGACGAGACGACCGTCGACATGAAGGCGATCGCGGGCCGCGACGGTTGCTTCGAGGCGACCGTGGCGGTGCGGGGTGGAACGGTCAACCTCGTCACGCACGTCGAGGACTCCGCGGGCCGCAGAGCCGTTGCCAGGATCTCGATCGACGCGGACCTGTCGCTCCGCGGCAACGAGAAGGGGCAGCCGAGCGCGGATGCGCCGAGCGCGAAGGCCAAGGACGCGAGCGGCAACGAGGTCACGATCGATTCGAAGGGCGCTCTCGTCCTCGTCCACTTCTACTCGGCGTGGGACGACTGCCAGGCCGAGGTCGAGTGGCTGAAGACTCTCGAGAAGGACTTCGCGAAGACCAAGCTCGTGATCGTGGGGGTCGCAAGCGTGCTGCCGGAGAATTACGAGGCGTGGCTCCGCTATCTCGAGAAGGTCGGTGCCGACTGGAAGAGCGTCCCCGACCCCGACGGAGCGATCGGTGACAAGTGGTGGCGCAGCTCGCACGCGCACGCCGGGGAACAAGCCCTCATGTCCGCGACATACCTCATGAAGGAAGGAAAGATCACGGCCCGAGACTACATGGCATGGGACACCGATCGCTCGGAGTCCGATACCAAGAAGGAGCTCGCCAGGCTCGCGCGGCGACTCGCCATCGGCGAGTCCTTGAACCGCTGAGGGTCAGTCAGCCCTTCGCGACGGCGAGCGGCCGGTGCCTCGCGACCTTCCGCGCTCGCCATGGATCGCGCGTCGGGCTGAGATGGAACCTGCTTGAGATTTTCTCAAGCAGGAGCGGTCTCAGAGGCCAGGAAGGTCTCCTGCTTGAGGTTTTCTCAAGCCAGAGCGACATCAGGAACCGGAAGGGATCGAGCGAGCGGGCTCCCAGCTTCGAGCGCGCCCGGCTTGCTCGCTCTCCGGGTCAGCGCTCGTCCGTCACGACCGTCACACCGGACTCGCGCGGCACGCGGAAGCGCTTCCTGGAAGCCCCGAGCGAGAGAACGACGTCCAGGGGCTCTGCGTAGCACTCGAACGAGAACGTGCAGATCCCGTGTCCCGTGTCAGTAGGGCTGATCGGTCCGTGTTCTACGTGCGCGTGCAACGGATAGCAGTTCCCACCGGCCCTGTGAATCCAGGCGCGGAAGTCCTCGGGGTCGACGCCACCGCGCGCGGAATAGGACACGCGCACCTCGAACGCGGGGCCCGCTCCCGCGAGCTCAACCCTCACGTCGAATTCACTCCCGTCCCAGCTCCCGAGTTCGACGCTCCTCTCCGCGCTCGCGCACGCGGGAAGACACGCGAGGCACGAGAGGAGCAGGAGTGCCCTCACCCCTTCACCACCGCGAGCGGCCGGTGCCTCGCGACCTTCCTTGCGATCCCAGCCCCGTGGACGACGTTCACGACCTCCATCACGTCCTTGTAGGCCTCGGGCATCTCCTCGACGACGGTCGCCCGCGAGGCGGCGCGGACGTGGATCCCCTGGCCCGCGAGCTCGCGCGTGATGTCACGGCCGCGCGCCGCGCGCTCGGCGGCACCGCGCGACAGGACACGGCCGGCCCCGTGGCAGGTCGAGCCCCACGTCTCGTGCGCCGCCTTCTCGGTCCCGACGAGGACGTAGCTGTAGCGGCCCATGTCGCCGGGGATCAGGACGGGCTGACCGACCTTGGCGTAGGCGCGCGGCGTCTTCGGGTGCCCGGGCGGGAAGGCGCGCGTCGCACCCTTCCGGTGGACGCAGAGGCGCTTCGTCACGTTGCCGACCGGGTGCTCCTCGAACTTCGCGATGTTGTGGCAGACGTCGTAGACGACGTCGAGGCCGAGCTCGGCGTCGTCGCGCCCGAGGAGCTCCGAGAAGGCGCGGCGGACCCAGTGCGTGATGAGCTGGCGGTTCGCGAAGGCGTAGTTGATCCCGCACGTCATGGCCGCGAGATACGCCTTCCCTTCCGGAGACGAGAGCGGGGCGCAGCAGAGCTGCCGGTCGGGAAGCTCGATCTTGTAGCGCGAGACGGCCGCGTTCATGACCTCGATGAAGTCGGTGCAGATCTGGTGGCCGAAGCCGCGCGAGCCGGTGTGGATGATGACGGAGACGTTCCCGAGCGCGAGCCCGAGGGCGCGCGCCGTTTCCTCGTCGTAGACCTCGTCGATCCAGCCGACCTCGACGAAGTGGTTCCCCGAGCCGAGAGTCCCGAGCTGACCCAGCCCGCGCTCGAAGGCACGCTGGCTCACCTGGGCGGGCTCGGCGCCGGCGAGCTTGCCGCCCTCCTCGATGAAGGAGAGGTCGCGCTCGCGGCCGAAGCCCTGCTCGACGAGCCACGGCGCGCCGCCGGTCATGATCGAGCGGAGCTTGCCCTCGTCGATCTCGAAGTCCTTGCGGCTCGCGCCGACCCCCGAGGGGATCGCGCGGTAGAGGAGGTCGGCGAGGTCCTTCGAGCGGCCCTCGAGGCGCTCGCGGGCGACGTTCGTCTGGAGGAGTCTGCAGCCACAATTTATGTCGTAGCCGACCCCGCCCGGCGAGACGACCCCGCCCCGCTCCTCGTCGAACGCGGCGACACCGCCGATCGGGAAGCCGTAGCCCCAGTGAATGTCGGGCATGGCGAGCGAGGCGCCGACGATCCCGGGGAGGTGGGCGACGTTCGCGACCTGGCCGAGGGCCTCGTCCTCGCCGAGGAGCCTCTCGATGCGCTCGTCGGCGTAGACGATCCCGTCCACGTTCATGCCGCCCTCGCGGGGAATGCGGAGGCGGAACTCGTCGAGGCGCTCGAAGCGGACCTTCGCGCGCGCGGGCCTCGCGACCGGGGCGCGGCTCGACTTCTTCGACTTCCTGGGCTTCCTCTTCACGGCGTCGCTCCCGCAAGGAGACTCGACCGGTCTTGGCGCCTGTCAACGAGGAGGGCGGGCCGGAGCCTTCCCCCAGCGCTCGAGCACGAAGAAGCCGACCGAGACCCAGACGCCGAGGGCCAGGTAGGCCTTCCCCAGCAGGAGGTCGGGGTTGTTCGGCTCGACGAGCACGAGGAAGTCCCGCAGCAGCCGATCGGGCGACCAGTTGCCGCCCTTCGAATAATCGAGGAGCACGGAGTTCGGATAGATCGCCATGGGCAGGCCCGGCGCCATGGGGAGGACCTCGTAGAAGCCGAAGGGCTTCGGGTCCTCGCGCGGCTTGGTGTACCACGCCCCGTCGAGCGGACCGCGCTCGACCGGGACGTTGTAGCCCATGGCCCGCCCCTCCTCGACGAAGAAGCCCTTCGAGAAGCGGGGGAACATGAGCGAGCCCGGGACGGTGACGTTCGCGCCCTTGAAGACGTAGCCGGAGAGGCTCGCGTGGTCGGGCCGCTCCCCGTAGCGGAGGAGATGCTCGAGCTCATGCCGCGGGAGGCGCGCCAGGTCCACGAGTCGATGGGACATGGACGAGCATGTTAGTGTTCGAGCCCCAACGAATCGAGGCCCCATGGGAGAGGTCGTCTTCTTCACGGGTTTCCCCGGCTTCCTCGGGAAGCGCATCGCGCGCGACGTCCTCGCCGACCCCGCCGTCGAGGAGGTCGTCTTCATCGTCCAGGAGCACTTCCAGAAGACGGCGGACGAGGCCCTCGCGAAGCTCGACGAGGCCGCGCGCAAGAAGGCGCGCCTCGCGACGGGCGACATCACCCAGCGCGGCCTCGGGCTCGACCGCTCGCTCCACGACGGGCTCAAGGAGCGCGTGACCCGCGCCTACCACATAGCCGCCGCCTACAACCTCGCCCTGCCGCGCGACGTGGGCATGCGGGTCAACGTCCAGGGGACGAAGAACGTCCTCGAGTTCCTCGACGGGGCGCCGCGCTTCGAGAAGCTCGCCTACATCTCGACCTGCGCGATCTCCGGCGACTACATGGGGACCTTCGGCGAGGAGGACTTCGACCTCCGCCAGGGGTTCAAGAACTACTACGAGGAGACGAAGTACCTCGCCGAGGCCGAGGTCCGCGGGCGCTGGGGCCGGATCCCGACCGTGATCTTCCGGCCGAGCGTCATCGTCGGCGACTCGAAGACGGGCGAGGCCGAGAAGATCGACGGCCCCTACTACGCGTTCCTCATGATCGAGCGCGGGCTCCACCGGGTCGCCGCGCACAGCGACGCCAAGTTCCACGTCGTCCCGGTGGACTACGTCGTCTCCGCGCTCGGGGCGCTGTTCGCGAAGCCCGACTCGATCGGGCGCGTCTTCCACCTCGCCGACCCGGCGCCGCTCACGTTCAACGAGTTCTTCGACGTGAGCGCGGACGCCTTCAAGAAGCCGCGGCCCTTCGTCCACCTCCCGGCCTCGTTCTTCAAGCCGCTCTTCTACGCGCCGGGCATGGCCAAGATCTCGGGGATCCCCAAGCAGAGCTTCGACTACTCCGTCTACCCGGTGGACTGGATCTCGCCCCTCACGCAGAAGGCGCTCGAGGGGACCGGGATCCGCTGCCCGCGCTTCCCCGAGTACGCGCCGGCGCTCGTCCAGTACTTCAAGGACAAGCTCCTCGCGACCTTGCCTCGAGCCGGCCGCTGGTAGAGAACATGGGGCGTGAGGATCGGGGCCTACCTCGTCGAAGGTGAGCTCGGCCGGGGCGGCATGGGCCGCGTCTACAAGGCCCGACACGAGGGCACCGGCGTCGTCCGCGCGATCAAGGTCCTCGACCACCAGGGCGACCTAGAGTCGGTCCTCCGGTTCCGCCGCGAGGCCGAGGCGCTCGCTCGCGCCGGCGGCGCCGTCTCGGTGCCGATCCACGAGAGCGGCGTCGAGCAGGGCCGTTTCTTCTTCGTCATGGACTTCATGCCCGGGGGCTCGCTCGCGGACCTCCTGAAGCGCCGCGGAACGCTCCCCTGGCGCGAGGCGGCCGCCCTCATGGCGCGCGTCGCGCGCTCCCTCGAGAAGCTCCATGAGCTGGGGCTCATCCACCGCGACCTCAAGCCCGCGAACGTGCTGCTCGGAGACGACGGCGCGCCCCGGATCGCCGACCTGGGCTGCGTGCGCGACCTCTCGCGGAGCGCCCTCACCGAGACGGGGACCATCATCGGGACGCCGGCCTACATGGCGCCCGAGCAGCTCCTGGGCGAGCCGGTCGGCCCGGCGGCCGACGTCTTCGCCGCCGGCGTGATCCTCCACGAGCTCGTCCTCGGGTCCAGGCCGCACGTGGGCTCGACCCCGGTCGAGATCTTCGCGAGCGTGTCGAGCGGCGATCGGACGCCGCTCGAGCCGCCTGCCCTCGAGGCGATCGTGGCCCGCGCCCTCGACCGCGAGCCCTCGCGACGGCCGACCGCCGTTGAGCTCGCCCGCGACCTCGAGAGCCTCGCGAGCGGCGGCGTCACGCGGAGGCGCCGCTCCCGCGCGCTCCCGGTGGCTCTCGTCCTCCTCCTCGCGGCCCTCGGAGTCGCCGCGCTCGCGTTCTCGTCCGGGAAGACGAAGCCCGCCGCGGCGCCGCTGACCAGGGACGAGCTCCTCGCGCGCGCCCGCGCCCTGGCGAGCGCGACGAGCGCGACGACCGACAAGCTGAGCCTCCGTGACCTGGCCCGCGTCGCGAGCGCCGATCCGCTCACGGCCGAGATCCTCGTCAGGAAGACCCCCTACTCCTTCGACGAGGTCGCGCTCGCCCGCGCCGAGACGCGCGGCTGGCCGGTGCTCGACTTCCTCTGGGCGAAGGCCGCGCTCGAGACGGGCGACGGGAGCCTCCGCGAGAAGGCCCGTGAGGCGCTCCGCGGCGCGCCGAGGACGCTCGCCGAGCCGCTCCTCCGGGCGCTCGAGGACGGGAACGACCTCGCGGCCGCGGTCGCCCTCGAGAACCTCGAACTCGCGATCGACCCCGCCTTGTCCGACGAGGACCAACGCATCGTGAAGAAGGCGCCGCTCCTCGTCCGGCACATCATCCCCCAGTCCACGACGCCGAGCATGCTCCGGAGCATCCTCGCGCCCGTCCCCTGGCGGAGCGTGGCCTTCGAGGGGAGTCGCCGCCGCTCGACCGACAGGTACCCCGACAGCCGGGAGGGTCCGCGGGAGCTGATCATCAAGGGGGCGCTCTCCGCGATCGGTCCCGAGAGGCTCCCCGCCGAGGCGCTCGCCGTCCTCGCTCTCGTGAAGGAGGAGCTCGTCGAGCACAAGAGCCCGACGAGCGAGGACCTCCGGCGTCGCCTCGAGGCGGCTGCCCAGGAGCTCGCGGCTCGCGACCCGCTGTTCTCGCTCCTCGCGCGGGAGCGAGCGCTCAAGCTCGCGCTGCAGCTCGAGCGCTGGCGGGGCGACGACGACGAGAAGATCGAGTCGGACGCCCGCGCCGCCCTCGCCCTCGTCGAGAGCCTCGCCCCCACGACCGACGACGAGAGACTCTGGGCCCGACTCCTCCGACACGACGTGGCCCGGATCCGCCTCGCGTATCTCGTCGATGCGAGCACGCGCGCGGACGAGGCGACGCGCGCCGAGCTGCTCGCCCGGGGCGCCTCCCTGAAGGACACGCTCTGCGAGCCCCCGTGGCCTGGAGCCGTCCGCTACGACAAGCAGCGATCCTACGAGGCCCAGCTCCTCGTCCTCGCGACGACGAGGATCTTCGAGCGCGAGGATCCCACGACGATCGACGAGGAGCTCGTGAAGGACCTCTCCTCCAGGGACTGGGTGCGCCTCGAGTGCCTCAGGATCCTGCACAAGCCCGAGGCGCTCGACGCCGCGCTGGATCTCTTGCGGAAGGAGTCCCTCGACCCGAACGAGCTCCGGCAGTGCCACATGATCGCGGCCCTGGCCGCGATCGACCAGCGAAACTGGGCGGTCGCCCAGGAGCAGATCGACTGGCTCACCGAGCATCACGCGCGAAGGCTCGCGCCCGGGCGCTACAGCCTCGACTTCGTGCGTCACCGGCTCGAGGAGCGGAGAGGCTGACGCCGTCGCATCGGGATGCGATGCTGGTCCTGGTGGGCGACGACCGACGGGACCGGCTCGAGAACATCCGCCTCCACCAGGTGGAGCGGCTGCGCCGTGACGCCGCCGAGGACGCGGCCGACCGGCCCGACACGGAGGCCCGGGTCGAGCTCGCGCGCGGCGACGACGGGACCGTGCGCGCCCCGACGCGCGCCGAGATCGTGGTCGCGCTCTGGCGGAGCCTCCTCGTCGCGCCCGTCGCCGGCTACCTCTCGCTGGGCTTCGGCGTCGTCCGGGGGAGTGGCCTCGGTTTCCTCCGGGCCGCAATCATGGTGGGAGGGACGGTCGCCGCGGCGATCTTCCTCGTCGATCTCGTCTCCAAGACCCGCGAGCGCCACGTCGAGCACGTGCGCGTCCGCGTCTTCCAGCGGCACGATCGCGAGCCCTACGTGCTCGTCTTCCTGACCCTGCTCGCCTTCGCCGGCGCTCTCTATCTCGCCCGGATCTGAAGCCTCGGCGCTGTCCAGCGTGCCTTGCCCTCAGCGCAAGGGCCCCTGCACTCGATGCGAGGCGCCTTGCTCCTTGTGCAACGGGCCTCGCCATCGATGCAAGGCACGTTTCTCCCTGTGCAACGGGCCCGGCACTCGATGCAAGGCACGTCTCCCCTCGAACACACGCCCGGCGCGCGTCCGAAGTGCCCTTGGCTGCTCGAGAAGGCCGGTTCGAGCCTCAGCACTCGACCTGGGAGACCGCGAGCCCGCCCTCGCTCGTCTCCTTGTACTTCCGGTGCATGTCCTCGCCGGTCCGCTTCATGGTGCGGACGACGCGGTCGAAGCTCACGAGGTGCTCGCCGTTCGACATGAGGGCGTAGCTCGCGGCCTGAATGGCCTTCGCGGCGCCCATGGCGTTCCGCTCGATGCAGGGAGCCTGGACGAGACCCTTGATCGGGTCGCAGGTGAGGCCGAGGTTGTGCTCGATCGCGATCTCGGCGGCGTACTCGCACTGGGCGGGCGTGCCGCCGGCGAGCTCGGCGGCGGCGGCCGCGGCCATGGCGCTCGCCGAGCCGACCTCGCCCTGGCAGCCGACCTCGGCGCCCGAGATCGACGCGTGCTCCTTGATGAGGAGGCCGACCGCGCCGGCCGTCAGAAGCCCCCGGAGGATCACGTCATCGGCGCAGCCCGACTCCTCCTGGAACGTCTTCAGGACGGCCGGGACGATCGCGGCCGCCCCGTTCGTCGGAGCGGTCACGACGCGGCCACCGGCGGCGTTCTCCTCGCCCACGGCGAGGGCGTAGATGTGCGTCTTCCTGAGGTCGCCGAAGGGGATGCGCGGGAAGCGCGACCGGTCGCCCTCGAGCTCGGCCTTGAGGCGCTCGAGGAACTCCGGGGCCTTGCGCTTCATGTGGAGCCCGCCCGGGAGCTCCTTCTCGACGGTGTGGAGGCCGGCCTGGATCGTCCCCTTCATGGTCGTCCAGATCTTGAGGAGGCGCGTCCGGACCTGCTCGCGGGTCTGGCCCCGGCCCTCGGCCTCGTTCGCCTCCATGATCGCGGAGAAGGAGAGCCCGCTCGTCTTCGCGTGCTCGAGGAGCTCGGCCATGGTCCCGAAGGCGTAGGGGAGCTCGACCTTGCCCGATGACGATGTCGTCGGCCCGCAGCGGACGCGCCCCTCGGGCGTCATGCGCTCGACGAAGCCGCCGCCGACCGAGTAGTACTCGCCCTCGGCGACGACCTTGCCCCCGGCATCCATGGCATGGAAGCGGAGCGTGTTCGGGTGCTCGGGCGTCCCGGTCTTCCGGTCCCAGACGAGGTCCTTCTCGTAGTCGAAGGGAACGCGCTTCTGGCCGCCGAGGAGGAGCGCGCCCTCCGCCTGGAGCTTCTTGACCGAGCCCTGGATCAGGAGCGGGTCGCCCGTGTCGGGCGCGAGCCCGGAGAGGCCGGCCACGACGGCGCGGTCGGTGCCGTGGCCCCAGCCCGTCGCGGCGAGCGAGCCGAGGAGCTCGACCCGGAGCTTCGCGACCTCCGCGACGCGCGTCCCGAGGCGCTCGAGGAAGTCCATCGCGGCGCGCATGGGGCCCACGGTGTGCGAGCTCGAGGGACCGATCCCGATCTTGTAGAGCTCGAAGACCGACGTGAGGATCGGGGCCGAGCGCGCGGCCGGGCGGCTGAGCGTGGTCAAGACGCCTTCTCTCTGCGCGTAGATCGTCGCGCTTGGGCCCGTGCCGTGCAAGGCGCGGAGCGTCACGAAGGGGCGCTACAATCGCGGGGTGAAGCGAGCCGTCCTTCTCATCGTGGTCGCGCTGGGCCTCTCCCTGGCGCGGGGAGAGGACGAGAAGGTGCGCGACCTCGGCGTGGCCGCGCTCGAGAGCAAGGCGACGACCAGCCTCCAGGCCGGCGACTACAAGCGCGCCCTCGTCTACCTCGACGAGCTCCTCCGGAGGGACGGGAAGGACACCCGGACACGCATGAGGCGCGCCATGGCGCGGGAGCAGACGGGCGCGGAGAAGGCCGCGCTCGAAGACTACGACGCGGTCGTCGCGCTCGGGGACAAGAAAGCCCTCCTCTCGAGCACGAACCTCAGGCTCAAGCTGGGCGACCTCGCTGCCGCCGAGAAGGACCTCCTGGCCCTGAGGGATGTCGCACTCGACCCTCACGAGCGGGTCGCCCAGCTCACGCTCATAGGGACGCTCCGTCTCAAGCAGGGGAGCCCCAAGCTCGCGGTCCAGAGCCTCGAGGAAGCGTGCAAGCTCGGCAGGAAGTCCGAGGACTCGTTCTCCCGGAAGCACCTCCGCGACGCCCACTACAACGCGGCCTACGCCTACTACCAGCTCGGCGACTTCGACCCCGCATGCGAGCACATGGAGTCCTACCGGGCGGTCTCGGAGCGCGTCGGGGCGCAGCTCGACGGGAACGACTACGCCATGCTCTGCCTCCTCCACTACATGAACGGGGACATGGACACGGCCCGGGGCTACCTCGCCAAGGCTTCGCCCGACTGGCGGGCGAAGGCGGCGGAGGCGTTCGACGACCCCGCCTTCTTTGGCGTCGCACCGGTGCGGAGCGACTCGGTCGCTCCCGTGAAGACTTGAAGCCGGGACACTTCACCGCGCTGGGAGCGGTGAAGTGTCCCGACTTCCTCAGCCGGGGGCGATCCGGGCGACGGGCACGAGGACGATCCGGCCTTCGTTCGTCCCGATCGCCACCGTCTCTCCGTTGGGCGAGAAGGCGGCGATCACGGGGCGCGCGCCGCCGAGGAGAGAGCACGGGAAGGGTCTCGACGTTCCCGCGGAGACGTCGAGCACTTCCGTGAGGTCGCCGAAGCCGGGGCCCATGCCGCAGGGGTCGCCCTGCTCGACGATGATCGCGACTCGCCCGTCCGGCGAGCTGAACGCTCGGGGAAAGTGGATCTTGCTCGAGAGCTCTCGAAGCGTGCTTCCCGTCGCGATCTCGTGAAGACGGATCCCGAAGGGACTGCAAACGAGGCAACGAGAGCGCCCGACGAGCGAGATCGACTCGCTGTTCAGTCCCCATTCGCCCGCGATGCAAGACACGGAGAGCTCTCCCCTCGTGAGATCGATGCGCGCGAGCTCGGCCGTTCGTGTCGCGACGAGCAGGGTGTGGCGGTCGCCGAGGACCATGGGGCCGCTCAGCGGGAGGGTGCCGATCGTCGCACCCGTCGCCAGATCGAGGATCGCCGTTCCGTCGGACGCGCCGAGGAGGATGGGCCCGCCCGCTCCAAGGAAGACAGCGCCATGTTTGCGTTCGTCGGGAAAGGCGCGCTCCCAGAGAGTGCGCGGGACGGTGCCCGTCATGTCGAGGAGTCTCACGGCGCCAAACGCCTGAGTCACAAGAGCGAGCCGTCCATCGGGTGACCAGGCGACGAGGTCGATCCAGCCTGGCTTCTCGCCGAATTCTCGCACGGCGTGGCGGACCTCGGCGAGCGACGGCCCGGCCGACCACTCGGGCCTCCTGAGCCCGAACCGGAGCGCGAGGGGATCGCACCGCCAGAGCTTGACATGGTCGCACCCACCGCCCGAGAGAAGCCGCGAGCCGTCGGGCGAGAAGGCGAGCGCGTCGATCCCGTACGCGTCGCTCTCCTGGCGCTCGAGGAGGTGATGCGCCACGGCCGTGCAACCGAGGCCGACGACGCTCGCTACCGCGGGCACGAGCGAGCAAGAAAGGACGAGGAGAGTCCGGGCGCGCACGCCTCGATGCTCGGAGGCGCGCGTCACGCGCCGATCACCGCCGCGTCACCCTCACTCCGCCTTGGTCGGCGCCGTCTCGCCGGCGCTCTTCGCGACCTTGATGATCTGCTCGGCGAGCCGCTCGACCGGGAGGGTGAGGAGGTCGGCGACGGAGATCGGGTCGAGGAGCCGGTCGTCCCACGCCACGTCGACCTCGGTCACCGTGCAGCGGAGGTCCTCGTAGCGGCCCGTCGCCTTGAGGGCCCGGACGCGCTCGCGCGTCGCGAGCGCGTCGACGAAGCCGACGTGGAGGAGGCCGAGCCCGCGCACGAAGCCGCGCTCGTAGAGCGGGCACATGATGAGGGCGCGCTTGTCGCGCTCGCCGCGGCAGACGTGGATCCGGGGCGCCGTGACGAGGCGGCGCTTCGTCCCCGAGAGCTCGCAGCCCTGATCGGCGCGCGAGCGGATCTTCTGGGCGACGCCCGTCTTCTTGACGACCTGGATCGTGGACTCGTTCGTCGGAGCGCCGAGCGGGTCGAGCCCGGAGATCGCGTAGACCGTCGTGCCCTCGACCTTCGCGATCGCCGGCGCGAGCGCCGAGAGCGCGGCCCCGTCGGCGTCGATCACCTGCGTGACGTTGGCGCCCGCCTCGGCGAGGGCGGCCGCGAGGACGCCGCGCGCCGTGCGCGTCGCCGGCCCGTCGCGCGAGATCCCGACGGTGACGGTCTTCGCCTGGTGCTTGATCGCGTCGATCGGGCGGCGGAGGGCGTCGATCCCTCGCGTCAGCTCGAGGAGGGCGTGCTCGAGGACGAGGCGGAGGTCGGGCGACTCGTCGCCCGCGAGCTGGCCGAGCCCGAGGCGGAGAGCGTCGGCGACGCGGAGGGTCACGTCGGGCTCGAGCGCGGCGTTCCAGCGGCCCTTGCGGATCGCCTCGAAGGTCTCGCGGGCGAGCGGCTCGAGGATGGTGCGATACCGCGTCCGCGTGCTCTCGAGGGGGAGCGAGGCGGCGCGGCACTCGGAGAGCGCGGCCTCGGTCGCCTCGCGGGCGCGGCGGAGCGGCGCGCCCTGGGCGTCGATCGCGCGCGCGCACTCGTAGCCGAAGAGGTGGCCGACGAGCGCGTTCAGGAGGAGCGCGAGCGGCGGCGAGGCGGGCGGCACCTCGACGGTCGCGAGCGCGTACTCGGAGAAGCGCGTCTCGCCGCGGTCGCAGACGACGATCGGCGCCGCGTGATGGGCGCGGAAGATCGCGACCTCCTTCACGGCGTCCGCCGCCGCGGCGCCCTCGAGGCCAGCGGCGCAGACGAGGATGAGCGGCTCCGACGAGAGGTCGATGTGCTTCTTGTCCTCGATCGTGTCGACCGCGATCGACTTGTAGCAGAGCTCGGAGAGCTTGATCCTGATCTCGTCGGCCGCGTGGCGGAGCGGCCCGGAGCCGACGAGCGCCCAGTGCCGGCGCGGGAGCGCGAGCTGGGCCGCGGCGCGGACGCGGTCGCGCGTCGCCTGGAGGACCTCCTCCATGCGGCGCGGGAGGTCGAGGAGCTCGCGGAGCAGGCGCACGGCCTTGGGGTCGTTCTCGAACGAGAGGTAGGCGCCCGCGTCGGCGAGGGCGAGCGAGAGGACGTAGCCGCCCACGACCTGGCAGTAGAAGGCCTTCGTCGAGGCGACGCTCATCTCGACGTCGCGCCCGTCGGAGGTGTAGAGGACGCCGTGGCTCTTGTCCACGAGGTCCGAGTTGCGGCGGTTCACGACGCAGAGGACGTGCGCGCCCTTCTGGCGCGCGAGGTCGACGGTGCGATTCGTGTCGGTCGTCGTCCCGCTCTGCGAGATCGCGATCACGAGCGTCGCGGCGTCGATGCGGTCGAGGTGGAAGCCCGAGAGCTCGGTCGCGGGCATGCCGCGGACCTCGACGCCCGTCTCGCCCACGAGCGAGCCCAGGAAGTCGGCCACGGCGCGGGCGGCGACGCAGGCCGTCCCCTGGCCGACGACGAAGACCTTCTTGGCCTTCCGGTCCCGGAGGAGGGTGCGGACCGCCGGCGGGATCACGTCGTCGCCGACGAGGAAGCGCGCCTTCTCGGAGCTCTCGACGACGAACTTGCCGCGGAGCGTCTTCCGCACCGAGCGCGGCGACTCGGTGATCTCCTTCAAGAGATAGTGGTCGAAGCCGCCCCGGTCGATGTCGCGCGTCGTGATCTGGGCGCGCTTGATCTCCTTCTCGCCGAGCTTCACGGGGGTGCCGTCGTAGCGCGAGACGCGCGGCTCGCCCTGGTCGCTCGCGAAGACGTACTCGGCGGCCTCGCCGTTCAGCTTGTAGTAGCGTTCGGCGACCTCGACGACCCCGTAGAGCTCGGAGGCGAAGATGACGCCGCCCTTCGGCATGAACCCGAGGTAGACGGCCTGGCCGCTCCCCCGGAGCGCGACGCCGTAGGTGCCGGGAGCCTCGGACGAGATGCAGCCGATCGCCGTCGAGCCCTCGAAGGCCCGGAGAGCCTGCGTGAACGCCTCCTCGAAGCCCTTCGGGCCCGACGCCTTCGTCCGGCGGTCGACCTCGACCGGGATCACCTTGGCGTCGGTCGTGATCCCCGAGGGGATCGGGCGCCCCGTCTCGGTCTGCCGCGCCGAGAGGTCGGGGTAGTTGTCGATGTCGCCGTTGAGCGCGCCGAGGACGACCCGCGGCAGGATCGCGCTGCCCGCGACGGCGCGCGACGCGATGCCGCCCTCGACCTCGTTCGAGAGCGGGTGGCAGTTCGCCTCGTTGATGATCCCGTTCGACGCCCAGCGCGTGTGCGCGAAGGTCTGGACGAGCCCGTCCTCGCGCGTGAGCGCCAGGCGGAGGATCGCGTCGCGGCGGACGCGCGAGCGGAGCTCGCGCACGTTGGCGCCGAGCTCGCCCACCTCGCGCGCGATCTTGTGGGCGAAGGCGACCGCCTTGCCGGCCGTGCCCTCGCTCACGACGACCGCGCCGTCGCGGAAGTCGCGGTAGCTCGCGCGGCGCGTGAGCTCGTTCGCGAGGCCCTGCTCGGCGAGCGTCTGCGAGAAGGCGCGCCAGGCGGCGTCGCTGAGGTGGACGAGCGTCCCGAGGCCGCCCGAGTCCCGGCCGCGCACCTCGAGCCGCTCGAGCTGGTTGAAGATGAGGTTGAGCCGCCAGAGCTCGAAGGCGAGCTTCTCGCTCGGGTCTCCCTCGAGGAGGTCGCGGACCTTCTTCACGTTCTCGAGCGCGTCGCGCTCGATCTTCCAGGCGAGGTCGCGAGCCCTCACGGCGGCGGCGGCGAGCTTCTCGGAGGCGGCGGTCGTGTCGCGGCCCTCGGCGAGGCGGCGGTCGATCCCCTCGGCGCACTCCCCGATCCTCTGCGCGAGGTCGAGGGCGCGCTTCCGCGCGGCGTCGTCCGCGTTCAGGGCCCGGAAGCCGGGCCAGAGGACGAGCTCGGCGGCGAGAGGCTCGACGAGCTGGACCGCGGCGTCGAGCTCCTCGGCGGCCTGCGCGTGTCCGGCGTCGAAACGCTCCAGGGCCGAGAGGGCGCGGGCGAGCGGCGCGAGGTCCGACGACGCCTTCGGGTCGTAGCCGAGGACGATCCCGATCAGACCGCACATGCTCGCGTCTCCTCCTTCACCGACAACCTATATCGGCACGTTCCATTACACACCCAAAGAGCGCGTTCCGCCTAAACTCTTGTGGGGCCGGAGCGGGAATGCGTCTTCCCGCGCCGACCCCACTCAGAGCACCTGGAGCGCCAGAGTCAGACGACTAGGGCGCTTCCTCGGCCGACGGGACCTTGGGGTTCCCGTTCTCGTCCAGCTCGACCTGGGGAGTCGGCGGCATCTTGCCGGACATGGGGCCCTTCTTGGGCGGGTTGGCGCCCTCCTGGAGGGCGCGCCGCAGCGAGAGCCCGATCTTCCGCTCGTCGGTGTCGACCTTGATCACCTTGACCTCGCAGATGTCGCCCTGCTCGACGACCTCCTGAGCGTTCTCGATCTTCCGATCGGAGAGCTCGGAGATGTGGAGCAGACCCTCGAGCTCGTTCTCGAGCTCGACGAACACGCCGAAGTTCGTGATCTTGGTGACGGTCCCCTTGACCAGCTCCCCGACCTTGTACTTGTCGGGGATGATCCGATCCCAGGGGTCCTCCTCGAGCTGCTTCAACCCGAGGGCGACGCGCTTCTTCTCCTGGTCCACCGAGAGGACGATCGCCTTCACCTTGTCGCCCTTCTTGAGCATCTCGGACGGGTGAAGGATCTTCTTCGTCCACGAGAGGTCCGAGACGTGGAGGAGACCGTCGATCCCCTCCTCGATCTCGACGAAGGCGCCGTAGTTGGTGAGGTTGCGGATCGTACCTTCGATGATGGTGCCCGGAGGATACTTGTCCTCGACGAGGGTCCAGGGGTTCACCTCGACCTGCTTCATTCCGAGGCTGATCTCCTGCTTCTGCGTGTTCACGTCGAGGATGACCACGTCCACCTTGTCGCCGATCTGCACGACCTCGGACGGGTGGTTGATCCGCTTCGTCCAGCTCATCTCGGAGATGTGGACGAGGCCCTCGACGCCCTCCTCGAGCTTGACGAACGCGCCGTAGCTGAGGACGTTCACGACCGTGCCCGTGAACTTGCCGCCCACCGGGTACTTCGCCTGGATGTTCTTCCAGGGCGACTCGGTGAGCTGCTTGAGACCGAGCGAGATCCGCTCGTTCTTCGGGTCGATCTTGAGGACCTTGACCTGGACGCGGTCGTTGATCTTGAGGACCTCGCTCGGGTGCGAAACGCGGCCCCACGACATGTCGGTGATGTGGCAGAGGCCGTCGATCCCGCCGAGGTCGATGAAGGCGCCGAAGTCGGCGAGGTTCTTGACGATGCCCTCGACCACGTCGCCCTCGCGCAGGTTCTCGAGGAGCTCCTGCTTCTTGACCTCACGCTCCTCCTCGAGGAGCTTGCGGCGCGAGACGACGATGTTCATGCGAGCTTCGTCGATCTTGATGATCTTGCACTCGATCTCCTTGCCGATCCACTCCGCGATGTCCGGGACGCGGCGGATGTCGATCTGCGAGGCAGGGAGGAAGACCGGGACGCCGATGTCGACGAGGAGCCCGCCCTTGATCTTGCGGGTCACCTTGCCCTTCACCTTGTCGCCCTTGTTGTGGGACTGGATGACGCGCTGCCAGCCCGAGATCCGGTCGGCCTTCTTCTTCGAGAGCATGATGAGGCCGCTCTCGTCCTCGACCGCCTCGAGCAGGACGTCGACCGTGTCTCCCACGTCGACCTCGTCGCGGCTCTTCCAGTGGTCGAGGGGCACGACGCCCTCGGACTTGTAGCCCACGTCGACGATGACTTCCTCGCCGACGATATTGAGGACCTTGCCCTTGACGATGGTGTCGGGCTTGAGGTTCTGGACCGAGTTGTCGTAGAGCTTCTCGAGGCGATCGGTCCCCTCGGGGCCCATGATCTCCTTGAACTGGCTGTCGAGCTCGTCCATGCGCATGTCGTAGCGCTTGACGTTTTCGTTGACGGGCATTGCTATCGAGTACGACTTTCCAAAGAAGAGAGACTTCTTCTCTAGGGTTTCCCGCCCGCGGGCGCCGGCCGGACCTTCCAGCCTGGGACTCGCTCGCGGACGATCTGCTCGAGCTTCGAGACCACCTGCTCGAGCGCGAGGGCGGACGTGTCGACGGCGACGGCGTCCTCCGCTCGCTTGAGGGGCGCGACCTCGCGGACCATGTCCTTGCGGTCGCGCTCCTCGATCTCCCGTCTGAGCGCGGCGAGCTCCGTCTCGGGTTTCTTCAACTCGAGAAGGCGCCGCCTCGCGCGCACGTCGGGAGAGGCGTCGAGGTAGATCTTCACATCTGCGTCCGGAAACACAACCGTTCCGAGGTCGCGGCCCTCGGCGACGAAGTCTTTCAGCTTGACGGCGAGGGCGCGCTGCTGCTCGTTGAGGCGGGCCCGCACGGGCCCCGAGTCGGCGAGCCGGAAGATGTTCGCCGTGACCTCGGGCGTGCGGATGGCCTGCGTGATGTCGCGGCCGTCCATGGTGACCTTCTCGAGCGTCA
>Ga0070738_10002540_pt1 | contig 27690 bp, 13 predicted proteins | sample Coa_R2_2_FD_66446 | JGI IMG/M metagenome (GOLD analysis project Ga0070738, IMG submission 66446) | Surface soil microbial communities from Centralia Pennsylvania, which are recovering from an underground coalmine fire - Coalmine... | ecosystem: Environmental > Terrestrial > Soil > Unclassified ...
ATTGCTTCCAAGCGATCGCTCACATTATTGATGCCTGCAAAAGGTTGGCGATGGGCAAAATCCCGATGAACTAGGGAAATTTGGCTCAAGGGGAAGCCTGCAGCCCGCAAATCCTCAATTGCTGCTTCGGCATCATTTCTATTTGAAAAGTAACCAATCGCGTGTTTGTTTAAACCTCTTCCTACAACACCAGCAACTGGAGTTTCTGAAGTAACAGGTTGATCATATACAGCAAACTCTTCAATTCCATGACGTCTGAGGATTGCTTCTGCCCGCGCTATTTCTTCATCTGTACCATCTATAATGACCAAGTAGTGTCCACGTCCTACTCGTTCATTGTAAACTCTGGCACGTTCTTCAGGAATTCCCAAACCAACCAATGCACCTACCAGACTACCTGCAACTGCACCAATACCAGCTCCTGCCAAAGTTGTTGCAAGAGCAGTTGCAGTTGCGCCTGCAAGCATGATTGGTCCTATCCCAGGAATAGCTAAAGTGCCTAGACCAATTAATAAGCCAGCAATACCGCCTATAGTACCGCCTGAAACTGCTCCTATTGCAGCACCTTCATCTGATTTATTACCAACTTGGTCACGTACATCAGCACCAGCGATCTGCTCATCACGGTCTGCATTTTGTGCAATTACAGACACCCTATCCATGGAAAAACCAGAATCTCTCAATTCACCCAGTGCAGCTTCTACATCCCGACGATTAGAAAATACACCAACTGCACGTCTATACACTCTGTTTACTACCATCGTTAAATTCCTCTCACGAAAATTACTTCTTCCTAAAATTACTTATTTGCAAATTTATTGACGTATTCGTGTTCTTATTGAAGCCTTTATTTCATATTTTTTTCATCAATCGCTTGGAAGAATTTTTTACTCTATCGGAGGTAATATAATTGCAAAATAAGTAAAAGTAACAAGTATATAACTTTAGATGTACAAAATAATTATCAACTCATTCTGTTAACTATCAGTCAAAGGGGGTTCAACCTTTGAATTCCTTATAAGGTACGGCAGCTTGCTCTACAGTTGGGTACGTATTTAATACAAAGGAGAACTGCTCTGTAGCTATCCTAAATAGTTAGTGAGGTCAGGAGAACCCGGTTTCTGGGGTTTGGAATTTTCATAAATCAAATAGGATGGCTGTAGTTGTGTTTATGTTACAAATATACTAATTTTTTGTATTTTAATGTATTTAAACTACTTAGCAATATATCTATATTTAAAAATAATAATTGTGTAGATATAGAAATTCCAGTTAAGATATAGCAATCTTAGACAAGTTGTAAAAATTACAAATCTCAGAATCTCAGTTTCATTGAGAAACCGGGATTCTCGTTTCTCACAAATAATTTAGGATTGCTATACGAAATTCAGTGATTATTTAGTTGATGGTTGAGACAAGCAGAGGAAGCAGAGGGAGCTTTATCGCTCCTACTTGGCTTGATAGACCACCATACTAAGCGACTAAGATAAATCTCCTAGCTTGATGCTTTTTAACATTCTGTTGTTATGATGGAGCATTCAGAGTAAAATGTGATAACACTGTATATGAAAAGCTGTATTTTAGCTACAATCGCGTTCCTCGCTACAATTAGCTTCAGCCAAACAACTCAAGCAGCGAATCCTGAACAAATAAGACAGTTATTAACCAGTAAACAATGCCAAAACTGTGACTTAACTGGTGCTGGCTTGGTGATGGCGGACTTATCTGGAGCCGACTTAAGCGGAGCCAATCTTGCAGGTGCTAACCTTAGCCGTGCTAATTTAAGCGGTGCAGATTTGAGAGGTACAAACTTGAGTGGTGCTGTTCTGTTTGGTGTAAACCTCAGTAGAGCTAGACTCAATGGAGCGATCTTGTTGGGCGCTGATTTGAGAAATACTTATCTAGTGAATGCACAATTGGCTGGTGTGAATATCAGTGACGCTAATTTACAAGGAGCAATTGGCATACCATCGCAAATTGCTACACCAGAAAACTTTTACACCTGGGGTGTTGCAGAAAATCAAAAAGGTAACCAACAGCATGCAATTGACTATTTTAATCAAGCGATCGCGTTAAAATCCGACTATGCTGGGGCTTATCTAGCTCGTGGTATTGCTCGTTACCAGTTATTTGATCGACAAAGCGCACTTCAAGATGCTCAGAAGGCTGCGCAACTTTTTGTATCTCAAAATAATAATGCTGGACTACAAGCAGCGCAGGCTTTTATTCAAGAACTGCAAACACAGCCAAACGAAAAGATCAGTGCGGGAAAACCTAATTTAACTGATTTTGTAGGAAGTCTTAGCTCACTGTTGCTGCAGTTTTTTCCTTTTTAAGCATTACCTACGGCGGCGCAGAAGGTACTTTTCCAGTTCCACAGCCCAAAAAACTACTGAACTCATAACTAAACTAATAACTAATTCTCTTAATGACAAAGCTTGGGTTTGAAAAATATTTTGCAAAAAAGGAACATACACAACTGCTATTTGCAATCCTAATGTCACAATCACTGCTGCCAACAGTGGCTTATTGGTGCATAGACCAATTTTAAACAGCGAGTCTCGTTCTGAGCGAATGGCCAAGGCATTGCCCATTTGCGAAAGAGTAAGAGTGGTAAACAACATTGTTTTCCAGCTTGTATCACCAATGCGCCAGTAAAAGTAACCCGTGCCAATAGATACCAATCCCATCAGTAATCCAATCCAGATGATGCTCCTGCCCATTCCCCGAGTAAAGAAATTCTCGTTTGGAGGGTAAGGAGGACGATTCATCGTGTTTCGTTCTGCTGGTTCCAAACCCAACGCTAAAGCTGGTAAACCATCTGTTGTCAAGTTAATCCACAGAATCTGGAGTGGTAGCAATGGCAATGGCATACCTAATAGGGGAGCTAGTAACATCACCCAAAGTTCACCAGCATTGCTACTAAGAAGATACTTAATAAATTTGCGGATGTTGTCATACATTACCCGTCCTTCTTTTACAGCAGCAAGAATCGTGGCAAAACTCTCGTCTAGTAGCACCATATCTGCAGTACTTTTCACAACGTCAGTACCACTGATACCCATTGCCACACCAACATCAGCTGCTTTGAGCGCAGGTGCATCATTGATACCATCACCAATCATGGCAACAATGTGCCCTTGCTTTTGCAGTATCTGAATAATATCAAGCTTACATTCTGGAGAAATCTGAGCATAAACTGATACTTCGTCCAGGGATTCTTTTAATTTCTCTACAGGCAGATTTGAAATATCTTCACCAGTAAGGATGTGATCGTTTGTAACAATTCCTACCTCATGTGCAAGGTGCCACGCAGAAAGGGGGTGATCATCTGTAACCAAAATTGGACGAATACCAGCCGCTTTACAAATCGCGATCGCATCTCTGGCTTCTGGTCGTGCAGGATCAGTCAAGCCTGCCAAGCCAATGAATATGAAGTTTTGTTCCAATTCCTCCCAACTATTAGCACGATAGGATGTCAATGGTCGGAAGGCAACACTTAAGATTCGCAGTCCATTTTGTACAAGTTGGCGATGGGCAACAGTAATACGTTCACGCCAGTTTTCATCTAGTGGTTTTATTTCTCCATCTACCCAAATGTCATTAGAAATCTCCAGCAAGCTATTTACCTTACCTTTACTGAAAGCAACATAGTTGGTTTCACCGACAATCGTCTGAGTCAAATGCCAAATGGGTTCCAAAGCAGAGGGAACTTGCGAGAAGTTGACAGGAAATTGGTGGATGGTAGTCATCCGTTGGCGTCTGGAATCGAAGGGTATTTCAGATATGCGGGGGACTGTTTGTTCGAGCTCTCCTTTCCAAAGCCCAATAGAAGCAGCCGCGATCGCTAGCGCCCCCTCGCTGGGATCACCTACAGCATGGAAGTAAGATGGCTGTTCCCAATCTGCTTCCACTCGGGCATTATTGCATAGAGTACAACTTGCTAAAAGCAGTGCTAAGGCTGGCGGCTGGCTCAAGAGAAATGATCTTTCTGCTTTCTTAGAGTCTACTACTGCTGATGTCCCTTGCAGTTGAGTTGTTAAGTCTAACCTATGACCTGCAACATCCAAGACGCTCACTGTCATGCGGTTTAAGGTTAGTGTACCTTTTTTACCAGAACAAATAGCTGTCACTAATCCCAATGTTTCAATAGATGTTAGGTTACGAATGAGAGCACGGTGTTTCAGTATTTGTTTTGCTGCCAAAGCTAAGGCGATGGTCACCACAGCGGGTAATCCTTCTGGTAAAGCCGCTACCACTAGAGTGATGGCAGTCAAGAACATTAACTTGATATCCTCTCCCCGCCACAGTTCCAAAATCAGGATTAATCCCACTACTCCTAACGACACAACTACCAACACGTGTCCTAGTTGATCTAGACGCTTTTGCAATAGCGTTGGTTCAGGTTCTACGGCTGCCGTCATGTTAGTGATGCGCCCTAACTCGGAATTTATTCCTGTTTCTGTAACTACCGCTTCACCCTGCCCATAGGTAACGACAGTACCCATGTACACCATGTTGTGTGTTGCTACCTGTGGATCTTTGTCTACTGGTTCTGGTGTTCCTGAGAGAGCCACTTCTTGAACTCGTAAACCCCAACTTGACAGCAAGCGACAGTCAGCAGGCACAATATCCTCTGCTTCTAATAGCACGATATCCCCCGGCACCAATTGACGAGCGGAAAGTTCCTGAATACGACCGTCACGGCGGACTTTGACTTTAGGGACGGCTAACTTTTTGAGGTTAGCGATCGCCTTTTGCGCCTGATACTCCTGGCTAAAACCCAACAAAGCAATGAGGACAACAATAGCGATGATCCCTACAGCATCTTTGTAATCACCTAAAAGATTTGAGAAAATGGCAGCTACGAGCAGGATAATTACCAATGTTTCACTCAGTTGGTCCCACAAGATTTGCCAAGTATTTTTCAGCCCAGGCTCAACTAATTCATTGCAACCATACTTGTCTAAACGATGGCTTGCTTCTGTTGTACTGAGTCCAAAGGATGCATCGGTGCCCAATTTTTGCAGTACGTCTTGAGTATCCAATTGATACCAATTGCTCATTTTATCAACATTCCACCCTATTAGAGCGTCAATTAAGTCATTTAAATAGTGATTTAAAAGCTACAAACAAAGTAATTAATGATTTAAGTCCGTTAACACATAAATTATTTGGAGATTTTTAAATATAACTGATCCCCCATCTTGAGGTTCACCATAAGTAATATTTTTTATATGAATATAAATTTTAAATCAAGCCTGCAATGATATTGATAGTCATGGCAAGAATCATTGTATTGAAAAAGAAAGACAAAACACTATGTAGCAGCGTTAGACGTCGAAGCACACGGGAAGTTACCTGTACATCCGAAACTTGGGTAGTCATGCCGATAACGAAGGAGAAATATAGAAAATCCCAGTAATCTGGCTCAAGTTCGCCAGGAAAATCTAAACCTTCAGCCTTGCACTCATTTAACGTCTTGTCACCTTGGTAATAGGTATTAGCATAGTGGAAGGCAAAAATAGTATGTACTAGCAGCCAAGACCCGACAATTGTCACAAGTGAAAGTGTCAGATGCAAAAATAGCATTTTGTGAGATGCACCCTTATTGTGCAGGATAAAGCCAATTGCTAACAGACTGGCACATGCTGCAATCGTGATTAAACTTAAAATCACCAGGCGTCCTATGTCTTCCTGACGAGCATAACGACGCATCGTTTCCGGAGTAGCTTTCAGCATTGCTGCCCATGTCAAGCATAAAAAGCAGATCATACCTGCATCCCAGACGCACAGTAGACGGGTTGCCAGGTGAAACCAGGGCGGTAGCATTAACGAAACTAGACCTGCCAGCAGGACAGATAATAGAGATATCTTTCGAATACTCCATCGGTCTGACTTTTGTCGCTTTGCAGTTAAACTCACATTTTTGATAGTGTATCGGGTAGCCTGTCAAGTAGTATAGCGCTTCCTCCAGGGAAGAAACACCTAGGCTTGGTGAGACTGTTTCTAGTACTTAAATAAGTATAAAAATGACAATTTCAGATCAATTGTGGGAAGCAAATCTAGATTTGGCACAAGCCTGTCTTGAACATCCATTTGTCCAAGGTATTGCCGATGGCAGTCTTGAACAGCAAAAGTTTGCATACTATCTTGGACAAGATGCTTTTTTCTTGGAAGCTTTTGCCCGTGCCTATAGTATTGCTGCAGCTAAATCACCAGACTTTACAGGGTTTACTATATTTCACCGTCTAGCTAGTGGGGTGTTAGAAGAACTGCAGCTCCATGAAGGCTATGCTACCAAGTGGGGAGTCAATTTGCGCTCACAAGAACCACCAGGTACAGCAACCCGCCACTACACTGACTTTTTATTAGCCACAGCCTGGAGTGGAGATGTGGGATTGACTGCGGCTGCTATGTCTCCCTGTATGCGTCTTTATGCTTTTTTAGGAGCAAAGTTGGCTGTTCATGGCATTCCTAATCATCAATATGCTGATTGGATTCGGACCTACAGCAGCACAGATTTCACTCCTCTAGCACAGAGATTAGACAGTTTAGTTGAATGTTACGCCAGCGATACAGCGCTAGTACATTCTACTTATCGACATGCAATGCTGTGTGAGCGAGATTTTTTCCAAGCAGCATGGGAAAGTTGATTTTTTTCTGCGGGGAGTGGGGAGCACCAGGGGACAAGGAGGACAAGGGAGCACCAGGGGACAAAGAGGACAAGGGAGCACCAGGGGACAAAGAGGACAAGGGAGCACCAGGGGACAAGGAGGACAAGGGAGCACCAGGAGAATTCTCCATACTATGCCCTATGACGCCATTTGCTCCACTTGGGGAGCCACCCCCGTGGGCGGGTTTCCCGACTTGAGGGGAGTGGCGTGAGACCCCTACGTACCCGTCAATGGCTCCCCTATGTCCTATGCCCTATTTTATTGAGATAATATTATATTTCTTAATAAAAGAATATAAAGTAAAACAAATAACTGATAAATTTGATGGTGGGAGGCACACTAGATGAAGAGCTGCAAAGTGTAAAGAGTTGTGTAGTAAGACAATGAATATGGATACAGATGAGCTTTTCAGAAGGTATCAGGCAGGAGAAAGAAATTTCAAAGGTGTGCATTTGATTGGTAGTTACTTGTATGAGATCAATCTCAGCAAAGCTAACTTGCAAGGCGCATCCCTTAGTGAAGCTGATTTGCGAAAAGCAAACCTAGCAGGAACTGACTTAACAGAAGCTTCTTTGGTCAGAGCAAACTTGAGTGGTGCAAACCTGAGTGGTGCGAACCTGAGTGGCGCAAATTTGTTTGAAGCTAAACTGACAGGCGCTGTATTGGATGGGACCAATATGAAAATGGCAGACCTTATAGATGCAGATTTCACTGAGGCCAATTTACAGGATGCCAATCTGTATGGGGCATATTTGAGTGGTACAAAGTTGCAAGGTGCTATTATGCCAGATGGTACAATCCATATTTAAGTCGGACTGCTGCACTCTCTGAAGTCTAGACTCTGATATTTTGGGATAATAAAACAGAAAAAACGCCATTCATTCAAAGAGTTTGGCGACGGGGAAATCAAGATGTCAGAAAATTTGAGAAGCCGAATTGTAACACAGGGAGTGCAGCGATCGCCGAATCGAGCAATGCTGCGTGCCGTTGGTTTTAAAGATGAAGATTTTGCTAAAGCTATTGTTGGTATTGCCAACGGCTATAGTACTATCACCCCCTGTAATATTGGGCTGAACACTTTGGCCCAGAGGGCAGAAGCTAGCATTAAAAGTGCTGGGGCAATGCCGCAAATGTTCGGCACAATTACTATCAGTGATGGGATTTCAATGGGAACTGAAGGGATGAAATATTCCCTTGTGTCGCGGGAAGTCATTGCTGACTCGATTGAAACCGCCTGCAACGGGCAAAGTATGGATGGAGTTCTGGCAATTGGCGGTTGTGATAAGAATATGCCAGGAGCAATGATTGCGATTGCCCGGATGAACATACCCGCTATTTTTGTGTATGGTGGGACTATCAAACCAGGACATTATCAAGGATGTGACCTCACACTTGTCAGTTCTTTTGAAGCGGTGGGTCAATACAGCGCAGGCAAAATAGATGAAAATGAACTTCTAGAAGTTGAACGTCATGCTTGCCCTGGTGCTGGCTCCTGTGGTGGAATGTACACAGCCAATACCATGTCTAGTGCGATTGAAGCAATGGGAATGAGTTTGCCCTATTCTTCAACAATGGCAGCAGAAGATGCGGAAAAAGCTGACAGTGCGGAAAAATCGGCATTTGTTTTGGTAGAAGCCGTTCGTCGTCAAATTTTGCCCCGCCAGATCATCACCCGTAAATCTATAGAAAATGCTATTTCTGTAGTTATGGCGGTAGGTGGATCGACAAATGCAGTGCTGCACTTTTTGGCGATCGCTCATGCGGCTGGTATAGAACTTTCTCTAGATGACTTTGAAGCTATCCGCGCTCGTGTTCCTGTATTGTGTGATTTGAAACCTAGTGGTAGGTACGTAGCTACTGATTTGCACAAAGCTGGTGGTATTCCCCAAGTGATGAAAATGCTACTTGTGCATGATTTATTACACCCAGACTGCTTAACTATCACTGGTCAGACCATTGCTGAAGTTTTGGCAGACGTACCAGAAGAGCCACCTGCAAATCAAGATGTCATCCGTCCTTGGAACAACCCAATGTATTCCCAGGGACATTTAGCCATTCTTAAGGGGAACCTTGCAACAGAAGGCGCTGTTGCCAAAATCACTGGAGTCAAAGTACCTACAATTACAGGTCCAGCAAGAGTTTTTGAATCTGAGGAATCCTGCTTAAAGACAATTTTGGCAAAGCAGATCAATCCTGGGGATGTGATTGTGATCCGCTACGAAGGACCAAAGGGTGGTCCCGGTATGCGAGAAATGCTTGCTCCAACTTCTGCTCTTATTGGTGCAGGTTTGGGTGATTCTGTAGGACTCATCACTGATGGACGCTTCTCTGGTGGGACTTATGGGATGGTGGTTGGTCATGTTGCACCAGAAGCAGCAGTTGGCGGTGCGATCGCCCTAGTAGAGGAAGGTGATACCATCACGATCGATGCTTATGCACGGTTGTTGCAATTGCACGTATCTGACGAGGAATTAACTCAACGTCGTGCCAATTGGCAACCACCCTCACCCCGTTACACTACTGGTGTACTGGCAAAATACGCGAAGTTGGTTTCTTCCAGCAGTTTAGGTGCAGTGACGGATTTGGGATTGTTTTAACTAATTGAGTGGAATTACCCACTCGCCATGTAGTGGGGAAGGACAGCAAAGTAAGCTAAACCCCTTTTAGTTTGTATGTATAAAATTTGGTGGGTAGGTAGTATCCTACCTGCCATGCTCATACAAATTAAATGTGGAACAGATTACAAGTTTGTGATACTTAATTTCATAGCTTTATCTTTAGTCTACGTATATTTAATTTAAGTATGTTTAGTTTACGTACTTTTTTTAAATCTTTAAATTTTCCTAAATTGCAATACTTTAGCAGCACTGTAGCTACCTTTTCATATACATCTCGTGATATTTCTACAACTTAAGCTTTACATTTAAATGGAAATATAGCATTATATTAGATGTATAATTGCCTTCTTAAATCAGATTACCAGCACACTATAATAAACTAATTCCTTATGGGTGCCAACAAACTCACATCTAACATAACCGACCCACCGTTAACTCCCGGAGAACAGCGAGTTAAATACGAAACCTGCAGTCCAAGAACCTACATGATTGTTTCTTAGCGCAGTCATGCTTAAGAAAAGTAGCAGAAGTAAAAATTGCCATTCTTGACATCGAGAGAACAAGTCAGTTTAATCAAGCAGTACTCGCTATTATCTTGTATAAAATATAACAATAAAAACAAGATTGGCGTAGTAAAAGAGAGTAGAAGTGAAAAATTTATGTGAATTTACACGAGATCAGAGAGTGCACCCTAGATTAGGTCTGCGTGTAGTTTGTTCTGTCATAAAAGTGCATGAAAATATCTAGACGAAATAACAAATCTTTTAGCTTTAACTGAGTAATTTCGTCCCCAAAAATTAGTGTTTTGATAACACTTTGGCAACTGAAACAAGCTTGAACTCATCATACATGCCTTTGAAGAATTACTCTGTCGCTGTACATTTCTGAATTGCCCATAAATTCGTTTTTGGATGTAAGAGGAAATGATGAAAAAAATTCTAGTGATTGAAAATCAAACACAAACTCGAAACTTGTATTTAGATTGTCTAAAAGCTCAAGGTTTTTGCACTATGAGTGCTGAAAATGGTTTAATTGGCATTCAACGAGCAAAGCAAGAGTTACCTGATTTAATAACTAGCGCAATTATGTTGCCAGGCCTTGATGGATACAGCGTCCTAACCAAGTTACGACAAAATCCAAGCACAGCAATTATTCCCTTTATTTTTGTTGCTGCTAAAAAAAGGAAAGCTGACATCCGTCGAGGGATGGAGTTAGGAGCAGATGACTATCTTCTTAAGCCTTGTAAAGTAGATGAACTCTTGAGGGCGATCACAGCTTGCTTAGAAAAACGTGCTATCCTTGAGCAGTGGTACAATGCACAGTCTCAGTTCGTTCTCCAACCACCATCTGAGAGAGATGTAGCTTCAGAGACTACAGAAAAATTGATATTTCCGCATAATCCCCACTTAAGTGAAGTCTTTCACTTTATCAAGGCTAATTTTGACCAACCTATTACTCTTGGCGATGTTGCCCAAGCAGTTGATTACTCTCCAGCATACCTCACTAGTTTAGTGCGCCGCCAAACTGGACAAACTGTGCAAAATTGGATTGTTCAGTACCGAATGGCAGTCGCACGTTCTTTACTCTTAGAAACCTCAGAGAGTGTAGAGGAGATTGCTGCTAAAGTGGGTTATCAAAATCCTACTAACTTTTTCCGCCAGTTTCGTCAACATCATGGAACAACACCCCATGCTTGGAGAAAGACACATCGCAACACATCTGCTTGTCTATGTAGAGAATTGGCATAAACACAAAAAATAGCGAAAGAATTGCAATTTTTTGCGAAAGATTTTTGATGTACAACCACGTCTGACATCTTGTATTGTAATTACACAGTTTAAAAACTCCAGTCTTGTTTAGAAAGCTATCCTTGTGAAAAATTCTTGAGTTGAATCTCATTCAATTGACAATAATGGTTTCATCTTTCAATTGTTAAAGTATTTGACTTAAACTTTATGAATTACGTAGAAACTAAAGCTTTTCCTATTTGGGAATGCTCAAATAACTTTTAGTGCACTAAAAATTTTTCAAGACGATAAGCAACTCTTTACAAACACAAGCAAGCTATCCAGATCTGATACTCCTTTTTCAAGCAACAAAGTTTTAGGAGAAAGCTGCAATGAAATTACCTGATGGCCCTAAAGCTCCCCCATTAGTGCAGATGCTACAGTGGTTGGCTGATCCCCTTAAATATATGGAAAATGCTACCCAAAGATATGGTGATATTTTCACAAGCGGCTGTGGCTTGAATTTAAAACCCATAGTATTGGTTAGCAATCCACTGGCAATTCAGAAGATTTTTCTTAACGAGGAAAAACAGTTTGAGGCGCCTAGTGCGGCAAAGGTTCTTTTCCAACCATTCTTAGGTGAGCTATCCATAACTAGGACAGACGATAGCCCTCGCCATAAACGTAAGCGTCAACTCTTGATGCCTCCATTCCATGGAGAAAAAATGGCAACTCATGGACAGCTCATTTGTGAGATTGCTCAAAACGTGATGAGTCAGCTTACGCCTGGCAAAATTTTCTCTGCCTATAATCCCATGCAGGAGATTTCCTTGAGGGTCATTCTAGAAGGAGTGTATGGTATACGTGGAGGAGAACGTTACGAACATCTCAGGCAACTGATGGTTCCTTGGTGGGAAGCATTGAGTTCTCCGGTAGAATCCACCCTGCTATATGTTCCTTTCCTTCAAATAGATTTAGGCTCCTGGAGTCCTTGGGGACGCTTTTGCCGTCTCAAAAAGGAAATTAACCAACTCTTGTTAGTCGAAATTCAGGAACGTCGTCAGCAGTATGACCCTTCTCGCACAGATATTCTCACAATGTTGATGTCGGCTCGAGATGAAACTGGTCAACTAATGACAGATGAGGAGTTGCGCGATGAGATGCTGACGTTACTCACTGCCGGTCAAGAAACTACAGCTGCATCTATGTCTTGGGCTTTGTACTGGATTCATCACTTGCCTCATGTTCGAGAGCAGTTGCTTCAAGAGATTGCTTCCCTTGGGGACTCTCCAGATCCAATGATGATTGCTCGCTTACCTTATCTGAGTGCTGTTTGTCAAGAAATTCTGCGGATTTATCCCCCTGTCTACTCTAGTTTTCCCCGAATGGTTAAATCCCCAGTAGAGTTAATGGGCTATGAATTGGAGCCTGGTATCGAGGTGCTTGTTTGCAATTACATAACTCATCATCGTGAGGATTTATATCCTGAGTCTAAACAGTTTAGACCAGAACGGTTTCTAGGGCATAAATTTTCTCCTTATGAGTATTTACCCTTTGGTGGAGGTAATCGACGCTGTATTGGTGAAGCATTGGCAATATTTGAAATGAAACTGGTGCTGGCGACTATTCTTTCACGTTATCAAATGGCCTTGGCTAATAATCGACCAGTGCGGCCACATGTCCACCGCATTAATGTTGTGCCTTCTGATGGTCCAAAAATGGTCATCACTAGTCAACGTCAGCGTCAAGAAGTATCGCTATTTATCTCTAACAAACAACATGAGTTTACTATTCAGGGTTCTGAAAGGTAATTTCATGATGTAGTGTAGAGCCGTCCTTATTGTTGCGCATTATTTCTACTCTAAATCATTTCTCTATTTTGCAATGTTACTTAGCAAGGATGAGATGACTATATACTCAGATTGTTTGCAAAAACCCTTGCATAATACTTCTACGTTAGTTGATATTCTGCGTCAAAGAGCGCAAAATCAACCTGACCAAATAGCTTTTAGATTTCTGCAAAATGGGGAAACAGAAAGCCTACAGCTGACTTATCAAGAGATGGATCAGAAAGCACGAGCGATCGCTGCTTCTCTCCAATCTTTCCTATCACCAGGAGAACGAGTTTTACTACTGTATCCATCGGGTCTGGAATTCATTGCTGCTTTCTTTGGTTGCTTGTATGCTGCAACTGTGGCTGTTCCCGCTTATCTACCCAAGCGAAATCAGTATATACAAAGATTGCAGGCAATTGTCGGAGATACTAAAACCAATGTGGTACTCACCACTACATCTGTAATAGCTAAGATAGAGAGTCAGGTAGCCAAGAATCCCGACTTGGCATCCTTGAATTGGCTGGCCACAGATGATATTGCTACTAATGCGGCACAAGCATGGCACGAACCTGTTGTGCATGAAAGTACGTTAGCTTTTCTTCAGTACACTTCGGGTTCTACCGGAAGGCCAAAAGGAGTGATGATCACTCATGGTAATCTGATGCACAATTCATCTCTCATCCATAGATGCTTTGAGCATACACCAAAGAGTCATGGCGTCATTTGGCTACCACCTTACCATGATATGGGGTTGATTGGCGGGATCATTCAGCCTCTTTACGGAGGTTTTCCAGTCACACTGATGTCGCAGTTGGACTTTTTACAAAAGCCTTTTCGCTGGTTACAAGCAATTTCTCACTATAAAGCCACCACAAGCGGCGGACCAAATTTTGCTTATGACTTGTGCATTCAAAAGGTTACTCCTGAGCAGCGATCTTGTCTTGATTTAAGCACTTGGCAAGTCGCTTTTACTGGAGCAGAGCCGATTCGTGCAAAGACAATAGAGCAATTTGCTGAAATGTTTGAATGCTGTGGTTTTCGGAAGGAAGCATTTTACCCCTGCTACGGTATGGCAGAGACAACTTTGATGATTTCAGGGGGTTTGACAGCATCTCTACCTATTGTTCAAAAATTGAAGAGATTTGCTTTAGAGCAAAATCGAGTTGTGACAGCACGGAATGAGGAAGATGTCTTCACAATTGTGGGTTGTGGTCAGAACTTGCCAGACCAGCAAATAGTGATTGTTGATCCCGAATCTTTCAAGGAGTGTCGCTCTAACGAAATAGGAGAAATCTGGGTATCAGGACCAAGTGTAGCTGATGGCTATTGGAATCGACCCCTGGAGACAAAACAAACATTTCAGGCTTATTTAGCAGATGATAGTGATGATGATAATAACGTTGGCAAAGTAAGACAAAGTCTAGGTCCTTTTTTGCGCACAGGGGATTTGGGATTTCTACAGAATGGTGAGTTGTTTATTACAGGGCGACTCAAAGATGTGATTATCATCCGGGGGCAAAACTATTATCCTCAGGACATTGAACTCTCGGTAGAAAAGAGCCATCCAGCACTGCGTCCTGGTTGTGGTGCAGCATTTTCAATTGAGATGGATGGTTTAGAGCGATTGGTCATTGTTCATGAGGTAGAACGGAGTTATTTACGAAATCTCAATGTCAATGAGGTTGTGGGAAACATTCGTCAAGCTGTGGCAAAGCAGCATGAGTTACAAGTTTATGCCACGGTACTAGTGAAAACAGGAAGTATTCCTAAAACTTCGAGTGGTAAAATTCAACGCCACACTTGTCGATTTGAATTCTTAGCTGGAAGGTTGAATGTTGTGGAGGATTGGAGTGAAAACCCTAAAAACAAAGCAAAATTCATGCATTTGCAAGCTGAAATCAAATCATTGTTAGAGAAATTGCAAACATGCAAACAAGCTAATTAAAAATACAGAGATAGAAACAATGGAAACACAGAATTTGACTCTGGCAGAAAGTAGTAAAGCTGATACTAAAGGAAATGCACTCCATGATTCGTTGACAGAGGCAAAAATCCAAGCTTGGATAATCTCCTATATAGCCAAACTGTTAGAAATTGATCCAGATGAAATTGATGTCACGGTTCCTTTTGATCGTTACGGTCTAGACTCATCCGCTGCGGTTGGTTTGACTGGGGATTTAGAAGATTGGTTGGGACATGAGCTTGACGCTACAATGCTGTACGATTATCCGACTGTTGAAGCTTTAACTCAGCATTTGGTAGAGGAACTTAAAGCTAAGGTATAAATACAGCTACTCTTATAATTTTGTAGCGTTATGTTTCCTCGTTATGCTATTTCGCTTCAATCTGAAAATCATGACGAGCTTGTGAGAGGCCCATTCTCAATAAACTGACTAGCATCAATCAAACCTAGCACCTTTCAGGAGAATATTTATGGTAGCTTCAACTCACCTTACAACTGAGCAAAAACAGTCCTTGACTCTTACTCAAGGAAAAGAAAGGAAGCATCTAAAGCTAATTGAGACAACTTACAGTAGTAATACCAATTCTGACTACACGGAAAAAATAGAACATCTCTACAAAACCTTTAAGTATAGTAACAATTGCAACCATTATTGGACTGAGCCTGAGCAATCAATGCTGTACGGCACTCCACTCTACGCATCTGCTTCTGCTTCCCAAAGATTAGCTCTCAATCACCTTCACTGGTTTGGGATGTACAACGTAGTAGCTGCGAGTGAGACAGAGACAATAGCTTACAATCAGATCACCAACGGCGTTTTTTCAGCTTGTGGTTACGACACTCTTGCTCGAGAACTAGCACTGGAGACTTCTCAGGAACGCTATCACATCAATGCCTTTCATAAGATCGGTTACGCGACTATGAAAGCCCTGCTTGGTCAAGAAGCATTTAAAGTACCCCTAAAAAGTAAGTTATATCAATTGACTAACCAGGCTAAAGATGAAAGTTCACCGTTTGCATTGTATCAATACAACGCCTTACGCTTCATTGCTAAGACAATGCTCAAGAGCTATAAAAAATACTATTCTCCCTATCTAAAAGAGTTAGAGGAGACATATAAGTTGATTCCAGCTTCGACTACAGGCTTAATAGGGAGAGGTTTATCACCTAAAGCTTGGCAACGGTTTTTTGCTTTCAACTGGGGAGCTTCTCCTTTCTTAGCCTCTCAGTACTATGCTGTACGCATTATGGCTAACATGGTGCTTAAAAATACAGAACATGGGATCTCTAAGTATTTCAAAAGTTTAGAGAAGAAAGGCGAGTACATCCCTGCGCCAACGGCTGTTTCACACTATCACTTTTTAGATGAGTCCTTTCACAGTACAATCTCTCTAGTTCTTGCGCGAGATCTATATAAAAATTTTCCTCAACCAACAGCATACGAGAAGTTTATAGCTAATCTGGCAGTTTATAAAATGCAATGTGGTATATTGAGTGGTCTTTCTGCTACCGTACCTGATCGCTATTATGCAGATGATACCGCTTTAATGTATTTCGTTTATAGAATCTTACAGTCTTCTCTATTTGGAATGTCTTCTCCAGAAGCACTCCATTGGATGGAGAAGTGTTTCTGTCAAGAACACGAAGGTTTCCATGTAGCACTCAAGTACAACCAACGTCTTTTGTCAGAGTTTCGCCGATTTTACGAGAATCTTGACTACCTATGGCCTGTTAATCGCGAAATGCGTCCTATGACTTTAGGGGGATCTATTAGTAAAGCTATTCAAAAGAACATCAAGACCTTTAAGCAGTTCTCTAAATTGGTTGCCGACGATAATGAGTAGGCTGGACTCAAATTGGACTTGTCACATCATGTGGTATACACGTGTAAGGTCGCAATCCTATTGAGACTGTCTTTTGTCCTTGATAACAAATGAACAATGACTAATGACTATCAACTAGCAGGTTTGTAGAGATGGACTCCATAGCAATTATCGGCATGGGCTGCCGTTTTCCTGGAGCGAATGACCCACAATCTTTCTGGCGTCTTATAGGTAACGGGGTAGATGCTATCACGGAGGTGCCACCAGACCGATGGAATATTGATGCTTTCCATCATTCAGAGCCAGCTACACCAGGAAAAATGAATACTCGTTTTGGCGGCTTCTTAGAACAGATAGACCAGTTTGAGCCTAGCTTCTTTGGAATTTCACCTCGGGAAGCAGAGTCAATGGACCCTCAACAAAGACTGGTCTTAGAAGTCGCATGGGAAGCCTTAGAAAATGCTGGAATATTGCCAAAGAAACTGTCTAGTAGTCAGACAGGAGTATTTATTGGAATCTCTAGTAATGACTACGATAGACTTGGATGCACAGATTTCAATGCCTTAAATGCTTACAGTGGTACTGGTACTAGTCTTAGCATTGTTCCCAATCGTCTATCTTATGTGCTAAATCTACGAGGACCAAGCATGGCAATAGATACTGCTTGCTCTTCCTCTCTGATTGCAGTGCATCTCGCCAAGCAAAGTTTACAAAGTAGAGAGTCCAATATCTGCTTAGTTGGAGGGGTGAACGTGATTTGTTGGCCTGGACCAACTATCACTTTCTCTCAAGCACGTATGATGGCAAGTGATGGTCGTTGCAAGACTTTTGATGCTATTGCTGATGGTTATGTGCGGGGAGAAGGCTGTGGCATAGTAGTCCTCAAGCGCCTTTGTGATGCACTCAACGATGGAGACAATATTCTGGCAATTATCAAAGGCTCTGCCGTTAACCATGATGGGTTGAGCAATGGACTGACTGCACCCAATGGACCTTCTCAACAGGCAGTGTTCCGTCAAGCACTAGAAAATGCGAAGGTGCAACCAGCACAGATTAGCTATGTCGAAGCTCATGGCACTGGTACCTCTCTTGGTGATCCTATTGAGGTTAAATCCCTGAAATCTGTGCTGATGCAAGGTCGTACTTTAGACCAGCCTTGTTGGATTGGCTCAGTCAAAACCAATATTGGTCATTTAGAAGGAGCCGCTGGGGTGGCGGGACTGATCAAAGTGATACTTTCATTGCAACATCAGGAAATCCCACCTCACTTACATCTAAAGCAGTTAAATCCCTATATTTCTCTAGAAGGGACTTCTTTATCTATCCCTACCAAACTTCAGCCTTGGACATCAACAACAGAGCGCCGCTTAGCTGGGGTCAGTGCCTTTAGCTTTGGTGGTACAAATTGCCATGTCATCTTAGAGGAAGCACCTCCAGAAATTCAAAATTCAAAATTCAAAATTCAAAAAGGAGATGCAATTGAACGTCCTGTGCACCTTTTGACCTTGTCAGCTAAAAGTGAGAAGGCACTTGAGGAGGTAGCACAAAGATATCAGGAGTTTCTTTTGAATCATCCTGAGGCATCTTTAGCAGATGTTTGCTTTACTGCAAATAAGGGGCGTACGCATTTCAACCACCGTCTGGCAGCGATCGCACACTCTAGTACCCACTTGCGTGAGCAATTGGCGGCTTTTGCTGCAAAGCAAGAGGTAGGTGGATTGATAACTGGTTTAGTCACTAGCAAGAAGTCTCCGAAAATAGCGTTTCTATTCACTGGTCAAGGCTCTCAGTATGTTGGCATGGGACGCCAACTCTACGAAACTCAACCCACTTTTCGGCAAACTCTTGACTCTTGCGATGAAATCCTGCGTCCCTTGTTAGAAAAACCTTTATTGAAAGTTTTATATCCATCCACAGGAGAGTCTTCTCCGCTTGATGAAACTGCTTACACTCAACCTGCTTTGTTTGCTTTAGAATATGCTCTAGCTAAATTATGGCTGTTTTGGGGTATAACTCCGCATGTGGTGATGGGACATAGTGTTGGTGAGTATGTCGCTGCCTGTGTGGCTGGAGTCTTTAGCCTGGAAGATGGTCTGAAACTGATCGCCTCTAGAGCACGTTTGATGCAGGCTTTACCTCAAAATGGTGAGATGGTGGCTTTGTTTGCGTCACAAGCACAGGTGACAGCAGCCATTCAAACTATTGCGAGTAAGGTGCCTGAAAGACAACAAGAGGTAGCGATTGCCGCCATCAATGGTCCTGAGAGTGTCGTTATTTCCGGTCAGCATCACGCTGTAGAAGCAGTGATATCTCTTCTACAATCTCAAGGAGTGAAAATTCAGAAATTAAAGGTTTCTCATGCTTTTCATTCTCCTCTAATGGAACCAATGCTGGCAGATTTCGAGCGTGCTGCCTCTGAAGTGACTTACTCATCTCCACAAATAGACTTGGTTTCTAACGTTACTGGACAATTGGTTACAGATGAGGTTGCTACTCCCAAATATTGGTTAGAACATGTGTGTGAATCAGTCAAATTTGCTGCCAGTATTGAGACCATTTATCAGCATGGTTATCAGGTGTTTGTGGAAATAGGTCCGAAACCAACTTTATTAGGAATGGGTCGTCACTGTCTGCCCAAAGGAGTGGGAGTTTGGTTGCCTAGTCTGCGCCCAGGACAGTCGGATTGGCAGCAGATCCTTACAAGTTTAGTAGCCCTGTACATACAGGGAATCAATATAGATTGGTCTGGGTTTGATCAAGATTATCCACGTCACCTGATCCAATTACCAACTTATCCCTTCCAGCGACAGCGCTATTGGTTAGAGCAAGATAGCACTTATGTTTCAAATCTCTTGAAAAATGGTTCTCAAGCAAATCAACATCAACAAGAGAATGTAGAAGCCTTGTTAAAACAGGCAACAGAATTACTCCCGAAGCTACTAAAAGCATTAGCCAACCATCCTCAAAATGGAGCAACACCAGCACTGTTGGTAGATTTGCTTCCTGAAGTCCAACAACTGTCAGAGCCTCAACAGCCTTTGCTTTTAGAACTTCTGGAAAAGACACCTCCAGAAGAACGTTTGGCCTTCTTGATTGCTCACCTCCAAAGTGAAGTTGCTGCTTTATTGCATCTTGATCCATCCAATCTCCCAGATCCAAGCCTTGGCTTTTTCGATATGGGAATGGATTCTCTGCTCGCCGTTGAGTTAAAAAGACGACTTGAAACTAGCTTAGGAAATTCTGTGTCTGCAACTTTGGCTTTTAACTACCCTAACATTGAAAGCCTAGCTAAGTATTTGCTTAAGGATGTGCTGAACTTGAGTGTTATAGAAACATCTAACTCGGATTTCAGAGAAAATAACAGTGAACTAGCTCTGGTTGCTACAAAAGTAGAGCATCTATCAGACGAAGAAGCTGAAGCCTTGCTGCTTCAAAAATTGGCAAATCTTTAGAAAAAACGGCAGATGAACAAAATTTCCGAACGCTATGCCCACTTGTCTCCATTGAAACAAGCGCTACTGGCAGTAGAAGAGATGAGTTCCAAGCTCGCTCAAGTCGAGCGAAAGCAAACAGAACCAATTGCCATCATTGGCATGGGTTGCCGATTTCCTGGTGGTGCCAATAACCCAGAGCTATTCTGGCAACTTCTTCAGCATGGTGTTGATGCCATGCAGGAAGTCCCATCCCAAAGGTGGGATATAGATGCTTACTATGATCCAAATCCAGACACCCCTGGCAAAATGTACACCCGTCAAGGTGGATTTTTGGATGTGGGAGTTGATGAATTCGATGCCGAATTCTTTGGGCTGGCACCACGTGAAGTTATGAGTATGGACCCTCAGCAACGGTTATTACTGGAGGTCAGTTGGGAAGCTCTAGAAAAGGCAGGTATTGCACCTTCCAAGCTCATTGGGAGTCAAACAGGTGTATTTATCGGTATCAATACTTCTGACTACTCACAACTTCATGTCAACTCTGAAGATAATACTCAACTTAACGCCTATTTTTTCACAGGTAATACCGCTAGTGTTGCCGCTGGTCGCTTGTCTTACATTCTAGGTCTTGAAGGTCCAAGTCTGGCTCTGGATACGGCCTGTTCATCATCTTTGGTAACTGTTCATCTTGCCTGTCAGAGCTTACGAGCGGGAGAGTGCCATCTGGCTTTGGCTGGTGGGGTGAATTTGATGCTGTTACCGGAAGGCCCAATCATCTTATCTCGGATGCGAGCCTTAGCTGCTGATGGTCGCTGCAAAACCTTTGATGCAGCAGCTGATGGTTATGGACGAGGAGAAGGATGTGCAATAGTCGTACTCAAGCGTCTCTCTGATGCTATTGCCCATGGTGATAATATACTAGCTTTGATTCGGGGTTCAGCTGTTAACCATGATGGTCGCAGCAGTGGGCTGACAGTACCCAATGGATTAGCCCAGCAAAAGTTGATTCGTACAGCTTTAGCCAATGCTAAGGTAGAACCACATTTGGTGAGTTATGTAGAAGCCCACGGTACGGGAACAGCACTAGGAGACCCGATTGAAGTTGAAGCATTGGGTTCTGCGTTGGCTAGCGAACATCCCCACGAACAACCTCTGATGATAGGTTCCGTCAAGACAAACATTGGTCATCTCGAAGCGGCAGCTGGTGTGGCCAGTCTGATCAAAGTTGTGCTGGCAATGCAGCATAAGCAGATTCCCCCTCATTTACATCTTCAAAATCCGAATCCTTCTATTTCTTGGGAAAATCTCCCTGTGGCAATCCCAACAGAGTTAACTCCTTGGTTAACAGCTACAGGGCAAAGACGCTTTGCTGGGGTCAGTTCATTTGGTATGAGTGGAACTAACGCCCATGTCATTTTAGAAGAAGCACCTGTGGTTGAACCTCCGGTATTGGAAGTAGAACGACCAATGCATCTTCTTACCCTATCTGCGAAGACTGAAGCAGCATTAAAAGACATGGCAGGTCGGATGATCAGCTATTTAGAAACTGATCCATCAACGTCTCTAGGAGATGTTTGTTTTACGGCTAACACTGGGCGAGCGCATTTCGCTCACCGTTTAGCTGTTGTGGCAGAAGAACCAACACAAATTGTAGAAAAGCTGACCGCTTTTGCAACGGGGATAACTTCAGATAGATTACTCAGTGGTCAAGTTACGCGCAATAGCCGAGCAAAAGTGGCTTTTCTGTTCACGGGTCAAGGTTCTCAGTATGTAGATATGGGTCGCCATCTTTATGAAACCCAACCCACGTTTCAGAAAGCCTTAGAGCGTTGTGATAAACTGCTACGCCCTTATCTTGAAAAACCATTGTTGTCAGTACTTTATCCTGAGGCTGAAACAACGTCACCCTTGGATGAAACGGCTTACACCCAACCAGCGTTGTTTGCTTTGGAGTACGCCTTATTTGAGTTATGGCGGTCATGGGGTATAACTCCTGAAGTTGTGATCGGCCATAGTGTAGGAGAATATGTCGCCGCTTGTGTTGCTGGAGTTTTTAGCTTAGAAGATGGGCTGAAGTTGATTGCTCATCGAGCACAGCTGATGCAAGCATTACCTCCTAACGGGGCAATGGCGGCAATCTTTGCTAATGAAGCAACAGTGACAGCAGCAATTAGACCTTACGCACAAAAGGTTTCTATTGCCGCTATTAATGGTGCGAACAATATTGTTATATCGGGTGAACACAAAACAGTACAGACAGTAGTATCTGCGCTGGAAGCAAAAGGGATTGAGAGCCGAAGGTTAAATGTTTCCCATGCCTTTCACTCACCTTTGATGGAACCTATGCTAGATGCTTTTGAGCAAATAGCTGTTGAAGTCAAGTATTCATCTCCGAAAATCCGGTTAGTTTCTAATGTTACTGGAAAGCTAGTAGACGCAACAGAGATTACCCAAGCTAAATACTGGCGACGTCATATTCGAGAAGCAGTCAAATTTTCAGCAGGTATGCAGACCCTGCATGAACAAGGCTATCAGGTGTTCCTAGAAGTTGGCCCACACCCTGTACTTATAGGAATGGGGCGGCGCTGTTTATCAGAGAATAACGGGGTGTGGCTACCTTCTTTACGCAAAGGACAGTCTGATTGGCAACAATTGCTTCAGAGCTTAGTCGAGTTGTATATTCGTGGAGCTGAGATTAACTGGCACGGATTTGACCAAGACTATTCGCGCCGCCGTGTGCAATTACCAACTTATCCCTTCCAGCGATCGCCATATTGGATCAGGTCCACTAAACCTAAAACTCAGGACGGACAAAAAACCAAGAATGACCAGCCACTTTATGCAGATTGGCTTTATGAAGTTGATTGGCTACCCAAGTCTCATGAGAATGATTTGACTGTAACTCAGTCAAATGAGCATGGTAGTTGGTTAATTTTTGCTGATGAAAATAGCGGTGTAGGTTCAACACTCGCGACTCTGTTAAAAGAGCGTGGTCAAAACTATATCTTGGTTTTTCCTGGTGAGACTTATAAGATTTCGCGGGCAGGATATTGGAAAATTAATCCGGCGCAACCTGAAGATTTTCAGCAGTTGTTAGGGGAAGTACTGGGATCTGATAAACCACCTTTACGTGGGATCGTGCATCTGTGGAGTCTTGATAGTGTTCCAACCAAAGAAACCACAACACATTCTTTAGAAACTAATCAGCTCCAAAACTGTGCTAGCGTGCTGCATGTAGTACAAGCGCTCAGTTCAGCCAAAATAGCTAACTTACCTCGTTTATGGTTAGTGACTCAAGGTGTCCAATCAATCAAATCTGAAACCAATACCAATAGTGTAGCAGTGGCTCAGTCTCCGGTATTGGGTTTGAGTCGGGTAGTGGCACTTGAGCATCCGGAAATTTGGGGAGGTTTGGTAGATTTAGATGCAGATAATTCTGAACAAACAGCTTTAGCTCTGTTAAAAGAAATTTGGCAATCAGATGGAGAATCTCAAGTAGCCTTTCGTCAAGGACAACGTTATGTTTCTCGCTTAGTACGCAGCGAAAGCCAGAATTTGCAAACAAAACCACTAGAATTACAACCAGATCACACTTACCTCATTACTGATGGTCTTAGTAGTTTGGCGCTTCACTTAGCTAAGTGGATGATAGATCAAGGGGCACGGCATTTAGTTTTGTTAGAAAATAGCAGTAAACCTGTTTCTAGTCATGCCAGCATACAGTTGCAGCAGATGCAGGAAGCAGGAGCTAAGATCAAAGTCTTCCATTCTGACATCTCTCAAAACGAGCAAATTACCGAAATCTTCTCTGATATTGCCCAATCTTTCCCGCCTTTGAAAGGGATTATCTACGTAGATGATGCTATTGATGATAAAGTGTTGCTCAAGCAAGATTGGGACAGCTTTGCCAAATTTCTCAATCCAAGAATAGCAGGAGCATGGAACCTGCACACCCAAACGCAGAATATGCCTTTGGACTTTTTTGTGCTTTTCTCTTCTATTGTTTCTGTGATTGGCTCACCTGCTCAAGGAAACTACGCGGCAGCCAATGCCTTTTTAGATGTTCTTGCTCACCATCGGCAATTGCAAAAACTACCAGTTTTGAGCGTAAACTGGAGTCCTTGGAGTGAAACAGACATAGCATCAGCTTTGGGCAAGCAAGGAGAGCAACGCTGGAAAGCAATCGGTGTGAGTTTGACACCACCTGCACAAGGGTTGGAAATTCTAGAACAGCTACTGAGCCCATCTTCTCCTCAAAAGATTGTAATGTCGGTGAATTGGTCAAGATTTTTTGAACAATTTCCTGCCGGAATTAAACCACCATTTTTGAGTGCGATCGCTCATGAAGCTCAATCAAATCAACAAGCGAAATCGGGGTCAGACAATCAACAATCTCAAATTTTACAACGTTTAGAAAAAACTCCTCCAAATCAACGACTGACACTTTTAATGTCATACATCCAACGGGAAGTTGCTATTGTATTAGAGCGCGATCCATCTCAGCCATTATCTACCCAAATGGGTTTTTTTGATATGGGTATGGATTCTCTGATGGCTCTAGATTTAAAAAATCGTATCCAAGTTATAATAGGACAAAACTTACCTGCAACTTTGATATTTGAATATTCCAACATTGAAGCACTAGCTCAATATTTAATTAGTGAGTTTATCTCTGAAAAAATAGTTACAAAAACAGACATAGAGGCACAAGAAGAAGCTGAAGAGAGAGCGAAGCTATTACAAGAAATCCAGGAATTTTCTCAAGAGGAATTGGAGGCGTTGATTGAAAGAGAATTACAAAATTTGTAGTAATTACAATAATTTTTAATTACAAAATTCATATATAAATGGCAGGCTTTGAAATAATGAACACATCTTCACAAGGTATTGAGCAATTATCCCCTCTTCAACGTGCTGCATTAGCAATTAAAGAAATGCAGGCTAAGCTCGATAGAATTGAGCGTAAGAAAAATGAGCCGATAGCTATTATTGGTTTGGGTTGTCGATTTCCAGGAGGAGCTAATGATCCCGATTCCTTCTGGCAGTTATTGCGCAATGGAGTTGATGCAACCCAAGAAGTACCTTCCTCCCGCTGGAATATAGATACTTACTATGATCCCAATCCCGAAACTCCTGGGAAAATGTATGTAAGACAGGGTGGATTTTTAGATATTGCAGTCGATAAGTTTGATGCCCAATTTTTTAACATATCTCCCCGTGAAGCCATCAGTATGGACCCTCAGCAACGGCTACTGCTGGAGGTTAGCTGGGAAGCATTAGAGAATGCTGGTCAATCACCAGACAAGTTGGCAGGTAGTAGAACGGGGGTCTTCATCGGTATCTGCAACAATGATTATTCACAACTTCTACAACCACTTGGGTCTAGGACGATAGACCTCTACACTGCTACTGGTAATGTTTTTAGCGTTGCTGCTGGTCGTCTATCCTATATTCTCGGCTTGAATGGACCAACCTTAGCTGTGGATACATCTTGCTCCTCATCTCTAGTGAGCGTTCATCTAGCTTGTCAAAGCCTACGCTTACAGGAATGCCGTATGGCATTGGCTGGCGGAGTGAATTTAATGTTGTCTCCTCACGGAACAATCGCTATGTCAAAGATGCGGGCTTTGGCAGTTGATGGTCGCTGTAAAACCTTTGATGCAGCAGCAGATGGCTACGGACGAGGAGAGGGTTGCGGGATAGTTCTGCTGAAGCGTCTTTCGGATGCGATCGCCGATCATGACAACATCTTAGCCTTGATTCGTGGTGGAGCAGTCAACCATGATGGTCACAGCAGTGGGTTGACAGTTCCTAATGGACTTGCACAACGGGCAGTGATTCGTGAAGGTCTAGAGAATGCCAAGGTAGAACCTGAGCAAATTAGCTATATAGAAGCCCATGGCACCGGGACATCTCTTGGAGACCCCATTGAGGTGAGAACTTTAGGAGCCGTTTTAGGTAAGAAACATTCCGAAAAGCAGCCTCTCATGGTCGGTTCAGTGAAGACAAACTTTGGTCACTTGGAACCCGCCGCTGGTATAGCAAGTCTCATCAAAGTGGTGTTAGCACTAAAGCATCGCGAAATTCCACCACATCTACACCTAAAACAGGTTAACCCCCATATTTCCCTAGAAGAGAATGGTTTGACAATTCCTACAGAATTAACTCCCTGGTCTGTGGCAGAAGGACAAAAACGTTTAGCTGGCGTAAGTGCTTTTGGGATGAGTGGAACCAATGCCCATCTTGTGCTTGAAGAAGCGCCGATAAGCGAAGTTGTACAGTCAACAGAATTTCAACGACCCCTTCATCTTCTGACACTTTCGACTAAGAGTGAAACTGCATTAAAGGAATTGGCTCATCGATTTGAGAATTACATAGCAGCTCATCCATCAGAGTCTATAGAGAATATTTGTTTTACAGCTAATACTGGGCGATCGCATTTTGCTTACCGTCTAGCGGTTGTTGCAGAATCAACAATCCAACTGCAGCAACAGTTAGTCGCTTTCATTGCAACTCAAAAGCCAGATATTGTACCTAGCATCAGCCAGCCTAAAATTGCTTTTTTGTTTACGGGTCAAGGCTCCCAATATGTTGGCATGGGAAGGCAGCTTTATGATACTCAGCCCCTATTCCGTCAAGTTTTAGATCATTGCGATCAGCTGCTGCGTCCTTATCTGAAGCACTCACTCTTGTCGATCCTTTATCCCGAAATGGGAGCCACTTTGTATCTAGACAATACTGCTTATAGTCAGCCTGCTTTGTTTGCCTTAGAGTATGCCCTAGCACAATTATGGCAATCGTGGGGTATAGAACCTACATTGGTCATGGGTTTTGGTGTAGGAGAGTATGTTGCTGCTTGCATTGCTGGAGTGTTTAGTTTAGAAGATGGGCTGCGCTTGGTATCCGAAAGAGGAAAGCTGATGCAGCTATTACCTTTAGCAAATGAAATACTAGAGGTAAATGCAGATGAAGCAAGGATATCAGTTGCAGAGACGTTTGAACCAATAGCTGCACAAGTGACATACTCATCCCCAAATATTGGTCTAGTGTCATCTGTAACTGGACAATTAGCCGCGGGAGAAGTTGAGCAAGCGGGTTACTGGCGGCAACAACTCATTGAAGCATTTAAATTGTCAACTAGTATACAAACACTGTATGAACAAGGGTGCGAATTGCTTGTAGAGATAGGACCAAACCCTAGTTTAGTAGAACAAACAAAGCAGTACTTTTCCCAAGATCTAGGTACTTGGTTGCCTTCGTTAGATAAAACACACGATGACTGGCAAGTGCTGTTACACAGTCTCAGCAATTTATATATGAAAGGCTTAGATGTTAACTGGATAGAGTTTGAGCATAACTATCAACATCAGCGAATTTCACTACCCACTTATCCTTTTGAGCGCAAACAGTATTGGATGAAAGGTGCTGAGCCTATCGCTCAAGAAGCACTGCGTCTTTCTAAAAAGATCACTCATCCATTGTTAAGCCGCCGATTACACTCACCACTTCAACAAATTCAGTTTGAGTCAGAGTTGAATCTCAATTCGTTGCCACTTGTGAAAGACCATCGGATTGAGGGAATGCCAGTGATGAATATCGCTGTTTACTTGGAA
>Ga0070738_10002541_pt1 | contig 27677 bp, 27 predicted proteins | sample Coa_R2_2_FD_66446 | JGI IMG/M metagenome (GOLD analysis project Ga0070738, IMG submission 66446) | Surface soil microbial communities from Centralia Pennsylvania, which are recovering from an underground coalmine fire - Coalmine... | ecosystem: Environmental > Terrestrial > Soil > Unclassified ...
GAACAGCACCAGCGGGAACAGCATCTTGACCGCCGCCTCGTGCGCCTTCTCTTCGGCCCGCTGGCGGCGCTTGAGACGCGCCTCGTCGGCCTGCGTCCTCATCACCTGAGCCATGCTCACGCCCATCTGGTCGGCCTGGACGATGGCGTTCACCAGCGTGATCAGGTCCTTCACCTTGGTGCGAGCGCCGAGCTGGCGCAGCGCCTCCCGGCGCGGCTTGCCGAGGTGGATCTCGCCCAGCATGCGCTGCAGCTCGTCCTTCAGCGCGCCGCGCGTCTTCTCCACCACCTTGGCGATGGCGCCGTCCAGGGCCAGGCCGGCCTCCATGGAGACGACGATCAGGTCCAGCGCGTCGGGCAACGCGCGCTCGATTTCCTTGCGGCGGGCGTTGCCCTTGCTGGTGAGCCAGCGCTTGGGCACGTAGTTGCCCGCGACCAGCAGCAGCAGCGTGACCACGATCTGGCCGGCGGCCAGCTGAGCGTGGGTACCCAGGATCAGCAGCAGGTAGATGCCGGGCAGGCCTATCGTCGCGATGGTGCGCACGGCCATGTAGGCGTTGATGCTGCAGGGGTTGCCCGCTTCGTCCAGCGCCTGCCGGATGCGGTCCTGCCGCTCCTTGGGCGCCGCGGACCCTGCCAGCCGGCCGAGGTGTTCGAGCAAGGGAAAGATGACGCGCTCGGCAAACGACGCGCTGAGGGCGTCCGAATCCTGCGTCTGGCGGTAGGCGTAGGCCTTGAGCTTGTCCGCGGCCGGGTTCTGGCGCGGCGTGAACAGCGCCACAATCAGCAGGAAGACGGTCAGGAAGCTGGCCAGCGGGGCGACGATGACGGGGTTGAGCGCCAGGCTCATACGTCGATCTCCACAATCTTGCGGATAACCAGCAGGCCAACCAGCTCCATCACGGCGCTGGCGCTGAGAATGATCTTGCCCAGCTCGTCCCGCCACATGCCGCTGATGTAGCCCGGGCTGAGGAGCGACAGCGCCACCACCATGAACACCGGCAGGCCGGCGATGACGTAGCCCGACATGCGCTCCTGCGACGTGAGCACGCGTACCTCCCGGAGAATGCGGTGCCGCTCGCGGACGGTGTAGGCGATGCTGGTGAGAATCTCGGTGAGGTTGCCGCCGACCTGGCGCTGAATGACCATGGCCGTGACTACCATCTCGAAATCCACGCTGCGGACGCGCTCGTGGATGGCGCCCAAGGCGTCCTCGACCGAGCCGCCGACCCGAATCTCCCGCAGCGCCTGCTCGAACTCGACGCCGATTGGCGCCGGCATCTCGCGGGCGATGGCCTCCATGCCCTGGAGGAAGGAGTAGCCGGACTTGAGGGCGTTGGCGATGAGCGTCAGCGCGTCGACCAACTGGTCGTCGAACTCGCGCACCCGCTTGTTCTGGCGATAGCGGACGTACAACGCCGGCAGGAAGTAGCCGGCTACGCCGGCGATGAGGCCGATCGGCAGCGCCTTCGACTTCTCCGTGACGATGAAGGCAAAGGCGAGCCCAAGCACCCAGCGCAGCAGCAGGTACTCGCCTACGCGCAAGGGCAGCGCGGCGCGCGCCAACTCGAGGGCGATGCGGTGGCCGCGCTCGTTGCGGTGGAGCAGCCGGTCGAGCAGGCCGAAGGTGCTGAAGCGCTCGTGCTTGAGGAGCGGCGAGCCCTCGATCATGGGCATGGCCACGACGCCGCTTGGCGCCGGCGCGAACGCCGACAGCCGCTTGCGGGCGATGAGGCCGCCGTGATTGGCCGTCCGGTAAATGCCGGCGCCGAGCAGCATCACCGCCACAAACATGGCGACGGGGGCCACCAAAGGCACGAGCTGAGCGCTGAGCTGCAGGTCCATGGCTAGAAGGCTCGGCCCTCGAAGAGATCGGCCGCCAAACGGATGCCGTACTGTTCGAACCGCTCGGCGAATTTGGGGCGCAGGCCCGTCGGCTGGACGGAGCCGAGGACGCGGCCCTGGTCGTCCAGGCCGCGGGCCTGGAAGGCGTAGATGTCCTGCATCGTCACGACCTGGCCCTCCATGCCCACGATCTCGGTCACGTGGGTAACGCGGCGCGAACCGTCGCGCATGCGGGTGAGCTGAATGATGAGGTTGATGGCCGAGGCCACCTGCTCGCGGATGGCGCGAGCCGGTAGGTCCAGACCGGCCATGAGCACCATGTTCTCCACGCGGGACAGGGCGTCGCGCGGGCTGTTGGCATGGACCGTCGTCAGCGAGCCGTCGTGGCCGGTGTTCATGGCCTGCAGCATGTCGAAGGCCTCACCGGCGCGGACCTCGCCGACGATGATTCGGTCAGGCCGCATGCGCAGGGCGTTCCGGACCAGGTCGCGCTGCGTGATCTGGCCCTCGCCTTCGATGTTGGCCGGCCGGGTCTCGAGCCGCACCACATGGCGCTGCCGGAGCTGGAGCTCCGCGGGATCCTCGATAGTGACCACCCGCTCGGTTGGCGGGATGAAGCCCGAGAGCACGTTCAGCAGCGTGGTCTTGCCGGTGCCCGTGCCGCCGGAGACGATGATGTTGAGCCGCATGTTGATGCAGGCTTTCAGCACCTCGACGATGGCCGGCGAGAGCGTCTGGAAGCGGATCAGGTCGTCGACCTGGTAGGGCTCCTTGGAGAACTTCCGGATCGTCAGCGTGGGGCCGTCGATCGCCAGCGGCGGGATGATGGCGTTCACGCGGGAGCCGTCGGGCAGGCGGGCGTCGACCATTGGCGAGCGCTCGTCGATGCGGCGGTTGAGCGGCGCGACGATCTTCTCGATCACCCGCAGGATGTGGTTGTCGTCCTTGAAGACGCGGTCGCTGAGCGACAGGACGCCGTGGCGCTCGAAGTAGATCTGGTTGGCGGCGTTGACCATGACTTCGGAGATGCTCGGGTCGTCCAGCAGCGGCTGGATGGGCCCCAGCCCCAGCACCTCGTCGGCGATCTCGGCGATGAGCTTGAGCCGCTCGGTGCGCGCCATGGGCACGTCCTCGGCGGCCAGCAGAGCCCGCGTGGCCTCCTCGACCTGGCTGCGGATCATCGCCGGATCCTGAGTGTCCAGGCGCTCGGTGTCCAGCTCGCGTATGAGCCGTTCGTGGATGCGGGCCTTGAGGTCCAGGAAGGGATCGGCGGGCGCCAGGCGCTCCTCGAGCGACAGGCTGGCGGCGGGGGTGAAGGGCAGGCGCTCGGATTCCAAGACGGCGCCGGAACGTTGCAGCAGCAGTGACATGGCTAGTTCTTGATCCGGTTGAAGAAGGATTTGACGGGCGTGCGCGAGCCGCTCACGGCCTGCGCCAGGCCGGCGATGTTCTGGGACAGCTTGGCTCCAGGCTGAGCGTGCACGAACGGCTTGCCCCACTGGCTGGCGGCCACCAGGTGGCCGTCGTACGGCACCTTCCAGAAGATGGGATAGTCGATCGCCACCTCGGCGTCATTCATCGGCAGGCTGCTGCCGTTGTGCGCCTGGTTCATGACCAGCTTGACCTTGTCGTTGGTGTAGCGCCAGCTCTTGAGCATGCCCAGGCACAGCTTGGTGCTCTTGAGGCAGGTGAGCTGATTGCTGGCGACGAGGCACACCAGGTTGGCCATGTCCAACGTGGCGATGATGCTGTCGTTCAGCTGGCGGGGCGTATCGACCACCACGTAGTCACAGGTATGCGTAAGCACCTCGAGGATCTTGCGGATATGCGCCGGCTGCACCTTCTCGCCGTCCTCAGGTCGCGCCGGGGCGGGCAGGACGCGCAGGCCCGAGCTGTGGACGCTCATGAAGCTGCGCATCAGCTCGGGGTCGAGCTTGTCCACCACCGGCACCAGGTCGGCGATGGTCCGCTCCGGCACGATGTCCAGCATCAGCGCCACGTCGCCAAGCTGTAGGTCCAGGTCCACCAGCGCCACGCGCTGCTTGAAGTTGAGCGCCAGGGCGACCGCCAGGTTGGTGGCCAGCGTGGTACGGCCCACGCCGCCTTTGGCGCCGAAGACACACACCACGTCGCCGACGTGGCCGCTTTCGATGACGTGCTCGTTGAGCACGCTGCGCTTGCGCTCCAGCTCGTAGACGCTCAGGATGGCCTTTTCCAGCTCCTCGGCATCGAGCGGGCGGACGAGGTAATCTCGCGCGCCGGCGAGCATGGCTCGGCGCAGGTGGTCTCGTCCGCCGAGGCTGGAGAGGGCGACCACCGGGGTCTGCGGCAGCACCACGTTCAGCGCCTCAATGGTTCGCAGCGCCCGCACCACCGGCTCCTCGACCGAGACCAGGATGACGTCCGGCTTGAGGTCCTTGGCAACCGCCACAGCCTCGGTTCCCGGCACGCTCTCGCCTATGACCATGAGCTCGCTGGCCAGCAGCAGCCTTTTGATAGCGGTGCGCTCCTCGACCGAGTCTTCCACCAGCATGAGGCCGATGGCGCCAGCGGGCTTGGAGTTTCGAGTTTCAGGCTCCGGCTTAGGAGCTTCGGCAAGCGACGGGCCGGCGACTCCGAAGCCCGGTGCAGTTGAGGCGTAGTCGGTCATAGCGGTTTCGTGTCCGACTTGAGGGTGGCCACGCCGTTGACGAACTGGAACATGGCGTTGTCGTCCACCTTGAGGGTGGTGTTGTCGCCATGCGCTCGCAGCACCAGGCGAATCCGCCCCTTGTCCTCCGCGAGGACCAGCTTCTCGGCGTCTTCAGGGCCGACGGCGAGGGTGACGGTACGAGCGCCTGGCTGCGCGGCGGTGTTCTGCTTGGGCGGCTGCGGATTGTTTCCCGGCGCCACCGTGCCGGCCACCTTCTGACCGGTCGTCTGCGGCGCAGGATCGCCTTCCAGCGCCTGCGCAACCGCCAGCACCTCCACGTTCTGGAGGACGTACTGGGCCACGGCCTTCACCTGAGCGCGGCTGCTCGGGTCCACGCCGAAGCGGACGTTATTCGGATCCGACGGGGCGGAGCTCTGCACGTCCAGCACGGCCACCACGTCCACGTAGTCGCTAGGCACGATCATGCCGCCGGAACCGACGACCTCGTTCACCGCCACCGAGACGGCGCGCTTGCCCTCGGGCACCACGAAGGCCAGGCCGCTCTCCTCGCGATCGCCGAAGAGCTTGTTGGGCAGCATTTCCTCGCCCTGGGAGATAGGCAGCTTGCTCACCTTGCCCACGGCATCCGTGGACTGCACCATCGCGTTGGGCAGCTTCAGGTCTACCGGCACGCGGGTGAGGCGCAGCATGTCCCCGGTGATGGTGGTGCGCGCCGGGATGTCCTGCGCGGCCGTAAGCACCGGCACGGTTTCGACAGGCTTCGCCGCCTGGCCGGCCTGGTCAACGTATTGGTAGACCATGTACGAGGTGGCGATGCCGAGCACTAGGGACAGCGCCAGCACCCCCTTTCCGCCAATTCCCTTCATGATTCCTGCTTCTCCTTGCTACTTGCTTGCTTAATACCAGAGCTTGAGGACGTAGAGGGCAGGCTCGCTGGTAGCCGACCCTCCCGGTGTCGCTTGATAAGTGGTCCAGTTGACGAGCTTGCCGGTCCAGGCCTGGCCCATAGACCCGACCGAGTTGGGGATGACGCCCACGAAGCCTTTGATGTGGACGCAGATGTCGCCCGAGGAGCAGTTGCTGGCGGGGCCGCCGTCGCAGCCGCTGTTCTTGCAGCCGTAGTCGATCACCGGCATGATCACCGCCGTACCGGCCGCGGCGGCGGCGTTCAGGATGGTCTTGCAGGCGTTCTCGTCCGAGTTGCCGCCTTTCGAGGAGTCGAAAGTGTTGCCGACGCTGTATTGGGTGGAGGTGCCGCTGCCGCACTTGTCGGCCGGCATGTGCAGGAAGCCTTTGAACGAGTTGTCGTCGAGGTTCCAGTTGGGGTTGCACGGCGGCTGGTTCTTCTGGGTGTCGCCGCAGGCGCTCGGATCGGGCGAGACGTTGTCGCTCTGCCAGCCGTTGTCGCGGAAGGTGATGGTTTGGTTGAGCTGGATGTGTGTGCTGTTTCCATCCCAGACGCCATAGGGCAGCAGGTACTCACTCTGGACAGCCTGGGCCACGCTGGCGATAGCCACCGCCGTCGTCTTTGGGCTGCCGCCGGTGAAGCCGACCAGCCCGGCGAAGGAGGACGGCACGCTGCGCTGCGCCGTCACCTGGTAGGCCGGGCAGCCATTCGTGGCGCAGGGCCCATCGTGGACGGTGATCTTGCCGGTGGTCGCGGAGACCAGCTCGCTCGAGAGCACCTGGTTGAAGCCGGCGTAGGTGGCAGCGTCCGTATCGGGGTTCTTGCCGCTGTTGGGCATCAGGTCGTAGGCGGCGGCCAGGGCGGAGGCGTCGACGGCCTTTTGCAGCTGCGTCCGCTGGATGTACAGCATCCCGCTGTCCATCGCCAGACCGAGGCAGCCCACGAACATCACCATGCACATCGCCGCGGTGGCGGCGATGCTGCCCTGCTCCTCGCGGCGCAGGCGCCGCAGCCAGCCTGGCATCACTCGGCCCTCATCGTGGAGCTCACCGTCACAGGCACGCTGGCGCCCATCGCGGCCTGGGTGTACGGGGTTACCAGCGCCACGCTGTACGACGCGGTCACCGTCACCGCGGTAGTCGTGGTGGTGCCGTTGACAGTTGTCGTAGTGGGCGTGACCGTTACGGTCAGCGAGCCGGTGTTCAGCAGGCCGCTCAGGTCGCTGGTGACGTGCGACTTGACCTCGTTCACCAGGTTGGTGTCGCCGTCACGGACCCCGGCAATGGCATAGCGGGCGGCCTCCCGCGTCTCGTTGGTCAGGATCATCCAGGTGTTGAGGACGACGCTGCCTTCCACGATGCCGAACAGGATCAAGAGGAAGACGGGCAGGATCAGCGCCATCTCGGCGACCGTGGACCCGCGCTCGGACCGGACCAGCCGCTTCACTGGGTCACCTTCATGGTGGCGCTGGCGCTGATGGGCATCGACGAGCCCAGGATGTTCTGGATCACCGGCGCGCTGATGTTCAGCGTGATGCCCGCCGTACAGGTGGTGGCCGTGCCGACCGCGGGAGCCGGGCTGGTGCAGCTGGCGGTGGGCGAGGTCACGTCCGTGCGGCTGCCAAAGGTGGACGTGAGATACGCTGTCGCTTTGGCCCCGGCCGTGCCGTCGGAAACGGCGGCGTAGCGCGCCCCTTCGCGGGCGGCGTTTCGGACGACCTGGACCGTCTGGACCAAGCCGGCGCCTTCCACCAGGCCGGCGATCAGGATCGCGAACAGCGGCCCCAGGATCGCCAGCTCGGCGGCGGCGGACCCGTCTTCGGTCCGCCAGCGCATCCTCATGCGGCGCCTCGCGCGATGACCATGGACAGCGCTGCGCCGGCGGCGAGCGCCGGGCCAAAGGGCATGCGGCGCTTGGCCTCGAGGACGCTGCCCAGCGGATGGCGGATATAGATGAAGAGGTTGCTCAGGACGAACCACAGCTTCTTCTCACGAATAAGGAAGGCGACGGCCAGGATGCCGCCCAGAATGCAGCCGTAGAGCGCGCTCTGCACAACGAAGTCAACCCCGCCCAGTGCGCCGAAAGCGCCCAGCAGCTTCACGTCGCCGGCGCCCATCCAGCCCAGGACGAAGGGGATGAGCAGGATGCCCACGCCCGCCAGCCAGCCCTCAACCCCATCCAGCAGGGCCGGCGGCCCACCCATCACCAGCCGCGCCGCGAGCGCCGCGCCCGCGGCCCCGAAGGTCAGCCAGTTAGCAATGCGCCGGTGCTTCAGATCCGTATAGGTCGCCCATGCGGCGGCCACCACGAACATGGCGGTAAGCAGGTTGTTCATCATCTTTCTTGACCTCGTTCTGCGGAGCGCCGGGGGAGCTCAGGCTCTCCCGAGCACTCGACGCTACCGATAGCTAGCAGCTCGTGTTTCCCGTTGTACAGGCGTTGACGGAATTAGCAACCGAGTTGAGCTTGCTGCTGATCGTGTTGCCCATGAACGTGGCGCCGGCAACGATCGCCAGGGCAATCAACGCGATGACCAGCGCATACTCGACCGCGTCCGCTCCCTCCTCGTCAGTGATGAAGCGCTTCAGGATATTCATGCCTACTCCTTTGGAATTCGGTTAGCAGCTCGGGTTGCCGCTCGGGCAGTTCGTGACCCGAGCGGCAACCGTGCTGAGCTTCTGGTTGATGGAGTCCCCCATGAGCGTCGCTCCCGCCACGATCGCCAGGGCGACGAGCGCGATGACCAGCGCATACTCGAGCGCATCCGCGCCGTCGGTCTCGGCCGCGAGCCGGCCGAGAGGGCCCATCAATTTCGTCACCTGCTCTAGCAGGACGAGTTGCCGGCCTTGCAGTTGTTGACCGAGTTGGCGACCGAGTTGAGCTTGGCGCTGATGCTGCTGCCCATGAAGGTGGCGCCGGCGACGATCGCCAGTGCGATCAGAGCGATGACCAGGGCGTACTCGACAGCGTCAGCGCCCTCTTCCTCGTGGAAAAAGCGATTGATGATGTTCATTGCGTTTGGTTCTCCCTTCAATTGATTGGTGATTCACTTCTTTTGGTTGGGTGGTTCAGTTCTCGGCGTGTAATCAAGTGGTCCGCTGACCGTCCGGGTCAGTGCAAAGCAAGTTCGCCTCTGGTCCGCACCTCCTTCGGGCAATAAGAAAGCCCTCGATATGGCCGCTGTGTCGGCCGTGAGGGCTATCCCCTGAATCTGCTGAAGTTCGTTGCGCCGGCTCGTATGCCGGCCCGGATCTATGCGCTGGCGACGGGAGCGCTTGCCATCTCATGCACCCGCGGCGCAAACAGGTGGTTGCACTGCTTGCAGCGGTAGATGGGGCTGAGTAGCCAGGCGTAGCGAGGGCTCATGCCCAAGGTGGCGAAGTCGCGCATCGGCTGCGCCTGCTCGCAGCGCGGGCAAGTGATCGTGCGGGCCTCGTCGTCGACCAGCGTTGCTGCTGTCATCATCGTCCGGCCATTCCCTCCTTTCTCTAGGCGCTTCCGGGGCGCTTTCCCCGGGTCTGGCCAATCAAACGCCGCGTTTTCCGGGTAGGTGATGGCCCCTAGTACTCGTGTAGCGAAAATGAGAAATTGGTCCTAAACGCGCAGGGTCCGTCCCCCTCCGCCAGCAGCGGGCGTTCTGTGCGCGCGAGCGCCGGCGAACCAGATCGCGGTGCTCTGAATCGTTCGGGGGATGACCATCACCTCCTCCGTCTGCTCAGCGTTCGATCCGCCGCATGAGCACACTGGCGCTGACAGAGCCTCGGGCCCAGCAGACGGTAGCCGCGCTTCGGGTAGGTCCATGGCTGCTGCCGGCGTTCGTCTCAACGGTGGCTGGCCTGGTTAGCCTCAGGCCAGCGCTCGACCCGGATTTCGGCTGGCATCTCCGCGCCGGCGAAGCAATCCTCCAGAACCACTCCCCAAGCCGAACCGATGTCTTTTCCTACACGATGGCGGGCAGATCGTGGGCAGATTTCGAGTGGCTGTGGGAGGCGGGGCTGGCAGCCCTACACCGAAGCATGGGCAACCTGGGACCAATCACGGCCAATGCGCTCCTAAGCGCATCCATCGTGTTGCTGGTCTATGGCTACTTGCGAGCCAGGGCGGCCGGCTCGGTGTTTGCCGCGTTTGGAACGTTGGCCGCCCTACTGAACCTGGTGCCATACGCGGATGTGCGGCCCGGCATGGCTGGGCCATTCTTTCTCGGCCTGTTCCTGCTGGTATTCGAGCTTGCCCGACAGAGTGGAAATCGCCGCTGGCTGCTGCTGCTCATTCCGGCCCAGCTGGTATGGGCGAACACTCACGGCTCCTATTTACAGGGCGTCCTGCTGTGCGCCGCCTATGGGCTGGGTAGCGCATGGGATCAGAAGCGCTGGAAGGCGGCGTGGCACTGGGTGGGGCTTGGATGCGCGCTAATTGGCATTTCGCTGCTGAACCCGCTGGGGCCAGGACTGCTGGGCTTCACGTTAGGCGCTTCGAGGATGGCCTGGAACCGCGACCATAACGGTGAGTGGTTGGCGCCCAACTTCCATCAACCGGCCTTCTGGCCGCTGTTGTGCACGCTGCTGCTCTTGGTTGCGCTCCTGACGGTTCGGCGGGAACGATCACTGCCGAAGGTTCAGCTCCTACTCCTGATTGGCGGAAGCTTGGGCGCGCTGCAGAGCACCCAGTTCGTGCCGTTCTTCGCGGTCGCGGCGGCGCCCATCCTGGCTCACGTCCTGGAGAGTGTCGTCGGCCAGCCGGTGACACTCCGGCTCAAGCCGGCACACGGCGTCGGGTTCGGCACCGTGCTTGCCCTGCTGCTGCTGATTGCCGGAAGGGGGCTTCAGCCCGCGGCCTACCAGGCGGCGATTGAAAAGGAGTACCCCACGGCGGCGCTGGCCTACATCCAGAGCCACGAATTGGCAGGGCCCATCTTCAATGAATTCGACTGGGGCTCGTACATGATGAGCGCTCTGCCGGACGTGCCCGTGTTCGTCGACGGTCGCACCGAAATGTATGGCGACTCCTTCCTTCAAACGTACATGGACGTCATGACCGGCCACGCGCCTGCTAAGCCGCTGTTCGACGCGTACGGGATCCGGCTGGTGCTCATCCGGCCTGATTCGGCGCTGGCCAACGAGCTCCGGCAAGACCCTTCTTGGTCGGAGTCCTACCGCGATGAGGTGGCCTCGGTGTTCGTGCCCGCGAGCGGGGCCGGCGGATGATTCTCTCCCTGACGCTCCCCCGAAGCTCGCGCAGCCTGGCGGTGCCGCGCGTCCCGGCTGGAGCGCTGGGCCTGTTCATGTGCCTGGCCGGAGCGCTGGCCGTGCTGCGCCCGCCCCTTGACCCCGATCTCGGCTGGCACTTGCGGACCGGCCAGATCATCCTCGCATCGCATCGCATCCCTACCACGGACCCCTTCTCATACACCAAGCTTGGTGCGCCGTGGGTCGAGCACGAATGGCTGTGGCAGGCCGGCGTTGCCGCGCTGCACGCGATCGCAGGCAACCTGGGCATCGTCCTCGGAAATGGAGCGACCGTGGGCGCTAGCCTGGCGCTGCTCTACCTCCAGCTGCGGCTGCGACATGTCGCGCCAGTGTTCGCGGCAGCCGGTATAGGCGTCGCCCTGATAGATCTCGCCGTCTACGCCGAAGCCCGGCCTGCCGAGGTCGTCGCGCTGTTCAGCGCGTTGTTCCTCTACATCTTCGAGCGTTACCGGTGCCACCGTGATTGGCGCTGGCTGCTGGCGGTACCCGCAGGCGAGCTGGTGTGGGCGAATTGCCACGGCTCCTTTCTCCTGGGATTGCTGTTGTGCGCCGTCTACGGCCTGGCCGCGCTGTGGGAGACGAGGCGCTGGGCCGCCCTCATCCCGTGGGCGCTTACGGGCCTCGGTGCCGCGGTGGCGTCTGTTGTGAACCCGCTTGGCATCAATCTCTACCGGTTCACTTTGGCGGCGTCGCAGCTCTCCGTGAACCGCAGGCTGGTCAACGAGTGGCGGCCACCGGACTTCCGCAGCGCGGAGTTCGCGCCGATCTTGGTCACCCTGCTGCTATTGCTGGCGCTGCCGGCTTTTCTGCGTGTGGCGCCCAGAGGGAGAGCACCGCAAATGCTGCTGGTGGTGGGCGCCCTGGCTGTGCTCCAGAGCCAGCAGTTCATTCTTTTCTTCGCCGTCATCGCGGCGCCCATCATCGGTGAGCTCCTCGAACAAGCCTGGCCGCGCGCCGCCCTGGCCACCATCTCTCGCGTCAGTGCCGGCGCACTCGGATTGGTTCTGGCTGGCCTTGCCCTGGTCGGGCCGGCCGCTCACCTCACCCCTGCCGCTTACCGGCAGACGCTCGCCCAGGGCTATCCCGTGGACGCGGTCGACTTCATTGAACGCCATGAGCTGCAAGGGCCCATGTGGAATGGCTTCGATTGGGGCGGGTTCCTCATTGGCGCGCTGCCGAGGCTGCCGGTGTTCGTCGACGGGCGGACGGAGATGTATGGGGAGACCTTCGAGGCCGACGCCGTGGACATGGAAACGGGCGTGAAGCCGATTGCACCCGTGCTCGACGAATACGGGATCAAGCTGGTGCTGGTTGACGTCCACACGAACCTGGCCGATGAGATGACGGACCTGCCTGGGTGGCACGAGGCCTACCGGGATAGCCTCGCGGCCGTGTTCACGAGAGGCGACGAGGCGTCGTGAGCAGATATGCCCGAGCGGCGTTATTCGTCGCCCCCTGGTCGCTCCTCCTGCTGCTGGAAGCGTGGACGTTCGCGCATTGGGGAAGCCAGCCCGACTTCGACAGTTTTTGGGCCTCTGCACGGGCCCTTAGAGACGGACTGAACCCATATCAGCTTGATCGGGGCGCCCTCGGACAGGGCTGGCAAAACGTCAATCCCCCTACGTGGTTTCCGCTCTTCCTCCCCCTTACTATGTTGCCGCTGCGCCTGGCTTTTTGGACCTGGCGCATCCTGTCCTTGACCCTGATCGCCGGCACGAGCGTGCTGTTAGCCCGTCGCGGGACCATCGAACCACGGCAACTGCTGCTCCTGCTGGTGAGCGCGCCCCTGTGGACGACGTTGATTGATGGACAGGTCTACAGCGTTCTCATGGCGCTGGCGGCCTTTGCCTGGGTATGCCTCGAGAAGCACCGGGACTGGCGCGCAGGGGTGACGCTCGGGATACTGGCGGCGCTGAAGCCCAATCTGGCCGTTTGGCCGTTGCTGCTGCTGTTCGCCGGACGCTGGAAAGCGGTCCTCGCATCCGCGGCGGCGGCGCTCGGGGCCCTGGGACTGGCCACGGCGTTGTTCGGAATCAAAACCACGCTCGCCTGGGTCGAGGCGTTCGGCATTGGCAGCGGGATGTCCTGGGTGGAATCGGCGCAGCGGGCAACGCCTGGTACCGCGGCCATCGGCCAGAACGCCTCGCTTACCAGCCTGGCCTTGCGCCACGGCCTCGACTGGTTGGCCCAGCCAGCCTCGCTGGCCCTTATCGTCGCCGCGCTCGTCTGGGTGCGGATCGCGCGTCCACTCATCGCGCAACTGAACACCGCGGCTGTCGGGGTATCGCTCCTTGCGGCGCCGCTCGCGTGGGTCGGCTATACGCTGATGCTGGCGCCCAGGCTGCTCCGCGAGCGTTGGGGGGCCGCGGAGTGGGCCGCCGTGCTTCTCCTCTGCGTGCCGCTCATGGTCGTGCTGCGCGTCCAGCAAGACCTGTACTGTGCAGCGCTCGCCCTCCTGACGCTGAGCCCCGTCGGCCCGAGCCTGACCGCGCTGGGCAGCATGCGCGCTCGAATTGCCGGGCGCCTGGGCACCCGCTGGCTTCCGGCTGGAACGACCGCGCCCTGAAGCCGCCGCCGTTACTTCGAAACAGACTCCAGGATGGAGTTGTCCACGAACTGCTCGGGCTTGGCGTCTTTGGCCTTGGGGTTGTCGATGATGTCCAGGATGTTCTGCAAGCCTTGGAGGTTGACTTCTGGGGACTTGTCGTGCGCCCAGGCGGGCTCGACGTAGTCGTAGCTCGCCTTCGCGGTGGCCTGGTCGCTCTTGGTCCACTTGGCCAGCGATTGCTCGACGGCGGCCTCGTTGGCGGGGTCGATGGAGAACTTCCAGGCGTCGAGGTAGCCCTGCAGGAAGGCTTTGACGATCTCGGGCTTGGCCTTCAGGTAATCACGGGTTACGGTCACACCGGAATGGACCATCGGCACGCCCAGCTTGGGACCATTGACCAGCTCGGGCAGGCCGCCCTTGGTGGCCTGGACTGTCGTCGGCGGCGACACCAGGCCGCCGGCCAGGTCGCCCTTCTCGAGGAAGGCCAGGATACCCTCGATGCTGCCCGAGGGCTGGCGCTTCACCGCCTTGTCCAAGCCGAAGTGCTTGAGGAAGATCTGAGCCGCGGCATCCGTGGATGAGCCGGCAGAGGTGATGCCAACGGCTTTGCCGGAAAGCTGCTGAATGTCCGTGATGCTCTTGCTCCCAAACAGCGAGAACACCGGATAGTTCGAGGCCACGGCGATCATCACGAAGTTGCCGCCGGCCAGGTCGGCCGAGACGAGCTCATTGCCGCCGGGGGTGCCGAACTGCAGCTCGCCTGCCTGCATGGCCGGCGGCTGCTGAGTGCCGGCGACCAGGCCGGCATCTACTTCGAGGCCGTACTTCTGGAATATCTGCCGGTCGACGCCGACGTACAGTGGGCCCTGGACGGCGCTAACCTGCGAGTAGGCGGCTTTGACCTTGGTGAGGCCTGAGCCAGCCGGCTTCGCGCTGGCGCTCGCGGCGCCTGAGGCGGCAGGCTTGGCGGAAGCGCTGGCGGCGCCCGCTGAGGCCGCGGGTTTGGAAGCGGCCGGACTAGCCGGAGCGGGCGCTGACGAAGTCGGAGCCGCGGCGCTGCCGCAGGCGGCGAGGGTCAGAGCCGCCACGAAGGCCGAGGCGGCAGCTAGTCGGAGTTTCGGAACCCTCACCCTACCCCTCTCCCGCTGCGGCGGACGAGGGAACATCACATTTCTCATCTAATTCCAATCTAAACCAAACACCTGCTTGAGGTCGGCGGGCGTGGGCAGGGAGCTCTGGGCGCCCTGCTTGAGCGTGGCCGCGGCGCCCACGGCGTTGGCGGCGCGCACGGCCGTGGCCATGTCGCTGCCGCGGCTTAGGGCGGCGGCCAGCGCGCCGACGAAGGCGTCGCCCGCGCCGGTCGTGTCCACGGCGTTCACGTGGTACGGGTTGATCTCGGTCACCTGGTCGCCATAGCACAGCACCGCGCCCTCAGCGCCCATGGTCACGATGATGGTGTCCGCGCCAAGCTGGCGCGCTTTCAAGGCGGCCCGCTTGGCCGCCCCCATCGAGACCACCGCGATGCCCAGGACCTCAGCCGCCTCACTCTTGTTGGCCACCAGGATGTCCACGTTCTTCAGCATGTCCGGGGTGACGTCCTTCGACGGGGCCGTGTTGAACACGATGGTGGCGCCGATTTTCTCGGCGATGATGATCGCGTCGCGCACCACGGCGGGCGGGATCTCCATCTGCAGCAGCAGCAGGGTGTTCTTATCGAGCGTTCGGGCCAGGCGCTCCAGGTCCTCCCGGCCGACCCGATGGTTGGCGGCCGGAGCCACGGCGATTTGGTTGTGGCCGTGGGCGTCGATGATGATCAGCGCCGAGCCGGTGGGCATCTCGGCGTCCTTGACCACGGCGTCGGCATTCACGCCGGCGCCCCTCAGCTCGGCCAGCATGCGCTCGGCGAAGGCGTCGTTGCCGACGCGGCCGACCATGGTCACATCCGCACCCAGCCTGGCAGCGGCCACGGCTTGATTCGCGCCCTTACCGCCCGGGTACATCAGCAGCCTGTCGCCCATGACGGTGACCCCCGGTTCCGGCAGCACCGGCACGTTGATCACCAGGTCCATGTTCAGACTGCCGAAAACAACCACACGCCCCATAACGGGGCCTACTGTATCAGCTTGGAACCGAAGAATAACGACGGCAGGCTGCTTACGATGTCCTGGTAATCGTCCCGCGCGAAGTCGGCCAGCCGGAGCTGCGGATTGATGGGCCGGATGCGCTCGAACTGTGCTCGCTTCTCGGCATCGGCCGGCGGCGGGATGGTCGCATCGATGAGCATCTTGGAGCCGAAGCGCTGCCAAAAGGGGGTACCCGGTGCGCCCATCTCGGGCAGGATCGCGTCCATGGCGTGGTTGTGGGTGTTCGGAATGATGACGACATCCTCTTGTGGGTTCACCCGAGTGGCGATGGCCCACAGCAGCTCCGAGTGGTTGAAGATGTCCACGTCCTGGTCCACCGCGATGGCCCACTTGGGGTGCTGGTACTCGGACGAGAGTGCCGCCATCAGCAGGTTCTTAGCCTCGCCGTAGTAACGCGGCGTCATCTGTATGGCTAGCCCGAAAACCCCAGGCAGCGCCATCACGTTGTGGAGATTTGGGCCACCCCCAATGTCCTTGAGGCGGCGGTAGATGGTGGCGCTCATGGGGATCTTGTGGAACACGCAGCCTTCCATCTCGGAGCCGTTCTGCAGGTTCTTGAAGATGGCGTCATGCCGGCGGGTCATGCAGGTGTACTCGATAACCGGGTTCTTGCCGGTGCCGGTGATGTAGTAGTCCTGAAACTCCGAGAACGGCCCCTCCTCCTCGCGGTAGTGCGGCGGCACGAAACCCTCCAGCACGATCTCGGCGTCGGCCGGGACTTCGAGATCGACCGTCTCGCACTTGGTGAGCTGGACCGGATGGCCGAGGTAGCCGCCGGCGATCTCGAACTCATCGACGCCGTAGGCGGTGGTGGTGGAGGCGGCGGCGTAGTACAGCGGGTAGTGGCCGATGAAGATGGCGATGGGCATCGGCTCGTTGCGCTCCTGGTACTTCAGGTAGTTGCGCCAGGAGTGGCGGGGATAGAACAGGATGCCGGTCTTGTTCGGCCCTTTGACCTGCAGGCGGTGGAAGCTGAGGTTCCGCTGGCCAGTATCCGGGTCTTTGGTGACCACCAGACCGGAGCCTATAACCGGCCCGCCATCGCGCTGGCCAGCCACGTGGACCGGCAGCTCGCATAAGTCGAATTCGCCCTGCTTGAGCTTGACTTCCTTGACCGGCCCGTCGCTCACCATCTCCACCGGCACGCGCTGCCCCATCCGCTCGGCCACCAGCGGCACCACGGTGTCCTCGCGGGCGCCGAAGGCGATGGCCGCCTGGCGGACGTTGGCCGGCGCCTGGCCGAGCGATCGCCAGCCGTGCGGCAGGTTCTCGAAGAACAGCGCCTTCTCACGGCTCTGATACAGCAGCGCGCCCATCTGGGTGCGGGGGTCCACCGGCTTGTCGATCCGGATGAGCTCGCGGGCGTCATCCAGCTCCTGGATCCAGGTCCGGAGGTCTTTTCGAAGTGCTGAGTGCTGAGTGCTGAGTGCTGAGCGTTCGGGAGCTACGGCCATGGACTCAGGGTACCCGACCGGCCGGTCAGCGCTACTCCCCGATGACGGCCAGCAGTTGGCCCTGGGCGACCTCCTGGCCGGCCTGCACGTTGAGCTCGGCCACCGTACCCGCTCGCGGGCTCTTCAGCTCCATCTGCATTTTCATGGCCTCGACGATCACCAGCGCCTGGCCCTCCTCGACGTGGTCGCCCGCGGCCACGTTCACGGCCACCACGAGGCCGGGGATGGGCGCCTTCAGCCGAGCCGGGCCGGCCGCCGCGCCGCCAGCCTCCGATCGTCGCAGGCCCACATCCCGTTCGAGCTCGACGGCGAAGGCCAGGCCGTCGATCTGCAGCTCGCCCTCACCGCGGGCGACCTGGTAGGACTTGCCGTCCAGCAGCAGCGAGTACAGCCAGCCCCGCGCCGTCTGGGCAAGATCGACCTCACGTTCTTGCCCATCCGCCACCTTGACCACGTAAGTCGAAGGTTTGGCCCCCGGCTGCACGTCGACCGCGTACTCGTGGCCGTCGACCGTAGCGATGAACTTCATCGGCCGAGCGCGGCGGCGCGGGCGGCAAGCTTCCACGTGCTGGCGGCCGGGTGCTGGCCGTTGGTGAAGGGCTGCGCGCTGTGCTGGAGCTCCAGCACGGCGGTGGCGATGGCGGCAACCTCGCCGTTGGGATGGGCCAGCTCGGCGGGGCGCCAGTGCTGGTCGATGAAGCCCGTGTGCAGCTCCCCGCGTTGGAAGGCCTCGCTGTCCATGGCCCAGGCGTGGAAGGGGATCGTCGTCTTCAAGCCCAGCACCTGCAGCTCGCCCAACGCCCGACTCATCCGCGCGATGGCCGCCGGCCGGTCGTGCGCCCACACAATCAGCTTGCCGAGCAGCGAATCGTAGTAGCGGGTCACCTCCGCACCCGGAAAGAGCATGTGGTCGAAGCGGACGCCCGGCCCGGACGGCTCTATCACGTCCTGCACCTTTCCGGTGAACGGCAGGAACTGCAGGTCCGGGTCCTCGGCCGTGATGCGGCACTCGATGGCCGCGCCCCGCCAGGTCACATCCTCCTGCCGGAAGCTGAGCTTCTCGCCGGCCGCGATACGGATCTGCTCGCGCACCAGGTCGAGCCCGGTGAGCCACTCCGTCACCGGATGTTCGACCTGCAGCCGGGTGTTGACTTCCAGGAAGTAGAACTCGCCGGACTGGTCCAGCAGGAACTCCACGGTCCCGGCATTGCTGTAGCCGGCCGCCTGCGCGGCCTTCACGGCGGCCTCACCCATCCGCCGGCGCAGCTCGGGCGAGACGGCCACCGAGGGCGACTCCTCGATCAGCTTCTGGTGCCGGCGCTGCACGGAGCACTCGCGCTCGCCCAGGTGAATGCAGTTGCCATGCTCGTCCGCCAGGACCTGCACCTCCACGTGCCGAGGCCGCTGCACCAGCCGCTCCAGGAACACGCGTTTGTCGCCGAAGGCGGCCTGGGCCTCGCCCTGCGAGAGCTGCAGCGCCGCCAGCAGGTCCTCCGGCTTGTGCACCTCGTGGATGCCCTTGCCGCCGCCTCCGGCCGCGGCCTTGATCAGCAGCGGCAGCCCGATGCGTTCGGCCTCCGCTCGGAGCTGGCCTTCGTCCTCAATCGGCTCGGTGGTGCCGGGCACCAGCGGCACGCCAACGGCAGCCACGGTTTGCTTGGCCGCCAGCTTGTCGCCGAGCAGGCGCATCGCCTCGGCGTTCGGCCCAATGAACTTGACGCCGGCATTCTCGCACGCGCGGGCAAACTCCGGATTCTCCGACAGGAAGCCATACCCGGGGTGGATCGCATCCGCCCCTGCTCGCCTGGCCACCTCCAGGATGGCGTCGATCCGCAAGTAGCTCTGGTCCGCCGGAGCCGGCCCGATCGGATACGCCTCGTCCGCCATGCGCACGTGCAGCCCCAGCCGGTCCACATCCGAGTACACCGCTACAGTGGAAATGCCCATCTCGCGGCACGTGCGCAGCACCCGCACGGCGATCTCCCCGCGGTTGGCGACGAGGATCTTCTTGAACATGCCTACAGCGGGATGTTCCCGTGCTTCTTCGCCGGCAGGGTCTGGCGCTTGGTTTGGAGCATCTCCAGGGCGGCGACGAGCTTGGGGCGGGTCTCGCGGGGCTCGATGATGTCGTCGATGAAGCCGCGGGATGCGGCCAGGAAGGGGTTGGCGTAGCGCTCGCGGTACTCGGCCGCCAGCCGCGCCTTCTCGACGGCGGGGTCGTCAGCCGCGGCGAGCTCTTTGCGATTCACGATCTCGACCGCGCCTTCGGGGCCCATAACCGCGATCTCGGCGGTCGGCCAGGCGTAGTTCAGGTCCGCGCCGACGTGCTTGCTGGACATGACGTCGTAGGCGCCGCCGTAGGCCTTGCGGGTGATGACGGCGATCTTGGGGACGGTGGCCTCGCAGTAGGCGAACAGCAGCTTGGCCCCGTGGCGGATGATGCCGCCGTGCTCCTGGTCCCGCCCCGGCAGGAACCCGGGCACGTCCACGAAGGTGACCAGCGGGATGTTGAACGCGTCGCAGAAGCGTACGAAGCGGGCGCCCTTATCCGAGGAGTTGATATCCAGCGTGCCCGCCAGCGCCGCCGGCTGCTGGGCGACGACGCCGACCGAGCGGCCGTTCAGCCGCGCGAAGCCCACCACGATGTTCTTGGCCCACTCGGCGTGGACCTCCAGGAACTGCTCGTGGTCCACGATGTGGCGGATGACCTCGAGCATGTCGTAAGGTCGGTTCGGGTTGTCCGGGACCAGGTCGTCCAACTCGGCGTCCATGCGATCCACGGGGTCGTCGCGCGGGCCAAGCGGGACGTCGTCGAGGTTGTTCTGCGGAATGTAGGACAGCAGCTCGCGGACCAGATGCAGGCAGTGCTGCTCGCTGTCCGCGGCGAAGTGGGCAACCCCGCTGATGCTGGCGTGCGTCTCGGCGCCGCCCAGCTCTTCGAAGGAGATGTCCTCGCGCGTCACCTGTTTGACCACATTCGGACCGGTCACGAACATGTGCGACGTATCCCGCACCATCAGGATGAAGTCGGTGATGGCCGGCGAGTAAACGGCGCCACCTGCGCAGGGACCAAGGATTGCCGAAATCTGGGGGACCACGCCGCTCGCCAGGGTGTTGCGGTAGAAGATGTCGGCGTAGCCGGCCAGGCTCAGCACGCCCTCCTGGATGCGGGCGCCCCCAGAGTCGTTCAGCCCGATGACCGGAGCGCCGTTGCGCACGGCCAGGTCCATGATCTTGCAGATCTTCTCGGCGTGCGCCTCGCCCAGGGATCCGCCGAAGACGGTGAAGTCCTGGGAGAAAACGTAGATAGGCCGGCCGTTGACCTGGCCGAAACCGGTGACGACGCCGTCGCCCAGGACCTGCTCCTCGCCCAGGCCGCGGCTCGTGACGAACATGCCGGTTTCGGTGAAGGTGCCGGGATCGAGGAGCAGCTCGATCCGCTCGCGGGCGGTGAGCTTGCCCTTCTTGTGCTGGTCAGCGACTCTCTGCTCTCCGCCGCCAAGCAGGGCTTGCCGGCGGAGCTTCTCCAGTTGCTTGCGCTTCGACCTCCCCCCTGCCCCCTCCTCTCCAGGAGGGGGAGCCTGTTCTACAGCCACTTGATCCAATTCTGGAAGTCGACCTCGCGCCAGTGGCGGCGCATCAGGCCTTCCTGCTCCCAGCCGTTGCGGGCGTAGAAGGCTTGCGCTCGGAGGTTGTTGCTGGCCACGTCGAGAAACAGCTTATGGCATCCGCGATGGCGGCAGTCGGCCTCGAAGCGCTCCAGCAGCCGGCGGCCCACGCCCTGGCTGCGGTGCGGGGGCTTGACGACCAGCTCGCGCAGGTAGCCCACCCCTTCGGCGATCGTGTACCGGGCGGCGCCCACCAGTTCGTCGCCGACCGTGGCGCCGAGGTGGTACTCACCCGTCAGCAGCCACAGGAAGCGCTCGCCGAACAGCTCCTCGTTGAAGTCCAGCCAGGCGGTTTCGAAGAAGTCCTGCGCCGTATTGCGGCTGATGCTGGACACCTGAGCCTCAGCCAAGGCCGCTCTCGCTCAGAATGCTGTCCACCGCCGTGTAGGGATCGTACTGCCGCCGGCCAACTTCCTCCGCGTAACGCTCGAAAGAGGGCACACGCTCGATAATCGCCCGCAGCAGGCGGTCCCGCAGGATGGCGTCGATCTCGACAGTCGCGGCCTGGCGGCGGCGCTGCTCGTACTCACCCGATTCGCGTACGAACGTGAGGTGCTCGGCGGCCTGGTCCAGCACCTCGTCGATGCCCTGGTTCTCGGTAGCGACCGTCTTCAGCACGGGCGGCGACCACTTGCCCTCCTGCATGCCGGTGTGGACCATCAGGTTCAGGTCCTTGAACAGCCGGTCGGCGCCATCGCGGTCGGCCTTGTTGACGACGAACACGTCGGCGACCTCCAGCAGGCCGGCCTTCATCGTCTGGACCGCGTCGCCCAGCCCCGGCACCATCACCACCAGGGTCGTGTCGGCCACGCGGATGACGTCGATCTCCTCCTGGCCGACGCCCACCGTCTCGACCAGCACGACGTCCTTGCCGGTAGCGGCCATCAGCGCCACCACGTTCTGGCTCGCCTTCGCCAGGCCGCCGGGCTGGCCGCGGCTGGCCATGCTGCGGATGAACACACCGGCGTCGGCGAACCGATCCTGCATCCGGATGCGGTCGCCCAGGATGGCGCCGCCGGTGAACGGGCTCGATGGGTCGACGGCGACAATGCCGACGCTCTTGCCACGCTGGCGCAGCCCGGCGGCGAGCTTATCCACGAGGCTGCTCTTGCCGGCGCCCGGCGGCCCGGTGATGCCGATGACGTGCGCCTTGCCGGCACGCGGATACACCTCGCGCATGATCTCGGGAACTGCGGCGGCGTCGCTCTCCAGCAGGGTCATCAGCCGCGCGGCGGCCCGCACCTCGCCGTCGAGAGCGCGGGCGAGGAGGTCAGAAGTACCCAGGATCCCGGTATTCCCCGAAGATGTCCCGGAGCGTGTCCATGATCTCGCCCACTGTGGCATACGCGTGGACCGCCTCCAGGATGGGCGGGACGAGGTTGGCGCCGCCGAAGGCCGCTTTGCGGACGCTCTCCAGCGCGCGCTTGTAGTTGGCGCCGCGGCGGGCGCGCAGGTCGTTCAGGCGGGCAATCTGCTCTTGCTCGAGCGAGTCGTCGATCTCCAGGATGGGAATCTCCGCCTCCTCATCGACGGTGTAGCCGTTCACGCCCACCACGATCTTCTCGCCGGAGTCCATCAGCGCCTGGTCGCGCGAGGCGGCGTCGGCGATCTCCATCTGCGGGTAGCCGGCCTCGATCGCGGCAACCATCCCGCCCATGCCTTCGATGCGCTCCAGGTAGGCGTAGAAGCCCTCCTCCATCTGGTTGGTCAGCTTCTCGACGTAGTAGGAGCCCGCGAAGGGATCGATGGTGTTGGTGAGGCCGGACTCGGCCTGGAGGATCTGCTGCGTGCGCAGGGCAACCGTCACCGCCTGCTCGGTGGGCAGCGCATACGTCTCGTCGAAGGAGTTGGTGTGCATCGATTGGCCGCCGCCGAGCACGCCCGCCAGGGCCTGGAGCGCCACGCGCGCGATGTTGTTCAGCGGCTGTTGGGCGGTGAGCGTCACGCCGGCTGTCTGCATGTGGGCGCGCAGCGTGTACGAGCGCGGGTCCTGAGGGTCGTAGCGCTTCTTCATCTCGCGCGCCCAGATGCGCCGGGCAGCGCGCATCTTGGCGATCTCCTCGAAGAAGTCGTTGTGGAGATCCCAGAAGAAGCTCAGCCGCGGTGCGAACTCGTCCACCTTCAGGCCGCGCTTCACGCCCTCTTCGACGTACGTCAGCCCGTCTATCAGGGTGAAGGCCAGCTCCTGCACCGCGGTCGCACCAGCCTCCCGGATGTGATAGCCGCTCACGCTGACGGTGTTCCACTCGGGCATGTTGCTGGCGCACCACTCGAACATGTCCACGACCACTCGCAGGGAGGGCTTGATGGGGAAGGCCCACTCCTTCTGGGCGATGTACTCCTTGAGGATGTCGTTCTGGACGGTGCCGCGCAGCTTGTACGCCGGCACGCTCTGCTTCTCGGCCACGGCCACGTACAGGCACAGTGCCACGATGGCCGTGGCGTTGATGGTCATCGAGGTGCTGACCTGGTCCAGCGGGATGCCGTCCAGCAGCGTCTCCATGTCGGCCAGGCTGTCGATGGCGGCGCCGCACTTACCCACTTCGCCTCTGGCGCGTGGGTGGTCGGAGTCGTAGCCGAGCAGCGTCGGCAGGTGGAAGGCCACACTCAGACCGGTCTGGCCCTGCTCCAGCAGGTAGTGGTAGCGGCGGTTCGTCTCGGCCGCCGAGCCGAAGCCGGAAAACATCCGTATCGTCCACGGCCGGCCACGGTACATCGTCGCCTGCGGCCCACGGGTGTATGGGAACTCGCCGGGGAAGCCGAGGTCGCGCTCGTAGTCGAGGTCCTGGACGTCTTGCGCCGTATAACAACGCTGAATGTCGATGCCGGAGGAGTTCTGGAATCGCTCTTTCCGTTCATCGTTGCGCCGCTGCGCGGCGACATCCCCTGCGGGGCTGCCCACCCGCCCGCCCGTGCTCGGGGCCTTCGGCCCCGGACCCCAGTCGGGGGTCATCAGATCACTCCTTCGGCGCGAAATCGCTCGATCTCGTCGGTGGAGTAGCCGAGCTCGGAGAGGATCTCGTCATTGTGCTGGCCCAATGAGGGCGGCGCCAGGCGGGCGGTCGCGGGAGTGGCGCTTAATAGATAAGGAAGGCCCGCCATATGGATGGGGCCTTCGGTGGCGTGCTGCATCGTCAGCTTCATGCCGAGGTGCTCCACCTGTGGGTCGGCGAAGACTTCGGCCACGTTCTTGATGGCGTCAGCCGGGATGCCGACTCCGGTGAGCAGCGCCACCAGCTCGGCCGTGGAAGAGCGCCGGAAGCGAGCGGTGATGGCCTCCCGCAGGGCGGCGCGGTTGTGGACGCGCTCGGCGTTGGACCTGAAGCGCTCGTCGGCCAGCAGCTCCGGCACGTCCAGCACCTCACAGAAGCGCTGCCACAACCGCTCGTTGGCCACGCCGATATTAATGAAGCCGTCTTTCGTGGGCAGCGTCTCGTAAGGAGCGATGGTGGCGTGGGCATTGCCCTGCAGGCCGGCCACTTTGCCGGCGTTGAGGTAGGCCGAAGCGTGGTGCATCAGGCTGGCGACCATCCCAGCGAGCAGCGACGTCTCGACGAATTGCCCCTTGCCGGTGTCTCGCCGGCTGTAGAGCGCCGACACAATGGCGAAGGCCCCGAACATGCCGGCTACCTGGTCGGCAATCGATACGCCCACGCGCGTGGGCTGGTCGTGACCGGTCAGGCTCATGAGCCCGCCGGCGCCCTGGGCCGTCATGTCGTACCCCGGCAGTCCGCTCGACGGGCCGGTCTGGCCATAGCCGGAGATCGAGCAGTACACCACGCCGGCGTTGTAAGCTGACACGTGCTCGTAGCCCAGGCCCAGCCGGGCCATCGTGCCGGGCGAGAAGTTCTCGACCACGACGTCAGCCGTCGCCAGCAGCCGCTCGGCGATGTCTTTGCCCTTCTTGAGGTCGAGGGTCAGACCGCGCTTGTTGCGGTTCATGGCGAAGAAGTAGGTGCTCTCCTTGCCGGCGAAGGGCGGGCCCCAGCCACGCGAATCGTCGCCGCCATGCGGCGTCTCGATCTTGATCACGTCGGCGCCCATGTCGCCGAGCATCTGAGCGCAGAACGGACCAGCCAGCGCGCGGCTGAAGTCCGCCACGCGGATGCCGGCCAAAGCTCCCTCTCCCGACGGGAGAGGGCTGGGGAGACGGCCCCGCTCGGTCAGCTGACGCCCTCTCCCTGACCCTCTCCCAGTGGGAGAGGGTATTTCCGTGCGGGCCAGTGCTCGCGGACGTACTCCTGCACGGCGCCGATCTCGCGCGACACGGCGATGTTGAACCAGCGGCTCTGCTGGCCCATGCGGCGGAACTTCTGGTAGCGCGCCTTCATCGTCTTGCGCAGCGGCGCCCGCTGGAGATCCACCAGCGCCCGGACAATGGCGTTGCTCAGCAGCTGCGAGGCATGCGCCGGATCGTGGTGCGCCCCGCCTTCGGGCTCGGGCACCACCTCGTCCACCACGCCCAGCGATTTGCAGTCGGCGGCGGTGATACGCAGCGAGGCGGCGAGCTCCTCGGCCTTGCTGGCGTCGTGATACAGGATGGCCGCGGCTCCTTCGGGCGAGATCACAGAGTAGATGGCGTTCTCCATCATCAGCACACGGTCGGCCACCCCCAGAGCCAGCGCACCGCCGGAGCCGCCCTCGCCGATGACGGTCGCCACCGTCTGCGTGTTCAGGCCGGACATATAGGCCAGGCACTCCGCCAGCGCGCGTGCCAGCCCCTGCTCCTCGGCCTCCGCACCGGCATAAGCGCCGGGCGTGTCGATGAATGTGAGCAGCGGCAGGCCGAACTTGTCGGCCAGGTTCATCATCCGCAGGGCCTTACGGTAGCCGCCCGGCATGGCCCGGCCACCGCGGGTTGGATCCTCCGGCGTGGCGGGCCCGCGCTGCTGGGCCACAATCGCCACCGGGCGGCCGCTCAGCGTGGCCAGCCCGATGACCACCGCCGGATCGTCTCCTCCTTGGCGGTCGCCGTGCATCTCCAGGAAGTCGCGTGTCATCGCTTGGATGTGATCGAGCGAAGTGGGCCGGTCTATCCGGCGAGCCATCTGAACGATCTCCCAGGCGGGCCTGGTGGCCACCTCGGGAGCTTCGACGCGCGCTGGCTCCTCGGCGGCCGTGAAGCTGGCCCGCTTGCGCCACGAGAGCATGGCCAGCAGCGCGATCAGCCGGTCCCGAAGGAGTGGGCGCTCGACGATCAAGTCGATCGCCCCGTGCTGCTGCAGGTACTCGGCTCGATGGCTCTCGTCCGAGACCGCCTGGTGCATGGTCTGCTCGACCACGCGCGGGCCCGCGAAGCCGATGAGCGCCTTGGGCTCGGCGATGGTGACGTCGCCCAGGCTGGCGAAGCTGGCGTAGATGCCACCCGTCGTGGGATCGGCCAGCACCGAGATGAACGGCTGGCGCGCCTCGTGGAGGCGCCGGACCGCCGCGGAGGTCTTGGCCATCTGCACCAGCGACAGCATGCCTTCCTGCATGCGCGCGCCGCCGCTGGTGGACACGATGATGATCGGCATGCGGCGGCGGATGGCCAGCTCGATCGCCAGCGTGATCTTCTCGCCCACGACGGATCCCATGCTGCCGCCCAGGAACTCGAAGTCGAGCACGGCCATCACGGCCTGGCAGCCGCCGATGCGGCAGGTGCCGGTCACTACCGCCTCCGTTACGCCCGTCTTCTTACGGGCTTCCTCGAGCCGCTGCCGGTAGGGCAGCCGATCCGTGAACGAGAGGGGATCGACCGACGCCAGCGAACGGTTCACTTCGCGGAAGGTTCCGGCGTCGACAAGCTGCTGGATGCGCTCGCGCGCGCCAAGGTGAAAGTGATGGCCGCACACGTCGCACACGCGGTAGCGCTGGAAAACCGGCCAGGCGCCTTCGGCCAGGTCGGTATGGCAGTTGCTGCATATTGCCGGAGCAGCCTTCGCCTGCTCTTGCTGCCGGTGCGGCACAATGGAAACAAGCAGGTCGGCAAGCGACTTCACAGCGATTTCATTATGACTAGACGCATGCCTGAATGAATGTGCTCATGTTGACCTGGGAATATCCCCCATATGTGGTAGGTGGACTGGGCGCCCACGCGGGCCACCTGGCCCCTGAGCTGGCTGCCCGAGGGGTGAACGTCCACGTGGTGACGCCGCGTCTGAAGGGCGGCGAGCCGGAGGAAAAGCAGGGCTCGCTGGCGGTTTCGCGCGTGGACGGCGACAAGCACCACGAGGATTTCGTGGAGAACACAAGGGCGGTGAACGACTACATCTACGGCCGCTCGGCCGCGATCGTCGCCACGCAGCCAGGCGGCTGGCTGATCCACGCTCACGACTGGCTGGTGGCCGCGGCCGCCATCCGGCTCAAGGCCGACTACGGACTGCCGCTGCTGGCCACGATCCACGCCACCGAGTACGGCCGCAACCAGGGCATCCACAGCGACCTGCAGGCCCGCGTGCACTCGGAGGAGTGGCGGCTGGCCACCGAAGCCGACGAGCTCATCGCCTGCAGCCGCTTCATGGCCAACCAGATCCGCGACGTCTTCCAGGTGCCCAGTTCCAAGCTGGAGGTCATCCCCAACGGCGTGGACGTGAGCGGCATGGCCGGCGAGGCGTTCGACCGCCAGGCGTTCCGCCGCCAGTACGCGGCCGACGACGAGAAGATCGTCCTGTACGTCGGCCGGCTCGTCGCCGAAAAGGGCATCTACGTCGTGCTCGACGCGGTCGCGAAGACGCTGGAGACGGTCCCTCGCGCCAAGTTCATCGCCGTCGGCAGCGGGCCTGCGCTCGAGGATGCCCGCTCGCGAGCCGCCGAGGCTGAGTGGTCCGAGCACATCCAGTTCACCGGCTTCGTCTCCGACGAGGTCCGCAACCGGCTGTACCAGGTGGCGGACGTGGCCATCTTTCCCAGCATCTACGAGCCGTTCGGCATCGTGGCGCTGGAGGGCATGGCCATGAACGTCCCGGTGGTAGCGTCGAACGCCGGCGGCCTGGCCGAGGTGGTGGACCGCGAGGACACGGGCGTGGTGGTGGACGCCGGCAGCCCGGACTCGCTGGCCTGGGGCATCACCCACGTGCTGGAACAGCCGGCGCTGTCGCAGTGTCGCGCCGAACGCGCCTACGCCAAGGCGATGTCCGAGTTCAACTGGGGCGTCGTCGCCGGCAAGACGCTCGCCAAGTACCAGCGCATGCTCCTGGGATAGAATCGCGCCCATGAGCATCCTGATGCCTGA
>Ga0070738_10002543_pt1 | contig 27639 bp, 22 predicted proteins | sample Coa_R2_2_FD_66446 | JGI IMG/M metagenome (GOLD analysis project Ga0070738, IMG submission 66446) | Surface soil microbial communities from Centralia Pennsylvania, which are recovering from an underground coalmine fire - Coalmine... | ecosystem: Environmental > Terrestrial > Soil > Unclassified ...
GCCCGGTTGCTTCACCTGGCGGCCAGTCCGCACTTCCGCTCCTCGCAACGCCTCCGCCGCCCAGCCGAAGCAAACTTTTTCATTCACCCGTTCGATTTCCGTTAGCGCTACCAATTACTCAAAGACTTACGGGGCTCTACGCCAACAACGGGGGCAACCCCCGATCCCAAACTGATTTCTAAGAACAGGCTTTCTCCTCCGCTGGATATCCAGGCGAGTCGGCGCAGCCGATAGCTCGGTGTGTCTGCTGAATCATTTCGTCGGGTGTCTTGCGGTTTGCGCCGCCAAACATTACGGAATATGTCCGCGGATGGCTGCCCTGCTGCCAGATTGCCCGCTGTCGACACATCGAGGTGAGAGAACGGACTCGACTCGGATGCTCGATTGCAATTGTTTGCGCAATCGTTTAGAAGCGGATTGCCGCTAATTAGCGGAGCGCGATTTCTACTATTCAATGACGATGAAGATGGATTGCGTTCCTGCAACGCCGCCCATAGTGAACGTCACCGGCTGGCTTCCGGTGTTAGCGTTAAGCGGGATTTCAACGTTCAATTGAACCACGCCGGAAATCATGGACGGCGCGGCGCCAGCATACAGGATGTTTGCAACCGCACCTCCGACTGACACTATTAAAGGCGCAGTTGGAGCGCTCAATGGCGGCATGGATAATTTGCCGTCCGGCGTCGCAGGAGTGAGGACGCCGAAGCCCGTGCCATACAACAACACAATCGATCCAGGCCGCGCCGGGTTTGCCACCGAGTTGACTGTTCCGTCTTCATTGATGGCGAGCACCTGGCCCGCACCGCTTGCATCGGAGGTAAACAAGGCGGGACGGAACTGCGTCACCGTCAGCGTTGCTGTATTTGAAAAGCCGCCGTTAGATTCCACCTGCATTGTGGTCGATGTTTGACCGGCTACTTCGTACGGCACCACCGCTCCTATTTGTGTCGGACTAACGTAAAGCAGCGGTGCCGGCACGTTGTCAAAGAACACTTCGACCCCGCCGAGAGTCGTGGGATAAAATCCGGAGCCGTCCGGCTGCGCGACGCTGAGCTTCGATGGGCCGAACCCGTTGCCGAAGATGGCGACGATTTCACCTGCTGCCACGGGCCCGCTGGCGAGCATGGCCCCGTGGATGACGCCTTGCGCAGAAATGGTAAATCCGGGAGCGGCAACCGAGAGCTTGAACGACTTGTTTACGCGAGCGCCCTGACTGTCGCTCACGGCGATTGTTAGTTGGAAGAGACCGGAAGCCATCGGCGTCCCACTCACCACGCCGGTTGAAGCGTTGAGCGCCAAGCCCGGCGGAAGTGCACCAGACTCGACCGTCCATTTCTGATAAGGAGCCTTGCCGCCGCTGGCGGTGATGGTTGCGAGATAGCTCACCGCTACAAATGCCTCTGGAAGTGGTGAGGTGCTTGCGATCTGAAGCGGACCGGAAGATACGGCCAGTTTGCGGATGCGGTTGAGCTGTGGCTCGGAAACGTAAAGATTGCCGGCAGGATCCGCCGCCAGACCAGCAGGCACCGAAAACCCAGACCAAATTGTATTGATTTGCCCGGACGGGCTGATCTGGCGTACATTGCCTAGCGTGCTTTCGAGGAAATACAGATTGCCGGATGCATCGAACGTAAGACTCATCGGGAACGCGATATCGGCCGAAACAGCCGGGCCGCCATCGCCGCTGTGGGCATAGTTGCCGGTTCCGGCAATGGTGGCGATCTTCCGTGAGAGTGCATCGATGCGGCGAATCCTGTGGTTAGCTGTGTCGGCGACGTAAACGTTGCCCGCAACATCCACCGCCACGCTGTTGGGTGAACTAAGAATCGCGTTCACGGCCGGCCCGCCATCGCCGGAAAACCCATACGAGCCAGTGCCGGCGATCGGAGCCACCGTGTTGGATCCGGCATCGAATTTGAGGACTACATTTGCAGCTGCATCGGCAATGTAAACGTTCGACGCTTGGTCAACGGCGATCCCAGTGGGGTGAAACTGTGCCGCTCCCGCGACGACGCTCGTCGATGGTCCGGGGGTACCGTTGCCCGCGACCGTGCTGATGGCGCCGCCTGAGGAAACTTCACGCACGCGAAAATTGTCTGCATCGGCAATGTAGAGAGAACCATTCACTGCGGCGAGCCCGCCGCAGCCCTGCAGAGCCGCCTGCGTGGCTGCGCCACCATCGCCGGAAAATCCTGGAAATCCGGTACCCGCAAAAGCGGTAATGGTCCCGGTCGCCAAACCCACGCGGCGGATTCGCGCATTGCCGCAATCGTTGACGTACAGTCCACCTGCTGCATCGACTGCAAGCGCGGAAGGGTGGTTCAGTTGTGCCACAATCGCGGGCCCTCCGTCCCCAGCCGTGCCGCCTCCCGCAATGGTAAAGATGGAACCATCGGCACTGGCGATTTCGCGAATACGGTCATTAGCCGTATCCGCGATGAAAATGTCACCCGAAGCGTCAACCGCAACGCCATTGGGCGCATTGAGCTGCGCTTGCGCGGCCGGGCCGCCGTCACCAGCGAAGCCCGGGGAAGCGGTGCCGGCTATTGACGAAATTGTGGACAGGTCGGCCGATATTTTCCGAATCGCGGCGTTGCCTGTATCGGCGACGTACAGTACGCCGGAATTATCTACGAAGAGCGCGCCGACAGTTCCACTGAATGCGGCCGAGGTGGGCGTGCCGCCATCTCCGCTGAACCCTGGAGAGCCGGTACCTGCGATGGTGGCAACCGTCTTCAAAGCGGCGTCGATCCGGCGCACGTGATACCCAAACGTCTCATAGACGTAAAGATTACCCGCTGCATCCGAGGCGAGCGCCGATGGGCCGTTGAACTCTGCCTGAAGCGCCGGCCCTCCATCACCCGCATACCCGGCGGTGCCGCTTCCCGCGACCGTTTCGATATTCCCGGTACTTGCGTTTACTTTTCGAATTCGCTGTCCGTAGGATTCGGCAATATAAACGTTGCCCTGCGCGTCCACAGCGATGCCCGACGCGCCGCCTAGTTGCGCTTTCGTTGCAGCGATTCCATCTCCGGTCAAGCCACCGCCGCCCGCAAACGTATGGACAACACCCGAAGGCGTCACTTGCTGGACACGATTGTTGTTGGTCTCCGAGACGTAAACGTTCCCTGCTGCATCGCAAGCCAGACCGGCGATCCCGGCGAATGGGAAGGCGTAGATCGACATGTTGCCGGAGCCGTCCAGCTTGTAAATAGTGGTTTGGTCCGCGACGTAAAGCGTGCCATTTGAACCGATCGCAATCGCGCGCGGCGTTATGGAGACACTCATAGCGGACGCTTTCTGTGGAAAACTGCCGCCCGCCACGGTGGAGACCGTGTATTGCGCGCATGCGAGCGGAACTAAAAACAGGCAGATCAGCGCGCGCATACGCAATCAATTCGTCGCGTCGCGCGACCCCTGAATCGCCTTGGCTGGTTCCAGCGGAGCAAAAATAGTCAACTCACCGCCTGGTTCGACCACCAGCTTGCGTTCCCATGATTGCCGGCCGGGCATGTTAACGGAAATAGTGTGCTCTCCGGGAGTAAGGCCGATTCTGGACGGCGTGTTGCCGGCGTACTGGTGGTCGATTTGGATCTCGGCGCGATCCGGATCGGATCGGATATTCGCGACGGTTTCGCTGAGACTTGCGGTCTTGAGCGGCTTTTCGAGCTTGTCGTTGCAACTCGTCGCCGGGCCCTCCTTAAGAGCGGCGACCCTCAAATGAACGGGCGCATCGATGTAGGCGGTTATTTCCGTTCCGGCTGCGACGTTCACTTCCTTGCCCGTCATGAACATGAGAATGGGCCAAGCCGGGACGGCGAACGCCGTTTCGTTTCCGTACTCCGATTTATTGCGACGCTTCGATGACGCATTCGGATCAGTCCCACGCAATTCTGCGGATTTTCCGTCAGCCAGGCACACGGATTGAATGCCAATGGATAAACGTCCGGAGCGAGCCATGCGTCCAGCTGGCGTAGCGTCGGAAATGCTGCCCCAAGCAAGGCTGCCCTTCGGAATCGCTACGTGTCCGTCCACATCCAAGTCCTGATCGACTTTAAAGGTGACACGATCTCCTGTATGCGCATCGCGAGAGGAGAGGCTTTCATTGAGCCGGAGGCGCACCGCCGTGCCGGGCGGCAGCGACACCGAGGGGGCAACCAAGGCAGCGCTCTCAGAGGCCCAGGCTGTGCCCACCTGCAAAAAAACGGCGACCCCGATAATTCGATGAAACATTATTGGCCTCCCCAAAATAGTGGATCCTCCTGCCCCAGGCGCCATGCAGAGTAGCCGCGCAGATGATACTTGGCCGCTAATTTCAGCCGAGCGTTCAGCGCGCGCGCATCGTACAGCCAAACCGTGAGATTACCTTTCGGATCGTCAACCTGGAACATGGATTCTTCCTGTTCGCTGTCGTACTGGATGGCGGCGTGGGTTCGCGTGGCCAGCGCCTGCGCCTCCAAAAACGGTCCTTCGCTAACGCCGCCGGGTTCCCAGCGGCGATGGTAAAGCGGGATACCGAGCAGGAGTTTGTCGGAAGGCACGAACTCGAGCAGCCTGCGCACGCACGCCTCCACCCATGCGACTCCCGCAATCGGTCCCGGCGCATCCGGCGACGTGTGCTGGTCATACGCCATGAGCGACACCAGATCTGCTTCGGCCGCGAGTTGAAAATAATCAAATGCGGCGCTGTGGGGGCTCAATTCCCAGCTACCGTCCGGCTGCTGCCGCGGTCCAAAGGGAGACATGACCGAAATCGCCATTTTCATCTGCAAGTTGTGCAAGCCGCGGCCGAGCGCTTGCGCGAAACTGGAAAACGCCTCGCGATCGGAGGGATCGATATTTTCGAAGTCCAGTTCGATCCCGTAGAAATGGTGGATCCGTGCGATTTTCAAGATCGAAATGATGAGGTCGTCGCGGCCGCGTGGCGAAGTAAGTAGAGCGTGAGCGATTTTGCCGTCAAATCCTTGATTGACCAGCACTGGCATTAACGGAAGATGATTGGTGGAGGCCCACTCGAGAAGGTGAGCGTCCAGATTCGTTTCTAACCTGCCGCCGTTGGCGACCGAGAACCAAACCGGAGAAAGCAAGTCGATCTGGCTGCGATTGCGATCCAGCGACTGCGCCGCGGCAGCGTCATTGACGTAGTAAAAATGGCGCAGCGGCGCATCCGGTGCGGCGCGGCCTGTAGCCGCCGGCGCGACCGTAGCCGTTGCAAGTAGAACAAGGATCATCTTCACGGCCGGCTCCTCTACTCGTCCAAAGCGATGACTAAAATCTGACTGCTCTGCCTGTGCATGGCCGGTAAATCCAGGCGTAACAAATCATCATCGCCCGCCAACTCTACACGCGGTAATTTGAGGCTGAGCAGCGCCGAGCTCACCGAATATCGTCGTGGGCGATAAGGCAGGTACACGTATACGCTGGCATCGGTAATTTCCTGCTGGCCTGTATTCGTAATAGCCAACCGGATCCTGTGGGTGTTCAGGCGGCGAATATCGACACGCAGAGCTTCGCGTTTAGACCACCAATTGACCAGATCACTGGCTTTCGCCGTCCAGGTGGGTTCAGACTTGATCCGATGGACAATCGTTTTCAGAATGTGCAGATTCTCAGGAGCGCCCAGCAGGTCGCTCCGAAAGATTAGAGGATAAACGCCTCCGAGGTAGGAGATGCGCTGAAAATCTTGAAGAAAAACGTCGGCCATGTCATCGCCCCAAGGCGTGGGCCCCCGATAATTCGCCACCACGGAAAAGTCGTCGGAAGAGGTCATGTTGATGCGCGCCAGCTCCTGAACGGCGGAAGGCAGCAAAGCCGATCCGCCGCCGCTCCGGATGAGTTCGGGTACTGCGCTATGAGGCTCGGAAAAATCGAAATAATAGCGGTAGCCCGCGCTCAGGAGCGCGGCCGGCGTGGACTGGTTCAACGAGCCATCCGGCGGATTGAACCCCCACACGTGGATCGCGGAATCGGCTGCCTCCAGGTCGTGTTTCACACGCATTAAGCGCCCCGTTTGGACGGCCGTTTGTTGCTCGCCGAAGGGATCGAGCGAATCCCCGGCTGAAGCGACTTCTCCGGCCAGCTGCAACTTCCGCAGCAGCGCGGGCGCGCTCCGCGCCGAGGAATTGCAGAAAAATGTCGCGGGGACACCTTCGCGCTGGAGCAGGACGGCGCTGGCCAGCGCGTTGCTGGGCGTACTGACATCTTCGGCCACGACGACGGCTGATTGCTTCTGGGCAGGCCAGTCGCCTACGATTGCGATCGACTGCCGCGCAACCCAGCGAAGCGAGTCGGCTAAATAGGCATCCAATTGTTTGCGGCCATCCGTTGCGCTGGTCTCCGAGAAGCCAAACCACGCCACGCGTCCGCGCCCTAACGATCCATGGACGGCCAGTGCGGTGCTGGCCGGAGACGTTCCCTTCTGCGGACGCATCCGCCAGTCTGTCCAATATACGTCAGGCTGGTCGGCGACTCCTTCCACGATCTCCTGCGAACTGAGACTCGTGGTGAACCCGGCCGGCAACTCGGTCGAGAAGTAGCGCTGGCCTCGAAACGCCACCTGAACTGGCCCAGCGACCGGCACGGCGTTGGGTGAACGAAGGCCCGTCATTTCGCTCAAGTAGTCCCAGCCGCGCCAGTTGCACGAAGAATCGCGCGAGCCCAGCGCGCCAGAGGCGATGATTCCCAGGCCTCCAGTGACAGCTTCGCTCAACGCTTTTCGTTCGTTGTCTCCCAGGCACAGGACGGAAGGAAGCACTATCGCGGCGAAACGGGTTCCGAGGCCGTCGGTCAGGTCGCGCTCAGAAATTACCCGGTACCCGATGTGACTGTTGTGAAGCGTGGTCTCCCATTGACGTCCCAGGTCGAAATAATATTCCGGGCGAGCCCCGTTCGAGTGAGCGCTGGATTCGCTCCGCACCAGGCCGACCAGAAAATCGCGCGACATAGCTGGATTCGCCGGTTTCGAGGATGAGAAAACCGACAGCGACCCGATCGTGTTGCCGATGACTGTCATATATAACAGTGCTTGCAGGCCGATGACGGAGGTGACTCCTATCGCCAGCCATGCGGCAAACGGTATCTTCAGCGGGGGGTGAGTTGCCGGTGTCATTGCTACAAACTAGGCTCGTACCGGCGGAACACGCGCGAGATGGGCGCTACGCCGGGGGCTGTAAGCGACACGTTCCGGCGTGCCTGTTTGCGGCTGCGGGCGCGATATGCCACGTAAGAAAAAAGCGCAAGAATCACTGTCATGATCGTAGTGACCAGAATGACCGCCGATAACAACGGATAAAGTTCCATTTCCATACAGTCCTCCTAAATTCTTCCGGCGCGCTGCAACCGGCCCCAAACCATTTCGACCGCGAATGTCTCGTCCAGGCCGGCAAAGAAACGCATGACGTCCACGTACGTGACGAAGAACAGCCGGTAAGGCAGGGCGTACAGCACCAGGCTGATCTGCTCCTCCTCCATCGCCACGCAGAATAGAGCGACGATGATGTCTAAAATTGCGAGCTGCGCCCACCACAGAAGCAGTAATTGCGAAAGACCTCCCCAGATGGCGGCGCACGTGAAGAAGATCATGCCGAACACATTCATGGCGGGCATCGCGACGCTCTCAAACACCAGCAGCGCCATGAACACCCAGTTCATGAACTCGCGCCAGGGGTGCGCCAGCTGGCGGCGATGTTTAATAATGGCTTGCAGGATCCCGCGAGTCCAGCGGTAGCGCTGTTTAAAGAGCGCGTCGGTCGTCTCGGGCGCCTCGGTCCAGGCCACCGCGCTGCTTTCGTATTTCACTTTATAGCCGCTCAGCACCAGGCGCAGCGTTAACTCGCAATCCTCGGCGAATGTATCGCTGCGGTATCCTCCCAGCTTTTGAAGAATAGTTCGCCGGAACATGCCGACCGGACCGGGGATGACCGTGGTCATGCGAAAAAACGCTTGAGCGGTGCGAAGAAGATTCAGGCCCTCGATATACTCCAACGCCTGAAGACGTGTCAGGAAATTCAAACGGTTGGCTACCTTGACATTGCCTGCCACCGCGCCCACGCGCGAATCAGCGAAGTGTTGTACCATCAGCCGCACGGTCTGCGGCTCCAGGCGCGAATCGGCGTCCATGCAGAGCACCAGTTCGCCGCGCGCTGCTGCAATCCCGCGATTGAGCGCGGCCGCCTTTCCCGCGTTGGGTTGCCGCAGCACGATAATGCGCTCCGGCCCATACTGCTGCGTCATGCGATCGGCGCGCTGGAACGTTTCGTCGGTAGAGCCGTCGTCTACGACGATGGCTTCGAAGTCCTCATACTCGAGATCCATCAAAGACTGGAGCGCCGCCTGAATCACAGGCGCTTCATTGTGCGCCGGAACAATGATCGAAACGAACGGCGAGTAATCTTCCACCGCCGGATCGGTGGCAGCCTCGATGTGTTGCAGGTACGAGAACCACAGCAGCAGAGTGTATCGCGTGATGAGAATCAAGAGGAAAACGAGCAAGATGAAGCTGGAGAAGTCGACAAAGAGGTTCGTGACTTCCAGGCGGTTGAAATAGAAGTTCAGGTAAAGGACTGCTGCAATTGCCAAGCCGGCAATCGCGCAGATTCCTACGATCAGGATTCGGTACAGCCGTTTCAGCATCAGTGCAACTCCAGTTGGTTCGGATCGAATGTTTGCGGCATGGTGGCGAGCGATTTGACGATCCCGAAGTCGGCGCCACCCGTTGTATATGCCGGCGATCCGAATGCGCTCGCGCGGCTGCGTGATAGCCGGTAGCCCAAGCGGAACTCTAGGCCAGGCGATAGTTGCCAGGCAATGCTGGGCTCAACTGCCATTTCCAGCGTGTCCAGCGCCGGCTGGCCGATTCTGTCGATGCGCCCCAGCCCGATCTCGCCGCTGGCCAGCAAACTGGTCCGCCTGGATATAGAATGCTTCCACCCGTACGAGAACCCATATTCGCCGTATTTCGGCGGGCTGAAATAGAGCGGCGACTGGCGCTGGAAGCTGCTGTAGCGAACGTAGTATCCGGCGGTGAATTCTGGATTGACGGTATAGGACAGAACCGCTGAGAGCCGCCGCTGAAGGTTGGTGGAGAAGTCGCCGCCGGTGGCGGTGTAGTGCGTTACACCGGCCTGGGCACCGATTTTCCAGCGCGCGCCGAACGGAGCCGAGTAGCTTGCCAGCGCGGTTTCGCCAACCACGCCGGCCGCCAGCGACGCGACGGTGTCCAAATCAAAAACAGCAGGCGCGCGCACAATCTGAAACGACAGCCGCTGGTCGCCTAGGGCCAGCGTCAGGTTCGACCGAAGCGTCCAAGTGGAGGACGCGCCGCCGAAGTTCATCATACCGATGTCGGCAATAAAGTTCGTGCCGGCCAGCGAGCCGAGCTGCGCCTTGACACCGCCGCCGTTTTCCCAGAACGTGCCGTTCCGGTCGCAGATCTTTGAACTCAACGCGGCCGCCGCTGCTCCGAAATCGGGAGAGGTATCTCCGCAGCCGGCTCCGCCGATCTGGCGCAATTGATGAAAGTACCCGAGCTGATAGTAACCCGTAAACTTGAGATCGCCTGGCATCGGAAGAGCGCCCTCGATCGTGTTCACGCCGCGATAGAAGCCGTCCGAGTCGCCAAAGCTCTTATAGCCATAGCCGATGGAGGGCGAGGTTAGCGGCGCGAGTTCCGCCACGCGTGCGCGCGCGGTGCTGTTGCCGGGATCAGACGCCAGCACATCCCGATATCCGCGGATCACGTTGAACGGATCGTTGCTCGTGTAGTCGGTCACCTGTGCCAAGCCAAGCAGTGCGTCGGCGCTGCGCGCGTCGGACTTCAAAATAGTGCGGAAATCGGCGGCAGCTTGCTTGTAGTCCTTTGACCAGGTTTCGATTTTGGCCATCTCCAGCCTGGCGGGCTCGTCTTCCGGGTACTTCAGCAGATAATTGTGATAAGCGGCTACTGCGTCGGAATTCTGGCCACTCCAGCCGTACAGGCGCGCGATCGCTAGTTCGGTCTGCCGGTCTTTTCCGAAGCGTTTGACATAATCACGGTAAAGATCGATTGCTTCTGAGAAGCGCTTGGCCGATGTCAGCGATTCGGCTTGCTCTGTCAACTCCGATTTCTGCAACGAAACATAGGAGTCGATCGTCTCGCGCGCGATCTGGTTTGTGTTGTCGATGGCGGCGAGTTTTGCCGCCACCGGTTGAGCCGCCGCGATTTGGTTATCCCACACATACGCGTGAATCAACCCTTCATAGTCTTCCACCGTTGCCGCGGCGGTGCTTGCCAGCAGAGTATATGTTTCGCGGGCTCCTGGGTAATCCGGAACCGTCATTTCCGCTTTAGCAAGCTCTCGCTCCGCAGCCAGATCGTCGGGCTTGCGCTTGTGATACTGCCGGTAATAAGGAACGGCCTGGGCCGGTTTTTTCGCCCACGCGTATGCACGGGCAATCTGGAGAACTGTTTCGTCGCTTTCCGGGTGATCTTTCAAATACTCGATGAAGAACTTCGCGGCGCGCTCGTTATCGTTTGCCTGGATACTTTCAAAAGCCCTCTTGCGAGGCAGTTCCGATTCCAGCCGAACGCGCGCGTCTTGCGCGTCCGGATCGGAAGGGTTGAGCTTAAGAGTTTGATCGTACGCCTTCAGGGCCAGATCGAATTGGCCCATGTGCTCGTAGGCTTGGCCCATGCCGAGCTGGGCGCGAGGGTCGCTGGGATGCGAAGCCTCAATCAGCTTGAACTGCTCCACGGCGTCGGCATAGCGCGCCATCCATAGCAAAACATTCCCGAAACTCAAGCGCGCTTCGACGTTCTGGGGAGCGGATTGCAAGTACGTGCGAAATTCCTGCTCCGAATCATCAAGCTTGCCTGCCCACATCAGAACGTTGGCCAGTTCCAAGCGCACCCCAGCATCAGCGCTCGCTTGGACCAGGTATTCGCGATAGAGCGTGATCGCAGTCTCGTATTCCTTGTTCCAGGCGCGGTTCTGGGCAGCGCGTTCCAGGTACATCGGACGCTTCGTTTCGCGTGCAAGCTCCGCGTACATTTCGGCCGCCTTCGAGTATTGCCGGTTAGTTGAGTACAGCTCAGCTAAACGCTGGCGAGCGGTGATGGATTGCGGTGCGGCAGAAACGGATTTTTCCAGGACCTTCTCGGCTTCTTGCACCTTTTGGGCCTTGACCAGCGCAGCAGCCTCGGCGAGCTGCGCTGTTGGGTCAGTCCGCTGCTTCTGCGGGTTCGATGGTAGCGGCGGATTTTTGGGCGCGGCCGGGGCGGGGCTGAGCGCTTGAATCGCCTCGGCGTCGTTCGGGGACACTAACAGAACCATCCGATATTGAGCTCGCGCTTCGTCCAGCTTGCCTTCCTGGTTTAAACAACTGGCGTATAGCTTCCGCACGGCTGTGCTCTTGGGCTGATGGGCCAGAATGTCCTCCAGGAGCGGCACGGCCTGTTTACAGTCTCCGCGCCGGTACAATTCAAGGGCGCGGATCGACTCCGATGGACCGGACTGCGCGGCGGCGCTGCTGAGCGCCATTAGCGCAATGATTGTGCCTCGCGCCAGAGCCGTAAGTCCGTGGTTCATCGTTAACCTTCCAACCCGGCAGCGGCGCGAAATGCCGATACTGCGACGGCTGCACCTTCCGTCCGGTCGAATGTCGAAAATCCGCTGCGGCCATGGTGCGCCGGCTTCGGCACAGCGGCGGGAATCTGGAGCCGTGCCAGAAGGTCAGTTGACACACGCGCCGCAAATGTCTCAGAGCCGTCGAACATCTCATATTCGATTTCGAACGCCTCCGGCAGCTTCCAATGCTGATAGAAGCGTGTCAGAAATGCATCCGGCCCGGTGGCCTCCGCCAAGAGGACCGCTGCGCCGGACGAACCAACGAACGTTAGATCGTCTCGTCTGCTGACGAATGAGCAGATCCCGCCGGCTTCTTGCGCGTATTCCGGACTGGAGAACGAAAGCACCGCGAACGGCAGGTCGCTGGCGCGGCAATGCTGGACCTCAGCTTCCAGGCGCGCATTGAACTCGTCAATCTCAGACGTGCATAGATTGCGGCCGCCGTGAGAGCTCGAAACAACATCGAAAGCTGACTGAAGATGAGCCGCTCTCGCGCTTAGACGCTCGGAGCGCAGAAGCAGATTCCGAACATGCAGCTTAAAAGTGCGAATGTCAAACGGGCGAGGCAGCGCGATATCTGCGCCCGCGGCTAGCACGCGGATCCGATCGCCCAGCCGGCGCATGCGAGTTCCCGTCACCAAAATCGGCGCGTGCACTCCCGAACGTCGCAGTTTCCGTGTCATGTCAATGGCGCTGATACCATGCATCTCCATCGCGAGCACGACCAGATCCGGCTGCTCGCGAGTCAATTTCGCCAGACAATCGCCCGGTCCTTGCGCCTCGTTAATGGACGCTACCGACTCGAGCGCGGCGGACAGTTGGGCGCGGTGCTCGGCGTTCGGATCGACAATCAGCACGTTGAGCTGCGTGGACCGGCGGTGAGTGACTCCGCTGCGGAAGCTGAATCCGGAGGCGGTCGGTTCCACTTCTGGATACAATGCCCCGGCAGAAGCGGAGGCAGTTGGCAGTTCATGACCGGCGTTGGCCACTAGTCCTTCACCGAATCGAATCTCGAAAGAAAACAAAGGAGACGAGAACTCCGCGCCAGGAAAGCGTTCGACCGACAGGGTGCGGAGTCCTGCGCAACGCCGGTCGGGTTCCAGCCGGAAAACTCCGAAGACGTAGTCTTTGCAAGCGGCGAGATGGCGGTCGCCCTCCGGCGTGTCGATCAAGTACAGACAAGTCGATCCCACGCTCGCGAAACCCTCGACCACGCTGCGCATGCGTAAAGCCGAGATTCCGCTAGCGGCAAAAAGCGGGGTTGCGGGATCGAAAACCAGGCGCGCGACTGTGCCGCCATCCAAAACACTACGTAACTCGGCGGCCAGGTCGCTCACCTGGTGCAGTCGCGGAGAATGTTGTTCGAGATCCTCCGGGTATTCGATGAGAATGAGTTTGCGTTTTTCGAGATATGGTTGCAGATCCCAGCCCATGGCGCGGGCATGCGCGATCGCGGCTTCTGGGCGACGCCGCAAAACGTACGCTACCGTTTCGTCCCGCAATAGGCCTTGGTGGAGAAAGCTGAGCGCCAGTGAAGTTTTGCCACCCCCCACCGCGCCGTAGATCAGATAGTCTTTCTGCGCGCGAAGGCCGCCGCAAGCGCCGTCCAGTTCCGTAAATCCTGTACAGACCATGAGAGAATCGTACGGCCACTGTCTCAGGCCGAGGAGTAATCAATGGGTAAACACCTCGCAAATAGCGTAAAAAACTTTTCTTCTAAAGCTGGCACGATTCGAGGCCCTGCTCGCCCTTTACATACTAGAAGCGGCGGCAAGCGCTAAAACATGACTCCTGTAACGGCAGCACAAGCTCACCAGCAACTGGAACGTATTCTGAAGAGTCGCGCCTTCTCGAAGGCCACCCGATTGCGCCAGTTCCTCCGGTTCCTCATAGAAAAGAAGATTGGCGGCGAAGAGTACTTGTTGAAGGAGACGGTGCTGGGAATCGAGGTATTCCGCCGCGGCCGGGATTTCGATCCGAAAGCCGACCCGATCGTGCGAGTGGACGCTCGCAGGCTGCGTACACGTTTGGCGGAATACTATTCGCGAGAGGGGACGCTGGACCCGGTTCACGTGAGAATCGAGCCTGGCAGTTATGTGCCGATCATTGAAGCCCGGCGCACGAGGGCGGTTTTTGGAGCACGAACGATCGCTGTGATGCCTTTCGTCGCCGTGACGTCGCATCCGCAGGATGAATACTTTTCTCGGGGGCTCGCCGAGGAGGTCATCAATTCACTCGCGCAAAGGAATGATATAGAAGTGTTCGCATCCGGTTCCGGAGCGGCGCAATCTGCCGGTTTACTCGTCTGCGGCAGCATCCGGCGGGAAGAAACTAAGCTTCGAATCTCGATCCGAGTGGTTGCTGCCAAGGATAGCTCGGTCCTGTGGTCGCGTCAGTACGATACCGATGCCGCGCAGATATTCTTCTCGCAAGAGCGCATATCACGCGACCTTTCGATCGCGGTGCATGCCCATACATTGCGGGAAGACGATATTGCAGGCGCCGGAGACGCTGAATTGTTGTTCTGCCCGGCTGCAGCGCCATTTCCGGTGGCGATGACGGGGACCTCGGCGACTCCTTAGTAGTTCGATATGGGACCAGTAATTACTGCTGCCGGAATTTTGTTGCTAGCCCAAATAGCGTCCGCCGATGCCACCGTTACGTACGCAACGACGGCCGACTGGCAGACCGAATTTACCGGCCAGATCACGATCGTGAACAATGGCCCGAGTGCTGTCCAAAACTGGGTCCTGCAGTTCGACTTCGCTCCCTCGATTCTTTCCATTTGGGACGCACAGATATCGCAGCATAACGCTTCGCACTACGTCGTCATTTCGGCCGGATGGAATAACACGATCGCGGCGGGCGGCTCGGTGATCTTTGGTTTTAGCGGTTCGCCGGGAAACGTGAACTCGGTGCCTCAAAACGTCAAGTTCACGGCGACTGCGGTGCCCTCGAATTCCACGCCCCTTCCTTTGAGTATCAGCGTCGCGGAAACGTCCGAGTTCAACAATCAGTTTTCCGCCGTTATGACGATCATCAATTCCGGCTCTGCACCGTTCGCAAATTGGACCGCGGATTTCAATTGCGACCAGCAGATCACCGCGATTTCAGGCGCTGACCTCGTGCGTACCGCGACGGGTTATGAAATCAGCGGCCCGTCTATACCGGCTGGGGGGCAACTGGCCGTAAGCATCAAAGGAGCCGGCGCTCTGGACTGGAACAGCTTCAGCAATTGCACCCTGAACGGTGCGCCGTGCCAAATCTCGATCACATCGCTGGGCGGACAAAGTGCGAACACACCGTCCATATTCATTGCCGGCATTGACACCGCCACGGCCGCGCTGCAGGTCTCGGTTTCGCTCGGCCCAAGCAGCTACAAACTCTCCCTTTCTGGCGGCGCGCTGGGAAAATACTCTGCCGTCGTGAGTAACTCGGACGTGCTGTCGGCCTCAGTGGACGACTCCGGCGAATTGCACATTGTGGCCCGGGCAACCGGGCGCGCTGGAATTAAGATTCAAGACAGCACGTCCGGAGCTACCCGATTCCTGGGCGTTCGGGTGAACGATCCCTGGGGTTCACCGCCTCGTTTGCCGAAGTATCTCGCGCTCGGTACCGTGAGCGAGGACACCTCGGACGATCTTGGTTTCTTGGAAGATTTTCAGCCTGACCTAACGAACAGGCGCGTCGATATTCGCTACATTTATTTGAACGGTGGACCAATCAATGGCTGGGACACGTGGGGCAACGGTTCGGGCAGCAGGGCTGTAACGTTCATCCGAAACAGCCGCATGCTCGGCGTCATCCCGTTTTTTGTCTTCTACAACATCCCGGACAGCAGCGAGGGATACCAAGTGGACCTTCAGCATGTCCAGGACGCGGCCTACATGGCCGCCTATTTCAAGAATCTGAAGCTGGCGCTAGACCTGATCAATCAGGAATCCCCGGATGACATGGTGGGAATAATTCTGGAGCCGGATTTCATCGGATACTTGGCGCAAAACGCGAATCAGCCTGCCAGCGCCATTACGGCGATCACCAGCGCCGCGTATTCATCCGGCGTTTTGAGCTCCAGCGATCCGTTGTTTCCCAATACAGTTCAAGGGCTCGTGCAAGCGATCAACTACACCATCTCTAAATTCGCGCCGCAGGTCTTTTTTGGCTGGCAGATGAATTTATGGGCTTCGCCGGCGGGAGGATTCACGACCTCAGTTCCCAATACCGGGCTTATGCACAAAACCGACGCGTTGGGCGTGGCAACCGGCCGGCCGCTCATTTACAACGAAGCGTCGGCGATCACTCGTTATTATTTGAGCGCAGGTATCGCCAGCTACGGCGCAGGCTTCGTTTCGATTGACAAATACGGCCTGGACGCCACTGGTTTCCAAGCCTCGGCAGCGCAGGATCCCGCCGATTCCGTCTGGTTTTGGAACAACGATCAATGGCAGAACTACTTGACGTTCGTTCGGGCGATGCATGATACGTCCAAATTGCCGGTCATCCTCTGGCAGTTGCCGGTTGGCCATATTAACAGCAGTTTGCGCAAGGACCCGTATGCGAGCGCCGGAACGTTTCCTGATCTGATGAATTCCAATCGCTCGCTCGAGGATTCATCTTCGACATTCTTTTTTGGCGACTCGTTCACATCCAGCGGAGCACGCTTGGCTTTTTTTTCCAAAAACGACGGTAAGGATCCCAAAGTCAGCGTCTCGGGGCAGTCCATTACTTGGGGCGAACACCTGAGTGACTCTGCTGCGGCCGGGGTGATCGCAGCGCTATTTGGCGCCGGAGTAGGAGCGAGCACCACGAATATCGGCACCCCGCCCACGGATTCCTATTGGTGGATTACGGCCGCGCAGAGCTACTACGCGCGGCCAGCGGGGATATTGCGGCGACCTCCCCGCCACCACTAACCAAGCTCGTGCGCTCTGGATGTAACCTTTCGCCCGCAACGCGCTGAATAAGAGATTGTCCTGCGAATAATACGGCGGATACCTAAGGGACCTGGCCGGCCGCTTCCTTTAAGATCGAGCCGTGATGGTTCGATGGTTCACCGTCCTTGTAGTGGCGTCTCCTTTGGCGGCGCAAAACTTCAACGTGTTGTATCGGCTTGACTCCAGTTGGCCCACTGGGCTGCAGGCTGAGATGAGCGTCAGCAATCTTTCCGGATCACCGGTGACCAATTGGAAGCTGGCGTTTGACTATCCTTTGTTAATTACCAGCATCTGGGATGCAAAAGTGGCCACGCACACTGGTAACCACTACGTCATAACCGGAGCCGGATGGAACAACAATCTTGCGGCGGGGGACACTGTGTCCTTTGGGTGGATCGCGAACACCTATCAGGGAGCGGTCGCGAACCCGGCCAATTGCGCGTTTCAGGAAAAGCCAGTCTCCTGCGGAGGCCCGGTAACAGACGTAACTCCGCCCGCGCCGCCGACAAATTTGAGATCGCCTGCACAGACGTCGACGACCATATCGCTTTCCTGGGATGCCTCCACCGATAATAAGGGGGGAAGCGGCATCGCCGGCTACGACATTCTTTCTGAGCAGGTTGTAATTGGAACCACGGGCGGCACAAGCTTCCTTGTTTCCGGCCTAGTGGCGGGCACGCAACATACCTTTGCTACGCGCGCTCGCGACAATGCCGGGAATGTATCCGGATTGAGCGCAGCTTTGACAGTTGCGACCGCGCCTTATGCAAACTGCGTGGCGGTCCCGAGCGCTCCGACCGGACTTTCGGTGAACACGAAAACGTCCACCTCAATTTCCATATCGTGGAGTGCGGTGCCTCAACAGGCGAATTGCAATACGACCTACATTTTGTCCATGGATGGGAGCAGTATCGCGACCGCGAGCACGAACTATACAGTGTCAAGCCTTCAGCCATCCTCTTCCCATGTATTTATGGTTGTCGCAAAAGATCAGGCGGGCTCGTCACCGCCCAGCGCGGCGCTGCTCGCGACAACAGATCCGGCCGCTCCGCCGCTATCCAGCAAGTGGCCGTCCTCAATTTTCAGTCCGTACGTCGACATGCTGCTATGGCCGACGCCTTCGTTGTCTAGCAGGAACTGGCGGTAAAAATGCGCTCGACGCATTTCCCGCGAATGCCGTGATGGGTCTCGACGTCGTATACTCGCGCTCAGTACGTTTCGCGACTTGCCGACGGACCGCGGCGATGGGGAGCCTACGTAATCTGTTTGTTCGGCTGGCGCGCACTGATGTGCTGGTAATCGACGACTGGGCTATGGCCGCATTGACAGAACCCGAGCAGCGCGATTTCTGAGAAATCTGCGAACTTCGCTCGCAGGTACGCTCCACGGTGCTCACTTCGCAATACCGGTCGCGCACCGGCACAAACAAACTTGAAACCTCGCACCTCCGAATCACCGAATCGGCGCATCTCGAACGCTAAGTACTGCTGAGTTCGAGGCAGGGACGAACAGGGACGAAATACAGGGGACGAATAAGCCTGTCTTTTGCGCTTTCGCTAGGGCCGTCGCGGTTCTGATGCTGTTAGTCGCACGAGCTTCTCGTATTGGCCGGCGCTCCCGAAGGGAACGCCGTCGAACGTCGGTGACTACACCGTGGTTATGACGATTCGAGTGATCCGCGCGCTGGCGCACTGAACGCCGGCAATCGACAAAATAGAGATTGCGAGGAGATCGCGAAGACTCGCGAAGCACAGGTTCATGAAGGCACGACTAACGTTCAATGTGGTCATCCAGTCGACTTTAAGTTCGATGGTGCGAAAATCTGATGCAAAGCCTGGAGACATCAGAATCCTGTTCGGTTCATGCCGGCAAAAATCGTGGCTATTCGGCCCTTGCTCCCGCCGAGTGGCTATCGAGTAGGTCGGCGATAAGATGACGCGAACGCGGGCCTAAAAGGTCGGTATCGTGCCTACCTGAACTCCTTGCGAAGACGACGTCTGTTGAAACGGAAGCGAGCGGCCAACCTAGAGAAATCCGCGAAGCGCTGGGCTGACTGGCCAGAATTAGCCTGCCGTTTACTTCTTGCTCTGCTTCGCAATCACGAGATCGGAAATCTTGTTGTACGTAGCCTGAGGGATCACCTTCTTCGAAAGTAGCTGGCGCTTATTTGCGTACGGCCTATTCTTGATAATCGCAGCGGCGTAAGCATCCCCAATCCCCGGTAGGGACTTTAGCTCCTCCTGGGAGGCCGAATTGAGATCGACCAACTTCGAAGCAGTCGAGCTAGTGCTCGCCCCTTGGCTATTCGCAGTTGACTTTGCCGGCGTCGAACCCTTCTTCGGCTGCTGGTAAGGCGCGGCCAACAACGAGACGGCAGTCACAAGTAAGACGATCCATGTCCTTACCATAGTGCTTCCCTTTCTTGTTCTCTATAGTCCAGTATAAGTTCACAGGGTGGACTTGTCTCGGTTTGTGAGAACAGCGCCCGCGGCTGGAAGACCGATGCGATCGGCGTTCGTACCTACCGTGCCGCTGGAGTCTAAGAACACTCTATTAGCCACGTCGCTGGCGCAGGCGGACCTGCGTTTCGGGAAACTTTAGTCGCCGAGAGGTACCCGCAGCATTTCGACGCGATGGTGTTCAGCTATCGGCGAGTAGGCGGGACCATGAAAGGGCACTGGCTGACGTTCCGCCTTCGCGAGTTGTTGTTTCAGCCACACAACAAGGGGAGCACGGTGGCATCGAGCCGCTCTGCTATCACAACGTTTGCGTCATTTCGACACAGAGCGGCCTTGGGAACATAAATTCACGTCTGTGATTTCTTCGGCTCGCCGCGCGGGAAAACGGTGCGCGACAATCAGGGGTAACCTTGAAGCCTAGGCGTTCCCGGCCTCCACTCCGGCGGGAGCGCGAATCCATCGTGATTCGGCATCTTGACCTTCGGCAGAGTCTGCTCGTTCATCACCTCGTCTTCCTTGATAACCCCGTTCTTATAGAGCAGGAAAGCAGTGAGCGCGTACACCTCGTTCGGGCTGAGCGAGCCCTCTTTCCCCAGCGGCATTCCGCGATTGATGTAGTCCCATATTGTTGTCGCAAATGGTGAATGGACAGCCATGGTATTTCGATCGTTCACACAAGGAGCGAGGCAGGGCACCAAATTCGTCATCGCGTGCGTCTCTTGGCTGCTGATTAGGGTCGGCGAATGACCTCGGGATGATCCGTTCGCGCCATGGCACCCCGCGCACCCTTTGCGAACGTAAAGCGTCGCACCTTCTTTGGCGTTGCCATGCCCCGCCGGAAGCTCCTTCCCCGTCGGGCTGATCGCGATGTCCCAGGCGCGGATCTCTTCTGCGGTCGGCGTCCTGCCGATGCCATACGTGGGCGACTGCGGCCAGGCGGTATGGCAAATCGCCAGGGCCACGATAATGAAAAGAGGCCTAAGCGAGTCCATTTCGTACGCTCCCGTCGGTACCGATTTTCCACGGCTGCACCGTATTGTCCGCTCCTCGCACCCGGACCTTTTCCACGGGTTCGTTCCAGTATTTTGCGACGTCGGCTCGGGTCGGTTGGACGGTCCCCAGTTCGTCAGTACAGCGCGACATCAGTATATATTCCTTTCCGTCCCAATTCCAATGCAATCCGAATCGAACGTGCGCCATTTTGTATGCTGGCGTGCGAAGCTCGGCGTTTTTCCACGTCTGGCCCCCATCGGTTGATACCTCGACAGAACGGATCGCACCCGCGCCGGACCACGCCAACCCACTTATCTCATAGAAGCCGGGACCCGATAGCTTCTGTCCCCCCGAAGGAAACGTGATGACCGATTTTGGCCCAATCTGGTGAGTCAACGCAGCGGCTTTCGGGTCAGCATCGATATGCCCATAGTCGTCGTAGGTCATGTAATATCGATCGACGGCTTTGATTCGCCTCAAGTATTTGATCTGATAAATGCCCTCGAAACCAGGAACCATCAGCCGCAGCGGAAAACCCTGTTGCGGACGGAGCGGCTCGCCATTCATCGCGTAGCAGACGAGGCAGTCATCCATCGCCTTCGCGAGCGGGATGCTCGATGCGCCCTTCACTTCCTCCGCGCCTTCGGCTACGATCCAGGACGCCCCGTTTTCAACGCCAGCCTCTTTGAGCAGCAACGCGAGCGACACGCCGGTCCATTCGGCGCAACTAGTCAGTCCGTGCGTTTCCTGAACGGTTTTGTGCGCCGGCCTTGCTCGGTTGCCCAGGCACTCGATGAAATGAATGCGGGTCTCATAGGGCAGGCGCTTCAAGTCGTCCATGGTGAAAATCAGCGGCCGCTCCACCATGCCGTGAATCATCAGGCGATGCTCGCGTGGATCTATGTCGGGAACAAAGGAGCCGCGGTGCGTGGCGGTATAGAAAAGTGAAGAGGGCGTGATGATCCCATACAAATCTTGAAGCGGTGTCAATACGTGAAACGTAAGTCCGAACTCGTCTGGGGAATGCCTGTCAGCCACCGGCACGCGGATCGAATTGACAAAACGCGAACGGTCGCCATAGGCTATGAGCTCGTCGATTCTCTTGGCGGGCGTCCCCTGCGTTTGTCCGCTGGCAACGTGTGCGCCGGCCGCGCCGAAACCGGCGACTGCGCCGGTACTTCTTAGGAACCCCCTTCGACTCGGTTTTTTAGAAGCCATGAGTCACTCCTCAAGACGAAATTTCCGGTGGCGGGCCCACGGCCACCCGGTGAGTTGAAGTATACACCGTTTAAATAGGCCGTTCCCGCGATTCTGATAAGCTCAAGCAACCCGTTCCACGACCGCACGGTCGTCGTTACGAGCTGCGGCCGTTTGTGTCTTTACCGCAAGAAAATCAATCTGAGCGTCACTTTCGCCGGTCAGGCCGTCGGCCTCAAGGAAGTCGACGACGCCATCTGGCTCGTCAGTTTCATGGAATACGATCGTACATCGATCTGGAGGAAAAACCTTTGCAGCCCCTCAAACCCCTTCGTGCCAAGAGTGCTACCTATGTCTTAAGAACAATCTATTATCTATGTGTCCGGTCCGGACACAAAATTGATTGCGCGACATTGCAAGAAATAGGAAGCCCCGGCACGCCAATCGGCGTCCGCAAACCATTGATTCACAGTGCGGTTCGGTAATTACCAAGATGAAGCCCAGACCGGTTGAACCCGCCCGAACGGGCTCGGCTATTCTTCCTCCTTTGGCCCGCGTTGACACGTCGCAAGGCCGACCGTATCATCAGGTCATGGGACCGATCTCGGAAACCTATCGTTACATCGTCCGGTCGGCGGGCGTTCGGAGTGGCCATGCCATCGTGCAAGGCACCCGAATTGCCGTTCACGATGTCATTGGCTTGCTTCAGAGTGGCGAAACAGTGGAAACGATGACGGCAAACTGCTTCCCGCAACTCACTCGATCGCAGGTTTACGAGTGTCTCGCTTACTATGAAGACCACCGTGGTGAGATCGACTTGCTCGTTACCCAGCAAATGGCGCGCGCGTCTGAGTGAAGTTCCTGCTCGATCACGAGGTGCCCGAGGATCTGAGCTATTTGCTCGAACAACTTGGCCACCATGTCATCCTCTTGCGCAAAGCCCTTGCTGAAGACGCCTCCGACGAAGAGGTACTCCAGTTTGCCCACGAGCGCGGCTGCCTGCTATTGACGTGCAACCGGCACGACTTTCTCCATCTCGCAACGAAGCAACTCCATCACGGCATCGTGATCATCATTCGCCGCCGGACGCGGGCTGCCGAACGGGCCGCGTTGTTCGACTCCTGGAGGGCGCTGGAGAGACTGGTCTCCAGAAACTTCAACTTCGCCTGAGTACGGTTGATGATTCGTGCCAGTTAACGATTGAGTGGGGAGCGTTTTGTAGGCAGGTCGGGCAGCCGAGCGAAAATTTGGCTCCCCACTCTAAACACGTTTCGAACTTTTGCAGCCCACTCCAACCGCTCCAATTGCCTGCTAGTCAATTGACATCCGCGCAAGACAGGTGCGCCCATCCAGACTGGCGCCCAGCAAAGACGGGTCTCGAGTTGCAAGACTAACATCACTCGGCCGACAGCCCAAGGATCGGCTAAGGAACAATGCTGTCGCTAGTGCCCGACACGAGGTAATTGTTGGGGAGATTCCGGAGCTGCGGCTCCCTGTCGTGGAGTTTGCGATACAGGTACTGAATGTTGCTGTAGATATCCTCTTCGCGTCGGTGAAACTGCCGATAGAGTCCGCACTGAGCGCATGAAATCGGAGTGACATCGTACACAACTGTTTCCCAGTTCATCGATTCTCCCCACAATATCGCCTGGACTCGAAGGTAGAGGTCCGCGCCTGCGTCCATGAGAAGTTCCATTATAGGCCGGCAGTAGGCCACAACTCGCTTTTCGTTGCACCGGCGCAGTAAAGCCCGAACACTGCTTTCCCCTGTTTAGTTGGGCCTCGAAATTTGGCAGGTTCACCACTCCGCACGAGGAAGCACCAGTCCTTTGTCCTGTTTTTATAGGACCGTACGGTGACGTCCTGACTATTTGTCTTTCGAAAATGCCTCTGCCTAATGGCCAAATGCGATCCGCGCTCCGGAGCCAGGAGTTGCGGCCGTGTACGTCACCTCTTGGCCGGGTGTGGCGGCAAGCGAGCGCAATGCTTCGTCGGAAACGCGTGCGGATCCGTCGTCTGGCATGAAGTTGTTAGCGGCCGGGTCGTAGAGATAGCTCATAACGCGGCCGTTCTGGACGACTTGCGCGACCAAGTCGCATTCCATAACAGTTCCGCCCAGGGATTTCGAAGTGAACGACGCAGAGGCGCGGCGCATCAGCAGACCGATACGCGCGGCTGCGCCGGGGCTGTTGTTGTTCGTCAACGTGACCTGTTGACCGACTATGGGCGCGAGGTCGCTATCGAACGCAAGAATAAACTGCTCAACATCGCGTCGAGTCGCATCCGGATTATCAGGTGGGAAACCCACACCCCGGGCCGGCCGGAATACCTTCGCGCTCAGGAAGCGGAAGATCGTATCGGTCGAACCATCTCCAAGGTAGCCAAACCCGCGAACCTGATCGCCGGTTGGGCCACTGTCCGGTGCATCGTAGAAAGTCACCGATGGTGCCCCGAACATCCCAATCTTTGTATAAGCGTTGCGCAGATGCGGAATCTTGATGATTTCGGGCAGAGCCTCGAAGCTCTGGTTACCTCCTGTACCAAAGAATCCTTTCGAAGCGTCCAGGACGTGGCACCCGTTACAACTGAAGGATATCTGTCCCGCAATCACTTCCAGGCCCGGCACGATCACGCCGTCGGCGGGTCGGGAACCAGCAAAGAAATCACGTCCACGCTGCTGCGAGGCCGTTAACGAATTATCAAGATTGCGTACCGGATTCGGGGGCGGCAAAACTTGTAATTGAAAATCGGCGAACTTCTGCATGTCATCCTTAGATGGCAGATCCGCGCTTCCAATCAAGTTTCGAAACGCCACTACGAAGTTTAGGAATGACAGATTCGAATCGAAGGGATCCGTGCCGAACTGGCCGGTCGAACGATCGCCACGCCAATGCATCGCCCCCGAATTTCGAAGCCCGCGCAGAGTCTGCGTCGTGAACGGCCCCTTCATCGGATGGAAGTCGGCGGGATTGTCGCTGCCGTTGATTTTTGTAGCAATTCCTGTCTGCCCGAGAGGAATAAGTAGTCTCAACAAGCCGCTGAAATTGATTGGTATTGGGCTCTTGGTAACTGCATCATCAGGGTTACCTAGATCCCACGCCAAGTCGTCCATATCACCGAATACGTGGCAACTCGCGCATGTCGCCTCACCATTACCAGAAAAGCGCGTCGCATCGTACAGCATCGGCCGGCCCTGGACGACTGATGGCGGTTCGGGATTAGGCAGGGCCAAGCTTAACAGCTCCTCCTTGGTGCCGAGATCTATTACTTTGACGGAATCATCGAATCGCGTTGCTACATACAGCAGATCGCGAGGTTCATCCAAAGCCAGTCCGCTCGCTCCGCCCCCGCTGACCTGAATGTAATTCGCGCTTGCCGCAACTGGGTCGAACGAGTCGTCTTCGAGCGAAGCGGTATCAAACACCCCAACCTTTCTCGATCCGAATGCGGCAACGTACAGTTTCGTTCCGTCGCTCGTAACGGCCATATCGAGCGGCATCGAGAGGCTATAGTTCTTCGCGTTCGGATCAAATCCGGCCGATCCTGCCAGCTGGCTGTAATCGATGTGCTTGTTGAGGCGCCGCGGCGACACGCCGGAATCGGAAATCACCGTAATCCGCGCTTCTGCCAAGTGCCCTTGCACGGTGTGGCCGCCAAAGCGTCCAGCACCTTCGAAGCGTACGTTGTTGATTGATTCGGTATTTGAGACGTAGAGAATGCCGCTAGCCGGATTGGTGGCCATGTTGAACAGTGTTGTGCCCACATGCGCGAAGACTGCTGTTTGAGTAAGACTGTTGGCGTCCACCGCGAATACGTCAGTATCGGGCAGATTGAAACGGACAGAGTTGTCCCACACGCGGTGCAACTCGTCTTCCCAATGTCCGCTGCTGTTGTTGTATTTCACAATAAGGGCGACTTCAGGCGCCGGCTCTCCCGCGGAGTCGGTCGCTGGACCGGGATTGCCACCGGGACTTTCCGAACCATCCTGAAGTGTGCACGGCATCGCCGGTTGGAATCCTTCGCAGACCCTGCCCTGAAGGATGGTCGTCGTCTGGTTGCCTGTTTTGAAACCCGCAACGTAAACAGTGTTGCCGTCCGGACTCACGGCCAGCGCTCGTGGCGTATCGGTGAAGAAACTCATAATTTTAAGTGGCGTTCCACCAACCGTGGTTCCTAAATTCGAGGGATCGAATACCCAAACATCGGCACGAGGTACGCCGGGAGTCGTCAGTTGTGGATCGCCTGCGCCAGGGACGTCCGCGATTGAGGGATCACTGCGTTGCTGCCCCCGGTGCGCCGTCGTGATGAAAGCGCGGACGGGTTTACCGGCGAAGACGACATCCCTCGGTTCGTCCCCAACCAGCAGTGTGCGAATGACGTGCGGGGTGCCGGTTAAACTGACCACACTAACACTATCCGAGAGGTGATTCGTAACCCACACTTCCGAATTGGTTAGTGCGGCTACGGCGACCGGCTCAAGCCCTACTCGTACTGAAGCCAGGGACGCAGGCATTCCCGAGGAGAGATCGAATATTTCCAGGGTGCCATTGGGAGTGTTAACGGCGAACAGCATATTCCCGTCCGGAGACATTGCAATGGGCCGTACCGGCCCACTCTCAAACTCGACGAACGGTAGCCCTGCAGAAGCAGTGGAGGCCTTCCCAGAGAAGAGCGTCAAGCCGACACCTGCCAGAAGCACAACGGCCACGAGGGCAACGCGATAAACCTGCCGGCGTGCCGAACGATCCATTCTGTTAGTCTACTGTACGGTATCGTCGTACCCACTCACCAAGGCCACCAAGCTCAGTCGGTGCGGGGGTTTCTGAGCGGAGCGTCGAGGGCAAGCTGCGGTTGAAGCCCCAGTCCAAGCGCGAGGATGACAGGCGCGCTTCTCGCACTCCAGCCAAGTAAATCCTTGCCGCTGTAATTTCACTCGCTATAGCGGCATCACTGCGTCGCGCGACAGAATTCAACTCATACATACAAGTCTGATTTGCCATTTGTCCTGACGGTTCTCGCGGCTTTCCCGATAACCGCTGTTAACCGAAGGGCTGGCTGTACGTTCGAGAACCGTATGCGATGTGCCCGCATCGTCGCGCGGTGGCGCCTGGAGCCGCCAAGGTGTGATTATCTTTGGTGCTATGAATCAAGGGCTGATGGCTGTCTCCGAAGCCGGTGGCGCTGCTTTCCCAATCACTTAACCAATTCTAAGAATGCTCCCAGAGACGCAGAGACACGCTGTTAACTGATGATATGGAAGGGGGTGGATTTGAGCCGCCAACTAGGGCCGCCTCGAAACGGAGAGACCCACGTCGGCTACGGTGGAGTCCGCATTTCAGCCCGGTACATCGGAGTGAAAACGTGTCCGCACTGCGGGAGTGATCGGCTGCGCAACAAAGGCCGCTAGCAACGGCGAGTGCGGCATGAGAACTGCGGCCTGCGGCATTGCGTACTGTGGCTGGAGGCGTGTAAGTTTCAATTCGAGAGTTGCGGGCGGCACTTCCGCGAACGGTTCCCCGGCATCCAACCCTAACAGAGATCCAGTGAAGCGTTTCAGAAGACGATCTCTCGCCAGCACTTGGATGGCATCAACCGCAGCCGGCTGGGGCGGCGGGAAGGGATCGGCGCGGCCACGGTAGAGCGTTACTTTCGTCGCGGATTGGAGCGTCAGTTTGGGGAGTGGCATTCCGGTCGTTGCCCACAGGTGCTGGGCATCGACGAGCACTTCTTCACCCGCCGCTCGGGCTATGCCACCACGCTGTGTGATCTCAAGAATCACAAGATCTATGATGTGGTGTTGGGCCGATCGGAACTCTCGCTAGAGGCCTATTTTCAGAGGCTGGAAGGCAAACACGAGGTTCGGGTGGTGTGCATGGATTTGGCCGCGAACTACCGCTCGCTGGTCCGCTTGCACTTTCCCCAGGCCCGCATCGTAGCCGATCGTTTCCATGTCATCCGGATCATCAATCACCATTTTTTGGCTTGTTGGTGTGAGATCGATGGAGTGGGTGCCAAAAACCGCGGCCTGATATCTTTGATGCGGCGTCATCGACATAATCTCCGACCCGATCAGCAGCTCCGGCTGGCGGCCTATCTGGCGGAGCGTCCGGTGCTGGAGACTATCTATCGTTTCAAACAACGGTTGTGTTATCTGCTGCTGACAAAGCATCGCACCCGCAAGCAGTGTGAGCAACTGGTGCCTCGCTTCCTCCGTGCCGTTTACCAGCTGCGCCAAGCCGGTTTAGCGCAACTGGTCCAGCTCGGCCAGACGCTCTCGGCTTGGTCGGAGGAAATCGTCGCTATGTGGCGCTTCACCCGCAACAACGGCATCACCGAAGGCTTTCACAACAAAATGGAGCTCATCAATCGACAAGCCTACGGCTTTCGGAACTTCCAAAATTACAGACTCAGAGTGAAGGTGCTATGTTCTTAGAATCAGTTTGGGGCTGGGTT
>Ga0070738_10002545_pt1 | contig 27605 bp, 27 predicted proteins | sample Coa_R2_2_FD_66446 | JGI IMG/M metagenome (GOLD analysis project Ga0070738, IMG submission 66446) | Surface soil microbial communities from Centralia Pennsylvania, which are recovering from an underground coalmine fire - Coalmine... | ecosystem: Environmental > Terrestrial > Soil > Unclassified ...
CACATGCTGCGCGACCAGCCAGGCGCCATAGCCGGAGACGGCAAAGGTGAAGCCATGCGCCATGTTGATCATGCCGAGGCTCGACCAGATCACCGAGATGCCCACGGCGAGGAGGCCGTAGATCGATGCGAGTGTCACCGTCGTGAGGGCCAGGTAGTAGAAATCGATCCCCATCTATTGCCTCGCATAGGCTTGCTCATGGCGGCGCATGCCGGCCGGCCCCGGCAAGGTCACCGTGGCCGCCGCACCGCCCTTGATCTTGCCGGCATGCAAGGCGACGAGACGCGTCACCGCGCCTTCGAGCCGCGACAGATTCTGCTCGGCGATCACCATCGCCCCGTCCTTGAGGTCGATCTGCTTCAGCGTCTCGATCAGCCCCTTGCTGATTTTGGGCGCGAGGCCGAGCGATGGTTCGTCGATGAGGAGCAGCGACGCATCGCCCATCAATCCGCGCGCCAGGCTCACCATGCGCCGCTCGCCGCCCGACAACCGTCCGACGGGAACCCCCAGGAGCTTGGTGAGCGGCGGGAAGATCGCCAGGACGCGAGCCCGCCGCTCCATCCGTTCGCGCCAGGCGCGGCGGGTATAGGCGCCGCTGTCGAGATGATCGGCGACGGTGAGGCCGTGGAAGAGCGCATCGCCCTGCGGCATCAGCGCGATCCCGCGCCGCACGACCAGATGGGTGTTCCGGCCGGGTCCCTGACTCCTGACGCCGCCGATCTCGATGCCATTGAGCTTGATCGAGCCGCTTTGCCAGTCGGTGAGGCCGACGATCGCGCGCAGCAACGTCGACTTGCCATGCCCGTTGAGGCCGATGATACCGACGCGCTCGCCCGCCTCGACGGTGAGATCGATGCTGTGGAGCACGCCGAGCGCGCCATAGCCGGCCGATAGATTCTCGATTTGCAGCAGCGCCGTCATCCGTACGCCCGCCTCCCGATCATGTCGCCGCGGTCTCGAAATAGGCGGCGCGCACGCGCGGATCGTCGAACGCCGCCTCGGGCGGGCCTTCGGCGATGATGCGGCCGAGATCCAGGATGACGACGCGGTCGGCGATCGCCGAGAGAAGCTCGAGCCGATGCTCGACGAGCATCACCGCGATTCTCATCTCATGGGCGAGGTGGCGGATGATCGCGTCGAGCTCGTCGATCTCGGAATTGATGAGGCCGGCGGCGGGCTCGTCGAGCAGCATCACGCGCGGACGGCGCAGCAGCAGGCAGGCGAGGAGCAGCTTGCGGCGGTTGAGCGCGTCGAGCGACCCCGCGAGCGCCAACGGGCTAACCCGCAATCCCACCCGCTCGGCCGCCTGCTCGACCTGGAAGCGGGTGAGGAAGGGCGAAAATGCCTGGCGCGCGGCGCGGAACACCTCGCCGACCGTGAGGGCATCCGGCACGACGGGCGATTGGTAGGTGCGGGCGAGGCCGAGGCGGGCGCGCGCATGCAGCCGCAGCGCGGTGACATCCTGCCCATAGAGAAGCACCTTCCCCCGGTCGGGACGGTAGCGTCCCGACAAGATCTCGAAGAGCGTGGTCTTGCCGGCGCCGTTCGGCCCCACGACGCCGAGGATCTCGCCAGCGGCGACGCCGAGGGTCACCCCTTCGAGGATCGGCCGCCCGCCCAAGCGGATATGGATGTCCTCGCAACTGAGGACACGCGACGCGCCCGCCACGGCCGTCCCCCGCCCGCCGTCAAAAGCGGATCAGCTCGTCCATGGCACCGAGCGGAACTTCACCTCCGCCAAGGCATCGGGCTGGATGATCTTGTGCTGGCCGTCCTGAACCTGGAAGAAGAGCTGCGCCATTCCCTTGTTGAGGTCGGTCGTCTGCAAGGGATAGTGCGGCGTCGCCTGGTACGGGTTGTTGAAGTCCATGGTGCCGTCGACCCCGTGATAGGGGTGGGTGCGGATGTAGTCGCAGATGGCCTTGAAGTCCTCGGGCTCGGCCGTCATCCAGGCGCCCTTCAGCATATAGACGGTATCGTAGGCGGAGCCGGTGTAGCAGAGGCCCATCACGCCGGGATATGCGGCGGAGTATTTCTTGCGGAACGCCTTTCCTTGCTCATCGGCGTAGACGCCCAGCATCGTCGACCAGACGAAGCCTTCGGCGGCGGCGCCGGCGAGGTTGAGGAACTCGGGCTGCGACGGGCCGTAATGCACATAGACGAGCGCGCCCTTCACGGGATCGCCGACGAATTGCTGGCAGAACGCCGCTTCCTCCGCACCGACCCAATGATCGATCATGATGGTGCCGGCGCCCGTCGCCTTGAGCTCCTGAATGACCGGGCCCCAATCCTGGACGGGCAAGCGGATATCGGTGATCGTCGCCAGCTCGAACTTGCTCTTCTTCAGCCCGGCGACGCATTCCCGCGCGATGGTGATGTTGTAGGCAAGCTGCTCGCGGACGATGTGGACCTTGTTGTTGATAGGCTTCCACGCGCCGGTCGCGGCAAGCTGCTCGAGGAACACCGGGAACATCTTGCCGTAATAGGATTCCGGCGGATCGACCTCGAAGATATGGCTGTACTTCTGAGGATTGGCCTTGACCGCCTCGACGGCGACCTCTTTCGTCTCGCCGTGGATATAGGGCGCCTTGTAGCCGCTCAAGGCCTCGAATCCCGGCAGCGCGATGAGCGTGAAAGGACAGCCGATCGCATGCGGCTTGGCATCCGCCACCTTGCGGAAGGCGGCCTGCGTGCCTTCCGGCGTCATCAGATCGATGTCGTAGAGCTCGATCTTGATCGGGCGGTCGCGAACGCCGCCCGCGCCATTGATCTCCTTCACCGCCAGATTGGCGCCGTTGATGTAATCGGCGTGATCGGCGACCCCCACCGGCCCGCTTTGCGCCGCGACGATGGCGAAGCGGATAGGCTTCGTGGACTGCGCCAAAGCCGGCGCCACCCAGGGGGCGGCGACCGCACCTGCAAGACCCTTGAGCACCGTGCGCCGGTTTGCCCATGCATTTCTTCGCGTCATCGCTTCACTCCCTCGCGATTATCTTGCTCTTGTCCAAGAAGCTAACCGGGCCGGGAGCGGCGATTTGTTGTTCTGGGAGACGAACTTTGGCTCTGGCGCGCCTCGCTGCGAGCGCCTCAGACGCGGAAGATCCGGTTCAGGGTGATGAAGATTCTCCCCTATCGGCATGCTTGTCATAATCTTGCGCGATCGTTGCCACCCAAATTCTCCTGTGGCATCGTGCAACGAACAAACAGAAGACGTCGTCGCCAGCACTCAGGGAGGTCGATTTATGTCCTCTGTCGTTGCCGAGTGGCGCCCGGAGCGAGCACGGCGCTCCTTCGCCGTCTCGACGGGCGAGACCCCTGATGCAACTTCAAAGTGGCGCGAATTTCTTTGCGAGATGTACTATCCGATGGAGGCGTTCGGAATAGACAAATCGCATTTTCGCGGGAGGCTCGACGAGATCAAGCTCGACTTCCTTCAGATCAGCACCTGCGAGGCGGAACATCAGAGCGTCAAGCGCACGCGGTTCCACACCAAATTCGATACCTCCGAACAGTTCATCTTCCTCTTTCCGACGAAGGGCATAACGCGCCGCGCGCAGTTCGATCGCGACTGCGCGCTCAACGCCTTTGCGTCGACCATGGTGCTGTGCTCCGAGCCCTATTGGGCCAGCTCCTCCGATGATTTCGCCAACATGATCATCAGGGTGCCGGCCGCGCTCATTCGCAGCCGCGTGGCCAATTGCGAGAGCCTGTGCGGCACGGCGCATCAGCGAAGCGTCATGATCAATTCCGTCATCTGGAATATGGTCGCCGGCTTCTTCAACGGCACCCTCGCCCTGCCGTCGGCCGAAGACCCTTCGCTGAGACGCCTCGCGGAGATCATTCTCGAGCTCGTCGTCTTCGTGCTGAATCGCGAGCTCGGCGGCGACGAGCCGGCCGACGCCAGTCACCGCGGCATGATCCGCAATCGGATCGTCGAATACCTCAACGCGCATCTTTGCGATCCCACGCTGTCGCCGCAGAAGGTCGCGACGGCGAACGGGATCTCGGTCAGCTATATGAACAAGCTGCTCCGCCCCTCGGGACGGTCGATGGCGCGCCGCGTGCTGGATGAGCGTTTGGCGCTCTGCCACGCGCGGCTGTCGCAGGCGAGCTTGCGGCACCTGTCCATCGGCAGGATCGCCTACGATGCCGGCTTCAACAATCAATCCTATTTCACCAGCCGCTTCCGCGCCAAATACGGCGTGACCCCCCGCGACATCCGCCGGGCCGCCTTTGCTGATTTCGACTCGGGCGAGGAGAACTGAGGACCTGGGCTGAGACTTCTTCCGCGGGAAGTGACCACGATGCGGAGCGTCTCTCGGGCCGTTGCTCTCCTGCGGCGAGACAATCACGAAAAAATTGTATGCGGCCGAAAGCGATTACCGGAAGTGACGAATCGTTCATCACCGTCGGGCACTATTCGCACGCTGCGGTTGCAGCCCGCCATCCGGAGACCGAGACGGAGCATGCAGAGATCACCATTCGAATTCGATATCGTCGAAGCACGGCTCGAACTGGCCGATTTGCCCTCGGAGATCCGCCCGCTCTTCGCCTATTGGCGAAAGCAGCGCAACGATCGCCTGATGCCGAGCCGCAGCCAGATCGATCCCACCGATCTTCGCGCGATGCTGCGCTACATCAGCCTCGTCGAGATAACGCCCGCGCCGCGCAACTTCCTTTACCGCGTCATCGGCGCGAATCTCAGCCATCGGCCGGGCGGGCCGCGCGACCGGCGGAACACGACGGAGCTGCGCCCGGAGCGCTATCGCCAGATGGTCGAACGGCATTATGGCGAAGCTTGCGACCTGCGGCGGCCGACGCTCTACGGCGTCAAGCTCTCGTTCAAGGACGTTCAGCTCACCTATCGACGGCTCATCCTGCCGCTCGCCAATGATGGCGCAAACCCGAACATGCTGCTGATAGGCTCCGTCTTCGATCTCGGCGAGAACGAACGGTTCTGGCGTCGCTACGGCGAGGAGGAGCAGCGCGCGGCTTGATCGGCCGACTCCGGCAGCGTCGCCTTGTTACCGATAGTTGATTTCATAAAATCGAGTTCGCGTTGACGGTTCGTTAGGGAAGCTGGTTAACGCTGCATCATGCAGAAATGGCCGTCCGACAGTATTCGGATGGTAGTGAGATGGTGCTGATAATGGCGGTATTTGCCCTGTTTTGCGCTTTCATTCGGCACGAGGTGTCCACCCTTTTGGACGGGGCCGCCGCGGTGGCGCGCATGGCGGCTAAGTCGGCCATCCCGCTTCCCAACCGCAAGGACAAAACGGCTTGCCTTGACCTTTCCAAGCCAGTAGGGTCCGCATGGTAAACGGCAGGCTGACCGAGAAACCGGCGGTTTTGCCGTCGGCACCGTTGCGCTGGCGGATCGCCGTCGGATCGCTTTTTGGTTTCCGGTCGGGCGTGCTCCCGGGGGGCATCATGCGTCCCGACGTCTCGCCGCTCTTTGGGCGGCGCCATGGCGGGTTCGGCAATGGTGGAGGGGATTTGGTAAGAGCCATCGTCAAGAGGGGGGTGCGGCTTTTTCCTGAGCGGCAGCTTCTTCTGCGGTCCGAGGGACGAGTCCGCTATATCACCCTGAGCCGCTGGCTGCAGCTTGGCGTTGCGGCGGGCGGCTTGGCCGGCTTCGCGCTCATCTCCTATGCCGCGGTTTCCTTGAGCGGCGAGCGCCCGGCCGAGATCAGCCAGGGGGCGACGAGCGGCATCGATCTCCAGACGCAAATCGACCAGCTTCAGCAGCGGCTCGCCGCCGCCAATTCCCAACTCGCGCAAATCGAGGCGAGCGCGACCGCTGCCGACGTCACGGCTGCCGATTCGTCGCGCGCCGAGACCGAGGCAAGCATCAAACGCCTCGAGGAGGCCCGTGACCGCGCCATCGCCGAGCGCGAGGAGCTGCAACGCCAGCTTGCCGCGGCGCAGGAAACGGCCAGCGACAAATCGGCGCATTTGGGCCAGCTCACCAAGGCGCTCGAAGCCAATCGCGGCGAATTACGCCAATCCGATGCCCAGCGCACCGCGTTGCAAAACAGGGTGCATCAACTCGAAGCGGATCTCGAAGGCGCCAACGCGCGCACCAGCCAATACAAGACGAATCTGGAGAGCATCGAGCGCAAGCTTCAGCAACTCGCGGCCGAGCACGACAAGACGCTCGCCGAGCGCGACCGCTTGCAGGCGCAGATCGCGGAGCTTCAATCAAAGCTCACCTCGCGAGAGATCAAGCTGCCGCCAGCGGTCGATATCGGCAGCGCGCCGAACAATCCCTTCGCGCCGCCGCGCACCGTCGCCGACCGCCCGACCGAGCAGCGCAGCGACAATGGCGGCGATCTCGAGCGGCTCATCGCTTCGACGGGCATCGATGTCGAGAAGCTGCTCGGGCGATTGACTTCGGTCCCGAGCGGTCAGGGCGGCCCCTACATGTCGCTCGACAAGATCAAGCACGGCGCGCAGCCCGATCCGCAGCGTTCGGCGGAGCTGCAAAAGATTCTGAAGACGCTGCCGCTCGCGTCGCCGCTCGCCCAATACCAGGTCGAAAGCGGTTTCGGCGGGCGGCCGGATCCCTTCATGAAGAAACAGGCGTTTCATTCCGGACTCGACCTGTCCGCGCCCTATCGGACGCCGGTCTACAGCACGGCGCCGGGCGTCGTGATCTTCGCCGGCGTCAAAGAAGGCTACGGCAAAGTCGTCGATATCGACCACGGCCACGGCATCGTGACGCGTTACGCCCATCTTCATCGCATCGTCGTGGCAAACGGCCAGAAGGTAGCGTCGCATCATCAGGTGGGGGAACTCGGCAGCACGGGCCGCAGCACGGGACCCCATCTCCACTACGAGGTGGTGGTCAACGGCACGGCGCAGGATCCCGAGAAATTCATGCAGGCAGGCAAGAATGTGGTTCAAACAGCAGGCGGCAAATAGCCCGGGCGAGCGGATCGGACATTCTTCGCGTCCGGCGGCGCCCTCGATTCTGAGCAGCGATCTCAAGATCGAAGGCGATCTCGTGAGTCAGGGCGAGCTTCACATCAGCGGCGCCATCAAGGGCGACGTCGTCGCGCGCAAGCTGACCTTGGGCGAGGGTGGCTCGATCACCGGCTCGGTCGAGGCCGATATCGCGGTGATCGGCGGCAATCTCGCCGGGCGCCTCACCGCGACATCCGTGATCCTGGCGCGGACCGCACGGGTTGTCGCCGATGTGACGCATGTCTCCCTGACGATCGAGCCCGGTGCCGTTTTTGAGGGGTTCAGCCGGCGCGTCGATACCATCGAGGCCGTGACGGACGACACGATGCGCACGCAGACGCCGCGGCTCAACGCGCCGCCGGCACGCAACGAGTCGCGTCCGGGCTGACCGGGACCGACCGCGCGCTCAGCGCGCGCCGACTGCCTTCCGGAAAGTCTCGGGGTCGACATTGCCGCCTGAGGCGATGACGGCGACGGTCTTGTCCTTCATCTCGAGCTTGCCGCTCAGCACCGCTGCCAACGCCGCGGCGCCGCCGGGCTCGACCACGAGCTTGTATTCGGTGAAGGCCACGGCCATCGCTTGGCAAACCTCTTCGTCGCTCACCGCAAAGCCACCCGCGAGCAGGCGGCGATTGATCGCAAAGGTGATTTCGCCCGGTGTCGGCGCAAGCAAGGCGTCGCAGATCGAGCGGGCGCCGGGGTCATTGGCGACGCGTTTGCCGGCTTCGAGCGACCGGCGCATATCGTCGAGACCGCTCGGCTCGACGGCAAAGACGCGGATGCTCCGTGGTGCCTTCGCGAGTGCCAGCGCGCAACCGGCGGCGAAGCCGCCGCCGCTGCACGGCACGAGCACGGCATCGAGGCTCGCGTCGAGCGCGGTCGCCTGGTGAAAGATCTCGAGCCCGGCCGTGCCCTGGCCGGCGATCACCTGCGGATGATCATAGGGCGGAATAAGCGCCGCGCCGCGTTCCCGTGCAATCCGAGCGGCGATTTCCTCGCGGCTCTCGCGGTAGCGGTCATAGAACACGATTTCGGCGCCGTAGCCGCGGGTATTCGCCGCCTTTATGGCGGGCGCATCGGCCGGCATCACGATCGTCGCCGGCACGCCAAGAAGCTCGGCCGCCGCGGCGACGCCCTGCGCGTGATTGCCCGAGGAATAGGCGACAACGCCCGCTTTCCGTTGCGCCGCGGTCAATTGCGCGATCGTGTTGTAGGCGCCGCGGAATTTGAACGAGCCCGTGCGCTGCAAGACCTCGGCCTTGACCAGGAGCCGACCGCCCAGACGGCGGTTGAGCGCCGGAGATTCGAGAAGCGGCGTCAACACCGCGCGCCCCGCCAAGCGCCGCGCGGCCGCCTCCACATCGGCGATCTCCGGAAGAGCGATCTCGGCCTCAGAAGCGGCGGATGAAGGCATCGATGGCAGCGGCGGCTTCGGGTTCGTTGAGCGTCGGCGTGTGTCCCGCACCCGGAACCGTTACACGCAGAAGATCCGGCTTGGCAAGCGCCATCCGATCGAAGGTGTCCCGGGAGAGCACATCCGATTTCTCGCCGCGCAGGACCAATGTCGGCACGCGCCGCAAGGCACGGAAATAGGGCCACAGATCCGGAACGGCGCGCGCCGCGCGGAGCGGCTTGGCGAGGTTCACGTCCCAATCGAAGTGAAGGAGCCCGTCCGGTCCGGCGCGATAGGTGGCCCGCGCCATTCGCAGCCATCCTTCATCGGTGGCGATATTGACGCCAGGGAGAAGCCGCCGAAGATACCGGACGGCGCTCTCCCAATCGGGCTGCGGCTGATCGGTTCCGATGTAGCTGAGGATGCGCGAGAAGCCGCCGCCCGCGACATCAGGCCCGATATCGTTGATGACGACGCCGGCAAGCACCGTCGGCTTCAACACGCCGAGCGCCATCGCCAGAATGCCGCCGAGCGAGGTGCCGACGACCACGATTCGCTGAAGATCGTTAGCGGCGATCAGATGCGTGATGTCGCGGACATAGATGCGTGCCTCGTAATTCCGCCAGTCGCGGTCATGGTCCGAACGCCCGCGCCCGCGATAATCCGGGCAGAGGATGCGCCTTTCGGCAGCGTGTCGTTCGGCGAGATCGGCGTAGTCTGCGCTGTTGCGCGTGAGGCCGGTGAGACAGAGGAGGGGCAGGCGGGGCGACAGCGGATCGCCATAGTCGCGGTAATAGAGGGAGAGCCCATCCTGCGCGGTCAAGCGCCGCTCGCGGAATTCGGCGCTCATGCGAGTACCCGGTCCTGTCGCAAAGCGGCTGGGCGTCACCGCTTCAGGTCGCTTGCGAGCGAGAAGGCGAGCCCTTGATCGCCGAGGCGGAGACGATAGATCTGCAGGTTTTCAAGCACGCGCTGCACATAATTGCGCGTTTCTCCCAGCGGAATGGACTCGACCCAATCGATCACGTCGATGCCCTTGGCGCGGGGGTCGCCATAGTCGCGTATCCATTGGCGCACACGCGACGGGCCGGCGTTGTAGGCGGCAATCGCCAGCACATAGGACCCGGAGAAATCGCCGAGCAGCCCGTCGAGATATTTGCGGCCGAGCGTGATGTTGTAATGCCGATCCGTCGTCAGACGGTGCGCCGAGAAGGGGAGCTGCAGCGATTTTGCCACTTGGCTTGCCGTCGCGGGCATGAGCTGCATCAAGCCGCGGGCGCCCGCAGAACTCACGGCTTCACGATCGAAGGCGCTCTCCTGCCGGGTCATTGCGAGGATCAGGGGACGCTCCGCGTTTCCTCCGGGCGGCAGGTCGGTCAGCGGGTAGCCTTCCGCGATCAGGAAGACGCCGGCGTAGCTTGCCTTCTTCGCTGCGGCGACGGCGAGGTCGGGCCGGTCCACCCGCAGCGCGAGATGGGCCACCATGACGTGCTCGACCGGCGTCTTCGCCGCTTCGCTCAAGCGCGCAATGAAAGGCCGCACATAGTCATTGGCATCGGCCTGGGCGAGGGCGCGCACCACTTCGACGAGCTCGCGCCTTTCGAAGGCCGTGGCCTCGGCCGCACTGGGCTTGGGCTCGGCGAGAACGCGGGAGAGATTGGTCTCGCCGACCGCCGCAGCGGCAAGCTGGCCGTAATAGGTCGTGACCTGTTCGGCCGCCGTCGCATACCACGCCGCCGAAAGCTGGCGGTAGCGCATCGCCTCCGCGGCGCGCGCCGCCCAATAGGCGCCGCGGGCGAGGCTGACCGGCAGCTTCACTTCGTCATAGAGCTTGACGAAGTGGTTGTAGGCGACCTCGGGCTCGCGCAGATAGCGCAAGGCCACCCAGCCGGCGAAGAATTCCAACTCGGCAAAGACCGGCCCGCTGCTCAGCCCGTGCCGCGAGGCAAGGCGGTAGGCCAGGGAAATGTCGCCATTGGCAAGGGCATGTCGCGCCAATAGCTGCCGCTCGGCCGCCCAAGCGATGGGCCGCACCAGATCGCGCGGCGGGTGCTCGAGGATGGCGATGGCGTCTTCATAATGTTCCTTGCGGGTGCGCCAGCGCATGCGCTCGAAGAGGAGGCCAGGGTCACTCTGCAAATGCTGCGGAACGCGCGCCACCAGACGCTCGACACCGGGTTCCATGGCCGCGAGCCTTATCCGCGCATCGGCAAGCGTGCGGTAATCCGGGCTTACGCGAACCATGATCCGGCGCGCGGCTTCGACTTCGCCATCCCAGATCAGCCGGTCGAGCCGCTTCACATGATCGGCTTGCCGCAGCACGTCGTGATAGCGCTGAAGCAGCGTCTTTTCCTCGAAGGGCGTCAGCTCGCTCTTGATCCAGACTTCGCGGATCCGCTCCTTTCCCTGCTCCACCCGGCCGCCGGCGATCCAGAGATCCGCCTGCTTCAGCTTGCCGGCGGGTGTGACCGGGGGAGAACGAGCGAACCAGTCGGCCAAAGCCTTGTCGGAGACTCCGAGCATCGCTTCTTCGGCACGCTGGCGCAGCGCGAGCTGGCCGGGCCAATCGGGATTGGCGGCGATGAAATCGACGATGTCCGAGAAGCGTGAGCCCGGCCCGCCATGGGACATCTCGAGCCAGCGCAGCACCTTGCCGAGGATCGGGTCCTTCGCCTTGTCGGCGCGTCGCATCGCGCCGGCCCAGTCGCCGTTGCGGACCGACTGGAAGGCCTCGCGATAGAGTTGGCGGTCATTGTCGGTCAGCGCTGCGGAGGCCGGCACGCCCGACGCGACGAGCAGGCACAGCAAAAGCAAAAGGCGAGCCAACGACCTCACCAGCATCAACCCCCAGGCGCCGACACGCCGCGGCGCGAAACCTAAAGCATTGTAACGGCGCATCTTCCGCAGACAAGCGGCGCTGCCCCCAGAGACTCGTCGGGAGGCGTCAAATTTCGGTAAACCTCGTGTCAACTCTGCGATATGTTGCTGACGCCGCGGCCCGCGGCTATCGTTGCGGCTGGGCTGTCGATGCGGCCGTCCCGGAGGACGCTCATGTTCAAGGGCTCGTTGGTGGCGCTGATAACGCCGTTCCGCAATGGATCGGTGGACGAGAAGGCCTTCCAGTCCTTCGTGGACTGGCAGATCAGCCAGGGCACGCACGGGCTCGTGCCCGTCGGCACGACCGGCGAGTCGCCGACGCTCAGCCATGCCGAGCACAAGCGTGTCGTCGAGCTCACCATCGAAGTGGCGAAGGGCAGAGTACCCGTCATTGCCGGCGCCGGCTCCAACTCGACCGAGGAAGCGATCGCGCTCACGCGCCACGCCAAAGAGGCCGGCGCCGACGCGGTGCTGTCGGTCGCACCCTATTACAACCGGCCGAGCCAGGAAGGCCTCTATCAGCACTTCAAGGCAGTCAATGACGCCGTCGACCTTCCGGTCATCGTCTACAACATTCCCATTCGCAGCGCCGTCGATATCAGCATCGCGACAATGGCGAGGCTTGCCAAGCTTCCCAACATCGTCGGCGTCAAGGATGCGACGAACGACCTTGCCAGGCCGCTGCGCACGCGGGTGACGGTCGGCCATGAATTCTGCATGCTGTCGGGCGAGGACATCACCGCGCTCGCCTTCAATGCGCAAGGAGGCGTCGGCTGCATCTCGGTGACCGCCAATGTCGCGCCGCGCGCCTGCGCGGACATGCAGGAGGCCTGGCAGAAGGGCGACATCGCCCGTGCCACGCGGATCAATGATCGCCTGACGCCGCTCCATGACGCGATCTTCTGCGAGCCCAGCCCGGCACCGGTAAAATATGCGGCGTCGCTGCTGGGCAAATCCTCTCCGGATGTGCGGCTTCCGCTCGTCTCCGCCAGCGAGGAGGCGCAGGGCAAGGTGCGGGAAGCCATGCGGTCGGCCGGAATTCTGAACTAAGATTCGGGCTCGATGGCGCTTCGCGGGACCGAGCGCTTTGTCGCTCAAAACCGGCGGGCACGCTTCGATTACTTCATCGAGGACACGCTCGAGGCCGGCATGATGCTCACCGGCACCGAGGTGAAGGTGCTGCGCCAGGGCTTGGCCAGCATCAACGAAGCCTATGCCGCGGAGCGCGGCGGCGACATCTATCTCGTCAACGCACATTTCCCCGAGTATCCGGCGGCGCGCGTTAATCACGAACCGGGCCGGCTGCGCAAGCTCTTGCTGCGCCGGCGCGAGATCAACAGGCTGATGGGGGCGATCAAGCGCGAGGGGGTCACGCTGGTGCCGCTCTCCATCTACTTCAATGATCGCGGGCGCGCCAAGCTCGAGCTCGGCCTCGCCAAGGGGAAGCGCAAGGTGGACAAGCGCGAGACGGAAAAGGCGCGCGACTGGCAGCGTGACAAGGCGCGCATCATGCGCGACCGGAACAGCTAGCAAGCGGGGGGTCGGGCCAAGCGCCGGCATGTGTAGCAAATGTCGCAGCCTTGCCCCGATCCGCCGGCAAGCCTGCCGTGGTATTATTAGCGATGCACTAAAGAAGGGAATATTATCCGACAGTGTGAGTTCCTCGCGCCACCTGGGGGGCATCGGTGACCATACGCTCGAACCTTCTGAAGCGGCCTTCTCCGGCGTTGCAGCCCAGCGCCCCGCGCTGGAGCACGCCGGTCGGCGCGGCGCTCGATCTCCATGGACCCGCGGCGATTCCGTTTGATGAACCTCCCGACGATTTCACGGAGCGCTCCGTCATAGCCTTGTTCGAGGCGGCCGCGCTGCGGCGCCCGCACTCGATCGCGCTTTCCGGCCATGGCGGAAACCTGACCTTCGCTGGCCTCTACGATGCGGTCGCGGTGTTGGCAGGCCAGATTTCGGACATGGTTCCCAGAAACGGAGCCGTCGCCGTCCTGCTGCCCAATACGCCGGCGAGCGTCGTCGCCCTGCTGGCCTGCCTCGGCGCCGGCCGCTACTGCATCATTCTCAATGCCGAGCATCCGGTAGAGCGCAATGCGGCAATCCTGAAAGACGCCGGCGTTCACGCGATCATCGTGCAGAGCCGCGGCTGTCCCGAGGCGTCGCAAGCGCCGAGTGGCGCGGCCGTGATCGCATTGGATGAGGTGCCGACGGCCTTGTCGAAGGAGCGGGCGCCACGCTTTGCGCCGCGTGGCCCCGACGAGGCGGCGATCATTCTCTATACCTCGGGAAGCACCGGTCAGCCCAAAGGCATCGTGCTTACCCAGGCGACGATTCTGGCGCGTGTGCGCAACAACATCATCTCCATGCACCTCCACGATGGCGACCGCTTTCTGTCCTTGGGGGCGCTCGGCACGACCGCCGGCCTCGTCGCCAGCATGGTGGCGCTGCTAGGCGGCGCGCAGCAATTTGTCATGTCGGTTTCGACCGCCGGGGCCGGCAATCTGCTCGGCCTCATTCGCGATCAGCAGGTGACCATTCTCTGGGGCGTGCCAGCCTTGCTGCGCCTGCTGTTCGAGAGCGACGGCGCACGGGAAGCGCTCACCAGCCTCCGCCTCGTCCGGACCTTTGGCGATCGGCTCTTGAAGGTCGATCTGGAAGCCTGGCGCGGCGTGCTGCCGCGCGCCGCTCACTTCGCCGTGACCTATGGCCAGACGGAGGTGACGGCGGCGCAGTGGTTCGTTCCCCGCGGCTTCGTGAGCGACGATGCTTCTTTGCCGACCGGATACATACTGCCGGAGCACCAATTTGCCGTTCTCGGCGATGACGGCGAACCCGTGGCTCAAGGCGCGGTCGGAGAACTCGTTCTGCGCAGCCGATATGTGGCGCTCGGCGAGTGGAAAGACGGGCGGTGCAGCGGCGGACGCGTCCATCCCGATCCGCTCGATCCGAGGCTGCGGATTCTCGCGACCGGCGACCTCGTACGCCTCGGCGCTGACGGCCTGCTGCAGGTCATCGGGCGACGCGACCGTCAAGTGAAGATCCGCGGCCAGCGCGTCGAGCCGGCGGAGATCGAAGACGTGCTCCGCCGCGTTCCCGGCATCGCCGAGGCGGCAGTAGCGGTGAAGCGCCTCGAAGCGGAGGCGATGCTTCTGGCCTTCATCGTCGCCGACGATTTCCGCGACACCACCATCCTTGATCGAGCAAATGCGGCTGTCGGCGCCCAACTGCCGCCCTATATGCGCCCGTCGCGACTTCTGGTCATCGAGCGGATGCCGTTGCTGCCGGGCGGCAAGATAGACGAGAAGGCGCTGCTGGCGATCGAGGCGGCGTCACCCCGCGAACACGCCGCCAAGGCGCATGCCGCCTCTGCCTCGCCGCGAGCGCGCCGCGCCGTGGCGCGTGCCTGGCTGCGCGTGCTGGACAGGCCATCGCTCGAAGCGGACGCGCCGTTCGAACAGGCGGGCGGGGACTCGCTGCGTCTGCTCAGGTTCATTTTCGCGCTCGAAGGCCAATACCGGACGTCGCTGCCGCTCGACGTCTTCTTCGCCAATCTGCGACCGAGCGAATTTGCACAGCGGCTCGACCTTTGTCTCCAAGGGACGCCCTCGCGCGCACCCGCCATCGCAACGCCGGTTTTTCTGTTTCCCGGCATGGGAAGGGACGAGCCGCGCCTGGTGCGTTTCCGGCTCGCCTGCACGCCGCCCCTGCGCATGGTGCCGCTGGACTACGGCGATTGGCCGGAATGGACGGCGCCCGATTTCGATTTTTCCAAGCTGATCGCCCGGCTTGTCCGGGCGATCGAGGACGAAGCGCCCGCCGGTCCGTTGTATCTCGTCGGCTATTCGCTCGGCGGAGAGATTGCTCATGCCGTCGCCGCGGCGCTCTCCGCTTCGGGAAGGTCGGTCGCGTTTCTCGGCATTCTCGACACCAACATCGCCGCGGCCGAGGGCGCGGACGCGCCGGCGCAGCCGTTTAGCCGCCGCCGGGAAATCCGCGCCCTCGTTCAGGCGATGCGCAAAGGTGACGTCGCCGACGAGTTGGCTTTGATGGCGGCGCGTCGGCTGTTGAGCCCGCGATGGAAGCCGGTGTTGCGGCTCGTCGCGCGTTCGCATCGCTTCACGCTGCCCTACGATTTCGGCTTCTATCTGAACCGGCGCTTGCGCATGCCGATTCTGGTCGACCTCGTCAGAGCCGGCGTGCGGCAAACGCCCTCGGCGCAGCCGCTGCACATTCCGGCGGTCCTGTTCCGCAGCCTGGAGCGTGGCCCGGATGTGCCGGAGGATCTCGGTTGGCGAAAGCTTTGCCCCGATATCACCGTCATGCCGATTGCCGGCGGCCATAGCACGATGTTCGATCCGCCGAATCTCGAGCCGCTGAGCCGCCGCTTCGTCAGCGCCTTTCAGACGATCACCGAAAGGGCAGGGGCGGCGTAGAGCGGTGCGCCTGCGGCTCGGCTTTCAGCCGCGCTCCGATCTCGGCGAAGATCGCTTCGAACATCGCGGTGGTGAGCTTGCCGGTATTGGTGTTGTATCGGGAACAGTGATAGCTGTCGGCGAGCAGCAATCCGCCGCCGAGCTCATGCATCGCGCCATGCGCGAAGGGATAGGCGGATTGGCGTTGGCCGAGCGCCGCCAATACCGCGCGATGGGCGATGGCGCCCAAGGCGAGGACCGCCTTCAGCCGGGCGAGTTGCTTCAATTCGGTGGCGAGAAACGATCGGCACGCGGCGATCTCCGATGGCGCCGGCTTGTTCTCCGGCGGCACGCAGCGTACCGCGTTGGTGATCCGGCAATCGACGAGCGTGAGGCCATCATCGGGGCGCTGGGCATAGGCGCCTCGACACCAGCCGAATTTCGCCAGCGTCGCGTAAAGGAGATCGCCGGCATAGTCGCCGGTGAAGGGGCGTCCGGTGCGATTGGCCCCGCGCAGGCCCGGCGCGAGACCGACGATGAGGAGCCGGCCGTCCTTGGCGCCGAAGGCCGGCACGGGTGCGTTGTGCCAATCGGGGAAGGCGGCGCGCTGGGCCGTGCGGAACTGGGCGAGCCGCGGGCAGAGGCGGCAATCCCGGTCGGGTTCGCCGGTCGCGTTCTCCGACGCTTCCTCAGGAAGCGCCATAGGTCGCGGGCGCTTGGACTTGCCGCTGACTGTCGTCGCGGTGATGGACGCGCATGATGCTCGGCGCCAGCTCTTGCAGCTCGACGAAAATATCGGCTTGGCGGCGCAACTCGTCCGCGACCATGGGCGGCGTCGAACGTACGGTCGAGACGACGGTCACGCGCACGCCCTTGCGCTGCACCGCCTCGACGAGCCGGCGGAAGTCGCCATCGCCCGAAAACAGCACGATGTGATCGAGATACTGCGCCATCTCCATCACGTCGATCGCGAGCTCGATATCCATATTGCCCTTGATCTTGCGCCGCCCCGTGGCATCCGTGTACTCCTTGGTCGGCTTGGTGACCATGGTGTAGCCGTTATAGTCGAGCCAATCGACGAGAGGCCGGATGGGGGAATACTCCTGATCTTCGACCAAGGCGGTGTAGTAGAACGCCCGGATGAGCCGCCCCTTGGCGCCGAACACCTCGAGCAGGCGCTTGTAGTCGATGTCGAATTGCAGAGCTCGGGCGGCTGCGTAGAGGTTGGAGCCGTCAATGAATAAAGCAATCTTCTCCTGGGGGTAAAATATCATCGTCGTCGCTCCATAAACGCGGGCAAAATCAATAAGGGAAAATCGTCCGATTATTTGCCTCTAACAGTGCCACACCGTCAAGGCGATAGACTTGGGATGATATTGCTTGGTCTCGGCGCCAATCTGCCAAATGCGGAGTCTGGTCTCCCGCTTTCGACCTTGATCGCAGCGCTCGAGGTGCTCGAAAGTGAAGGGGTCGCGGTCGTTCGGCGCTCGCCATGGTATCGCTCGGCACCGGTGCCGGCGAGCCGCCAACCCTGGTTTGTCAACGGCGTTGCGACGCTCGAGACATCATCGGGGCCCGAGGACTTGCTGGCGAGGCTCCACCGCATCGAGGATCGCTTCGGTCGCATCCGCCGCATTCGTAACGAACCCCGATCGCTCGATCTCGACCTTCTCGATTACGATGGACGGATTCGGTCCGAGGGACCAGCGCCAATTTTACCGCACCCGCGCCTTCATGAGCGCGCCTTCGTCCTTCTGCCGCTCAGCGATATCGCGCCCGATTGGCGACACCCGGTGTTCGGCACCTCCGTCACGGATCTCATCGCCGGTTTGCCGGAAGCTCAAGCGGTGGAACGGCTTTCCCCGTGAAGTCGTGCGCGGCGCCGCGGCGTCGCGCTCATTCGCGTGGCGCATCGGCCGCCGATGCTGTAGAATTTGCGCATTGAGAGGGGCCGATCGTGCTGATCTTCCGACAGCTCTTCGATCCTCAATCCTCGACATATTCCTATCTGCTCGCCGATGGCTTGAGCGGCAATGCGGTGTTGATCGATCCCGTGTTCGAGCAAGCCCGCCGCGACGCGGCCTTGCTCGACGAGCTTGGCTTGCGCCTCATCTACACGCTTGAGACCCATATTCACGCCGATCACGTCACCGGCGCCTGGATGCTGAAGCAGCGTGCCGGCAGCCGCATCGGCGTTTCCGGCAACAGCGGAGCGCGGGGTGCCGACCGCTATCTCGCGCATGGCGAGAGAATTGCGTTCGGCGAGCGGCATTTGGAGGTCCGCGATACGCCCGGCCATACCAAGGGCTGCATCACCTATGTACTGGATGATCGCGGCATGGCCTTCACCGGCGATTGCGTGCTGATCCGCGGTTGCGGCCGCACCGATTTCCAGGAAGGCGACCCGCACGCGCTCTATCGCTCCGTTCGTGACCAGATCCTGTCCTTACCGGATTCCTGCCTGCTCTATCCCGGCCATGATTATCGCGGCTTGATGGCGACGAGCGTCGCCGAGGAACGACGCTTCAATCCGCGCTTCGGCGGCCAATTGAGCGAGAACGACTTCGTCGGCTACATGAACGCGCTTCGCCTGCCGCACCCCAAGAAGATCGACGTCGCCGTACCCGCCAATCTGGCTTGCGGCCGCCCGAAAGATGGGGTGGCCGAGCTCGCCGATCCCGATTGGGCGCCGCTCGTCTACACATTTGCCGGCATCTGGGAGATCCAGCCGCAATGGCTCGAAGAAAATGCCGCGGCGGTCCAGATCCTCGACGTGCGCGAACCCGATGAGTTCGTGGGGCCGCTTGGCCGCATCGAGGATGCAACGCTCATCCCGCTCGGCGAGCTGTCGCAGCGATTGGGCGAGCTCCGCCGCGACCGCCCGGTCGTCGCCGTCTGCCGCGCCGGAGGACGCTCGGCGCAGGCGACGACGATTTTGCAGCAAGCCGGCTTCGACAGGGTCGCCAACCTCTCCGGCGGCATGCTCCGATGGCGCGCCGAAGGTCACCCTGTCGAAGGAGGGAGCGCCTGACCGCGGGCTCCTTGGAGCAAAGTATTACAAGCACGCCGGATTTTGACATTTCCTGTCGGCCTTGGCGGCTCCGGCTGAGGCACAACTGATCGCGGCAAATGTATCAATCCCCGTGTTGCGGGGGTGCGATAAGCGCCATATATTGAGCAATTCGCTTTTGTGGGAGTGGTGCCGGCATGGCTCGCGTAACCGTTGAAGATTGTGTCCTACAGGTTCCCAATCGTTTCGAGCTCGTGCTGCTTGCGGCCCAGCGCTCTCGCGACGTGGCGGCGGGCGCCCAGATCACGCTCGAGCGCGACAATGACAAGAACCCGGTGGTCGCGCTGCGCGAGATTGCCGACAAGACGATCTCCCTCGACAATCTGCAAAGCTCGCTCATCAAGGGCCTCCAGAAGCACGTCGAGATCGACGAGCCCGAGGAAGATCAAGAGATCGAGATCGGCGCTCAGCAATGGCCGACCGACCTCGCGCCGCCCGCGGCCTCCGAGGACGAGGATGAAGGCGCCGTCGATGACGAGCTGAACGAGGATATGCTGTTCGTCGCCGATGACGATGCGGTCGGTCTCACCGATGACGTGAACCCGGATCTCGCCGAAGGGGCGACCGACATCCGGGTTCCCAAGCCCTGATGTGATAGAGGACGGCGCCAGGCTCGCTCGGCCGCGCCGCCTGTCTCTTGTCCGATATCGGCCGGGCGGGCGGGTCGACCCGTCATGATGCGGCAATTCGAACTGGTAGAGCGGGTCAAGGCCTACGATCCCCAGGCTGACGAGGACGCGATCAACCGCGCCTACGTCTTTTCGATGAAGGCGCATGGCTCGCAGTTGCGGGCGTCGGGCGACCCTTACTTCTCTCATCCGGTCGAGGTTGCAGGCATCCTCGCCGAGATGAAGCTCGATGCCGCCTCGATCATCACCGGTCTTCTCCACGACACCGTCGAGGACACGCTGGCGACGCTCGAGGATATCGAGCGGTTGTTCGGGCCGGATATCTGCCGCCTCGTCGATGGCGTCACCAAGCTGTCGCGCCTGGAGCTCCAATCGGATCAGACCAAGCAGGCGGAGAATTTCCGCAAGCTCGTGCTGGCGATGTCGGAGGATATCCGCGTGCTTCTCGTGAAGCTCGCCGACCGTCTGCACAACATGCGCACGCTGCGCTTCATCAAGGAGGAGGACAAGCGCCGGCGCATCGCGCGCGAGACGATGGAGATCTACGCGCCGCTGGCCGAGCGCATCGGCATGCACGAGATGAAGGACGAGCTCGAGGATCTCGCCTTCGCGCAGCTCTATCCCGATGCACGCCAGAGCCTCATGACCCGGCTCGCCTTTCTGCGCGAGAAGGGCGAGGATCTCGTCGAGCGGATCATCGACGAGCTCAAGGAGACGCTGACCACCGGTGGCGTCGCCGCGGACGTCTCCGGCCGCGAGAAGACGCCCTATTCGATCTGGCACAAGATGCAGCGCAAGAATGTCGGCTTCGAGCAACTCTCCGACATCATGGCGTTTCGCGTCGTCGTCGAGAACGTCGAGCAGTGCTATCACGCGCTCGGCGTGATCCACAGCCGCTATCCCGTGGTCCCCGGCCGCTTCAAGGATTACATCTCGACGCCGAAGCCCAATAACTATCGCTCGCTGCACACGGGCGTGATCGGCCCCGAGCGGCAACGCATCGAGATACAGATCCGCACCCAGGAGATGCATGAGGTGGCGGAGCTCGGCGTTGCCGCTCACTGGGTCTATAAGCAGGGCGCGCCGCGGACCGAGGGCCGGCAATATCGCTGGCTGCGCGAGCTTCTCGATATCCTGGAACATGCCTCCGATCCCCAGGAGTTTCTCGAGCACACCAAGCTCGAGATGTTCCAGGATCAGGTCTTCTGCTTCACGCCGAAGGGCGATTTGATCGCGCTGCCGCGCGGTTCGACGCCGGTGGATTTCGCCTACGCCGTTCATTCGGCGGTGGGCGACACCTGCGTCGGCGCCAAGATCAACGGCCGGCTCACGCCGTTGCGCACGCCGCTTTCGAACGGCGATCAGGTGGAGATCATCACCTCGAAGGCGCAGACGCCGTCGCCGACCTGGGAGCGCTTCGTCGTCACGGGCAAGGCGCGGGCGCGCATCCGGCGCTTCATTCGCACGCAGCAGCGCCAGCAATATCTCGATCTCGGCAAGGCGATCCTGCAGAAGGCGTTTCGCAACGAGGGCCATGAATTCTCCGAGAAGGGCCTCGAGGAGGTATTGAAGGCGTTCAATTGCGCCGCCATCGACGATCTCTATGTCGCGGTCGGCGAGGGGCTCGCCACCGGACGCGAGGTCGTCCACGCGATCTACCCGCCGAAGCCCGACGCCAAGCCCGCCAAGGTCGTGCCGCTCACCTCCGCCCGCCGCAAGAAGGCATCGGAGAATGCCGTGCCGATCCGCGGCCTCATTCCCGGCATGGCGCTGCATTTCGCGGGATGCTGCCATCCCTTGCCGGGCGACCGCATCGTCGGCATCGTCACGACGGGAAAGGGCGTCACGATTCACACAATCGATTGCGATGCGCTCGCCAATTTCGCCGATGCGCCGGAGCGCTGGCTCGATGTCGCCTGGAACAGCAAGGGCGAGGGGGAGGTCGGCCATGTCGGCCGCATCCATGTGACGCTCGGCAACGAGCCGGGCAGCCTGGGAAGCCTGACCACCGTCATCGGCAAGCATGGCGGCAATATCACCAATCTGAAGATCACCAACCGGTCGGCGGATTTCTTCGAGATCCTCGTCGATATCGAGGTGGCGGATGTGCGTCACCTCACCAACATCATCGCCGCGTTGCGGGCGACGCCGGCGATCAATTCCGTCGAGCGGGCGCGCGGGTGAGGTTGCGAGGAGACGATCGATGAGCGCCGGCCTGCGTCCCCTCCGTCTCGGCGTCAACATCGACCATGTCGCCACCGTCCGAAATGCCCGGGGCGGACGCCATCCCGATCCCCTCCGTGCCGCCCAGCTCGCGGCCGAAGCCGGCGCCGACGGCATCACCGCTCATCTGCGCGAAGATCGCCGGCATATCAGGGATGACGATATCGAGCGGCTTGTCCGCGACATCAAGCTGCCGCTCAACCTGGAGATGGCGGCAACCGACGAGATGGTGAAGATCGCCTTGCGGCACAAGCCGCGCGCCGCTTGTCTCGTGCCGGAAAAGCGGAATGAGGTCACGACCGAAGGCGGGCTCGACGTCGTCCAGGGACGCGCCCATCTCGCACCGGTCATCGCCGCGCTCGGCAGCGTCGGCATCCGCGTCTCCTTGTTCATCGACCCGGAGAAGCGGCAACTCGATGCGGCACGAGCCTTGAATGCGCCCGTCGTCGAACTGCATACCGGCGCCTATTGCGACGCCTCGGGTGCGGAGCGGCAGCGCGAGCTCGAGCGGCTTATCGCCGCTGCGGCCCAGGCCGAAGCGATCGGTTTGGAATGCCATGCCGGGCATGGGCTGAGCTACGACACCGTCGGTCCCGTCGCGGCGATTCCCGAGATCGTCGAGCTCAATATCGGCCATTTCCTTGTCGGCGACGCGATCTTCCTCGGTCTTGGCGAGGCCGTCCGGCGGATGCGTGCGGCCATGGACGAGGCGCGCGCCGATCGGGGCGGGGCGAGGATTTCCCGATGATTCTGGGCGTCGGCAGCGATCTCATCGACATCCGCCGCATCGAGCAGACCATCGCCCGCTTCGGCGATCGGTTCCTCGATCGCATCTTCACCGCGGCGGAACGCGCACGCTCCGATGGGCGCGCCAACCGCGCGGCGAGCTACGCCAAACGCTACGCCGCCAAGGAGGCTTGCGCCAAGGCGCTGGGCACGGGATTTCGCAAGGGCGTTTTTTGGCGTGATCTCGGTGTCGAGAACCTGCCATCGGGACGGCCCACGCTGGTGCTCACCGGAGGCGCGCTCGAGCATTTGCGTGCCATGACGCCGCCGGGAATGAGCGCCCGCATCGACCTGACGCTGACCGACGAGCTGCCGTTGGCTCAGGCTTTCGTTATCATCACCGCGGTGCCGGGGCCAACCGACGATCTCAGGCGGCGCCCTTGACTTCGGCCGGCGAGCCTCGCTTAATCGTGGCCTGTCCTGGCTCGTCCTCTCCGGAAAATCACGTCATTTCAGCGCGATAGCGAGCTTCCTTAATGAAGAACAAGGCCTCCGGCGGAATCGCCGAGACGATCAAGACGCTCGTCTATGCCGTCGTGATCGCGGTTTTCATCCGCACCTTCTTCTACGAGCCCTTCAACATTCCCTCGGGATCGATGATTCCGACCTTGCTGGTCGGAGACTATCTCTTCGTCTCGAAATTCTCCTACGGCTACAGCCGCTATTCGATGTTCGGCATACCGCTGTTCTCCGGCCGCATCTTCTTCACGCCGCCACGGCGCGGCGATGTCGCCGTCTTCAAGCTGCCGAGAGATCCGTCGGTCGATTACATCAAGCGCGTCATCGGCCTGCCCGGCGATCACATCCAGGTGAAAGAGGGCATTCTCTATATCAATGACAAGCCGGTGAAGCTCGAGCGCACCGACGAATGCAACGATCCCGATGACCCGCGCTCGGCGAGCTATCAGCGCTATTGGGAGACGCTTCCCAACGGCGTGCGCCATTGCATCATCCTGCGTGCCGAGGGCAAGGGCGAGGTCGAGAATACCGGGGTGTTCGTCGTCGCGCCGAACAGCTATTTCATGATGGGCGACAACCGCGACAACTCGGCCGACAGCCGCGTTGCCGATAGCGGCGTCGGCAATGTGCCGGCCGAGAATCTCGTCGGCCGCGCCGAGTTCCTCTTTTTCTCGACCAACGGCTATGCCCATTGGTGGGAGGTCTGGAATTGGCCCTTCACCATCCGCTACGACCGGCTGTTCAAGGCGATCCATTGACGACGAAGGAGGCGGCGGACACGCCGGTGCCATTGCTCGACGTTCTCGGCCATCGTTTCGAGCGGCCGGAGTTGTTGAGCGAGGCGCTGACGCATCCCAGCGCCCGCGCCAAGCGTGGCGCCAACCGCCGCGGCTATGAACGCCTGGAATTTCTCGGCGATCGCGTGCTCGGACTCATCATCGCCGAATTGCTGTGGCGGCGGTTTCCCGAGGAAGCCGAGGGCGCGCTGACGCAGCGGCATACGAGCCTCGTGCGACGCGAGAGCCTGACCAAGGTCGCCAAGGCGGTCGGTCTCGGCGATCACATCGTGCTCTCCGCCGGCGAAGCGGCGGCCGGCGCCCGCGCCAATCCCAGCGTGCTCGCCGATGTCTGCGAGGCGATCATCGCCGCGCTCTATCTCGACGGCGGATTGCCGGCGGCTGCGCGCTTCGTCGAACGCTGGTGGGAGCCGGCGCTCACCAAGCTCGGCGCGCCGCCGCGCGACCCCAAGACGAGCTTGCAGGAATGGGCGCAGGCGCGCGGTCGGCCGCTCCCCGTCTACCGCACGGTCGCGGCGGAAGGACCGGCGCATCGCCGCACCTTTACCGTGACGGTCAGCGTCGATGGCTTGCCGCCAGCAACCGCCAGCGGCTCGTCGAAGCGCGCGGCCGAGGCGGCGGCGGCGGCGGCGGCGCTCGCGACCATTGGTGCCGCCACGTGAATGACGCGGCCGAGTGGCGCTGCGGCTACGTAGCGTTGGTCGGCGCCCCCAATGCCGGCAAATCGACGCTGCTCAATCAGCTCGTCGGCGCCAAGGTCTCGATCGTCTCGCCCAAGGTTCAGACGACGCGGTCCCGTGTCTTGGGCATCGCGATCGCGGGCGCGGCACAAATCATCTTCGTCGATACGCCCGGCATCTTCGCGCCGCGGCGGCGGCTCGAGCGCGCAATGGTCGCAGCCGCCTGGGCCGGCGCGGAAGATGCCGATATCGTCGTATTGCTGATCGATGCCGAGCGGGGGATCGACGGTGACACGCAACACATCATCGATGGTCTGAAGGAAGCCGGGCGGCGGGCGGTTCTGGCGCTCAACAAGATCGATCTCGTCGCGCGCGACTCGCTGCTGCCCTTGGCGGCGCGTTTGTCGAAAGCGGGCGTCTTCGATCCCGTCTTCATGATCTCCAGCCTGACGGGCGATGGCGTCGCCGATCTCAAGACCTATCTTGCCGGCGCGCTGGCGCCCGGCCCTTGGCTCTTCCCGGAGGACCAGCTCACCGATCTGCCGCAGCGTCTGCTCGCGGCCGAGATTACCCGCGAGCAGATCTTTCTCCAGCTCCATCAGGAATTGCCTTATGCCGCTCTGGTCGAAACCGAAAGCTGGGAAGAGCTCAAGGACGGCAGCGTGAAGATCTCGCAGACGATCCATGTGCAGCGCGATAGCCAGAAGGCCATCGTGCTCGGCAAGGGCGGCCAGCGCATCAAGAAGATCGGCGCCCTGGCGCGCGCCGAGCTGCAAGGAATGCTCGACCGCCGCGTCCATCTCTTCCTGTTCGTGCGGGTGACGGAGAACTGGACCGAGGACCGCGAGCGCTATCGCGACATGGGGCTGGAGTTCGAAAGCTGACTATATAAAGCCGATGCAGTGGAGCGATGAAGGGATCGTCCTGTCGGGGCGCCGCCATGGCGAGCATGGGCTGGTGGCGCAGATCCTCACGCGCGCCCATGGCCGCCATGCCGGATTGGTGCGCGGCGGGCAGGGACCCAAGCTGCGCACGGTCTACCAAGCAGGCAATCGGCTGGCGGTCACCTGGCGGGCGCGGCTCGCCGAGCATCTCGGTCTCTTGTCCGGCGAGCTGCTGCACGGTCACGCGGCGCGCTTCATGAGCGATCCCGCGCGGCTTGCCTGTCTCGTCGCCGCCTGCGCCATGGCCGAGGCGGCGTTGCCGGAGCGCGAGCTCCATCCGCGCGCTTACGACGGGCTCTGCGTGCTGCTCGACGCGCTCGACAATGATACAGGTTGGGCCGTGGGATATGTCGAATGGGAGCTGACGCTGTTGGCCGAGCTCGGCTTCGGGCTCGATCTCACGCGCTGCGCTGCGACCGGAGAGACGGACGCGCTGATCTTCGTCTCGCCCAAATCGGGCCAGGCGGTGTCGGCGCGGGCGGGCGAGCCCTATCGCGACCGGCTCCTGCGCCTCCCGGGCTTTCTCCTGCCCGAGAGGAGCGGCGATGCGCCGCAGCCGCAAGATGTCATCGATGGGCTTGCGCTCACCGGCTATTTTCTCGAGCATCGCGTCTTCGACGCGCATGATCGGAAGGTTCCCCTTGCGCGTTCTCGTTTTGTTGACCAATTGCAGCGCATGGCTACAATATCTCGTGGTCACGGGTAGAGCTTGACCCCACTGGCCCTCGCCGCCTCTTGCTCGTCATTCCCGCGAAAGCGGGAATCCAGCGGCTTCCTGGACCCCGCTCCCCGCCTGCGCGGGACAAGCTTCGCGGGGCTGACGGTCAAGGTGGCGGACGCGGCCGAGACGGCTCTCCTGTTCAACATTGCGTCTCTCCTTTGATCGGAAGGTCATGAGCAAAGTTGCTGTCATCGGCGATGTCCGCCCCGTTGATTTCGCGGAAGCCCTCGGCGAGCGCTATCTCTCCTATGCGCTCTCCACCATCGTCTCGCGTTCGCTGCCCGATGTGCGCGACGGCTTGAAGCCCGTTCATCGCCGGCTCCTCTATGCGATGCGCGAGCTCAAGCTCGATCCCAAATCGGGCTATAAGAAATGCGCGCGCGTGGTGGGCGATGTCATCGGCAAGTTCCACCCGCATGGCGAGGTCGCGGTCTATGAAGCGCTGGTGCGGCTCGCGCAGGATTTCGCGCAGCGCTACCCGCTGATCGATGGGCAGGGGAATTTCGGCAATATCGACGGCGACAACGCCGCGGCGCAACGCTACACCGAAAGCCGCCTGACCGAGGTTGCCGAAGCCCTCCTTGCCGGCATCGACGAGGACACGGTCGATTTCCGCCCGACCTATGACGGCGACAATCAGGAGCCGGTCGTCCTTCCTGCGCGCTTTCCGAACCTCCTCGCCAACGGGGCGAGCGGGATCGCCGTCGGCATGGCGACCAGCATTCCGCCGCACAATGTCGGCGAGCTCTGCGACGCGCTCGCCTTCCTGGTGAAGCGCCCGCGCTCAACGGTCGAGGAGCTGTTGGAGCTCATTCCCGGCCCCGATTTTCCCACCGGCGGCGTTCTGGTCGAGGCGCGCGAGGCCGTCCAGCAAGCCTATGCCACGGGACGCGGCAGCTTTCGTCTCCGCGCGCGTTGGCAGCGCGAGCCGCTGAGCCATGGTCTCTACCAGGTCGTGGTCACCGAGATTCCCTATCAGGTGCCGAAGTCGCGGCTGATCGAGAAGATCGCGGCGCTGCTCGAGGAACGGAAGCTCCCGCTGCTTGCCGATGTGCGCGACGAATCGACCGACAAGGTGCGGCTCGTGCTGGAGCCCAAGACGCGCAATGTCGATCCCGCGGTGCTGATGGAATCGCTTTTCCGCGCGACCGAGCTCGAGACGCGGGTGCCGCTCAACCTCAATGTGCTCGACGCGCAGGGCGTGCCGCGCGTGATGAATTTGAAGGAGGCGCTCCAGGCGTTCCTCGATCATCGCCGCGTCGTCTTGCAGCGCCGGACGCGGTTCCGCCTCGCGGAGATTGCGCGGCGCAGCGAGATCCTGCGCGGGCAGATGATCGTCTATCTCAATATCGACGAGGTCATCCGCATCATCCGCGAGCATGACGACGCCAAAGAGCGGATGATGAAGCGCTGGAAGCTCAGCGAGGTGCAGGTCGAAGCGATCCTCAACATGCGCCTGCGCGCCTTGCGCAAGCTCGAGGAGATCGCGATCCGCAAGGAGCTCGACGCGCTGGGCGCCGAGGAAGCCGAGCTCAGGCTTCTGCTCGACGAGGAGAAGCGGCAATGGAAGGCGATCGGCGCCGAGCTCGCCGAGATCCGCAAGGCGTTCGGCGGCGGTCCCCTCGGCAAGCGCCGCACCGAG
>Ga0070738_10002546_pt1 | contig 27603 bp, 26 predicted proteins | sample Coa_R2_2_FD_66446 | JGI IMG/M metagenome (GOLD analysis project Ga0070738, IMG submission 66446) | Surface soil microbial communities from Centralia Pennsylvania, which are recovering from an underground coalmine fire - Coalmine... | ecosystem: Environmental > Terrestrial > Soil > Unclassified ...
CTTCAGGCCGTGGACTTCGTCGCGCCGCGGATTGACAGGGTAGTAGCGGCCCTGGAAGTTCAGCGCCTTGAGCGCCTGGTACGTGCCGAGGCCGGTGTGGTTCGTGTCCGAGGCGCCAACCACGGCCACGGATTGGAAGTCGAACAGCGCGGAGAGACGATGCATGGCCGGGGCATCGTAGCAGGGAGCGCGAGTGGTGGTCCACCAGGCAGCCGCAGCGGGATTGGCCCTCCTTTTGCGGCTGCGGAGCCCGCTCATGCAAGCCACCGGCCACATCTCGGTCGTCCAAGAAGAGCGCTTTCGGCTGATCACCGACGAGGGGGCGGGGCTGCTCCTGACCCTTTCGCGGAAGGCCAACGCCAGCCCGGACGATCTCTGCCGCTTCCATCAAGCCAACGCGCGCGTCCGGGTCGAGTACCAGGGCGAGCCCAACATGTCCAACGGCATTGCCCGCCGGGTGAGCCGGGCCTGACCCATGGGATTGGCAAGCGCGCTGAAGGACTGGTCCATCCCGCGCCAGCTGTCGGGGATGGACAGCTCGAGCAAGGCGGCGGAGTCGGCGGGCTCACGCCGTACCCGGCCGCGGCTCGAGGAAGCCGACAAGGTCGGCACCAGCATCTGCCCCTATTGCGCCGTCGGCTGTGGCCAGCTGGTCTATGCCAAGGGCAACGAGATCATCCACATCGAGGGCGACCCCCGGAGTCCCATCAATCAGGGCACGCTGTGCCCCAAGGGTGCGGCGACGTTCGGCTGGATGACGAGCCCGCTGCGCCTGACCAAGGTGAAGTACCGCGCGCCCTACTCCGACCACTGGGAGGAGAAGCCGCTGGAGTGGTGCATGGACCGCATCGCCCAGCTGATGAAGCGCACCCGCGACGAGACGTTCGTGCAGAAGCTGCCGGACGGAATGGTCGTGAACCACACGCTGGCCATGGCCGAGCTGGGCGGGGCCACATTAGATAACGAAGAGAACTACCTGATCAAGAAGCTGTGCGGCGGCGGCCTGGGGATGGTGTGGATCGAGAACCAGGCCCGCATATGACACAGCTCCTCGGTGCCCAGTTTGGGCGCCAGCTTCGGCCGGGGTGCCGCGACCACCGCCCAGTGGGACCTGGCGAATGCCGACTGCGTCACGATCATGGGCTCAAACATGGCCGAGAACCATCCCATCGCGTTCCGGTTCGTGCTCGAGGCCAAGGCACGCGGCGCGACCATCATCCACGCCGACCCGCGCTTCACCCGCACCTCGGCGCTGGCTGACATCTACGCGCCGGTCCGCGCTGGGTCGGACATCGCCTTCCTGGGCGGGATCATCAACTACATCCTCGAGAACGACCTGTGGTTCAAGGAGTACGTCCTGAACTACACGAACATCGCCTCGATCATCAATAAGGACTTCAAAGACACCGAAGACCTGGAGGGGCTGTTCTCCGGCTGGGAGGAAGCCAAGCACGCCTACCAGACCGACTCCTGGCAGTACAAGGACGAGACGCTGCCCTCCTCGCTGGAGAACCACCAGATCCTGAGCGGTGAGTCCTACAGCGAGAAGGTGGGCGTAATGATCACCAAGCCGGTGCCGCAGGACCCCAGCCTGCAGGACCCGCACTGCGTCTACCAGATCATGCGCCGGCACTACGCCCGCTATACGCCGGAGATGGTGGAGCGAACGACCGGCTGCCCCAGGGACGTCTTCCTGAAAATCTGCGAGACGCTGACCGCCAACTCAGGCCGCGAGCGCACCGGCGCCTGGTGCTACGCCGTCGGTTGGACGCACCACTCGACGGGCGTGCAGACCATCCGGGCGGCGGCGATCATCCAGGCGCTGCTGGGCAACATCGGCCGGCCGGGCGGCGGCATCATGGCCCTGCGCGGCCACTCCAGCATCCAGGGCAGCACCGATGTGCCGACCCTCTATAACCTGCTGCCGGGCTACCTGCCCCAGCCGCACGCGCGCAAGGGCTTCGCCAACCTGGACCACTACATGAAGGACGAGAGCGCGAACTTCGGCTGGTGGCACAACATGCCGAAATACATCGTCAGCCTCCTTCGCGCCTGGTACGGCCCCGACACCACCAAGGAGACGGCCGGCGGCTACGGCTACGAGTGGATCCCTAAGATCATGGGCGACCACTCCCAGCTGCCGATGATGCTGGCCATCCAGGACAAGCTCATCCGCGGGCTGCTGGTCATGGGCCAGAACCCGGTGATCGGCGGGCACAACACGCATTCGATCCGCATGGCGCTGCCCAACCTGGAGTGGATGGTCATCCGCGAGACGTTCGAGAACGAGCTGGCCAGCTACTGGTACAAGTCGCCGGAAGTCGAGAAGGGCGAGCTGAATCCGAAGGACATCCAGACGGAGATCTTCCTGCTGCCCAGCTCGCTGCCGGGCGAGAAGGAGGGCACGTTCACCAACACCCAGCGGCTCATCCAGTGGCACGACAAGGTGGTGGATGGACCCGGCGACTGCCGCTCCGACCTGTGGTTCATGTATCACCTCGGCCGCCGCCTGAAGGACCTGTACAAGGACAGCACCGACCCACGCGACAAGCCCATCCAGCACCTTACCTGGGACTACCCCACCGAAGGTCCGCGGGCGGAGCCTTCGGGCGAACATGTGCTGAAGGAGATCAACGGCTACACCATCGCGGACGGCAAGCCGGTGAAGGGCTATACCGACCTGAAAGATGACGGCTCGACCGCCTGCGGCGTGTGGATTTACAGCGGCATCTATCCGGAGGAAGGCAAGAACCTGGCCCAGAGCCGCATTCCCGACCCGCCGGGCAAGCCGGGCTCCCACCAGGGCTGGGCCTACTCCTGGCCGCACAACCGGCGCATCATGTACAACCGCGCCTCGGCCGATCCCGAGGGCAAGCCCTGGTCCGAGCGCAAGAGGTACATGTGGTGGGACGCCGAGCAGGGAAAGTGGACCGGCTACGACGATCCGGACTTCTCGCCCAACAAGGCGCCGGACTACGTGCCGGATTGGTCCAAGGACCCAAAGGGCATGGAAGCGCTGGACGGCAAGTCGCCGTTCATCATGATGGGCGACGGCAAGAGCTGGCTGTTCGTGCCGGCCGGCTTGAAGGATGGGCCGCTGCCGTCGCACTACGAGCCTGTCGAGTCGCCGGTCTCGAACCCCTTCTACCGTCAGCAGGACAATCCCGCCGCCAAGAAGTGGGCCCGGCCCGACAACCAGTACCACCTCGTCGCCGATCCGCGCTACCCCTACGCCATCACCACCTACCGGCTGACCGAGCACCACTCGGGCGGCATCCCCACCCGCATGGTGCCCAGCACCGCCGAGCTCCAGCCCGAAGGCTTCGCCGAGATCCCACCCGAGCTGGCGCGAGAGCTGGGCATCGAGAACCTGGACCCGGTGGTCATCTCCACGGTTCGGGGTGAGATCCAGAGCAAGGCGCTGGTCACGGAGCGGATGCGGCCCTTCGAGATCGACGGCCAGCGCGTGTACCAGATTGGCATGCCGTGGCACTTCGGCTGGCAGGGCTACGCGACCGGCGACGTGGCCAACGTGCTGTCATCCATCGTCGGCGACCCCAACACCACGATCCACGAGGGCAAGGCCTTCACCTGCAACCTGCGCAAGGGCACGCTGAACGGAGCGCGAGCGTGAGCGCGGTCAACTACGCCGAGACCGAGCTGAGCAACCCCCAGGCGCGGCTGACACTCGAGTCGCACCCGGTGCACCCGTTCCCGGTGCCGGAGCGCGGGACGCAATACCAGGACTCCATCCTCAAGGGGCTCATCCCGGACGAGTCGGAGCTGACGGCGGGGGTGAAGATCGAGCCAGGCACGGCCTACGGCTTCTTCACCGACACCTCGCTGTGCATCGGCTGCAAGGCCTGTGAGGTGGCTTGCAAAGAGTGGAACAACCTGCCAGCGGATGGTCCGTTCGAGAACGACCACGGCAGGCTGGCGCTCAGTGGGCAGAGCTATGACAACACCGGCCGCCTGTCGTGCACCACCTGGCGGCACGTCGCCTTCGTGGAGCAGCCCGGCCGGGCCACCGAAATGGCGCCCTTCCAGAGCCAGTGGCTGATGATGAGCGACGTCTGCAAGCACTGCGTCAGGGCGGCCTGCCTCGAAGCCTGCCCCACCGGCGCGCTGTTCCGGACCGAGTTCGACACGGTTGTCGTCCAGCAGGACGTCTGCAACGGCTGCGGCTACTGTGTCCCCTCCTGCCCCTTCGGCGTCATCGAAACGAACGCGCACGACGGCAAAGCCCACAAGTGCACGCTGTGCTACGACCGGCTCAAGGGCGGCCTGGAGCCGGCGTGCGCCAAGTCATGCCCGACCAACTCGATCCAGTTCGGGCCGGTGGACGAGCTGCTCCGGCGTGCCGAGCGCCGCGTACATGACCTGCACGAGCAGGGCGCGAGGAGCGCTTACCTGTACGGCGCGCCAGGCGGTCCCGGCGCCACAGCCGGGATCGAGCGGCTGAACGCCTTCTTCCTGCTGCTGGATCGGCCCGAGGTCTACGGCTTGCCGGCCGCGCCGACGCTGCCATCCACCCGCGTCCGCGCCGGCTTGCTGAACGGTCTGCTGACCATGGCCGGGCTGGCGCTTGCGGCGGCGGCAGCAATCACTACCACGCGCAGGAGCTGAGCCCATGTCATCACTGCCGAACTACGGCCGCCGCCAAGCGCGAGGCGGCCAGCTCTGGGCTGAGCCTCTTGCGCCAGTCAGCGGCAACGGCCACATGGCGCCCTATCGCGGCCAGACTTACTACGATCGGCCGGCGATCAAGCCCAGCCACTACCGGTGGTTGATCACCGGCTACCTATTCTCAGGCGGCATCGCCGGGGCCAGCCAGATCATCGCCACGGTGGCTGACCTGTTCGGAGGAAGGGAGCATCGCGGCGCAGTACGGGCCGGGCGCTACGTGGCGCTGGCAGCGGCGATGGCCAGCCCCGTGTGCCTGATCCTGGACCTGCACACACCCAAACGCTGGTACAACATGATGCGCATCTTCCGCCCTACATCGCCCATGTCCATTGGCTCCTGGACGCTGGCGGGCTTCGGCACGTTTACCGGCGTGGCGGCGCTGGGGCAGCTGATCTCGGACCTCACTGGCGGCGTCTTGGGCCGGGGATTGGCGCGATTCGGCGGCGTCCCGGCGGCGGCCGGCGGGATGGTCATGTCGTGCTACACCGGCAGCCTGCTCTCGGCGACGAGCGTGCCGTTCTGGGCTGCCGTCCACCGGCTCCTGCCGCCGCTGTTCGGCACTTCGGCGATGTCCACGGGGGCCGCGGCGACGTCCATAGCCCTGGACGCTACGGGTGCCTCCGAAGCAGCCCACAAGGGGCTGGAACGGATCGCCCTCGCGGCCAGCGCCACCGAGCTGGTGCTGACGCTGGCCTGCGACAAGGAGTGGAAGGCCCAGCACGTCGACTCGCCCATCGAACACAGGCCGGACATGGCACGCGCCTACAAGATCGGCGTGCTGGGGTTCGGGATCCTGGTGCCGCTGGTCATCCACGCCGTCCAGGTGCTCACGGGCCGGCGGTCGAAGGTGGCGACCAAGGTGGCCGACGCCAGCGCGCTGGCGGGTGGGTTCGTCCAGCGGGCGGTGATGACCTTTGGCGGGAATGACTCGGCCGAGCGGCCGCGTGACTACTTCCGCTTCGCACAGCCCGCCGCCAACGGCCGCGGGGTGGCCGCATGAGCCTGCTCGACCCCAAATGGGAGCAGGACTGCCGCGGCGCAATCACCCTGCTGGGAACCAGCAGCAACTTACCCACGCCGCAGATGATCGACCTGGTGGACGCCGGCATGCGCAAGATCATCCAGGTCCGGGACGGCATCATCGCGCAGCTGCGCGACGGAGGTTCAGACCCGCACACTCAACTGCTGAGGACGGCCCTGGACCAGGTGAACGTCGCGCTCAGCGAGCTGGCGAGCGTTCAGTACCCAGGGGCTCTGGAGCGGCAGCACATCGAGGCGGCCCGCCAGGTCATCGAGAAGCTCGTCGCCCAGGCCCAGCCGCTGGTCCGCGAGGAGCTGGAGCCGCTGCACCAGAGTGACGGCATCTCCGGGACCATCCAGGGCGGGGTGGCGGACGTAGAGGTGCACCGGGTGGAGGCCACGTCCGACACCCTCCCCCACAGCTCATAGGGAGCGGCGGACTCGGTCCAGCTCCTTCCCCCAGGCCATAAGCTCGTCCACAGGGAGGGCGCTGCGCAGGGGCTGGAAAACTTCGAGCTGCTCGCGTCCGGCGTGGTCCAGCACCGCGGCGATGAGGCGCTGCACTTTCGGCAGCCAGGCCGGATCGTGCCGGTCCATGGCCCGGATCTCGCCTATTAGCCCTTTGGCCTCCGCTTCCTCCGCCATGCATTCGTCGGCAAGCTTCGCTCCGTCCGGCAGCGCCCGCCGGATCATCGGCCAGAAGGCCGCCTCCTCCATACGTTCGTGCTCCTCCAGGTCGGCGATGACGTCGCGGAGGATCTCGGCCTTCTCGTCGATGTCGCGGCAGCGCAGGTAGTCGTTCAGCGCCTGCTGAACGGCGCGATGGTCGCGGAGCAGGAGGGTGATCGCATCCAGCTGCCCTGGATCGCCCAGCCGCTCAGTCGATTTCGACGGAAGAGTGCTCGGTTGACGTATGGCCATACCGGTGCAACCGCACAGCGAGGGCCAAAAATCGGTCTGAACGAGCTACTGAGGTGCAAAGGACTTCACTCCGGTGAACCGGCTGAAATCGGCGTCGAACGTGCAGATGGCGGCCTTGTGCTCGGCGGCGAGCGCCGCCAGGTGGGCATCGTTGACCAGGTTCCCGGCTGTTCCGATCTGCGCCAGCAGCTTCCTGAGCAGCGTCGCGTGCCGGCTGGTGGGCTCGATCGTTACCGCGGCTGGGGCGGCGAGCCAGGCGTCGACGAGATCCAGGGCCGCCGTTGTTTCCAATGGCGTTGGGAACAGGGAACGCAGAGTAGATAGTCGCGTGAATGCCAGCAGCACCAGCCAGGCGAAGCCAACAGGCTCGGTCCCATTCAGCGCGGCCTCCAGCCAGCGCTTGGCGCGGCGGTGGTTCGGCGCGCTCTCGTTGACGGCGTAGAGCAGCACGTTGGCATCGACGACGACCACGCCTACTTGCCCACGGCGAGCTTGTGTATGAGCTCCTGGTCCTCCAGCGCAGCCGCCATCTGCAGCGCCTTGTCGTAGTCGATCTCGGGCCGGAAGCCCATCGCGAATGTCCGCTGGCGGAAGGTCCCGGATCCCTTTCGTCCCAGCCCCGCGCGGATGGCGCCATTTACCGCTTCTTTGAAGCTGATGCGCTTCTCGCGCATGGCAGTTTCGACCAACGCTGCAACGTCCGGATCCAGAGTCACCGTGGTTCTCATTGTTGTCTGCATCATAACATCAATATTGAGATCATCATGATGCCTTGACCGGCTTGGAGACCCAGCGGTTGCCCTGCTCGTAGAAGCGCCAGGGCTTGAGGGCCCACTCGCCGGCGTAGTCGACGCCGATACGGGTGGTCTCTACGATGGAGGCGGGCGGCGTGCCTGGCTCGATCGTCAGCTCGGAGGCGGTGAGGTCGAGGCCATTGTCGGCGCGGGTGATGCCCAGCTCGCGGCAAAGGACGCCCGGGCCTTTCGCGCCGGGATCGGCGGCGCGGATGAGCACGGCCGAAGGAATGCCCGGCTGCTCGGTGACCACGTTCAGGCAGTGGTACATGCCGTAGATGAAGTAGACGTAGGCGTGGCCGGCCTCACCCCACATCACCTCGTTGCGGGCGGTCCGGCGGCCGCCGGCTGAATGGGCCGCAAGGTCGTCCGGGCCGATGTACGCTTCGGTCTCCACGATGCGGACGCGCTTGTCCCGGTGCACCAAAAGACAGCCCAACAGTTCTCGCGCCACGACGAGCGTCGGGCGCTCGTAGAAGCTCCTCGGCAGCGGCAAACAACCCCTCCCCGTCTCTAAACTTATCCTCGGTGTCCCAGGACAAAATCAGCGTCCGAGGCGCGCGCGAGCACAACCTCAAGAACGTCGACGTCGAAATCCCGCGCGACCAGCTGGTGGTGATCACCGGCCTTTCGGGCTCGGGCAAGTCGTCGCTCGCCTTCGACACCATCTTCGCCGAGGGTCAGCGACGTTATGTCGAGTCGCTGTCGGCCTATGCCCGCCAGTTCCTTGGACAGCTCGAGAAGCCCGACGTGGACGACATCTTCGGCCTGTCGCCGGCGATCTCCATCGATCAGAAGAGCGCCAGCCGCAACCCGCGCTCGACCGTGGGCACCATCACCGAGATCTACGACCACCTGCGGCTGCTGTTCGCCCGCATCGGCCACCCCCACTGCCCCGTCTGCGGCCAGCGCATCGAACGCCAGACGGTCCAGCAGATGGTGGATCAGCTCATGGCCCTGCCGAAAGGCACGCGGATCATGATCCTGGCGCCGCTGGTGAAGGACCGGAAGGGCGAGTACAAGCAGATCTTCGAGGACGTGCGGAAAGCCGGCTATGTCCGCGTCCGCGTCGACGGCGAGGTGCGGGACGCGGCCCAGCCGCCCAACCTCGACCGCTACAAGATGCACTCGATCGAGGTCGTCATCGATCGCCTGGTGATCGAGGACGACGTGCAGACCCGCCTGGCCGACTCGCTGGAGACGGCTCTCAAGCTGGGCGGCAGCACGGCGCTGGTCGTGCTGGTGGACGGACCGGTGGCGGGAGGCACGCAGGACGGAGTGCCCGCCGATGGCGCCAAAGCGCGATCTCGAGCCCGAAAGCCGGAAGCACAGAGTCCGACCGAGATCCGCTTCTCCGAGCTGTTCGCCTGCCCGCTGGGGCATGCCTCGCTGGAGGAGTTCGAGCCGCGGACGTTCTCGTTCAACAGCCCGCACGGCGCCTGCCCGGCCTGCACCGGCCTGGGCACGACCATGGAGTTCGACCCCGACCTGATCATCCCCAACCCGCATCTCAGCCTGGCCGAAGGCGCGGTCGTGCCGTTCACCCAACACGCTCACCACGACGGCTATCACTGGCAGCTGCTGAGCTCGGCAGCGCGGCACTACGGCATCGAGCTGCGCACGCCCGTGAAGGACATCCCCAAGGACAAGCTGGAGAAGCTCCTGCGGGGAAGCGGCGACGAGCCCATCACCCTGCGGTACGAGAACCGCTACGGGCGCACGCGGGAATACCAGACGACCTACGAGGGCATCATCCCCAACCTGGAGCGGCGCTACCGCGAGACCACCTCCGACTATATGAAGACCGAGTTCTTCGAGCGGTACATGTCCAGCCGGCCGTGCCCCGAGTGCAAGGGCAAGCGCCTCAAGCCGGAGGTCCTGGCCGTTACCGTCGGCGACCGCTCGATTGTGGACGTCACCCGCATGGCGGTAGGCGAGGTGCTGGACTTCTTCGACAGGCTCGATCTCACCGACCGCGAGCGGCTGATCGCCGCCCAGATCCTGAAAGAGATCCGTGCCCGCGTGAAGTTCCTGGTGGACGTAGGGCTCGAATACCTGACGCTGGACCGGGCGGCGGCAACGCTGGCCGGCGGCGAGGCCCAGCGCATCCGGCTGGCGACGCAGATCGGCTCAGGGCTGATGGGCGTGCTGTACATCCTGGACGAGCCCTCAATCGGGCTGCATCAGCGCGACAACGGTCGGCTGCTGAATACGCTGGTGCACCTGCGCGACATCGGCAACACGCTGCTCGTGGTGGAGCACGACGAGGAGACGATTCGCACTGCCGACCACGTCATCGACATTGGCCCGGGCGCCGGTGAGCACGGCGGCGAGATCGTCGCCCAGGGCACGATCGACGACATCATCGCCTGTCCGCGATCGATCACCGGTCAGTTCCTGTCCGGCCGGCGGGAGATCCGCGTGCCTGGCCGGCGACGGCGCGGCAACGGCAAGTTCCTGGATGTCATCGGCGCGCGCGAGCACAACCTCCGCAATATCGACGTGCGCATCCCGCTGGGCATGTTCGTGGGCGTGACGGGCGTGTCCGGCAGCGGCAAGAGCACGCTGATCAACGAGATCCTGTACAAGCGCCTGGCGCAGCACCTCTACCGCGCCAAGGATCGCCCTGGCGAGCACGAGGAAATCCGCGGGCTGGAGCACCTGGACAAGGTCATCGACGTCGACCAGTCGCCCATCGGCCGTACGCCGCGCTCCAACCCCGCCACCTACACCGGCGTGTTCACGCAGATTCGCGAGACGTTCGCGCAGGTGCCAGAGGCGCGCATTCGCGGCTACCAGGCGGGCCGCTTCTCGTTCAACGTCAAGGGCGGGCGCTGCGAAGCCTGCCGCGGCGAGGGCATCATCCAGATCGAGATGCAGTTCCTGCCGGACGTGTACGTGCCCTGCGAGGTCTGCAAGGGCAAACGCTACAACCGCGAGGCCCTCGAAATCCTCTACAAGGGCAAGAGCATCGCCGACGTGCTGGACATGACCGTCGAGGAGGCGGTGGACTTCTTCCAGAACATCCCCAGCATCAAGAGCAAGCTCCAGGTGCTGGCCGACGTCGGCCTCGGCTACATCCGCCTCGGCCAGCCCGCGACGACCCTCTCGGGCGGCGAAGCGCAGCGCATCAAACTCTCCTCGGAGCTCTCGCGGCGCTCGACGGGCCGCACCCTGTACATCCTGGACGAGCCGACGACGGGCCTGCACTTCGCCGACATCGAGCGGCTGCTGCACGTCCTGCAGCGCCTGGTCGACGCCGGCAACAGCGTGGTCGTCATCGAGCACAACCTCGATGTGGTGAAGAGCGTGGACTGGATCATCGACCTCGGACCGGAAGGCGGCGCCGGCGGCGGCACGATCATCGCCGAGGGCACGCCCGAGGAAGTCGCCCAGGTCGAGCGCTCGTACACCGGCCAGTTCCTGGCGCGCATGCTTCCCGGCGTCGCCCGCGAAGCCGTAGCGGTCTAGCCTCCCTACCGCCAGTACCAGCGAGTCGCGCCAAGCAGCACGGCTGTGTAGAGTACGGACAAACCGTTATGGCTGATCGTCTGGTCGGGTTCGGCAAGGAGGCGCCGGCGCTGCTGGAAGTGATGCGCCTGGGCGCCCTGGCCGGCGACGCCGACCGGGTGGTCGACCTCTTGTGCGAGCAGGCGGCTCGTCTCACCGGCGCCGACTACGCCGGCCTGCGGCTGGAGGACGAGAACCATCAGGTGGAATGGCGCGGCATGTGGGGCAACCGCACGGACGCCTGGCGCAAGCACCGCTCCGCCTCGCATCGCGGCGCCGCCACGGAAGCCATGGAAACCGGCCGCACCATCGTCAGCAGCGGCCAAGAATTCCTGGCGCGGCGGGCCAGTGTGAACAGCCATTCCGTGCGGGCCAACGAGGGCGGTGTGGTGGAGATAGCCACGCCCTTGACCTATGGCGATCGGCCGATGGGCACCCTCATTCTGGGCTGGCGCTCCGAGGTGAGCATCAGCGACGAACAGATTGGCGTGGCCGAAGCTCTGGCCGGCTACGGCGCGCTGGTGCTCGAGAACGCCCGCTCCCGCCTCGAGTCCGAGCGGCGCCGAGCCGAGGCCGAGGCGCTGGCCGACCTGGCGCGCCAGGGCGCGGCCAACCAGCAGGTGGAGGCCGTGGTGGACCTGGTCTGCCGCCGCGCCTGCGAGCTGGTGGGCTCGGATTTCGCCGCGCTGCTGATGCGCATGCCGGATGGCGGCGTCGACTGGCTGGGCGTGTCCGGGAACCGCTCCGGCATCTGGCACGAGCGGCACCATCCCTCGGGCCGCGGACCGGCGGCTACTTCGATGGCCGAAGCTCGCACGGTCGTGTTCAAGAACCAGGATCCCAACGCCGACGGCACGCTCGACGGGCTGGCCGTGCTGGGCTCGGAGGGCACCCAAACGGCGGTCGCCGTGCCGCTGCTGCGGCGCGACGGGCCCTTCGGCAGCCTGGTGCTCGGCTGGCGCACGCCGCAGACCATCACCGATCGGCAGCGCCGGCTGACGGAGGCGCTGGGCGGCTACACGGCGGCAATCCTGGACAACGCGCTGTCGCATGCGGAGTCGGAGCGGCGGAGATCGCAGGCCGAGGCGCTGGCCGAGCTGGTGCGCGAGGGCGCCGGCGAGCACCAGATCGAGCGGACGATCACGCTGGTGTGCCATCACGGCGCTCGCCTGGTTGGGGCCGACAGCGCGTCGGTGACGTTCGTGGAGGGCGACCATCGCCAGGTGTACCAGGAGCTGGACGGCGAGATCACCACGCGCCAGGCCCGCCGTAGGCGCGGCAGGGGCCCCACCAACCGGGCCATCACGGCCGGACGCCCGATCGTCTTCGAACACATCCCCGACCAGGACGATCCGTCTCCTGTGCACACGCAGCATGCCGCCGTCACCGCCATCGCCGCGCCGTTCGCCGGCCGAGAGGGCCTGCGTGGCGCGCTGCACCTGTGCTGGCGCAGCGTGGTTCCAATCACCGCCGGGCAGCTTCGGTTGGCCGAAGCGCTGGCCGGCTACGCCGCCGTGGTGTTCGAGAACGCTCGGGCGCACGCGGCGCTGCAGGAGCGGGCCGAGACCGTCCGCCTGGCGAACGAGCAGTTGACCCGGCTGGACGAGATGAAAAGCAACCTGATCAGCAACGTCTCGCACGAATTGCGGACGCCGCTGACTTCAATCCGGGCCTTCTCCGAGCTGCTTCTCGATCCTGCCATGGACGGCGGCACGCGCCTGGAGTTCGCGCAGATCATCAACGCCGAGTCGGAGCGCCTCACGCGCCTGGTCAGCAACCTGCTCGACCTCAGCCGGATTCAGTCGCACGGCGTCTCCTGGGACTTCAGGGACGTGGACCTGACCAAAGAGCTGGAGCGCGCCGTGTCCGCGCTCATGCCATCGGCGGAGGAAAAGCGCCTGACGCTCCGGCTGGATGTCCCGCCTGAGCTGCCGTCCGTCACCGCCGATGCCGACGGCCTGCAGCAGGCGCTGGTGAACCTCATCTCCAACGCGATCAAGTTCACGTCGTCGGGCGAGGTGGTGGTCCGGGCCGAGCGGCGCAAGGGAAAGGTCCGCGTTGCGGTGCGAGATACCGGGCCGGGCATTTCGATCGAGGACCAGGTCCACATCTTCGACCGCTTCTACCAGTCCGGGAACATCCTGACCGCCAAGCCGGCCGGGACCGGGCTGGGGCTGGCGATCACCAAGGAAATCCTCATCCAGCACGGGACCGACATCAGCCTCACGTCATCGCCTCAAGGCAGCGAGTTCAGCTTCCTGCTGCCGTCCAGCGCTCCAGCCCTGGCGGTGTAACAATCTGCTGCGTATGAAGCGCAGCACGGACTGCATCCTCACCACCCACACCGGCAGCCTGGCCCGGCCCAAGGAGCTGCTGGAGCTGATGCAGGCGCGCTCGCAGGGCAAGGCCGTGGACCAGGCCGAGTTCGATGCCCGAGCCCGCGCGGCCGTGGCCGACATCGTTAAGAAGCAGGCCGAGAGCGGCATCGACATCGTGAACGACGGCGAGCAGAGTAAGGCCGGCTTCTTCGTCTACGCCGTGGAGCGGCTTACGGGGATCGAACCGACGGAGGCTGGCGAGGACCCCCGCGCCGGCTGGAAGGCCGAGATCGAGGCCTTCCCCGAGTACTACGCGCAGTACTTCGGCCACAACATGCAGAGCGTTGCCGGGATGCGGCCGCTGGCGATCACGGGGCCGATCTCGTACAAGGGCCAGGCGGCGATCAAGCGCGACGTCGAGAACCTGAAGGCGGCGCTCCAGGGCGTGCAGGTTGAGGAGGCGTTCATGCCCTCGCTTGGACCGCGGATGCTGGGCAAGAACCTGCACTACAAGACGGACGAGGAGTGCATCTTCGCCGTGGCCGAGGCGATGCGGGAGGAGTACCAGGCCATCGTCGACGCGGGCTTCCTGCTGCAGGTTGACGACCCCTGGCTGGCGGAAGGCTACAAGGACAACGTTCGCGCCGAGACGCACGTCGAAGCCATCAACCACGCCATTCGCGGCATCCCGCCCGAGAAGGTGCGCTTCCACACCTGCTACGGCATCAACGAAGGGCCGCGCATCCACGACTCGGCGCTGAAGGACTACATCCAGCACATGCTGCGCATCAACGCCGGCGCCTACTCCTTCGAGGCGGTGAACCCGCGCCACCAGCACGAGTGGCACGTGTTCGAGGACGTGAAGCTGCCGGAGGGCAAGCTCATCATCCCGGGCATGGTCAGCCATGCCAGCAACATCGTCGAGCACCCCGAGCTCATCGCGGACCTGCTGGTGAGCTACGCCAACCTGGTCGGCCGCGAGAACGTGATCGCCGGCAGCGACTGCGGCTTCTCTTCGCAGGCGACGTTCACGCCCGAGGTCCATCCCACCGTCGTGTGGGCCAAGTTCCAGGCCATGGCTGAAGGCGCCCGCCTGGCCAGCAAGCGCCTATGGCGGTAAGCGCCGCTCGCCCTCCGCAGGAGTTCAGCGGCTTTCCGCCGGGCGGGTTCGACTTCTTCCTGGAGCTGTCCCACCGCCAGAGCCGGGACTGGTTCAAAGCCAACAAGCAGCGCTACGAGACCCTCTGGGTCAAGCCGATGGAGGCGCTGCTGGCCGATATCTCCCAGCGCATGAGCGACGTGTTCCCGGAGATGCCCCAGGCGCCGAGGCACATCTTTCGTATCTATCGGGACACGCGCTTCTCGCCCGACAAGTCGCCCTTCAAGACGCACATCGCCGGGCACGTCCCCATTCGCCGTCACGAGATCGAGGGCGACTGGTCGATCCCCAGCGTGTACGTCCATTTCGGCCTGGACGACAGCGTCGCCGGCGTGGGCCGCTGGGGCATGGACAAGGATGCCGTTCAGGTGTTCCGCGAGGCGGTGGCCGACGACCGCAAAGGCGCGGAGCTCCAGAAGATGGTGTCGGCCCTGGAGGCGGACGGCTTCCACGTCTCCAGCCACGAATCCCTCAAGCGCGTACCAGCGCCCTACCCGCAGGATCATCCCCGAGCCGAGCTCCTCAAGCTGAAGGGCCTGGCCGTCTCGAAGGTGAACCTGCCCGAGGACCTCATGCCCTCGCCCGACTTCGCCGGCTGGCTGTCCGAGCAGCTTCACAAGGCGGCGCCGGTCGCCAAGTGGCTCGAGCGCCACGTCAAAGCGGGCCCTAACGTTTAGAGGCCGTAGAAGCGCTGGGGGTTCGTCTCCAGGATCTTGCGGGCAGCCGCTTCGCTCAGCTGGCCGTCTTCGACCTTGCGCTGCAGCTCTTCGAAGGCGCTCAGGTTGGCGGAGATGTCGGTGTGGCTGTAATCGGTGCCGAGCATCAAGCTGTCCTCAGTGCCGAACTTCAGCAGGTACTCCACGTCGTCGAACGGATCGAGCGTGATGAAGAAGCGGTTGCTGCGGAATACGTCCGAAAACAGCTCCATCAGGCTGGGGAAGTGGGTCTGCACGCCGCGCAGCCCCTGGCGCTTCTCCGCGGCGCGTTCGGCCAGCACGTAGGGTAGCCATGACGCGCCGGCTTCGATGAAGCCGAAGCGCAGGCTCGGGAATTTCTCCGGAATCCTGGCGCTCAACAGCGCGCCGAAGGCGCCGATGATGGGCGTGCCGCGATCCCCGGCCGGGTCGCGACCCGGGTGCCCGGTGTGGATGCACAGCGGCACATCCAGCGCATCGGCTTCCTCGTATACCGGGAAGAAGTGAGGGTCGCTCACCGGCCGCTCGAGGTCCAGTCCCCGTTTGTAGATGCCGCAGGCGCCGTTGGCCTTGGCCCAGCGCAGCTCCTCCGCGGCCTTCTCCGGCTGGAGCCACGGCAGCACCGCCGCCCACCGGAGCCGCCCGTTGGTGCCGGAGCACTTGTCCGCCATCCAGCGGTTGTAGGTCGTCGTCAGGGCGTACTCCGCTTCGGCGTTCGAGGTGCTGTAGCGGATGAAAAACGTCGGAAAGATGACCTGCACGTCCACGCCCATGCGGTCCATGTGCGCCAGCCGGCCGGGCACGTCCTCGAGCTCGCGGAAGACGCGTGGCGGGTGGTTGACGTCGTCGCGGATGGCGCGGTTCTGGAGCCGTCCTTCCACCACCCAACTGCGGCTGGTAGTGGCGTTCAGCCCGGTCCGTGCCGCCTCGTGCGGCGCCACCGTCACCGTGGCCGGGATGTACTTACACCAGGGCCCCTGCTCGAGCGCGCTCCAGGTGGACTCGGACTCGTCGACGTGGGTGTCAGCGTCTATGACCGGCATACCGCTTGCAGGGTAGCACCGCCTGCTGCACCCCTAAGCCTTGGGCGGGCCTACCAGAACGTCCTCGCCTTCGACGAGCACTTGGTAGGTGGTCAGCGGATCGACGGGCGGGCCCCAGGTGGCGGCGCCGGTCCGCAGGTCGAACTTGCCGCTGTGCAGCGGGCAGACGATCTCGCAGCCGGAGACGGTGCCCTCGTCCAGGTAGCCTTCGGCGTGGGTGCATACGCCGCTGACGGCGTAGAACTCCCCGCCGGCGCGCGCCAGCACGACGTCTTCGCCTCCCGCCGTGACCTGCCGCATGTCCCCATCCTGCAGCTCGTCCACGCGCGCCACGACCTCGAAACCTTCAGGCATTTACCGCCTTCCCGCTATTTTGATTTTCGCTTCCTTTCTGCGATACTACAGAAACCAAAGCTATGACCGACGCCATGATGCGGATCAACGAGCTGATCGCCGAACGGCAGGCGCTGTTCAGCGCCGGCGCCGACGGCCACCTGCCGGAGGAAGATCGTGCCCGCATGAAAGAGATTACGGCGGAGATCGCTCGCCTGTGGGACGAGCATCGCCGCGCCGGGCACCCTCCTGCCGAGCCCCCCGTGGACTACGACTTCGAGCGCCCTCGGCGGGGTCGCAAGCCCAAGCACCTGACCGAGCAAGCCGCCTAAGCCAGCAGTTGGCGGCGTTCCGGGCCGGCCGGTTGGTGGTCAAAGTCGCCGCTGCTGACGCCTCGGCTGGCTACACTCCCGCCTAGAAATGGACCTCCCCAAGGCGCTGCAGGCGAGGCTGAAAAGTCTCCCCGATAAGCCCGGCGTCTACCTGCACAAGGACGCCGAGGGGACGGTCCTGTACGTCGGCAAGGCTAAGAGCCTGCGCAATCGTGTCCGCTCGTACTTCAACGCCGAGTACTCCAAGACGGCCAAGCTGCGCTCGATGGTGTCCCAGGTGGCGGACGTCGACTACTGGCTGGTGGACAACCCCGTTGAGGCGCTGGCGCTCGAGTGCAACCTCATCAAGCGCTACCGGCCGAAGTACAACGTCATGCTGCGGGACGACAAGAACTACCCGTACATCAAGATCTCGCTGGACGAGGACTTCCCCCGCGTCTACCGCACCCGCAACTACCGCAAGGATGGCGCCCGCTACTTCGGCCCGTACACCAGCTCGAAGTCGCTGGACGACACGCTCCGGCTGCTGAAGCGCATCTTTCCTTACCGGTCCTGCAACCGGCCCATGGCCGATACGCCGCTCGATCCCAGCAAGCCGCTGAACGCCCGGACACGGCCCTGCCTCGACTTCTACATCCACCGCTGCGTCGGGCCGTGCATCCGCGCCTGCACCAAGGACGAGTACGCCGCCGTGATCGAGGACGTGGAGCGCTTCCTCGAGGGCAAGCACGACCAGATCCGCAAGGGTATGGAGAAGCGCATGCTCGAAGCCGCCGAGGACCTGCGCTTCGAAGAGGCGGCGCTGATGCGCGACCGCGTGAAGGCGATCAACCGCGTGCTCGAAAAGCAGCGGGTCGTCTCGACCGGCATGGAGGACCAGGACGTCGTCGGCCTGGCGCGGGACAAGGGCGACGCCTGCGTGATGCTGCTGACCATCCGTGGCGGGAAGGTGCTGGGCCAGCAGGATTACGTCATGCAGGGCACCCAGGACGAGAGCGAGGCCGAGATCCTGGAGAAGTTCCTGGAGCAGTACTACGACACCGCCGCCAGCCTGCCGCGCGAAGTGCTGCTGCAGCACGAGGTCGAAGAGCCCGAGACGGTGGGCGAGTGGCTGAGCCAGAAGCGCGGCCGCAAGGTGGTCGTGCTGACGCCCCAGAAGGGCGACAAGAAGCGCCTGATCGAGCTGGCCGAGAAGAACGCCCGCGAGACGCTGCAGACGCTCAAACTGAAGTGGCTGACCGACGACCAGAAGGTCCAGGCCGGCCTGACGGAGCTGGCCGACTACCTGGAGCTGGACCGCGTTCCGCAGCGCATCGAGTGCTACGACATCTCCAACATTCAGGGCAAGGATTCAGTCGGCTCGATGGTGGTGTTCGTGGGCGGGCGGCCCAAGAACAGCGAATACCGCCGCTTCAAGATCAAGACCGTCACCGGCGCGGACGACTATGCCTCCATGAAGGAGGTGCTGAAGCGCCGCTTCCGCCGGGCAAACGCCGCCGAGGACGACATGTCGTCGTGGGGCCGCCTGCCTGACCTGATCGTCATCGATGGCGGCAAGGGCCAGCTTGGCGCGGCCGTGGAGGCGCTGGCCGAGGTGGGCATCGACTCCGTGCCGGTGGCCGGCCTGGCCAAGGAGCGCGAGGAGCTGTTCCTGCCGGGCAATCCCGATCCCATCCTGCTGCCCGCCACCTCGCAGGGCCTCTACCTGGTGCAGCGCATCCGCGACGAGGCGCACCGCTTCGCCATCACCTACCACCGAAGCGTCCGCGCCAAGACCTCGATCGCCTCCCAGCTCGACGAGATTCCGGGCATCGGCCCCCGCCGCAAGAAGGACCTTCTCAAGCGCTTCGGCTCCGTCAAAGGCATCCGCCAGGCGTCACCGGACGAGATCGCCGCCGTGCCCGGCTTCAGCCGCAAGCTGGCCGAGCTCCTGAAGGAGTATTTGCCCGACGAAGAACTCCCTCTCCAGCCGCAGCGGGAGAGGGCGGGGGAGAGGGTCCCCGCCTAGCTTGGCTATCGACCCTCTCCCTAGCCCTCTCCCTCGCGCGGGAGCTGGAACTCAGTTCGTCGAGGTCGTGGTCGACACCACCATCAAGCGCGGGGCTCAGACCTACACCTACGCGCTGCCGCCGGGGGTCAGCGTCGAACCGGGCCAGCGGGTAGCCGTTCCATTCGGCAGCCGGCAGATGGACGGGGTTGTCCTGCGGCTCACGGATGAGCCGGTGCCCGACGTGCGGCCGCTGTTGCGCGCTGGCGAGCCCCTGCTGCTGCCGCACCAGCTCGAGCTGGCCGAGTGGATCGCCAGCCACTACGCCGCGCCGATCAACGACGCGGTGGCGCTGTTCCGCCCACCCGCCGGCGGCACGCCGCGCCTGCGGCGCATCGCCCGGCTGAGCCGCAACGTGGACGTTCCCGGCGTGATGGGCGAGCTGGCTCGTGCTCCTCGCCAGCAAGCGACGCTGGAAGCGCTGATGCTCGCGCCGCTGGGGCTGGACGCGCGAGTCTTGCCGTCGGAGGATGCGCTCAGCGCCCTGGTCGCGCGCGGCCTGGTCGAAGTCATCACGGAAGTCGACGAGCCGCCGCCAATCGCGCCCGAAACCGCGCAGATCCTGCCGCTGCGGCTGACCGAGGCGCAGGAAAAGGCTCTCGAGGCGATCCGCACTGAGCCGGGCCATCGCGTGTTCCTGCTGCACGGGGTCACCGGCTCGGGCAAGACGGAGGTCTACCTGCAAGCCATCGCGGACGCGCTGGAGCGCCGCAAGCAAGCGCTGCTGCTGGTCCCGGAGATATCCCTGACGCCGCAGACCATCGCCTGCTGCGCGTCGCGCTTCCCGGGCCGGGTGGCGGTGCTGCACAGCGCGCTCACCCAGCGTCAGCGGTTCGGGGAGTGGCACCGCATCCGGCAGGGCGCGGTGGACCTGGTGATCGGCCCGCGCTCGGCGCTGTTCGCGCCGCTGCGCGATCTGGGGCTCGTCGTCATCGACGAGGAGCACGACTGGACATACAAGCAGGAGCAGTCGCCGCGGTACCACGCGCGCGAGACGGCGATCAAGCTGGCGTCACTCGTCGGAGCCAAGGTGATCCTGGGCTCCGCCACTCCGGACCTCGGGTCGTACTACAAGGCCCAGACGGGCGCGTTCAGCCTTCTCACGCTGCCTGACCGCATCGCTACGCCGAAAGCCCTCAGCACTCAGGGCTCGGCGCTGAGCGCCTCATCCTGGCTCCCGCCGGTGCGCATCGTGGACATGCGCCAGGAGCTGCGGGCCGGCAACCGCACCATCTTCTCGCGGGAGCTGCAGGACGCGCTGCGGGGCACGCTCTCGCGCAGGGAGCAGGCGATCCTGTTCCTCAACCGGCGCGGCACCAACACCTTCGTACTCTGCCGCGAGTGCGGCTTCGTGCTGGAGTGCCAGGACTGCAGCCGCTTGCCGTTGACCTACCATGCCGTCGGCAACCGGCTGCAGTGCCACAACTGCGGGCGCGTGGTCCGCCCGCCGGACCGCTGCCCCGACTGTTCGTCGATGCGCATCCGCTACTTCGGCCTGGGCACCCAGCGCGTGGCCGAAGAGATCGAGGTGCTGCTGCCGCAGGCGCGCATCCTGCGCTGGGACCGCGACACCGCCCGCACCCGTGAGGACCACGAGCGCGTCGTGGAGGCTATGCGCGAGCACCAGGCCGACGTGCTCGTGGGCACGCAGATGGTGGCCAAGGGCCACGACCTGCCGCTGGTGACGCTGGTGGGGGTGATCTCGGCCGACGCCATGCTCCAGCTGCCGGATTTCCGCTCGGCCGAACGCTCGTTCCAGCTGCTGACCCAGGTGGCCGGCCGCGCCGGGCGCGGGCCGGGCGGCGGCTCGGTGCTCATCCAGACCTACAACCCACACCACCCCACGCTGGCGCTGGCCGCCCGGCACGACTTCCACACCTTCTTCCGCAACGAGATCCAGTTCCGCAAGCACATGGGCTACCCGCCCTTCAGCCATGTCGTGAAATTCGTGTACTCGCATGCCAGCGCCGAGAAGTGCGAGCGCGAGGCGCGCGTCCTATTCACTCAGCTGTCCGAGCGAATCGCCGGGCTGGACCCGGCCATCGACCTGACCGGCCCGCTGCCGCCGTACCTGGAGAAGTCGCACGGCAAATTCCGCTGGCAGATCGTGGCCCGCGGACCCGATGTCCGGCCGGTCCTCATCTCCGATTTACCAAGCGGCTGGTCAATCGATGTCGATCCAGCCAGCGTGCTTTAATGCCCGCATGAATCGCCGTGCATTCATCCGTTTGTCCGGACTATTAGCTCTCGGCGGGCTGCTCCAGGCGTGCGGCGGTGGCGCCGCGGCTCCGGCATCGAGCGCGCCCGGCTCGCCATCTACTGCCGCCCCGGCCAGCAAACCGGCTGCTCCAGCCAGTGCCGCCTCCGTCTCGGCCAAACCGGCCGCCTCCGGTGCTTCGGCCAAGCCAGCCGCCTCCGCGGCGAACGCCAGCGCGGCCGCCAAGCCGGGCTCAACGCCCAAGCTGCGCGTGACCTACGGCGCGCTGGTCGGCTCCTTCCTGCCGCTGTGGATGGCCAAGGAGATGGGCGGCTTCGACAAGTACGGCGTCTCGGTCGAGATGAGCTTCGTCGAGACCAACAACGCGGTCGCCGGCGAGATCGCCAACGAGATCGACGTGATGGAGGTGTCGGCCGCGCCCGTGATCACTGCCGATACCAACGGCAACACCGACCTGGTGATGATCGCCTCGGCGCTGAACCATCCCATCCTGGCGCTGTACGCGGAACCGTCGATCACGACCGCCGATCAGCTCAAAGGCAAGCTCGTCGGCACCGACAAGCCTGGAACGCCGGTGGACTACGCCTGCCAGGTTGCCCTCAACCTGCTCGGCCTCAAGCCGACCGACGTGCAGCTGCGGCCTCTTGGCCCCGGCCAGATCCTGCCCGCGCTGGAGACCGGCCAGCTCCCGGCAGGCATGCTGGCGCCACCGGAGACGTACGAGGCCGAAGCCAAAGGCTTCAAGGTGCTCAAGGACATCTACTCCCAGCCCTACCAGAACGTGGCCCTGGTCGCCCGCAAGTCGCGGCTGGATCAGCTTGCGGCGGGCATCAAGCCGCTGCTAGCCGCCTACCGCGACGGGATCGCCGCCATCTTCGACAATCCCCAGCTGTCGATGAAGGTCCAGGGCGAGTACGCCAAGATCACCGACCAGACCATTCTGCAGAAGAACCAGGACTTCTACACCAAGACGGCGCCCTTCCAGCGGGACATGCAGCCGACCATGGAAGGCATCCAGCAGATGATCGACTTCCTGGGCAACAGCGTGACGCCGAAAGCCAAGGGCCACAAGGCCGAGGAGTTCGTGGACCTGCGATTCCTGAACGACCTGCCCAAGGCGTCTTGATGGATCGACGCGAGTTCCTGCGAGCGGCCGGGCTGGCCGTCGGGACGCTCGGCCTGGGAGGCCTGCTGCAGGCCTGCGGCGGAGCAGCCGCTCCCGCTTCCTCGGCAGCCCCGCCCGCGACATCCGCCGGAGGGGCGCCTTCCGCCGCCGCTTCGGCCAAACCGGCGGGCTCGGCTTCCGCGAAGCCGAGCGCGGCATCCGCCAAGCCAGGCGCTTCGGCGGCTGCCAGCGCGGCGGCCAAGCCCGGCGGCAAGCTGGTGGTGTCCTATGGCTCGGTGGCCGGCTCGTTCTGGCCGCTGTGGATGGCCAAGGAGCTCGGCGGCTTCGACAAGTACGGCGTCAACGTCGAGATGCCCCTGATCGAGACGAACGCCGCGGTGGCGGCCGAGATTGCCAACCAGCTCGACGTGATGGAGGTCTCGGCAGCGCCGATCATCGGCGCCGACGTCAACGGCAACGTGGACCTGGTCATGATCGCCTCGGCGCTCAATCACCCCATCCTGGGCCTGTACACCACGCCCGACATCACCAATGCCGACCAGCTCAAGGGCAAGGCCATCGCCTCCGGCCCTCCCGGCTCGCCAGTCGACTACTCGGCCAAGCTGTCGCTGTCCCTGCTGGGGCTGAAGCCAAGCGACGTGCAGCTGCGCTCCATCGGCACGGCCGAGCAGATCACGGCTGCGCTGCTGTCCGGCCAGATGCAGGCCGGCATGGTCGCACCGCCGCAGACCTTCCAGGTGGAAGCCAAAGGCTTCAAGCTGCTGAAGAACATCTTCAGCCAGCCGTATCAGAACGTGGCTCTGGTCGCCCGCCGGTCCCGGTTGGACCAGCTCGCGCCGCAGCTGAAGCCGCTGCTGGCGGCCTATCGGGACGGCATCGCGAACATCTACGACCAGCCCGACCAGGCCATCAAGGTGCTCGACAAGTACGCCAAAGTGGGCGACCAGGACATCCTCAAGAAGACGCTGGACTTCTACACCAACCCAAGCTTCGCGCCCTTCCAGAAGGACATGCAGCCCACGACGGAAGGCATCCAGGCGATGATCGACTTCCTGGCCGAGACCTCACCGAACATCAAGGGCCACAAACCGGCCGAGTACGTCGACCTGCGCTTCCTGAACGACCTGCCGAAGTAAGCCGCCCACGAGGCGCGCTCAGTGCATGTTGGTGCCGCCGTCCACGTTCAGCGTCTGGCCGGTGACGAACCGGCTGGCGTCTGAGCACAGGAAGATCATCGTGCCGACGAGGTCCTCCGGCCGCTGCTCGCGCTTGAAGCGCCGGTCCTGGGCGCGCGACTGCATGTCGGCTTCGGGGTAGACGGCCTTGGCGCGCTCGCTGGAGGTGAGGCCGGGCGTGATGCAGTTGACGCGCACGCCGTACTCGCCCATCTCCTTGGCCAGCACGCGGGTCATCGCCCACACCGCGCCCTTGCTGCTGACGTAGTGCATGAACCCCGGCGAGCCGCTGAAGATGGTGCCGGAGGAGATGTTGACGATGACGCCGCCGCGCTGCTGCTTGAACACGGGCGCCACCGCGCGCGAGCAGAGCCAGACGCCGCGGACGTTCACGGCCATCACCTTGTCCCACTCGTCGATGCCAATGTCCTCGAAGCTCTTGCGCGGCAGGACCTCGGTGAAGATAGCGGCGTTGTTGACCAGGATGTCGATGCGGCCGTAGGCGTCCAGCGCCTGGGCCACCATGGCCTTGACGCTGTCCTCGTTGGCGCAGTCGACGCGCACGCCGAGGCCGTTCACTTCCTGGGCGACGCGCTTGGCGGCGGCCTCATCCAGGTCGGCCACGACGACTTTGGCCCCCTCGCCCGACAGGCCGCGGCAATAGCGCATGCCGATGCCGTTTCCGCCGCCGGTGACGATGGCGACTTTGCCTTCTAAGACCATGGAAATACCTCAGCTACGTGCTTGTTAGCCATCGTTATACTCGAACCCGCGATATGCCCAAGCTGCTAACCGTCCGCCAGGACGGCGACCCCGTCCTGCGCCAGAAGGCGAAAAAGGTCAGCCGCGTCGACGACTCGCTGCGGCGGCTGATCGACGACATGTTCCACACCATGTACAACAACGAGACTCGGGGCATCGGCCTGGCTGCGCCTCAGGTGGGCGTGAGCCTGCGAATGGTCGTCATCGACATGCAGGACGACGAGCACGAGCCGGTGGCGCTCATTAACCCCGAGATCATCAAGGCTTCGAAAGAGCTGGTGTGCGGCACTGAGGGCTGCCTGAGCGTGCCCGGCCTGCGCGGCGACGTCGAGCGCCACGAGTGGGTGACGGTCAAGGCGCGAGACGATCGCGGCCACGACACGCGCTTCAAGGCCGACGGCTGGTTCGCCCGCTGCATCCAGCACGAGATCGACCATCTGGACGGCATCCTGTTCACGGACAAGGCCACCAACATCCGCTACGCCGACGAAGACGACGTGGCCGAGGAGAACGCCGCCCGCGACGAGCGCGGCGAAAAAGTCCCCGTCAGTATCTGACTGACGCGCGCTGGCGAGTTGCGCCGCAAGCCAGCCGCCTAACCTACCTCCTCTCCTTCTGACCGCTTTGATCGCGATTCTCCTCTTTACACCGAATTCGTATCGCAGTACGATACGATTCACGCAAGGAGGCAGGACATGGCGGCAATCGGTCCACTGTTTCAGGAGCAGGTCTTCATTGGGGAAGAGGAGGAGGAGCGGCAGCCGAGCTGGCTTGCCCAGACCTACAAGACCCACGGCAGCCGCATCCTGGGAGTTGTGGCCGTCGTCCTGTTCCTTGCGCTGTGGGAGTGGGCTGGCACCAGCGGCGCCGTAAATCCGCTGTTCAGCAGCGCGCCCAGCCGCATCGCCACGGCCTTCGGCGGGCTCATCGCCAGTGGTGAGCTGGCCCACGACTGCGTCGTCAGTGGTCTCGAGTTCGTCTACGGCTTCGCGCTGGCCATCGTCATCGGCATCCCATTCGGCATCCTCATGGGCTGGTACAAGCCGCTCAATGCCATCCTCGACCCGTTCGTCAACTTCTTCTACGCCACGCCGCGCGTCGCTCTGCTGCCGCTGATGATCATCTGGCTGGGCATCGGCATCAACTCGAAGATCGCCATCGTCTACCTGGGCGCCATCTTCGCCATCCTGATCAACACCATCACCGGCATGCGGGCGCTCGACGCCAGCCAGATCAAGATGGCTCGGTCCTTCGGCGCGAACGACATGCAGGTGTTCAAGACCATTGCGCTGCCCGGATCAGTGCCGTTCATCCTGGGCGGCATCCGCCTTGGACTGGGGCACGCGCTGGTAGGCATCGTGGTGGGGGAGCTGTACGCGGCCACGGCCGGGGTCGGCTACCTCATCGCCGTCGCGGGCAACACCTTCCAGACAGACAAGGTGTTCGTGGGCATCGTGATCATCGCCGGCGCGGGCATGCTCCTCACCGCCATCTTCAAGCGGATCGAGGATCACTTCGACTCCTGGCGCCCCGAACGCTCCGTCTGATCTAGGCCCGCGTATCCTGGCCTACGATTGACGTATGGCCAGGATCGTCGGCGTGTTTGCCACCGGGCACGCGCCCAACATGGTGACCACTTTCGAACGCGCAGGCGAGGACATCTGCAGCCGCAGCGTCGCCGCCATGCAGCAGGTCGGCCAGCGGATCAAGGACGCCGGCGCGACCACGCTGATCACGATCAGCAACGACCACTTCAACAACCTCTTTCTGAATAACCTGCCGGCCTTGCTGGTGGGCGTGGCCGACGAGTGGATCGGCCCCGAGGACGACCTCCGCCAGGGCCAGGTGCGGATTCCCGGCAGCGGCGCCCTGGCCAAGCACATCGTGCAGCACATGTACCAGCACGAGGACTTCGAGCCAGCCGTCAGCCATCACCTCAAGCTGGACCACGGGACCTACGTGCCGGTCCGATACACCTTCCCCGACTTCGACCTGCCGCTCATCCCGATCCTCCAGAACACCGTCCAGCCGCCGCTGCCGCGGCTCGAGCGCTCGGCGGGGTTCGGGCACGCCCTGCGGCGCGCCATCGAGAGCTTCCCCGGCGACGAGCGGGTGGCGGTCGTCGGCGCCGGCGGGATGTCCCACTTCATCGGCGTCCCCGGCCAGGGCCGGATGAACGAGGAGTTCGACCAGCGCTGGGTATCGCTGTTCCGCGACGGCGACCTGCAGGGCTTGATCGACCTCAAGCCGGAGGAGATCGAAGCGGCCGGCAACGGCGCCGAGGAGATCCGCAACTGGATCTCGGCCATGGCCTGCGCCGAGGGCAGCCGCGCCGAGTGGCTGATGTACGCGCCCGTGCCCGCATGGCTGATCGGGATGGGCGTGGTGGACTTCCACTACTCGAAATAGTGCCGAGGCTCGTCTTCGCCGGGACGCCGGATTTCGCGGTGCCCTCGCTGGCCGCCCTTCTCGAGGCAGGCCACCGGCCGGAGCTGGTACTCACCCAGCCGGACCGGCCGGCGGGGCGGGGGCAGCAGCTGCAGCCGCCGCCGGTGAAACGCCTGGCGCTGGAGCGCAGGCTGCGCGTAGAGCAGCCCACCAAGCTGGATGAGGTCCGGGACGAGCTGGAGCGGCTCAAGCCGGAGATCATGGTCGTGGTCGCTTACGCGCACAAGATTCCCTACTGGCTCCTGACGCTGCCGCCGATGGGCGTGTTGAACGTCCACGCCTCCCTGCTGCCGAAGTACCGCGGCGCCTCGCCGGTCGCGGCGGCGCTGCTGAACGGCGACGAGGAGACGGGCGTGAGCATCATGCGCCTGGCCGAAGGCTGGGACACCGGCCCTGTGTTCCGGCAGCGGGCGCTTCCGATCGCGCCCGACGACAACGCCGGCACGCTCACCGACAAACTGGCCCAGCTCGGCGCCGAACTGCTGGTGGAAGTGGTGGACCTGCGCGCCCGCGGGATGATCACGCCCAGGCGGCAGGATGAGTCTCGGGCGAGCTACGCGCCGAAGCTCACGAAGGACGACGGCCGCATCGACTGGACGAAGCCGGCGATCCAACTCGCACGAGAGGTCCGCGCCTACACGCCCTGGCCCGGCTCCTTCACCACCTGGGACGGCAAGCTGCTGAAAGTCCTCGCCGCCAAGCCCTCCACCGCGGCGGGCTCCGGGCCGCCGGGCGCCGTCTCACCCGAGCTGACCGTGGCGACGGGCGAAGGTGCCCTCGCCCTCGAGCGCGTCCAGCTCGAGGGCCGCAAGCCCATGGACGCCGCCGAGTTCCTCCGCGGCCAGCCGGCCATCGCCGGCGCCGTGCTGGGCTGAGCGCCGCTCGCCGAGTGGTGTAGTCTCTGTCTCTGTTCCCAGCGCCACATCAAAGGAGATTCGTTTGGCCGATATTCCACGCCTGAACGGCGTTATCAAGCAGCTTGCGGCGGGCAAGCCGGTGTTCCTGCCGTTCACCCC
>Ga0070738_10002551_pt1 | contig 27537 bp, 18 predicted proteins | sample Coa_R2_2_FD_66446 | JGI IMG/M metagenome (GOLD analysis project Ga0070738, IMG submission 66446) | Surface soil microbial communities from Centralia Pennsylvania, which are recovering from an underground coalmine fire - Coalmine... | ecosystem: Environmental > Terrestrial > Soil > Unclassified ...
GAACTCAATAAATCCTGGATTTTATTTTGTTCCCGGTGCAGCCGTGCCACGAGTTCTTTTAACGCCACAATGGGAGTGACATCTGTTGCAGCGCTACCATTATTATCAGTTGGTTGTGAGGGCGGTTGAGGCACAGGCACAGATCTTATTGCAATGTTTTAGTAGATTTACGACGAAATAATAAATTCTTCCATTTTTATGTTGCTAAACAATATTGGGGCAAAGTTTGCTTGTTTAGCAAGAGTATAAAGACGTAGGGTTTGGATGTTAAAAACTATGTCATTACCTCATGTTTTCTTGGAAGATTTTATCTATAAAGATCTATAAGCTATGTAACTTTCAGTAAAAACCGAGTAACCATCAGCAGCAATTGTGACTAAACACAAAGAAGGTCATTCATTGTTGCATAACGCGATCACCCAGTCATATATCTTTAGACGTAAAATCAAAACTCAATCTACAAAAAGCATATACTAATCCCCTCTATTTAAAAGTGACATCTGATAAAGTTTAAGATCTGGTTAAATAATATTATTGAAGAGCGTGTTACAGAAGTTAACAATCTGTCAAAAGTACGAATAATCGAGTAGGGCATGGGGCATGGAGCATGGGGCATGGGGCATAAGGCATAGTGTAGAGGATTACCTCTGCTCCCTTGTCCTCCTTGTCCTCCTTGTCCTCCTTGTCCCCCTTGTCCCCCTTGTCCCCCTTGTCCTCCTTGTCCTCCTTGTCCCCCTTCCCTCCCCTCCTCTGTTCCTCTGCCGTTGCTAGATGCTTCAACTAGCCACTTAAAAGAGCTTCAACAAACTCATAGCTAGAAAAAGGACGTAGGTCTTCAATTCCTTCGCCAGCGCCAATAAAGCGAATTGGTAAACCTAGTTGCTGGACAATGGCAAGCGCTACTCCACCTTTGGCTGTGCCGTCTAGTTTAGTGAGGACAACACCACTAAGTTGGGCCGCTTGAGAAAAGACTTCGGCTTGACGCAAACCATTCTGCCCTAAGGTCGCGTCTAAAACCAACAATGATTCTACCTTGGCATGAGGAGCTTTTTTGTCGATAATACGGCGGATCTTAGTCAGTTCGTCCATTAAGTTTTTCTTGTTTTGTAATCGTCCTGCAGTATCTACCAGAAGTAATTCTGTTTCTCGTGACACTGCAGCATTAATCGCATCAAATACAACTGCGGCTGGGTCTGTGTTCTTTCCTGGGTTGGCAATGACTTCCACATCGCTTCTTGTACCCCAAATCTTCACTTGCTCTACAGCAGCAGCACGGAAAGTATCTGCTGCTCCAATCAAGCTGTTGTATCCTGATTTTTTTGCTAGGTGAGCAATTTTACCAATTGTTGTGGTTTTACCAGCACCATTGACACCAGTGATTAACCAGATGTTAAGAGAGCCTTTTTCTGGTGCAAAAATTGGCTTTTGGGATTTTTTCACAGGTGCATCCAGCATATCTTGCAGGATTTGTTTGAGGTAGGCGATCGCCGCTTCTGATGGCAGAGTTTCTTCCCGCAGCTTTTGCTGTAAAGTTTTAATGATGTAATCTGTTGCCTCTACACCCACATCTGCTTGTAAAAGTACAGACTCAATTTCCTCCACTGCTGCTTGATTCAGTGGACCTTGACCGACAATCGCCTTCAGTTGATTGACAACATTCCGACGGGTTTTGTCTAAGCCTTGGCGGAGTTTTTTGAGCCAGGTAATTTCTTCTGGGGAAATATCTTCTGGACGCCTACCTTGTGCCGCTAAAATTTCTGTTGACCATAAAAATCCTTCATCAAATGCTAGTCCAGGAATTTCTTCAACAACTTCTGTTGTGGTTGTTGCTGTCGCCACGACAGGCTGAGGTACCTCTGGTTCTGGGACTTCAACAATACTTGCTAGCAGTCTTTCCTGTTTAGCTTGTCGTTCTGCTGCTGCTCTTTCCAAGAAAGATAGGCTTGCCGCTGGCTTTTCCTCTTCATTCTCTTTAGTAGGAGATAGTTCAGTGGGCTGTGGTTGTAGCTCACTCTCGTTACTAACCAAGCTTGGAGTATCTGGTTGTTCGGCAATTGCCACCACTTCACTAACAGAACTTTCCTCTGCTGTACTTTCTAGCTCTTCAGTGGCTGTAACGGTGACAGATGCTTCTTCAGGTGTGGTCTCAGGGACTTGTTCGCTAGCTGAAGTTGCTTCAGGTGGGGTCTGAGGGACTTGTTCGCTAGCTGGAGTTGCTTCAAGTGTGGTCTGAGGGACTTGTTCGCTAGCTGGAGTTGCTTCAGGTGGGGTCTGAGGGACTTGTTCGCTAGCTGGAGTTGCTTCAGGTGGAGTCTCAGGGACTTGTTCGCTAGCTGGAGTTTGAGCTAACTCTAATTGTTGCTTTTGCTGGATATTTTTATAGGCAGCTTTTGCAAATGCCAGTAAGTCTTGTGCCGAGGCGTCTGCTTGTGTAGTTTGATCTGTTGGTGTTGATGTGGCAGTTGGTTCTGGTTGAGGTTGTTCTTTGACGAGAGGAGGTTCTCCCGGTTGTTGAGAGGGAGTTGTGGAGGAATCGCTATGTTGACGACGAAACCAGTTAAAAGCCATTGCAGTTATTAGTTATTAGTTATCAGTTATTAGTTATCAGTTATTAATTATTAGTTATTAGTAGCAGTTAGCAGTTAGCAGTTAATAGCCAACTGTTAACTGTTTCAAAATTATGCTGTCTTTTTCTGTTCTGTCACTCGGCGTAAAACACCATTGATAAAACGATGACTATCTTCTTCACTGTAGCGTTTGGCTAACTCTACAGCTTCGTTGATTGCCACGCTTGGTGGAACGCTAAGAAATCTCATTTCTGCAACAGCAATTCGTAGAATATCTCGGTCAATTTGAGCGAGGCGAGTTACTTGCCAATCTACTAAGGCAGCAGAAATCTGTTCATCTATCTCGTTTCGGTTGTCATTGACTATGATAATGATGTCTTTAGCGTATTGGTGAACTTGTTTGTCTTGATTAGCGAGCTGAATAAGTTCGGGAAACTCGACCGCTGCAGCTAACTGATTGATGGCAGTTTGAGTATATTCAATCGCTTCTTTGACCATAGTTCTTGCAGTGTTGAGATCGCTAGCACGGGTTTGGCTGCTCAATAGGCGATCATTACCACGTTGCAATTCGCCAGCCGCATTATCTAAAGTGTCTTGCACTTCTGATCTCAAAGTGCGTACTGCTGCTAGAACCAACTTGGGCAACAGTTGATCCGTAGCCAATTGGTCTATTTTTCTTGGATTGACTGGCAGTTGACTGAGGCTTAAAAGCGCCAATTCACGCGCAATTTGACGGGGTTTACGCTCTTGCATAATAGTTTTTTTCAGTTGTTTAGTTGATAGTTATTGGTATGGGCTAACATCCGTACTCTTCGAGAAGGGTGCGCCCAACATCCGTTTCTTTGTTGGTTTTAACCACCAAGCACTTTTAATAGTTAGTTTCTTCAACAGACAAAACCTGTTGATTTGTAGTTGTGGGTGAAACTTCTTGTTTCTGTTCTTTAGGATTTAGTGGAGGTAGTGGTTTATTGGGAGCAACAATCCCACCAGAAACTATGATCTTAAAAGCATCTTCTATTGACATTGACAAATTCACCACCTCGTCTTCAGGAACAACAGCATACCATCCAGTGGTTGGGTTAGGAGTAGTGGGAATGAAAACACTGAGTATGGGACGAGATATTTGAGCCTGGATTTCACTACTGACAACCCCTGTAACAAAGCCGATGGACCAAATTCCTGGTCTGGGATACTCTACCAAAATGACACGACGAAATTTACCATTGGTATCTTTTAAAAGGGTTTCCAAAAGCTGCTTGAGGGTCTTATACACTTGTCCTGCTAGAGGAATCGCCTGCAGGAGTCGCTCACCTACATCCAGCAGCCACCTTCCTGCAATATTACGAGCCATCAAGCCAATCAAAAGTATACTCAGCAGTGGCACCATCAGTCCCACTAACAGATTTAGTAAATTGACCACGATGGGGTGCATCCCATCAAAGGGATTCAGTTGTTTGGGAATTTGGGTGAGAATGTTTATCACCCAAGTGGCAATGGTAATTGTAAGCCAAATGGTGGTCGCTAGGGGAATGACGACTAATAGACCAGCAATGAGATCATTTTTTAAGTCCTGTTTCCAGCGATGGATTCCCAACCCCCTGTCCTCCTTTGTTTGGCTGTTGAAACTTCTGTTATTGGTATTCATACCAGCAGATTCGTCAAGTTGTGAAGACCGATCCCTGCTTCTAACCCTATTTTGACAAGGGTGAAGAAATTCATTAGTCAAGCAACTGGCTTAAAAGGCAAGCAACTCAAACACTGTCTCCAAAAGACGCACTTGTTAGAATCTATCAGCTAAGAGCTATGGTTAGTCAGCTAGCGAATAGCCAACCACCTGTTACTCTGATTGTGACTGGTAAGTCCAACAGGGCGTTGTTTTATATTTTTAATACTTGTAAAGGATTGTTACAAGTTTTTATAGTAATACTAATATTAGCGTGCTAGCTCAAAAGCTGCTGATTAAAAAATTAAATAGGCTCCGTTTAATTCTAGGGTAACAAAACAAAAACAACTTTTTTGCTTTGTGGAAATACTAGGAAATACTCAGTTATGGCTTAACGCCTGTTGCTTCACCGATAGGTGCTTTTGCTTTTGTTTCTAATCTTGGCTCTGGGAGATGCTTCATTTCCCAAACTTTGAGCAAAATTAGGTATTCATAGAATGCTTGTAGTGTACACCAAGCAAACCCAGCTTGTCCGTCTAGGCAACCACCCAAAAGAAAATACATATATAAAAAGCGTAGCAGTGGTCTTGCAGGTAAGCGCAAAGATAAATCTTTTAAGGCACGACGTCGTTCAACTTCCGATTTACCAAAAAATAAGTTTCCCCAGGTAACTACTCCAGTTTCTAACTGATGCAGGGTTTCTTTGGCTTCATCTGTAGAGTAACGGTTGTGCTTTTCAATCCAGCGACTTAAACCTTTGCTACACGTATAGTGTGGATAGGTTTCTTTTAAAAAGCTTGTCTTACCATCACAGACTTCTCGTTCAGTATGACCGTAGTCTGTAAACCAGACTTTGCCATGACGAAAAAGTCGCATTTGGTAACGAGGGTACTGTGTACTACGGCGTATCCACTTATTCATAAAAATGACACGCTCAGCTACATAGTAACCGATGTAATCTGGATTCTTTATAGCCTGTTCACATTCTGCAAACAGTTCTGGTGTCATGCGCTCATCAGCCTCCAGAATGTACACCCATTCATGTTTAGGATTTATGGATTCTAGCATCCAAGTACGCTGATGACCGTGGCTTTCAAAGCGATGTTGGACAACACGAACAGGATAGGAACGGGCAATTTCTACCGTGCGATCGCCACTATATGAGTCAACAACAATAATGTCATCAGATAACATGGCTGATTCAATACAAGCCGCGATATCTAGCTCTTCGTTATAAGTCAGTATATAAATTGAAAACATTGAATATAGGTTAATTTTTATCGTGTTAAATTATACACTATACCTTAAAACGAAACCTCAAAACGAAGAAGAGACGCCATGAATCACGTCTCTTCTCCGGTACAACTGTCGTGTATTAAAAACAGCGATAAACACTAGATTAGCGCGCGGGAGCCTTACTTCTAGCACCTTGTAAAGCACCCATGTCTCTTAAGCCTGTCCAACCGATGATAATGTAACCAATGGCTAACAGCAAACTGCCAACACCAGTACGCAGTCCAGTTTTCCAGGCGTTGTCTTTAGTACGTTTTTCAGCCTCTTCCTTGTTCTGCCGAATTTGGTTCCGTTGTTGATTTGCAACTGTCTGCGGATTACTTTGATTTTCAATATACTTATCAAGCTCTTGAGGGTTTGCTTTAAATTTCTTCAGCAAGTCTTTCTGAGCTTGAGGAAGGTTGGGATCATTCAGTGCTTGTTGGTAACGCTGATCATCTTTAATTAGTTCCGAGAACCGAGCTTTAACTTGACTTTTCTGCTTTTCTAGTGCGGCTTTTACCTGTTCATTGTTCAGCTGAGCTTGCACTTGGTCAAGCTGTTTGTTAAGTTGATTTTCTTCCTGTTCTGCTTTCTGGTTAATTTGCTCTACTGTCTGAGCGCTAGCTTGACGTACATTGTTAAGATGCACGGGAAAAATCAGCAAAAATATCAACCCTAGAATGCTAGACAGGATTAGCGCTGGAAATCTAAGGTCTATAGTAGAACGACCTCCATCTTCAACATTATCAAACCAATGTCCAGCGAAGAGCATACCCAAGCCAACTAGGGGTACAATCCCTCGATCAACAAGCGCTGTTGCCAAGTCGATTTGCCATAATCGATTGGTTGGTTGGAAGGGAAACAACAGAATCAAAAAGTCCACTAAAAAGGACAGTATTAAAATTACTCCAACTACCTTGAGTACGCGAGCAGCGCTCATTGCAGTAGCTAAACGATAAGTCATTGTTTTTCGTCTCTTAATCAAGAACTAATGATTGTCCTACTTAAAGTTACACAAGTTGCAGAGAGAACCCATCTCATGGGCTGAATTTACATGCATCTGCTATCTGCAAAGAGGGGACAGTGGTATAATTTTAGTCCCTATTGCCTCTATTACACTACGCTACTAGCTGAAATTGATCTCGTCTTCAGAAAAATTTTCAGAAGAACAAGTATCCCAGACTAGCAAATCCTCTGGACACTCAAGATTAGCCAAAGCTTGTAAGAGCACCACAGATACATTGAGTTTTCGCTCAATAACTAAAGTCTGTTGCCATGCTCGGTTAGTTCCCTACAAGTTGTCATTAATCTAGCAATCATTAGTAGCAGTACTTACTATTTTCATTAGCTATTTGATGCTCTTTCCCTGTCCGCATTGCCCCTAGAATTGTAGAGATATAGATGCAACGTCTCGCTTGACCACCATATTGGCTGGCAAAAGAGATCTGTCCGAGTGCTCTGAGGGATGTTTGGGTACAATCATTGTTGACTTCATAAATTGGACAACCTTGGTAGTTGAACATTGCTCGCCAAGGACCAGATGGAGATTGCTTGGCGAATGTTGTTTCGTATTTACCTCTCTCGTTCCGTTCTAGATCGAGGTGAACATTTTGCTCAAGGTTATGCCATAAGCCATTGTTTGCTAGGACAGCATCAGCAACAAATTGTTCTGGATCTGCTTGATGAACTGCCCATTGAACAGTACCATTTTGTTGACGCAAACTCACTTGCCAAGTTAGTTTGTGCTTCACAGCTTCGCTTTGCGCTTCACGCATGGCAAGGTAAACTTCGTTTTGAGCAGCACTGAGGCGGAGAACGTCAACAAATGCGAGCCAACTGGGAACGGCGATCGCACCCACAATCCCCACAATAATAATCACGACTAACATTTCTAGCAGTGTAAAGCCACTGATAGAAGAATTTCTTATAAATTTTTTTTGCATTGCTTGGATAAAGAAAAATCTAATTACTGGTATCTGTTTTTTCTTTTCCAATTGTTTTTGTACTGACCGGAAAAATAGAAAATATTTTTCTGAAAATCTTGAATATTTTTAAGTCTATAGTTAATAGCCAATGATCAAGTAGAGACGCTACATTGTAACGGCTCTACTATCGTTTTTACGATTATTATTCCCAAAGATAATGCAAAACTAACATGACTGTTTAACAAGACTTATTCAGTCTTAATTTGCCTGATGACACTACTTTTTAACCAATAGAAAGGACTAAGCATACTACTCCAGTAATTTTCCTGTTAATGTGGGTCTTGGAGGAACATTTTCATAGCCTCATGCCCAACCTTAACGAAATATTAGCTTTGGCTATGAACATCTTTCCTAAGATATCCATGTTTCCACAAATAAAAAGGGCTAATCAAACTACTTACAAAGAGTTGCATTTCGCAGGTGGCAACTAAATCATTATTCAATTTTTGTCTGTACTTTAATAGGTGCACGATAATTTTCCGTAGGTCATTGACCATATAAGCTAAAAATGCTACTGGTTTAGCCCAAGGTTTGACATGCACCATCCGGGTAACATAACGGCTCAGCCCAATGCCTCTAAAAAATGGAATTAAATACTCTTTTTGTAAACGCCAAGAAGGAATATAGTGATAAATTTCCATTTCTGGATTGTACCAAACTTCCCATCCTGCTTTTTGAATATAAGACAATATTTCTAGATCTTCACTAGTTAACATATTATCAGTGATTCTGCCAGTCAAAATCGTTTGACTAGGTACACTTTGTAACCAAGCTTGTCGGCGAACCACAAGCCCTGCAGAAGGAGGAAGTAACTTTTTTTGCGGGTCATATCGTAAAGGCAAATCCCCTCGTTCAGTAATTGCTAAAAATGGAGCAATACGCTGAAAGTTTTTTGGTGGTTCCACTTCCCAGTCTGGATGGATTTGGCTAGCATAAGCTCCCGCCTTAGGATAGATTTGACCAAAAGCATAAGCCTTTGCAACCCAGTTTGAAGTTGGGTAGTTGTCATCATCTAAAAAACCAATGAATTTACCTTGAGCTTCTTCAATTGCTCGTTTGCGTGCGTATGCTGCTCCTTGCTTTTGTTCAAAAAAATACTTTAATGGATAGGGATGCTGCCAGTTGGCTTGATAGGTTTGAATAAGTTTTGCTGTATTATCTGTGCTGTTGTTGTCTACAACAATAATTTCCCAAGAAAAATCTTCAGTGTAAAGTTGCTTTTGCAGTCTTTCCAGCAATTTAGGCAAACGACTTTCGCCGTTATAAGTTGGTATAGCTACCGTAAAGTCAACACACATTATTTTTTGAGGAGAAAACACACCTAGCAGTATCAATTGTCAACTTTAGGTGTCTTTGCCGTATTCCGTCCTAGTACTGAATTTCTCAATGAATTTCTTGTGCTAAAAATATAATTCTTCTGAATCTTTTACTAACTTCTCTCTTATCTTGGCGTTCTTCACACCTTGGCGGTTTTTCAAACTAACAATATTAATTACACTGAGTATCTTTTCCTGTTTGAATCGAACCTAAGAGAGTTTTCACGATGACACAGCGTTTTACATTGGTGACTTGATTAGTCGTCCCTGGTTTAGCCACTGCAACTGCTACAATTAAACCTTTATAATTCTGAGTCGTGCTATTGTAACCAAGCTTTTGTTGCTGCACAGCAGTTATACTACTAGTATTCGTTTTAACAGCCAAATTTAAAGCACCCATGTAGTCAAAAGTGATTGTCTGGGAAACGCTAGAGTTGAGAGGATAGGAAACAGAACTGCTGCTAGTTGTTGTGTTTACATCTGTTAGGTTTGTACCTAAGACTATTTTGCTCGCTTGAATTCCTAAATCTGCACCCAAATTTTGCCAGTAATTCGTTGGACCATCATTGCTGCGATAGACAGCCATTTGTGGAATGTTATTGTTGTATTGAAAGCTAACGCTGTAACTGAGTTTTTGTCTTTTTGCTTCTCGTTGAGCTTGCTGGAGTGCTGCCACAATAGTATCATTAGCCTTGTTTGCTTGCTGTCTACCAACAAAACTCAGCCAAGTGGGAACTGCGATCGCAGATAAAATCCCAATCATCACCACTGCAACCAAGACCTCAATGACACTAAACCCAGCGATTTCTTGAGAAATGCAGTTAGAGGATTTTGTTTGAGAATTAAATAATTTTATAGGAATTTTCTGTAACATTTTATTTGGTGAATACAAATCCACGTCCTTGGACTCGTCTACTTGCTTGGGGAAAATAAACTTTATTGCTTCCATTAAAATCAAAATTATTATTTTGAATACGAGCGAGAGCGTTACCACGCAAATAAACTTCTACTACAGTATTCGTTGAATCTACACAAACATAAAAACCACGTGTATTTGTATTTCCTGTCGGTACAGAATCTCCAGTTCCAGAATAATTGGGGACTACTTGACCAGTTGAGCAAGTTGGTGCTGGATTGCTTGTACTATTGATTGTGGTTTGATCAACATAATCAATCACAGGTAAAATTTGTTGAGTGTAGGACTCCCCTGCCATTGGTGTCCAACTATCCATTTTGGTTTTTAGAGTACCTGAATTTTGCAAATTAAACATCTGAAAACCAGGATCTCTCGTGTTATTTATATCGGTGCTAGTCACTCCATAACCATTACTAATTTGAAATCTACCAATCCGGGCAACATTTGACCATGTAGAGTTACCATCTCTAATCAAATAATAGGCAACTAAGGAGTAGACAAAAGTATCGTTATTTCCGCCAGTAACGCTAATTCCGCCTGAAATAAACTGACGTTTCCAGAAGACAAGAACAGGAAAAAATTGGTCTTTCTGACTGTATTGAGGGAGTTGCGACCTAATGGCATTAATGCCGTCAGCATCATAAATATAAACTGCCTGTTCCAAGTCTCGAGCAATAAAATCAAGTGCTGATTTGATTTCTTGTTCAGAGGTTGCCTTTGCTTGTTCTTGACGGTCGGATACCATAACGTTGACCATAAACCCTAGCAAAGGTGTAATAACAAGGGCAGCTAAAATGATACCTACCAACAACTCAATAAGAGTAAAGCCATCTATTTTTTGTTTTATATGAGAGCTTTTTAACCTATTTAGTAAAAGCCATCTGAGTAAACCCATATTGCCCTGAAAGTTGCAAGTATTTAGCATTGAGATTGTGAATTAGTAGTAGGACTGGAAGTAGGGCTGGGACTTGGAGTTGATTGTTTAAGGCGAGAGCAGAAATTACTAAATGTCGTTGTGCCATTTGAGATTTCTGTTGTTACTTCAACTAAGGGAGATTGACTGGATGTTAAACCAATTCCCCCTGTGAAAGGTAGTTGTTTATTGATTCCAGTGTCCTTTGATGCTTTCAAAGTTATGTTATTTGTTTTATTAAACGCATCTGCTCTATACACTCGCAACCCCAACTTATAGCCATACTGCGCGCTACTAGAGGTTGGATTATACCCAAATGCCTGAACAATCATAGCTTTGTCAGTTGTACAGCCTCCCGTATCTCCAGGAAAGCAATAGAGTTGATATGACGTTGGTGTTGAAGAGATAGAGCAGACTCCGCCTGATGATGGGCAGGTTAGAGTTCCTGAGGGCGCATCTGGTAGAGGCTGAGTAGTTGAAATCGGAGGATCTGAGATTTTGGTTGTTCTGATGCCATCAATGTAGCTTTTGCTAGCGTCAGTCGCTAGTTCAACTCGCTTAGCCTGTACCCGTGTTGCCACAGATAAAACAATCACAGGTGCGATCGCCGCTAGTAAAATGCCAGCAACAATCACTGCAACTAAGGACTCGACAATGGTAAAGCCTGACTGACTGGATGGGGATGGATGGTAGATCATGTCTTGGCGATTAAAGTAAGTTTAGGGCATGGGGCATGGGATATCAGGGGGTCTGGGTTGTTGTCTGCAATGAAATACAATGAACAGGGTGTAGGGGGTAGGGTGTAGGGTGTGGGGACTCCTCCGTTAAGGGAGAAGTTTCAAACAAGGACGCCGTATTTTTTCGCGTTATGCTTCTCAAAACACATCTAGGTTCAATCTCTTACCCTTAAAAGCGGAGGCTTGAAACCGATCTTCGGGACGCACCCGCTGCACCCCACACCCCACACCCCACACCCTACACCCCACACCCCATACCCGCTCCCGTTGCGGGCTTTGGTCAAAATTAAGGGCATGGTCTGGGACGTTGATCTGAGCTAAGCGCATAATAATACTTGTAATTAGTTCCGTACGACTCTCTAGGCGCGGTATCATAACCGCCGACGCTCTGGTTTTGTGCAGCGCATAGCAGAGTTTTCATCCACATATCATCTCGACCTACTTCTCTGAAAAACTCATTAGGTTGGTTAGTGGCGGGTGTGGTGAAGCGTTGAGAGAACAGGTCAGGTAACTGGCTTAACAAAGCTACGTCATAACCCCAGAAACGGTTAGGTGCAGCATAGAAGGGAGAACGACCTAGGGTTTTGCCACTAATATTAGTTACAGTTAATCGATAGCCTTGGGGATATCCAAAAATGGTTCCTGTTGATGAAGAGGTGTAACCTGTTTGGTCAGTGTTGTAGTCAGCAGTCACTATTTGCCATGGAGCTGTGGCATAGGAGCTACGTTTAAACTGAATGAAAGCACCAGAGGCTGTGTGGTTGACACCTTGCCAACGTTCTAAGAAACGCACAAAATTCTCTAAACCACCGTTGGTTTCGACTGGGCGTTCTGGGGTGTTACCTTGGGCAAAGACAAGATTGGTTTCCGTGTTTGTGGCAGTTTGCATCCAGTTGCCTGAATTTTTGGCATCACCTGTATCATTAAGACTATTCGTATCAATTGGAGAGATGGAACTGGGCGGAGATGGGTATTGAATTTGTAGGACTGGTATTAGAAGTGGTTGTGCTGCTGGTGTTTCAGTTAGGCTGTTAGCAATCCATAGAGGGTATTTCGGATCATAGGTTGCTGTAGCTGAGGTGAAAGGAGTACTGGTTGATGTTCTAAACCACAGAGAGTTACTTTGAGTACGAGGTCGTTTAGAGCTATCAGAGCTACTGTAAGGACTGTATTTTTTACTATCTATAGTTATGGTTTGTGTTTGTACAGGCTTAGAAGGATCTGGATCTGCATATGGATAGTAATTAACTTGCCCAGTGCTGCCAATCCCTATAGGAACTGGAGCGCCATTGAATAATCTCAAGTTATTATTTGCATCCCTTAAAAAAGCAACTCGACGTGGATAACTGCGATCATCTGCTAACATCGCAGCCTGGGCGGTGGTACCTGCTCCAAACCGGGTTAGAAGACCAGGTGCTACTGGATCAGCAGTGTAAGCATTAGAGTCAGAAGATTCGGAAGCTGTAATCATTTGATTTGCCTTGACATCTTTCTCTTTAACAGTGGTTTGCTTAACACCATCACCATTAAGATCAATGTTCAAATCTGTTTCACTGTCGTCTAAGTTGCCATTGCTATTGAAGTCGTAACCAACTACCCAGTCATTTGGCATACATGCTGTGACTGTGGACTTACGGCAAATTTCCATGACATACTCTGAAAATTGCACCCGACGCTGAATTGGGGTAACAAAATTGTTGAGGTAAGAGCTATCAACACGACCAGATGTACTGCCAGAGTATTGACTATCTGTAAAGTCGTGGCTAGTGACGAAGTTATTATCCCAAAACCCATTTAACCGAGCAGCAACAGTTGCAGTTATGTTACTCTCAATGATTGAGACGCCTGTGTCTGAGGTTCCTGTGTCAATCTTACCATTGCCATCAAGATCAAAATTAATGGCTGATTCATATAGTGTGTTCGGCAGTTTTGCTGATTGTTTTGTCTCAATAGATCCATTGCCATTTAAGTCATAGCCTATAGGGAAATTTCCATAGTTATCTCTCAGGTTGTAATCGCCCTCTTCGCGGAAGCCTAAACGGAAACTACTAGACAACACTGTGATAGAGTCTGCAATCACGGAGGCTGGTCGCCAGCTCTCACCAGTAGAGCAGGTGGAAAATTGACCTGCTCGACAGGCAAAATTAGGATTCAGTGTTTGCCGTTTGTAAAAGCGACCGCTCCAGTCTGACTGATTTTTCAAGGAATTATCTGTGAACTCTTCTTGAGTGTGTTGATTAAAATTCCCTTGAATGTAAACTGGCAAGTCGGATGCTAAGATTAAGCCTTTTTCCTGTGGTAGGTAGGTAGAGTTACGACTTATGTCACTGCCATTGATCAGCATAATCCCATTTGGACGCCGAGTTGGATCTAATTTGAAGTCAGTAGCACTCACGTTTGCTTTACTTGAATCGCTTGCATCTGGGAGGGCATCATCACGGCTGGCGTAAATAATTCCACTGTTTGGAAAAAGAAACTCTCCACCAGTCTTAGATTTTCTTCTCAGCAAATCTAAGTCTATGACGGTGGCACGGATTTCTAAAGGCTGACGTAATTCAACATCTAAATCATAGGTTGTTGAAGTTGTAGGACTTGTAGAGGTTGGTTTGTCAATCGCCTTAATCTGCCTTGCATCCAAAAAAGCCGTTTCCATGATTGCGCCATGAGGCACTTTAGTATCTGTAGGAGTACCAATCGTACCGTCTAAAATTTTTAGGGCACACATGGCGGAATCAACCGCAGATTGCTCTGAAAGAGTTAGAGGTTTATTAGCTGCAATATCGTTCAATGCATTTTGAAGTGTTTGATTTACTGTTCTTCCATTGGGGTATGTCAGATTTGCCTGGTATTTCAGCACTGCTTCATAACCACTTGTGGAGAGTGATGAAGCTGAGTAAACAACACCATTGTTGGAGTTACCTGCAGTCGTAACGTTAGGCAGTCCTGTTAAATTTCTATTTGTTGTTCTTAAGCTAACATCTGGCAACCCTAACTGATTTCTTGCTGTGGTACTGCTAGTGGGATCGTAATAACTGCTGATACAAGCGATGGGAGTTTGGTAGGTAGTTGGGGTCTTAGGATCGTAACTACTATCTTGATAGTGATAGACCACTGTAGCCCGCATTTGTAGGTAAGGTGTTTTATCGTTAGGCAAGCCCTGGACTTGAGTAGTTACACCTGTTGGCATCGTATCGGCCCAAATATAGTTTGTTGCCTTGAACGCTGTATCAAATTGCGCTTGAGTACTGCTGGGAGTGTAACCACTTGGCAAGTAAATGCCTGCACCTGTGACAACTCGCAAGCCTCCAACCACATCTAGAGAGCCTTGAGGCTGTTGTGCTGCTGACTTTTCCCAAAATTGATCGCGGTCTGTAACGCCTAAATCGTCTAATTGGTAAGCTTGAGAGATGCGCTGGCGAGTAACAGTACTATTGTTTCCGTTTTGATCTATATCCCATTGCTTACCGTTAATGGTTTGCCCTTTGTCTGTTGAACTCACAAAAGCGTTTTGAGTCGTGTCGTACCACAATTGAGGTAGGCTATTGCCAACCAAAACGCGATCGCCAATTTTTTGTTCTTTATTCGCTTTTGCTTCTTGGGCTGGATCGGTAGCAGGTAAATAAAGTTTGTTGTTACCATTTGTGTGCATTGCTAGGACACCATAATCACTAGCATCTGTGCCACTGCTAGGATCAAAGGGAAAAACCCACTCATCTACTGGTCTTAGAGAGTTACCACTTCCTTGAAGAGGACTAGTTGTTGTGTAGTCATAGCTTTTACCATTTTTAGTGTATTTAAGTGGATCACCACCAAAAAGAATTTCAGCGTAGGGAACGCGGCGTGTTCGCTTTCTGAAGTAAGTCGTTAGCTGCTGCTTGCGCACGGTATCAGAATCTAAGGTAGAGTCGGCAGCCAGTTGTTGGTTAATTCCTTGTTGAACTTCGTCTGGAAGAGACGTATTGTTGGGGTACTGACTAATTGTTGCCTCTACTAAACTGTTAATTCTTTGGGTGTATGCCGCATCGTTGAAAGCTGCTGTATTTCCATACACGGATGAGACGACGGTTTTATTGGAGTCGCTGATATTGTCAGATTGAATTGAGCTTGTAGGTGTATAGGATTGGTCAAATAAATCTACTTGTGGTGCACTTCCACTCGTTGAAGAACTTTCACTGACGCGGCTATTTATCACGTTACCAGCTACAACAACTTTGCTATTTTGCTCATTGAAATAGCATGATTTTGGACTACTTACTAGATAAAATCTGATAGGAGTATATGTTGGTCTTGTTAGCAAATTAGCATTAGTAAAAACGCGACCATTTAAATTAAGACCGGCTCCAGGGGCAATTTCTAGATCATCTTCATAGAGAACTGCATTATTATTAAGTGGAATTCTTTCTCTGTCTTGCTGATACTCTAAAGCTGCAAAGCCTTTATTACCTGTATACTTCTCATATTTGGTATTGTCTAGCCCAGTGTTATCAGTGATGGGTACAGTAGTTGTATACACAAAAAAGCTTCTTTTCAACTTACTACCGACCTTGTACCAACCCTGGCTTCCTATTAAATCCGCGCTAGTAGCAACAATATTAGAACATTGATTACCAGTCGTGCCTTCGTCCATTGGCTGCGTTCTCGCCTCTAGTGGACTTCTAGGTCTTGTCGTCGAAGGAGTACGAAAGTAAATGCTATAGAGGGTATAACTATCAAATTTGCCGTTATTGTCTGTATCAACAGGGTATTTCCAAGCTGTATTTAGACTTTCATTGGTATCTAAAGATGTAGAGTTGAGGTTAATAGTGCCATCTTTATTGACATCAAAAATAAGTTCTAGTTGTGTTTCATCACCAAATGTATATTGATTTACGTTACTACTAATCACTTGCGAAAGTGATAAGTCTGAAGGGGTTGAGCGTGGTAATCTGGGGTCATTAAATAACTGATTGATTTTTGCTTTTGCTCGATCAATTGCTGGTGATGCAGCGCTAATGACTGCCTCATTGACTCGAACATTACTAGCGTTTTTGGCTCGTTCAAAGGAGCGAAATAAAATTGCAGTTGTCAGCAGCACAACTACCAGTGCTACCATGACTACCGTTGGTAGGACAAAACCAGAATTGACAGATGCTTGTCGTCTTCTAGGAATAAAAATATTTCGAAGGAGGCGAATAATTGGCTTTTTAATTGCACGGAGAAACTGGTTGCTGAGTTTTTTATAATATTTACTTATTTTCTTGACTCGACGTCGAGTGATAGACATAGATGCGTTCCTGTCAAGGTTTTGATGTGTAAATTTCGTTTTTATGTTTATGTTGCCTAGGAAGTAGACTTATAGTACCCAGCTAAGATTCAAAACATATCAGGCTGTCAAAAATTCATTAAGTATTTAAAAACCTCCCTGGGGTGGGGAGGCTATGGCGGGGAATATTTAGTTCTGATGAATTTTTAGGGGTAGGGGAGGAAAAAGCTACCTCAAGTCCCCTACTGAATACTTTGGCTATAGACCTTAGTAATGATTCAGGTTAATTCCAGCTTCTTTTGCCATTGCTTCTAACCCTTTGATTTCTAGGGTTTTGATTGCCTTAGTAGATAGGCGCAGTTTCACCCAGCGATTACCTTGGGGCCACCAAACACGCTTGGTTTGTAGGTTGACTTGCTGGAGGCGTTTGGTACGGCGGTGAGAGTGGGAAACAGCAAAGGCGTTGTTTGCCTTTTTACCAGTTAGTTCACAGCGACGAGACATAGTCAGAATTTCCAGATTACTATTTGAATACAACCTTTCTATTTTAGTGATAAACTTCCTCTGTCTGTAGTCTAGTGAGCAAGATGTGAGTGCAAAGCACACGCTTCGCGAACGCACTACAAAATAAATCTGTCAAATCGGGATACTTCCGAGTCGTGGGGGCATCTTACCTGCTACGCGCAGGGAGCAATCCATTAACAGGGTACAAAAAAGCCCCTCTACCAACTGGGGAGGAGCTATGAGTTAAAGATGAGGTTCTACTTCACAGCTTCTTCTGTCAGCTTAGTAAGCACCTCGTTGGAGCGTTCTACAAAAGATTTCATGCCTTGAGCGTCAAAGCCTTTTTGTGTCATGAGCGCCAAATCATAGACATGTTGGCAGATCATGTTGGCTAACTGACCTGTGGGTGATTGACCACTGCCTTGAATGATAGTGCCTTGGCTGAGACTTGCTAGATGCTGAATCAGTGGGTGAGCAGTGTTTACTAGTAAAATGTGGTCTTCGGGAAAATCTGCTATTTGCTGCTGCATGAGGGCGTTCATATCCCGCAAGCGGCGCATAATTTCTGGCAAAAGCACTATTGCTGGTGGTGTTCCTCTAGGATCATCAGACTTTAAAGCCTCGGTGCGGATATTGACCCTAGGTTTATTAAGAGCTTTCTCAAATAGCTCTTTGATAACTTCACTGCGGGTTTTATTTGTCTTCGGATCAACAATTTCCCCAGCTTTGTCTTGATCTAGTAGGGTGTTATCTAAGTCGGAATCTACCCGTGTAAATTTGACATCTGTATACTCCCGTTCTAGGAAGTTGATGAAGTGAGTGTCAATGAAGGAATCTAAAAATAGGACTTCCAAACCCTGGTTTTTGTGTAGTTCGATGTAGGTAGCTTGTGACACTTCATCAGTGCAATAGAAAACGCGGTTTTTGTGGCGTTCTTCGTTGCGTTCTAAATACTCTTTGAGGGTGGTGTAGGGAAGTGTGGGAGTGGAATCAGTGGTTTTGGTGTCTTCAGTTTTGGGGGTGACGTCTTCCCATGCATCACCTTCGCTAGCTTGCACTTGTACTGCGGGTGTTGTGCTGCTTTCTGCTTCTGGTTGTTTATTCTCTACTTTCTCGTAAGTTGTACGGAAGATAATGATGTCTTCGACTTGTTTTTTAAATTTCTCATCATTAAGAACACCAAATTTAACAAAGGTGCTCAGGTCTTTCCAAGCCCCGATGTATTGCTCCCGGTTATCGCGGTACAGTTCTTTAAGGCGATCGCCCACTTTCTTGGCAATATAGTCGCCGATTTTGCGTACTGTACGATCAGTTTGTAAAGCACTGCGCGACACATTCAGGGGAATATCAGTGCTATCGATCACACCCCGCATTGGTAGCAGAAACTGGGGAACAATTTCCTCACAGTGATCGCTGACAAAAACCTGATTGCAAAATAGCTTGATTTGCCCTTTGGTAACATCAACATCGGGCCTCATTTTGGGGAAATATAAAATCCCGTTGATAATAAATGGATAATCGGTATTCAGATGTACCCACAGCAACGGCTCTTCCTGGAAAGGATACAGGTAGCGGTAAAACTCTAAATAATCTTCTTTAGTTAAGCTATTAGGAGATTCTCTCCACGGTGCCTTCTGCCTGTTTAAAACTTCGCCATCTAACTTGATGGGCACTGGCATGAAATCGCAGTAGGTCTGAATAAGATTCTTGATTCGTGCAGATTCTAAATATTCTAATTCTTCCTCTTGCAGCGTCAGAATAACAGTAGTACCAATATTTGTACGAGATGAATCTTCTAGAGTGAACTCTGGCGAACCATCACAACTCCAATGAACTGCTTGTGCGCCTTCTTTATAAGAAAGTGTATCTATTTCAACTTTCTGCGCCACCATGAATGAAGAGTAGAAGCCAAGACCAAAGTGACCGATGATTGGTTGATCGGCTTTACCTTCATATTTTTGAATAAATTCTTCAGCACTAGAGAAGGCGACCTGGTTAATGTATTTTTTGACCTCATCAGCGGTCATTCCAATACCATTGTCGGTAATGGAGAGGGTTTTTTTGTTTTTGTCTATGGCTATTTGAATTTCTGGTTCCCCAATATCACCAGAATATTCTCCAGCACGGGATACCATTTTTAGCTTTTGAATGGCATCTACAGCGTTAGATATCAGTTCCCTCAAGAAGATTTGATGGTCAGAGTAGAGAGACTTCTTGATTATTGGGAAAATATTCTCAGTATGAATACTGATGGTGCCTTGTTCTAGCATAATTTGTAATTTTCGCTCCAAGTCTCTGAATGATAACTGAGGAATGAACCTCTAGTTTTCACCTTCCAGGTACTAGCCCGGTTGTGGGATGTATTATATCAGTCTAGATTTTAATCTTTAAATTTAGGCGATCGCTCTTTTTTTAAGGATAGTTTGCCCTCCAGCTGTGATTCGGATTTCCCTACTCGCTCATACCACTTAGTAGGTTAGTCTCACGGGAAACTTGTGAGGGTTGTCAAGTAGGCAATTTAACTACCTATCTTAAACGTTTTATCCTATTAGTTCGCTCATGAAATGTTTGGCTCTCTCTACTGTGACATTCCAGTTCAATTTGGCTTGATACTCTTCAAAAGACGAGAACGCTAGTTTCTTATACTCACTGTAATGAGTCATTAGAGAACTTATATAGCTGCAATAATCTAAAGCACTCGCTTCTAAAGAAAAGATTTTGCCATTCAATCCATCTTTTATCAGAGTTGCCATACCACCCACATTTGTTGTAAGACAAGGTATACCAAAAGAATTCGCTTCTGCTAACACAATTGGGGTACAGTCTGCAATTGAAGGTAAAATAAAGAAGTGAGCTTCTGCAAATAATTTATTGATTTCCTCTAATCCCTCTTGTTTAGATTTATCTATAAAATTGATAACTTTTACAAACTTTGGTATATGACTTATCTGGGGTTGACATCCAACAACTGTTAACTCAGTTTTTAAACCTAGATTATTTAGTTTTTGAGCAACTTGTAAAGCTGTATTTCCACCTTTTCTTACCCAATCTACACCGATAAACAGCAATTTACAAGGGCTAGAAGGTTTAGAAGTCATTATATTGTGAATATCTGCAAGATTTCTATTACTCTGTAAATGAGCACACCAAGGAAGCACTTTGATTTTTGATGAAGAAATACCATAAGTATCGATTGCTGTTTGCGCTGCCCAATCAGATGTGTATATCAGCATCTGGCATCGATGCAGAGCTACTGCTTCCATAGCATAAATATTTTTAATAGTTTCTTGACATAAATTACCCATGTGAGGGTAAAAATTTATTAAAGAACTGAGCGTAGAGTCCGTCCATAAAACTATTGGCTTTTTACACTCAAGATAAGCAATGGGCACGACATTCTCAGGACATAAAACTATATCAAAATCCTTTTTCAATAATTGTCTTTTTATCTGTCTAGCATAATCCTTTAACACTAAAGGCTCCGCCCAGTTATAATAGTCTTTTTTGAAAAATCTTCTATAGTAACTCCATTTTGCTCTCGTTAATGCTCTAAATTTATGACCTGTTGTACTAATGTAATTAATAGAATTTAAATCATCTATAAGATATTTACTAATGTAATAACTAGCAGACCATAATCCTTGTTCGTATTGTGACCAATCTTGTTTATTTAAAACATTATTTTTGGTCACGTAAGCTATTTTCATATTTTTTAATCATTGATTAGATCTACTTTGATATAGCCTAAAAAAGTAGTCGTATTAGATAAACGTGGAAACTTATTAAGTACTGAGTTAGCCCATTGAGCAGGTAGTAGAGTCATAACTGCAAGCTTAAGCAAACCTTTGTAAATAACTAGCTTTTTGAGAAGAGAGAGATCTGTTTTAACGGCTTGCCATAAAAATTGGGCTATCACTTTAGTATTATGTTTTCCAGGAGGCATTGAGAGCGCCTTATAGCAAAGCAGCTTGTAGATATTAGCAATCCTATGTGGCTTCAAGTGCTTGAATTTTGGAGGAGCGATCGCAAAAGATTGTTCAGCAATTTGTAAATTCGATGCCTCTAATCCTAAAATATCAGAAGACATTGAGCAGGCAGATATACGATACAAAATTTGGACTTTTTTGACAGCAACAAAATGATAATGTGCGGCTAACCTGACCCACATATCTGTATCTTGAGCATTGGTAAGTAACTCATTAAAATTACCTACTTTAGAGAAGGCAATAGAGCGTATCATTGCATTAGAGCCACTTCCTATAAAATCATCTAATAATAATTTTGAGTAGACATCACCAGTCCAATTAGCATGGCTACAGGGACGCAAATATTGACTATTTTCATCAATAGCATTTGTCCAGCTGTAGGCAACTGCTGCTTGAGGATTTTGTATCAGCGCTTTGTACTGAGCTTCTAGCTTATCTGATAACCAGAGATCATCTGCATCTAAAAAGGTAATAAATTTTCCAGAAGCATGAGTTAAACCACGATTACGATTCACAGCTACATTAGCTTTGGAGTATTTAAATACCTTAATTCGCTTATCTTTTATATCACTAACAATCTTGAGTGTAGAATCGCTAGAATCTGCATCGATGATGATTATTTCAAAATCGGACCAAGTTTGGGATAAAACAGATTCAATTGTTTGTTTGATTGTTTTTTCGCCATTATAAACTGGAATAACAACAGAAATGCTAGGCATTTTCTTACAAGATAAGCTCTAACCAACAAATAATTCTTTTGATAAAATCTTTGAAATCTGACTTTTTCTATAAAAAAAGGGCTCAAGACAGTAGCGATAAGTCGTTCCAACTCACAAGCTGCTAACACATCACTTTGAATTACTGTTCTATTAGAGATAGAATATAATGCCACTTTACGTATATCATTTACAAGGTAGATAAAAAATGCGAAAGGTCTTTGCCAAGATTTAAGTAATAGCATACGCAGATGATAACGAGCTAAACCAATTCCACGCATCAGGGAAATTAGGTAATTTCTTTCTAATCGCCAATGGGGAATCAAATGCTCTACTTCCATTGTTGGCTGATACCAAATTTCCCATCCAGCTTTATAAATGTAGAATAAAGCCTCTGCATCCTCGCTACCTAACATAGATGAGCCAACTCTACCTATAAGAAATAGACGAGTGGGAACACTATTTTGCCACGCATTTCTGCGTACTACTAAACCAGCCGCAGGAGGAAATCCATTTTTACGAGGTTCAAATTTATGGGGATTTTTACCTCTTTCGGTAATAGCTAGATAAAATAAAATTGGCTTGATGTTTTCGGGTGGTTCTTTTTCAAAAACACCATGAATTTGACTAGCGTAAGCACCTGCTTGCGGATGTGTTAAAGCAAATTTGTAAGCTTCTAGAATCCAGTTAGGTGCAGGTAAATTATCATCATCTAGAAATCCAACAAGTACACCTCTCGCTTCTTGGATAGCACGTTGTCTAGCAAATCCGGCTCCTTGTTCAGCTTCAAAGCTGTAGCGTAAGGGTACATGTGCTAGCCATCTGGCTTGGTACTCACGCACAAGTTTTGCTGTGCCATCGATACTATTATTGTCAATAACAATAATTTCCCACCTCAGGTGGTCTATACCTGTCTGTGAGTATAACCGTTCCAAAAGCTTGGGTAATCGGCGTTCTCCATTATAGGTAGGAATCGCTACAGAAAAGTGAATCAGGTTCAAGGCTGTGGTTTGTCTGACAAAATGTAGGGTCTACATTTATAGAGTTCCCACCAATTCAGCTAAACTAACGGATTTTCTTGTATAGCAGTCATAAAAGGTTATGAATTATGTGTATGTACAATATCACTGTAGAGACGTAGCTTTGCTACGTCTCTACACACCCGTGAATGGTAAATTCATATTTTGATTCAGCAATGCCGATGGTGTTATGCACCTGAAGCCTCGCGCGCTGCTTCAATGAAATATGTTGTATTATTTGACATGGATGATACCTTAACAGCCTTTTTCTTAGTAAAGGTTAATTCATGATCGCTTGCATCAATGACAACCGTATCACCAAGGACAAAAGTGTTTTCTAGTATCTTCGTGGCAAGGGGATTTTCGACTTCCCGCTGAATTGCGCGTTTGATTGGACGCGCACCATAAGTTGGGTCATAACCCACTTCCACTAAGTATTCACAAGCGGCTGGGGTGATTTCCAATGATATTTTTTGCTCAGCTAGAAGATTTTCCACACGCTTAAGTTGAATCCGAATAATTTGCCCCAATTCGCTCCGGTTTAGGGTATGGAAAATAATAGTGTCGTCCACGCGGTTAAGAAATTCTGGGCGGAAGTGCGATCGCAGCGCATCCGTAACGCGTCTCCGCATTTGTTCATACTTGGTGTCATCACCGGAAACATCGAGAATATGTTCGCTACCAATGTTACTGGTCATAACAATCACAGTATTGCGAAAATCAACTGTTCTGCCTTGAGAATCAGTAATTCTCCCGTCATCTAGCACCTGCAACAAAATATTAAACACATCAGGATGTGCTTTTTCTACCTCATCTAATAGCACCACTGAATAGGGACGACGACGAATAGCTTCAGAAAGTTGACCGCCTTCTTCGTAACCTACATATCCTGGAGGCGCACCTATCAAGCGGGAGACCGAGTGTTTTTCCATATACTCGGACATATCCAAACGCACAAGCGCATCTTCTGCATCAAATAGAAATTGCGCCAAAGCACGAGCAAGTTCAGTTTTGCCTACTCCTGTAGGACCCATAAACAAAAAAGAACCAATGGGACGACCTGGATCTTTCATCCCTGCACGCGCACGGCGAATTGCCGCTGCTACAGAGGCGACAGCTTCCTGTTGTCCAATAACTCGCTCATGCAAGTGTTTTTCTAGTTGCAGCAACTTTTGCCGTTCAGATTCCAATAAACGATTGACGGGAATTCCTGTCCATTTGGCCACAATTTCCGCAATATCAGCTTCTGTCACCTGTTCTCGTAATAAGGTGGAACCTTGGCTTTGAATTTCTAACAGTTGTGCTTCTTTTGCCTCACGTTCGTGCAGCACACCTTCAAGTCTGCCAAATTTCAACTGAGCAGCTTTGTTGAGATCATAGGCGCGTTCTGCTTGTTCAATTTGTACCCGCAGCTTTTCTTCTTCTTGCTTCAATGCGCTAATCGCTTCTAATAGCTGCTTTTCGCCTTGCCATTGGCTATTCAATTCTTGTTGTTTTTCTGTCAGATGAGTAATTTCTCGCTCAATTCGTTCCAAACGCTCTTTCGTCTGAATTGTAGCCTTTTCTTCGGTTGCTAATGACAGTTTTTCCATTTCTAACTGCATCAGCCGCCGATCAATAGTCTCCAACTCCTTTGGTTTGGAGGTGATCTCCATTTTTAACTGCGCTGCTGCTTCATCTACCAAGTCAATTGCTTTATCAGGTAAGAAGCGGTCAGAAATGTATCGTGATGACAGTGTTGCTGCTGCTACTAGCGCTGAGTCAGAAATTTTGACGTTGTGATGGACTTCGTAACGTTCTTTGAGACCCCGCAAAATGGAAATGGTATTTTCCACACTAGGCTGATCTACAAAAACTTGCTGGAAGCGACGTTCCAAAGCGGCGTCCTTTTCAATGTATTTGCGGTACTCATCCAAGGTCGTAGCACCAATGCAGCGTAGTTCACCCCTAGCGAGCATGGGTTTGAGGATATTCCCTGCATCCATCGCGCCTTGTTGAGTGGAACCAGCACCGACAACAGTATGCAATTCGTCAATAAAAAGGACAAATTGACCATTCGATTCTGTCACTTCGCGCAGTACAGCTTTCAGACGCTCTTCAAATTCTCCCCTTAACTTTGCCCCAGCAATCAAACTACCCATATCCAAGGCGATGAGCTGACGGTTTTTCAAGGATTCAGGAACGTCACCGTTGACAATACGTTGTGCTAATGCCTCTGCGATGGCCGTTTTACCTACACCCGGTTCACCAATCAAGACTGGATTGTTCTTGCTGCGACGAGACAATACCTGTACAACCCTGCGAATTTCGTCATCTCGTCCAATCACAGGGTCAAGCTTTCCAGCTTTTGCTTGTTCTGTCAAATCCCTACCAAACTTTTGTAGCGACTCATAGCGGTTTTCTGGGTTTTGGTCTGTCACCTTTTGGCTACCGCGCACTGCTTTAATGCTAGCCTCTAACTTTGCGGTATCCAAACTTAAGCTTTTGAGCATCCGCCGTCCGATACGTTCATCTTCTGCAAAAGCCAAGAGTATGTGTTCGACAGAGATGTAAGCGTCTTTCATCTTTGCTCTATATTCCTCGGCTTTGTCTAGCATTGCGTCTAGAGTACGACCAAGATAGAGTTGGTCTGTCTTACCAACTTTGGGCTGACGTTGGGTAAATCCTTCAAGCTGCTGTTGTAAGCGTACTGGATCAATCTCAGAACGAGCAAGGATGCGTGTTGTTAACCCAGTATCTTCTTCTAACAAAGCCAGGATCAAATGTTCGACATCTAGTTGTTGTTGTTGATAAGCACGAACTATATCCTGGGATTTGACTATCGCCTCCCAAGCTTTATCAGTAAATTTATTCGGATCTGTAGGCTGCATTTTTACAATTTTGGAATTGAGATTTTGTAATTTATATATCTTCGGATTTTAGATTAGGGAGTGAGAAGTTGGTATTGCTCACTCTTAATTAGCGGTCACCAGTTATTTTTATGCTAACAACCATCTGGTAATCAATGGTTATGACCTACTTCCCAAATTAATGATTCAAGCATTATTTGGGTGTGTTTGCTTGTATCTGTGGTTGCAATTTGGAACTTAGTTAGTATTTAGTTGTTGTATTAACCACTAACAATCTCCATTTCTCTATTTAAAACGAAAATACCGTTCTAAATGTACCTTGCCAGATGGTGCCATTGGTGGAATCGTTATTGGGATTTGTTACAAACGAGAATGTGGGGGTGATAGTAACATTGTCGTTTAGCTTCAGATTGTAAAATGTCTCAAAGTTTGTTTGGGTGGTGTCGCCCAGCTTATCAGTGACAAAAGGTTGACCAACAGCAATACCTGCCACAGTACCAGGCAGGAAAAGGTTACGAAACCCTAAGCCCACAGACCAACTAAAAGGATGTAAATCTAAATCTCGATTCAGCGCCGTGTTGAATCCTTGATAATTACCAAATCCCAAGCGACTAAAAATCCCTGTATTTCGATTGATAGTGTATTCAGCGTTGAAACCAAAGGCATTAATATCTGTGTTGTTGATTAGAGCATTTGTATATTGTAGTCTGAATGCCAGCTGATGACTGGGCAGGTATTCCAGTTCTACACTGGTTTGATGGCGATCGCCAAATAAGCCGCCTTTGTTGATGCTGGCATTGGGTTGATTAGCATCAGCAGCTATATAAAGCGATCGCAAAGTGACTTTGCCACCACCTGGATTCCAGGCGATCGCCGCACCCGCACCTCCAACCCGATCAATTTGATTTTGGACAATCAGGGGATTATGAAGAAAAAAGCTAGAACTAAAATCAACTGCCTCGTTGTTGGCGTACTTATTATGGTCAATAAAATCCCGTGGCAACATTTTTGCTCCGACGGTAACTTCTAGCTTTGAAGTGGGATGAAACGAGTAGTACAAGCGTCTTAAGGTCAGACCAGAGTCATATTCCCCATAATCCAGCCCACCACCATCTGCGATCAACCCAGTTGTGCCTAACAGGTTAAGGTTTTTCTTTTGCGCCCGACCAATCGCATCTAAACCATTATTACCCCATTCTAACTGAGTGACGAGGACATCCTGAGGATGGAAGTTGGTTGAAAGAGTTAATCGCTCACGAGAGACTATAGTGCTATTGGCATCACTACCATTAGCTAAGCCCATGATAACTTGACCATTGAGCTTAGTGGTCAGGGAAAATTGCTCTGCCTTTAGTTTACTGGAGCGAGTCTCAAGTGAATCCACACTTTGCTGCAGTTGAGTTAATACTGAACGATATTCTCTTTGTAACCGCCGCAAAGTGATGACATCTTCTTGGATGTACTGATTACCTACTGCGCTGGCAATTATGCTATCCACTTTTTCCACAACTGCCGCTAAACCCGCAGCAAATTCATAACGGGAAACTGGACGGTTTCCCGCAAAAGTGCCACCTGGATACCCCAAGTTAACACCATAGCGTTTCATCAGCGATCGCAAAGCTTGATAAGACCAGTCCGTTGGCTTAACATCAGACAACTCCGCAACCGAATTTAACTGAGCTAATGCATCAGAACTAACGTCATGACTAAACTCATTCTCACCCAAGAACGAGGGAGAGCCAGGCCTCTGGAGACTAATTCTTGCTCCTAGTGCTCCCCTGCTCCCTTGTCCCCCTTGTCCACGCCAGTTGCTCCACTTGGGGAGACCCCAAGACCGCACTGGCTCCCC